>ERZ1292630.2085-Hain-H41-02um-R3-2085-length-18933-cov-7_pt1 | contig 18933 bp, 5 predicted proteins | sample MGYA00564408_ERZ1292630 | MGnify/ENA primary metagenome ERZ1292630 (study PRJEB36523, sample SAMEA6512641) | groundwater metagenome | collected 2019-01-08 | study: AquaDiva: Metagenomics assemblies of 32 groundwater samples
CGAAGAAAAGTCGTCGTAGTGGGACAGTGGAAAGTGTCACGGAGAATTGAGCAAAACAGCCACCATGGGGCTTGCCCCCGTCTTTGTCAAACCGATCACGCCAACGACATCCCCTCAAACACGCCCCCACGGCAGGTGGGGCACGAGACGTCGTTACTCTGTTGCAGGCGATGGGTGATGTAGTCGCGCATGCAGCTGCCGTGCAGGACGTGTCCACATGGGAGTTCGGTCACGGGTAGATTGCCATAGGGCTCGAGGCAAATCGGGCAAGGCTGAGAACTGTCCTCCGCGAAACGTCGTGGACTAGTGCCGCTGCTGTTGCTTCCGACAGGGACCGCGGTCACGGTGACGGCTCCCGCGGCCTGCGGCATGGTGGGTTGCGCGGCCGTTCGGCACGACGGGGCCGCGGCAGGCAGCACCGTGGTCGGCATGATCTCCATGAGACGCCCCGCAAGCGTCGCGGCGTCGCCTGGTTCACGTAGCAGCGGGTCGCCCGTGCCGCCGGCGAGCCGAATCGCCGCCTGCTCGCGACGACGCCTGCGCACGCGGAAGGCGCCATAGATGCAGCCCTCGACGAGGGACAGGCAAATAATTACGATCAGCATGTATTGGATGATATTTCGATAGGTCGAAAAGTTCGAGCCATCGTTTTCGCCGCCATTGTCATCCGGGGCATTCTTCGGCCGGCAACAAGATAGCGACGAAGCACTCGCCGATGCCGAAGGGGCATAGGCGACGCTGCGGCAGTTTCGGCCGCAGGGTGTGGCGTCGTCGGGCATGGCGAAGGCTGGGCAACGTAGCTGCGCTTGGAAGACGGCGATAGGTGGCGGCGGGGTCGTCGTACTCGGCGGGACCTCGCTGGCAGGCGACGTGCAAGCGGCGAAGGTGGATGGACCGTTAATCGGCCGTTGTTCGGTCACGTAGTACGCTGGGCGAATGCACTGGCAAATGGCCACCGGTGCAGCCATCGGGGACGTGGATGCGTTCGCCCCGCTGCCAAAGATAGGAAACACCCCGCTGGAAGTTGGCAGCGTTGGTGTCGCCATGCCCGACGGCCACAGCTCCGTGTTGGGATGTAGCAGAACAAACTGTAATATCGGCTTCGGTGCCGCTGCGGGGAGCCACGAGTTGGACGACGAGGTATTTGTAGTTCCCGTGGACGCAGAGGCGGCAGAAGCCGCGGCCGTGACGGCTGACCATTGATAGCAGTAGGATGCGCATTTCCAGGTCACGTTCGCCTGTTGAGCGACGGCCGGAGCGGCAGTTGCGAACGCGGAAGCAGACGGCTGCACCGAAACGACATCCGCATACGCGGCGGCAAGCCCGACCGTGGATGACTGGGCGCATCCCACCACGGCCACAAGATCGCTGTCCGTACTCGTCGACGTCGAAACGAGGTTCGCGGCGTCCGTCACGGCCGTCGCCGTCCAGTTCCACTCCTGAACCAGGATGGCCTGCTTTGAGACACAGAACGCAATGTCGGAAAATTCGGTCGTCGAATTGGCCGCTGTTGCCAGCGTTGCGGCCAAGGCCACAATGGTCACACAAGCGAGCGCGTCGCGGGCCATTTCTACAGCACTGATTAGTCGGTCGGATGCAATGAAAAGTGTTGATGGTTTGTACAAGAAAAAGCTTCTTTTCGATTGCCCTACAGTGCCTTGTTGGAACGTTCGATCGCCCCCACGTTCCCCTTCCCCTCAATCAACGGTGACAAACCGCTTAATAACATGTTGCACCGTTTGGTCGCTTCCGACGCAGTCGTCGTCCCCCAGTGGATCCAAACAGCGATCAGTACATCAATAGAAAACTATTCGCGGCGGCAAGCACCACATTAGAAAGCGGGAAAGGAAAGACAAGACACCTGTCCTGAGTGTCGCGCGGCGCAAAGAGAAAATGAAAAATGGGGGCTGCCCTTTGCTGCACTGTTCTACGTTGCCTTGACGGCTTTGAACTCACAAAAGTTAGACGCTTCCGTCTCGTCCACGCACGAGACAGGATACACAGTATCCAGCGCATCGCCCGTCGTGGTGCTTACCCCTTTGTCGAGCGACGCTTCGAGCAACACGGACGGGATGAGTCTGGGAACGAGCGACAACGACCGGTTGTCCAGCCGCACGGCCTCGAACTGTTGGCGCAAATCGGATGGTACGGCGGGGGCGAGCTGAAACGACACCCCAACGACGGAAGATGAGGGGGGTGCAAAGCCGACGGCGCCGTCTCTTCCCATGGCCGCGTCGACGGGCAACGTCAACGCGAGGTTGGTGTCTTGCGCGGCCGATATGATGGACACGTAGCCCTCCGCTCGGGTGACGATGAACACCTGCTGGGAAAGGCCGGCGACGGCCTTCGAAATGGTCACGGCTCGCGTCGCCGTGTTAAGCGTTAACCGGTGCTCGGGACTTGCAGCGGGTGTGAACGTATACGGCTCCATCGCGTCTAGATTACCAAACAAATGGGCCAAGGTCTTGCGCCTTCGATTCACCGCCTTCTCCTTCGCCGTCAGCTTCGTGGAGGATTGGACCGGTTTCAGCCGCGCCTGTTCCTCCTCGTAGGCTTCGGCATCCGCGACGGAACCTTTCACGGCGAGGATGTCGCAAAATCCCGCTTCGATTTCCACGTCCGGGACGCAGTAAAGCTGTGGAAACTCACCGTCCAGCCGCAATTCGAGTACGGTGGCAGGATCGGCGAGCGGAGACAATCGCATTTTCGACTTTCCAGTCGTCACGGGGTGCGCGTCGATGGACCGGACTATGAAACAGGACCTGAAGTGATCGGTGTCGGACTTCACCTTCTTCAGGGAACACGGCGTGGAAAATAGGTCCGCAACCGGTGGTGCCACCAAACGACGAGAGGTATCCGATGCGGGAACCAAGCAGACGCATCCCGTCGGATCCTCCGTGCCGGATTTGCTCCCTCCTCTCGCAGTAATCGGCGCTCGGATTACGATGAATTTGTCCGATGTGTCTCCTGCCGCGGCCCGCGCCTTCAAGACGGCCTTATCCTTTGGCACGAAGGACATCCGCACCGCTAGATCCACGGCGGGGGCGAATTCCCACGGTTCTGTGAAATCGTCGATGGTGGTTCCGAAGCACTCCGTCGCGGCGACATTCCGCTCCTCGGCAACGACGAGATGGTTATCCTTCGTGGCCGCAAGGTCGGCATCGGCGCGTTTGATGAGCAGCCACTCGCAAAAGTTGGACGCATCGTTCTCGCTCACGATACGAAGTGCCTTGGTCGACCCGGGCGCATCCAGGAGGCATTCCACGAAGAAACCGGGACGGCGGCTGGGCTCCAGCATCACTGTCTGGCTCTTCGGCACGGAGCCCGGTGGCGATTTTGGCTCGCCCAGCACGATCTCAAACCGACTTTCCGACATGGCCTTAATCGCGACCTCGCCATCATCGACGGCGACGCGGCTCGCGGGCGCATGCCACGTGGTGATCGTGATGTAGCCGTCGTCGTCGTCGACAATGAAAAATTGCTGGGTATCGTGACCTGTGCGCGGCACCACGTGGAGCCCGGAGGTGTCCTCTTCGGACAAGCAGGTCAAGCGGAGGTGGACCGCGGTTGCCGGGGCAATTTCAAACGTGTCGGTGTACGCGTCGAGGTCGCCAAGAACGGACGCGACGGCTTCTTTGCGCCGTTTCTTGTCGGCCGCTTGCTTTGCGGCCAACCGCTTGGCGTCTTCTTCTTCCCGCCGGGCTCGCTCGGCGGATTCGAGGGCTTGTCGCTGCCGATCGGCTTCAGCGTCCGCGTCCGCGCGTCGTATGAATTTGAGCTCGCAGAAGTTCGACGCTTCCATTTCGGATACCAATTTTATGCCCTTCGGCTTGGCGTCGAGTGTGAGCTCGAGCATCGATCCGGGAATCGCTGCGGGTTCGAGCATCGCCGAACCGTTTTCGCCTTTGATGAGTTCGAAACGGCCGCCGGATGCGTCCGCGTGAGGCGAAACGCGCACCGTTTTGTTCGCGTCATTCGCGTCAATGCGGCTCGCGGGCGCATGCCACGTGGTGATCGTGATGTAACCGTCGTCATCGTCGACGATGAAAAATTGCTGCGTGGCATGACCTGTGCGCGGCACCACGACGAGCTCGGTGTCGTCCGTCTCGGCGGCGCATGCTAAACGCAGTGTCGATACCCCTGCCGGAGCGATTTCGAACGTATCCGTGTACTTATCGAGGTCGCCCAGCATATTCAGCACATTCTCTTTGCGACGCTTGCGATCGGCATCCTTCTTTTCTTGCGCCTGCTTGGCCAAGTCGCCCTCCAAGCGCGCTCGTTCCGCGGATTCCAAGGCCTGCCGTTGTCGGTCTGCCTCGGAATCGGCGTCTGCCCGCTTTACGAGGAAGAATTCGCAAAAGTTCGATGCCTGCATTTCTCCGACGAGTTTCACACGCTTCGGCTCAGAATCCAATGTCACCTCGACTAAGAAGTGTGGACGGTTGGCAGGTTCGAGCATGACGACGCCGTTTGCCTCGCCTTTGATGATCTCAAAGCGTCCCCCTTCGACGTGGGACGATACGCGAACAGCGTCGGTGGTTCCGTCCGCGTCGATGCGGCTCGCCGGGGCGTGCCACGTTGTGATCGTGATGTAACCGTCGTCATCGTCGACGATGAAAAATTGCTGCGTGTCGTGACCTGTGCGCGGCACCACGACGAGCTCGGTGTCGTCCGTCTCGGCGGCGCATGCTAAACGCAGTGTCGATACCCCTGCCGGAGCGATTTCGAACGTATCCGTGTACTTATCGAGGTCGCCCAGCATATTCAGCACATTCTCTTTGCGACGCTTGCGATCGGCATCCTTCTTTTCTTGCGCCTGCTTGGCCAAGTCGCCCTCCAAGCGCGCTCGTTCCGCGGATTCCAAGGCCTGCCGTTGTCGGTCTGCCTCGGAATCGGCGTCTGCCCGCTTTACGAGGAAGAATTCGCAAAAGTTCGATGCCTGCATTTCTCCGACGAGTTTCACACGCTTCGGCTCAGAATCCAATGTCACCTCGACTAAGAAGTGTGGACGGTTGGCAGGTTCGAGCATGACGACGCCGTTTGCCTCGCCTTTGATGATCTCAAAGCGTCCCCCTTCGACGTGGGACGATACGCGAACAGCGTCGGTGGTTCCGTCCGCGTCGATGCGGCTCGCCGGGGCGTGCCACGTTGTGATCGTGATGTAACCGTCGTCATCGTCGACGATGAAAAATTGTTGCGTGTCAAGACCTGTGCGCGGCACCACGACGAGCTCGGTGTCGTCCGTCTCCGTCGCGCAGGCGAGGCGTAACTGTGGTGCCGTTGCGGGGCACAGCTCAAACGTATCCGTGTACTGATCGAGGTTGCCGAGCAAGTCGAGGATGAGTTGCTTGCGTCGCTTGGCTTCCTGTTTCTTCTTGGCAAGGTTGGCCTCGGCCTCGACTTCGTCACGGCGCTGCCCCTCCGCGGACTCTAACTCTTGCCGATGCTTCTCATCCTCGGCGTCACATTCCGTGCGTCGGATAAACTTCCACTCGCAAAAATTCGAGAATTCGTTGACTGGGGTCAGATGCATCGGGTGCAGAAGGGCAGCGTCGGCGACGACCTTGGACGCATCGCTGGCGTGAAAGGACGCATCCAGTTGGGCTTCCACTGTCCGACCCGGATGCTGCTCAGAAAGCAGCATGACACTTCCTGCGACTGACGTACCTGCAGAAATTTCGTAGCGGGAAGATGACTCGATCGCAATACGGATCAGGTTACCGTCGGACGACACATCGACACGGCTAGTCGGAGAATGGAACGGTGTGATGGAAATGAAGCCGTCTGCGTCGAGCATCACGAAGTACTTTTGCGTTTCAATGCTCGGCGTAATTCTTGGCCCGATGAAAAGGTCACCCGAAGCGAGGTTGCTCGCACACGTCAATCGTTGCGAGGGGTCCACGGCAGGTGCGATTTCGAACGTGTCAGTATAAGACTCGATGTCCGCTCCGAGCAGGTTGTTGGCAGCCTCGAGACGTTTAGCGCGTCGCTTCTTCTCCTCCTGCTCTTTGGCCTGCAGGTCGTTGAGCTCACGGTCCGCCTTCGCGACATCCGCCTCCGCTTGCGCGTCATCGCTTGATACGACGCGGAACTCGCAAAAATTCGTCGCCTCGGAGTCCGAAACGACGGTGAGAACGACGTCGTGCCGGTCCAAGGTTGCTTCAAGTAGGAATCCCGGCTTGCTGGCAGACTCTAGCATGAACGTCGCATTACCATCGAGGTTACCTTCCTCGGCACTGGTCAGGATCACTTCAAAACGGCCAAAGGTGGCGGCGAAATCCTGTCGCTGCTGTAGCGTCGCACTGACTGGGCAGGCGACCATCGCCGCGCGCGTTGTGTCGGCGATGGACACGATATCGCACCTCGCGAACAGGAGGTCAGTATCGTTCTGCAAGGGCTGGGATACCACGAGAAACCCGTCGTCATCTTCAGTCAGCACGAACTGCTGTGCCAGGGACGCATCGTCGCCTCGACGCTCGAAAGCCAGCGCCTTCGAGGTCATCGATGTGCCGCCGCCACCGCCGTCGTCCACTTCCTGCTGCTTCGAGGTGAGTCGAAGTTTTGGCTGAGACGCGGGTTGAATTTCAAAGCACAGAGCCCGACCGTCCGCCGGTTTTGCCAGCGACAACTTTTCCGCCAGTTTGGAGTCCGCCAGATTTTTCCTACGACGCTTTCGATCCTTTTCGCGGGCAGCCTTGGCGGCGGCGACGACGGCCGCTTCCAAACGTGCCTGTTCCTCGCGCAATTGCCTTTCCGCCTCCGCCTCCGCATCCATTTGCGCTTCCTCGGATTCAAAAACGACAAATTCGGTGGCTTCAGCCTTCAATGCGGTTGTGATTAGGACCAACCGTTGAATGACGTCCCTGGATGGGGGGGCGCCCCCCACCGGCACCAAGAGGTCGATCGGTGTCAAATCGTCCTCGTCGGCAATCTGCACGTAACGGTACTTCTCCCCGACAACCGCGAATTGAGGTATGGCGATAAGGAAGTTGTCATAACGGCGAGCCGGTTTCTGCGATTGCGACAAAGGACCGCCGCGCGACTGGCCAAGGAGCGACGCGGTCGAATTCATCGGCTGCATCACCGGCGCCGCTCCTTTTTCGTCCGATCCAACGGCTGAAGGCTGCAGCATCCACTCGAAACCAGTCAGTTCGTTGGCAAAGCGTTCGTGCTCTTGAATGGCACTCGGGCGCGCGGCGACGAAATGGGTGCCTCGGGCTTCGGGAAGGTTCGCGTAAGGGTTCGCGCCGCCTCCGTGTGTGCCATTCGTGAAAGAGACCGCGGCCGCCTTCCGCCGAGAACCTTTCCGGGCCATGGTTAACGGGTGCACCGCAATCACCCGCGCCGTGCTCTCGAGACGATCATCGGAGGTCGGGTTGATCGACTCTTGTTGCTCGACGTCGGCCAACAGGTTGCGGCTGCTGTCGGCGCCACCGTTCGGTGTCGTGCTGGTGACCCGGGCGAACGGTGACCCGCCGCCAAGGCTGCGGAGTGGAGAGCCGGCCCCCCGGGACCGACGACTGGGGCTCGTGTTGGAAGTGTCAGCACGGGTAGAGGTAGCACCGCCTTCGAGGCTTCCAAGCGGCACCAGCTGGACGCGCGCGTCAGCATCGTCGGCCACGGCGCAAAACTGTTGCGAGACGGTGAAGAGCTGCTCTCGAAGGGACACTCGAAGTTGCGTGGGAAGAAACGGATCCCCCGCGCCGCTGGTGACACTGCCAGAGAGGCTCGCCGAAGAATCCGCCTTTTGCAGTGGTGGCGGGAGCACGGCCAGCCGGAGGCGAGGACACATGCTAGGTGCAATCTCGAAAGTCAGTTCGTCAACGCGGGGTGTGAAAGCCGATTCGTTCGCTCGTCGTCGTCGTTGCACGATTTCGTTGAACGCGAGATCGAGACGCGCCTTCTCGTCGGACGCGTACCGAGAGTGAATCGTGAAGTCCGAAAAACGGCTGTCGTCGCGAGGGCATAATCGGAGACATCTCGCGTCGTGCACACACATGGCATCATCAGGGACCGCCCATTGTGGCACCACCAGTCGCTCCTCTGCAGGTAAGTTAGCGCGACGACAGTTCGGAGCAACGTCCACCACGAGGTCGGGATACATTCGGGGCGACAAGACGAAAGTTTTTTGCGTCGGATTCACCACGACGAGCTCGAAGTTGGAGAGGGCAGCCTCGCCACGTGCCCCTCGAACGAGTGTCAAGATAGGAGCACCTGATGGCACCTCGCCGGCACCACTTGCCTCATCGGGAGGCGGCACGACGACCGCCCAGGCGGCTTGTCGACCCTCGGTGTCTGGTTGTGGCCCGGCGAAGGTCGCCGACGACTGCGACGATCCTAACGGATCTTCTGAGGCGTCCTTTGCCTCCATATAGGGCACCAAGTGCACGTAGCCAGTGCGGTCATCGGGGATGATGTAAAAACTGCACGCAGGTACAGCGGGCGTGTCCAAGGCGGGCCGCGTCGCCAACGTCAGTGCCAATGTCCGATTGGGTCGGCCTGGCGGCGTATCGTCGGCCAGCTCTTTCAAAGGCTGTAGACTCGGTGCGCCGTTCTTCCAGAGGACGGTGACCACACGATGATGCGGGGACGACTGCAACGCGATTTCCCAAGGCCCTGTTCGGCGCAAGTCGCCGTCGTTGACGTCGTCGGCACCAAGCACGAGGTCCAAGTCCGCATTTCGCTTGGCCCTCTGCTGCCTTTGTTTCCGATCCAGCTCGTCCAGCAGAGCCGCGGTGGTGCGAGCCATGGGTTGCAGTGAATTCTCTCTGTCGGCGACTTCGTCTCGCTCCCGCGCGTCTCGTTCTTTCGCTTCGTCCGCGACCACGGTGGACACAAGCGCTCCGGCACGAGCCTGGTCCGCGTCGACAGATAATTGGCTCCGTTCTCGATCTTCGTCGCTCATCACCCGCGCTCGGTCAGATTTTTCATCCCGTTCGCAGATCGTGCGCATCACGTCGATTCGCGACGCCACTTCGTTTTCAGAGAGCTGATGCCGTTCCTCGGCTTCCAACCGTCCCAAGAGAGCCCCTTCGCGCGCGGATTCCTCGTTCCGCTGCAAGTCGGTTAGCTGCTGTCGAATGACCTCTCTCCTCCGCTCTGCCATTTCCAATTCGAAGGATCGTATGCGGGAAGTGCCATCGTCGAGCTTGCGTTGGAGTTTGCTGCGTTCAGGAGCCTCTTGGTCGGCCTCAAACGCTTTGCGCGCCACGGCTTCCTCTTCTTCCAAGGCCATGCGAGCGTGCGCGCGCCGCGCTCGCTCGGCGAGTTCACGCCGGTCAATATCGTCACGATGCTCGCGCTCATCGTTGAGGAGCCCGCGACGGGCGGCAGCCTCGTCGTCCTGTCGTTTCGCTCGCGTTGCGTCTTCCTGTGCCGCGAGACGCTCTTTCAGCGATTGAACCAAATCGGCCAGGGAATGGGAAAAGCGGTCGTTCATATTTCGCCACGCAGCCTTCTCCTCCTTCTGGGCCTTCTCTCGTTCAAGCGCCTGATCGGCCTGCACGCGCTCCTTCAGCTGCGCAATCTTTTCTCGGTGGTGGCGCGCATCGGTTTCCTTTTGTGCGCGCTCCTTGGACTGCGCTTCCGCCACACCGATCAGCTGTCGGTCTTCGTACTCGTCGACCGCGACGGCATACGCCGCCTGTTGGCCTTCGCTCTCAAACGTGGCCCGTTCTGCCAGTTGCGCGGATACAAAGTCGGCCTCATAGCTTTGCCAAAGCTGCTGTCGATCACGGCGTTCCTCCATCGTGACTGAGGAGGAAGATGAAGGGCTGGTGGTCGACGAGACGTCGTCGGCTTCAGCCCATTCACGGCAACGTTGCTCCTCGTCTTCCAGCTCGGCACGCTGTTTGGCTTGTTTGTCGAGTTCCGTTTGCATCTCGGACCACTGCCGCTCGACATCGCTTCTTGCGTTGCGCTCATCGTGGTTGCGTCCCTGTCGCTCGTACTGTTCGACCTCTTGAAGCGCGGCTCGCTCTTGAGCGTGAATCGCCAAGACGCCTCTGACGCAATCATCCAGTAGCAGTGTCCAGGCTGGCTGCTGATGCGTTCCGTACAAGTCCCGCCGGTATCGGCCCTCCTCATGAACGAGGTCCTCGCGCGCCGCCATGTTCTTGGCAATGCGCTCTCGGTCGCTCTTGTGCAGGCTCTCCACATGAATGGACTCCGTTGTCTCGTCCTTGTCGACAAGTCGCCTCGCTTCTCGCTCGTCGCCTTCGATGCCGCGGAGCATGGCCGCAAGGAGCTGGAATCGCTCGACCGCCGCGGCATCATGGATCGTGCGATACTCGTTGTCTGCGTCTCCCTCCACGTCGGTACGCCTTCGTTGCTCCTCAGTAACGTGAGCGTCGCGTGAGGCGGCTTGCCGCGACAGGTGGCGCTCGACGGTAGCGGCGGACAGGGCGACGAGCGCGCAGGAGGCGACAGCTGGATCAGTGGCGGTGAGCGGCCATGCGGGACTTGGGACCAATTGGGGCCTCGGCAACAGCCGAAGCATGTAGTACAGCGGTTCCGGCAACGTTGATCCTACCGCGCCTGCCGCGTCCGGCAGCAATGGAGATGGCTGGCAGCGCAGGACGAACGCGCTGACGTCACTCTCTTCCACCGGTGTGAATGGCATGTCGCTGACGAGAGTGACTTCGAACCACGGCGTGCCGGATGGCCCGCTGCCCGCGGCGTGGCGCATGGAGTGGTCGGCCTGGATGTCATCGAGCGTCCACGACAACGATATGCTCCCATCCGTCCCCGAGGCAGCCACTTCAAGACCTAACACCCACACCCGGTCTCGAGAAGTTCCTTCCCGGTCATCGCGGCCGGATACCTCATGGCGAACGAATCGTGCCAGGAATCGTTGTGCGTCCACCTCGATAGACAACTGGCACTTTGCTAACTGTACTGCGGCGTCTCGGCGGTCTGGGAGGGCCGTGACCGCCACGCCTGTCTCCGCGAGTGGGATGCACACCCGTGACAGCCAGTGAACGTGGTCGGCGACAACCATCGGTGTGTAGGCTTTGGTGGGTGGAGAGAGTTCGCCTTCGGCGGGCAATTCCCCTTGAACCGTCGTGTCGACGCCCGTCGGGGGCTGCGCCTGCTCCTGAGGCGGCACGTACAGAGCGGGGCACAATTCGATGCAACTATCGACGTGATCGAGTGGGATGGTTGCAAGGATCGCGTTGCGCCGCCGGCCGCGATCGGACGCAGTCGATACCCACTCCTCCGCGGCAGCCGCAGGGAGTAACACCAGCAAGGCGATTGGTGGTGCGTCGGCCCTATCGGCGTCGTCGGCGACATCGGTTCTTGGCGTAGTCACCGGCGCAGCGCCTTGATCATCATGCGTACCGTCTGGGCCAAGAGCATTGTCACAAGAGACGCGAACGAGTGACCCATCGACGGCGAGCGCGAGGTGGGGTCGGTCTCGTGGATAAAGGTAGAAGGGAACAGGGTCGGGGGCGGCCCCGGGGGACGGCGACGAGCAGCTGGGTAGAGCAGAGGACGTCGACATTGACCACACGATCCGCGGTGTGGCCCCCATTTCTGCGTCCGTAACGACGTCAGTTTTTCCCGATTGCGGCATGGGACGTACTGCGGCGACGCAACGCATGCCCCAGTCTGCGCGAGTGTCTCCCGCTCGAAGGGCGTCGATGCGCGCTTCGACGGGCGACTCCTTTTCGTCAAAGCGACAGACGAGTCCGCGAAAAGGCGCGCTACGAAGGGCAATCCGGACGAAGCCCAGATTGGCATACACGAGCGTGAATTGCTGATGCTGCGGTCCCAAAACGCCATGAGCCGACACCGAGTGTGCGGCGGCGCTGGTGAGGCGGTCGACGCGAGGCACGAATGCGATCGTGGACAGCGTGGACTTCGACGAAGATATTTCGGTGAGTCGAGGGAGCTCAAATAGCGATGCCGGGACACCTTCGAAATCGGGAGCCGCTCCGGGCACAGTGGCATCGTAGGCGGCGGCTGTCGGTGCTGCGGAAGCGTCGGGTTGACGACCATCGGGTGACGCTCTGTCGTCGCCAACGGCCGCATGATTTCGCCCGAAGAAGGAACGCCCAGCGAGGGTGACCTCCATGGGTGGTAGCTTACCTTGGTTGAAGCGCAGTGTGGCCATGGCCCCGGTGGCGGCTTTCGTGTCGACAGTCGTCGGATGAGGGTGAGGTGACCCGGTTGTGTTGCCCTGGTCGTGGTGGCGGTTGTTGTTGACGTTAGCGGTGGGGGAGGAGGAAGCTGCCACGATGGTTGTCATGCCGAGATCAATGTTTCGGCGTCGCTCTCGCACGTCTCGATCAAGCCGCTCCGCCAGATCCGCGTCACTGGGATTGACGAAGCAAATGCGATCTGGTACGGTTTCCCGCGCTGGCACCGCCTCGCCAGGTGACGGTGTCTCCTTCGCTTGTGGAAACTTCGTGGTACCGAAAAACAGTGCACACTCGCTACGTGCCAAGTCGTCGTTGCCAACAACACGTTCTACGCCTTCGTTGGGCACACACATCATCATCTGTGCCGCATTCAACCAGCCATCCGCAAAGGGTTCAGATGCCGTTGTCGTCGATATGGATATCGCGGCGGATGTTGCCCTCTGTGAACCGAGCCGTACGGATCGACGGGCACGGCGCTGCGCTTCAGCGGCGGATCGAGGTGTGACGGAAACACATACGGCGGGAACGGCGGACGAGAAATTTGGCTCGAGCTGATCCCCAGAGGAGGCGGCAATAGTTGGCTGTTTCGCCTGGCTGCTACAGTCTGCCTCGGTGCCACTGATCGTCGACGAGTACTGAACCAAAAAGTGAAGTCTGGCATCATCAAGCGTCAAAACCGGCAGACGATTCCACGCCGTTGTAGCGGCGTCTTTAGTTGCGTTGGTATCATCGCCGTTTTCCTCGGCGTCGCACGCCAATCGGCAGAGTTGAACTTGCATGCGCGCGAGTTTGGGATGGTTCGTTTGCAAGAACGCACCATAACTACTTGCGGGGGTCACGTCATTCGCCGGCCCAGTGCTCTTCGCCAGCCCAGGGCTCTCTCCGTCGCCCACCGTCGATTCCGCCCAGTGCGAAGGTGGAATCTCGCAGTACCAGTAAACGGGACGGGAGAGGTATACGGATGCCATGCGAGCATAGCCCGCCCCTTGACGGAGCGCCTGTGCATCCGACGCATCAGCCGCGGGTTCGACAAGGAACAACGTGTCTTTTCCGCCTCCGGCGCGTCGTTCACAGCAGTCTAAGGCCAAGCGGTCCCCCTGAAGGGACAGTTTGCACCTCCATGTCCTCCGGCCAAGGGGGGCCACTTCGATCCCTGCCACCACCGCCGACCGCCGCCCTGTTTTGGAGGACAGTGGTGACTTTGCGCTGTGACTGATAGTTTCGGCATCGGCGAGAATCTGCGGCGGCAGACCATCGTTGCGAGGCTCCTCCTCTTCTTGTCCACCGTGGGCTTGGCCAGCAGGCAGTACCCCAGTTGGTGGACGCTGCTTGCGCTTGACGCCCTCCTCCAGTGACGGATCAGACGACGCGTGCACAGTGGCCTTGGCGACTCGGTGCATAAATCGGTCGAAATCTCTTTCGCGGCGCTGGCGTTCCTCGGTCTCATCTTGCTTGAGCGCGCGGTGGTCGAGCTCCTCCATGATGCATTGGCGGCGAGCGGATGCCTCCTCGTTGTCGATGGTGTCGCGGCCTTTGAGCGCGGCGTCATGGCAATCGTAGAGCCCCACACGATTTTCAACTTGCGCATGGTGCTCCAGCATATCGTCGAAGAGACCGAGCATCGCCGCGCGAGATTCAATCCAGAGCCCATCGCGAGCAGACGTTTCCAAGTGCGCCAAGGGAACTCCAACGCCGCGGAGGATTTCTTGCGCGTGAATCGCGCGCCGAATGCGGTGAAACGCGCCTTCGATGAGGTCGCGCTGGCTGTCGTGGAACTCTCCGTGGTGCTGCCGCAGCTCAATCTCGCCCATGTAGACCGCGAGGAGTTCCCTGGCGGACCATTCCCGCAATCCAATCAGCCGTCGTCCATCGGGTTCCTCCTCCGTATTGACTTTCTCTAACCATTCGGCGATCTTCTCCATCAGGCTGCGTTCCCCTAGGAAGTAACGTCCCCTCGCGGTTTCCCTTTCGTACGCGGTTCCTGCGATGACGGAGTAAGAAATTGGAGATCGTCGCGGATTCGGTAGCATCGCCGTCGGTGCGGCGTAGCCAAAGTAATCCCGGAGGGCGTTGGCAGCCACTTCGGCTTCGAACGCAATGTTTTCGCGAATACCGAGTTCGTCTCCTTCGAGATTGCCAAGAAACATGGTGGCAGGCAAGGGGGCTTCGCGCATCGCCGAAATGAGATTTCGGCTGTCAGTTTCCATGTCGACAATGTCAATCTGTCGAACGATGGCTTCCACCTGTGACAGGCGCGTCTCTTCGATGCCCCAAAGCACATCGGCACATTCCCAAATGAAGTCGTCGCGTACCAATTCCTCAGTGAGCTCGATGACGAACAAGTACAGCAGCCGGCGGTGGTCAGACTCATCGTGCGTCATGAAGTGTCGACGTCCAACTCTTTCCGCGTCCTGCAACGTGACGCGTTGTAACCAATGGCGCTCGTCGGACTCTTGCCGACCAAGCCACTGCCTCGTCTTCGACTCCCGGGTGGTCAGATGGGCTTCCAGGGAGGCGCGAGAATACGGATGCGACGCTGACGATGGCCTTTGCTGGCGACGTTTGTGCCGATCGGCGGCATGTTCGTCCTCGGGCTCACCATCGCTGCGCAGGAGTGCCGCGAGTTCGTTTTCGTCGTCCAGGATGGCGTCAAACAGCGCCATCAGCGCGCCGTGTTGGACCACGGAGTCATCGTGGATGAGCGCCCGGTCGACATCTTCTCTTCGGCCCAGATCGTCGATTTTGCTCGCAACCCAACGAGCGGGCGAGGCTGCATCCGCCGCTGTTTGCTCTGGTTGTTGCTCCAGCGATGCCGCGGTATCGCCTGACGCCGCGGCGCCAAAGCTGAAATAAATTCCACGCCGGTCTTGGGATTCCTGGTTCACGATGTCCGTCAACTCGGCGTACTGAATTGCGTCCACGGCGCCGATCATGTGAAGGCGCTCGCCTTCGATAAACATCTCCCACGCGTCCAGTTGCACGCCCCATCGAGACATCTCCTCATCCAGTTCTAGGCGAACAACCGCGCGAGAGCGCTCTTCGAAGGCGCGGTGTTTCCGCAAGATGAGCAACGCGTGGCGTTCCAGACTATCTCGCTGGTCCGCTTCGATACGACCCACGGCCAGGCGTCCGTCAATGTATGCTTCGAGCACATTGCGTCGCTGGATCTGATGGCCAAGGACATGGTGGTAATGACGCCGCTCACCTACCACGAGGTCCGTAAATTCACGTCGTTCTGCGGCGCTCACGTCTTGTCTGCCAAAACGCTCGTACTTCTCGGCATCCTCGACGACCAGTCGAATGTCGCTCAACGCGTTGTGCAACCGCTGGTAGTCTGCCGACATGCCGGTGACGATGGCTAGTAAGTCAGTCTGGCACAGGTGATTAAGTAGCTGGCGGCCGCGTCGTTCCGCATCCGTCACTCCGCGTTGGTGCAGCGCAGCGGCTAAGACCACGCGCGCGTCCCCCTCTCTGACAACGAGGCGACGAAACGCGTGTTGCTCATCCGCCGCAATCGAAAGTCGATCATGAAGCTCTCGGCCAACGTGATCGGTCCACTTGACGGCGCGTCTCGCACTCATTTCATCGAGGCAAAGCGACACCAACCGGTGGAGTAACTCGTGCTCCAGATCATCCCGGTGCGCCCACTCGGTCGTTTCGACCTCCAGTCGCATGCGTTGCTCCGTGTCCAATTGTGCGGCGTGAAAACGGAACGCCAAGGTAAGTTCGTCGAATCCTCGTTGCCATTGGGGCCTCAGAAGGCGTAAGAATGAATGTCGGTCACTCATCTCCCCGAAGATAACCGCCTCCTGCCGTAGCAACACCAGTCGCTGGGACGATTCGTTTCGGTTCATCAGCGAGCTCACTAACGTCGCATAGGCGGCCGCGACCAAGGGGTCCGCGGTGAACGGAATGGCACCGGACTCGATCGTTGATCGTTGTGCGGATTCGTCGCAAATGGCTTTCAAGGGCCGTTCCACGAGGCTCTGATGCGCCTCCGCCTCGGTGTCGCGTATCTTCTTGCGGGCGCCAAGCTCCTCGTGAACTACGGAAGCGCGCTCGGTCACATGCCCAGAATCCACGAGCCGTCTTAGTTCGAGTGTGGATCGGCACCGGGTCTCGTTACTGGCCACGAGCCCCCGAAGATCAGTCTCGAAGTACTCCAGCGCCGGCAAGTTTTTGACCTCGCTGACGTTGCGCAGTAGTGATTTGGTCTTGGACCGTTGTGCGAGCAGTTGAGCGATTGGCACGCCGGACTGCGTCGTCGTCGTTGTCGTCGTCGCCGCCGTGGCCGGAGGGGTTGCCTTCTGCCTCATCCCGTCGTTCGAAGTGCCTCGGAGGAGCCCCGCGGCATCATCACATGTCGTCGGTATGGTCGTGGTACCGACTCGGCAGTTCATCAGGTCGTCATCGACGACGTAATTGTCCGTGCGTGGGGCCATTCGGTGGTGACCTTGCTGCAGCAGTCGTGACGCCGAGGAGGACGCGCTGCGCGTCGAATGCGCCAACGGTGCGGTGGACGGTGGCGCGGGAGCGCGGCGAGCGGTTTGGGCTAGTGGATGATCGCCATTTGATCCGTCGCGGTCTTGTTGCCTGGGAGGCCGTGGCGTCAGGCTGCCAGCGTCCGCAGTAGTATGTAGCGCGTCTTCACACAGTGAGGCGGCTAAGAGAGCCGTTCGCGTCGTGAAACCAGTCGTTCCCGTGGGGCCCATGGAAGATGCGCGAGGAACCGAGACATCGGCAGCCTGAGGAGGGGTCGACGGCGTCAAGCGGCTGTGGTGGGTGCTTGAGGTCGCGGCGTGTGAAAGTGAGCGTCGTGCAGACGCCACGATAGGAGACGGTTCGTACCCGGTGCGCCGCAGCAAGGTGTCCAGCGCGAGAGCAACCGTTGGATTCGATGGGCGGTAGTCGTCGCCGCCGCGTGTAGTGCGGGGACCCCCCGTTGCGTCGTCTCCCATGCGGCCGCGCCGGTGGTGAAGGACACCGTAGGAACTTAAGGCCGCGTCCGATGGCGTCGCCTGCTTGGCCACGATGGGCGGCAGAACCGACGTCGTGGTCGTCGAAGCCGACATCGGAAGTGTGGGTTTGGGTCAAACCGATTCGAAAAAAGGGAGGAAATTGGCACTGGATGAAAAAGCTGCTTTTTTTCCGGTGTGTGATGGCGGACTGCAACGAATTTGGCCAATATCCACCTTCGCACGACGCCGAGCGTCGGAACGAAGTGCACAAAGAAGGTCACACTACTGAACCACCCGCCGCAACTCAAAATCCGAGTCCCACCAGCCAATGGTGCAGAATTTTCACCCCATCCTCACTACAGTTGTAAATCCGAACAAACTCGGGACTCACGTAGGTCTTTTTCGTGGGGAAAATTTTGATAAGTTCTTCCTCGAATCGCCACATGTCGCCTTCGATGTGGCTGATGTTGATGAAGAACATGGGCATCAATATTCTCGGGTTGATGCTCCGGACATCGCCCGGAAGTCGACCGTTTGGCAGTCGGTGGACGAAGAACGGAATGACATCGTCGGGATCGGCGGGGCCTAAGGGAGCGGAGTAGCCCACAGCGCTGTCTTTAGCTGCCTCGGTGATGTGGTCGAATGGGTGAAGTGCAAAACGAAGCGGCAATTTCAGCAGTTCGTCGTAGATGTCCCCTCGCCATTCCGTATTGTAAGGGCCCCAGTTCCACTGAGCGCCAGTGCCCGAAAGTTGTTCGCGAGTGAGCGCTCCCGCGACGACTGCGGCTTCGACGTTAATTCGCTCGCCGTAGGACACCATGTTGTTCGCGCTGCCTCGTGGCGGGCGTCCTAAGATCGGCGTTAGGTTCGTGTTGCTGCCCATCCACGGTGCCGTGGTCGCTTGCATCAACGCGCGCGCGCGTCGCAGCATTTTGTGATTGTGTCTGTCTCTTTTACAGGAAAGGGTGGCAAAGCGTCACGCCGCTTCAACCGCTCCCTTAAAATGATCACCATGGGCTGTCATCTGCAGGGCGTCGTGCCGTCCGACTCCACACACTCGTCGCGCGCTTTCGAGCCAGAGGAATGTGGGGGAACGCAAACAACATGTTCGGGTGCGTCGGGCCGACCCCAGCGGGGCGAACTTCGAACGCTTCGAGCAGCGTCATCAGGATCCGCAGCTGCTCCGCGTCAAAGTCGCCCGTCACGCGTAGATAGGATTCATCTTCTGCACAGGAGGGTTTGGGAGACACGACGTGAACGCCACTGACTTCGATCCAAGCCAATGCGCTTTTGACCTCTGGGAAGGGAGAATGCATCAGAGTAACAATTCTTCTAATTGTTTTTTTGACGATTTCATCATTTTCGACGCGGCGCGTCATTGAATATGATTTGAGACGTTGCGGACAATGTGCATTATGCCGCGGAATGGGGCACGGCACTATGCATGTGACGACGCGTTGTGGAAAGGGCACCACCGGCCGGGGTCGGACGACACGTTGCGGAAAGAAGCGCTTGTGCCGAGGAGCACACACTGGCGGCAGGCGCATGTGGGACGGCGACTCGGTCGTGCGCGTGACTGCCAGAGGTGCACACGCAGTGCGGGACACGCCGAGGAGAGAGGTCACGGTGGCCGGCCAGATCGACTCAAGGGGTTAGCTGGGGCTGTTCCACCACCGGGGTCACCAGCGCTGGCGTTGTGGGTCGTCGTCGGCCGCGGGAGCAGCGGCTCGACGAGCAGCGCGGTTCCTTCTGCAGCGCCATCTTCTTCTCTTCCGGGGTTGTTCGTGGCCGCCGAGTCGCCATCGCAGGGCGGAGAGGAGGAATAGGTCACG
>ERZ1292630.2086-Hain-H41-02um-R3-2086-length-18931-cov-5_pt1 | contig 18931 bp, 18 predicted proteins | sample MGYA00564408_ERZ1292630 | MGnify/ENA primary metagenome ERZ1292630 (study PRJEB36523, sample SAMEA6512641) | groundwater metagenome | collected 2019-01-08 | study: AquaDiva: Metagenomics assemblies of 32 groundwater samples
CAGGACTACCGAATAATGTCGCCAGGCTCTGGATCAATATCCTTTGCTTTTGCAGCTTCATTACGTTGACGGTTAATCTCGTCGAGTTCTGCTGTCAGTATCCGTTCACGATGGTCAAGTTCAAGAATCGCGTCAATGTCTATGACGACATTTTTCTGCTCACATGCTCGCTTTACGGTATCGCCTTGTTCACGAAGGATTTTTATATCAATCATACGTTGCGCAAAATCGATGATTTATAACGTTCCGGTTGGTATGGTGAGAGGGTGCGGATGGTTGCGGTAGTAGGGTGTGTTTGGAAGTATCGTTCAAGGTCTTTCGCGAGATCCTGTTGGTCGTATCCCACAAAGATGATGTTGGGACGGATGTTGTTGAGCACGGTGTACGTCCCCATTTCCCGATCTCCCTCGATGACGATTTCGACGAGGCCCGACGAACGAAGTCCCTCTGCGCGCACTGTCCAGGACTGAACCGGTGCATGTCCCTTCATCGTGGCAACTGCATCATCAGGTGGCAGAACCACCGTCAGGTGATCAGCAAGTGTTCGTGCTTCGCGCAGCATCACTCGGTGTCCTTCGTGAAGCTCATCGAATGTACCAAACAGCAGTCCAGTGATCATACCTTTTCGGTACAATCGACAACGTCGTGATGTTCAACTGCGAGATAGTCGCTCAGAGTGAGGCGAACAGAATCGGTGAGCGATCCCGCATTGAAGAAAATATCGACGTTGTCGCAAAGACTTTGGTCAACGTGTGAAATGAATCCAAACAACGATCCGAACGGGGGAACGGAACCCGGAACGCATCCTGTGTTTTGCACAACTTCGTCCGCTGATGCAAAACTCCATCGCTCACCAACGAAGGTAGCGACTTTCTTTTGGTCGAGTTTCCGATCATCCGGCAACACGAAATAATGAAACTTCCCTGTCTTCTTTCCTTTGGTCAGAATCGCTTTGGCACCGGCGTGATGCGGACGCCCAGCGGGATCGAATCCCATCGCAGCGTCACCTGCTTCCGGTGTTGGATCGTGGTGTTTGGTCACGTAGGAAATCGATTGTTTCTCGAGCGCCTTCTTGATCGCCTCGAAGGCGTTTTCCGGGAGAACACGCGCCGCTGTTATTGAATCGTTCTGTACCGGTTTCAGCGTTGGGAAAGCGATTACCTCTTTGAGATTTGGTGCACCCGTAAGGAATGCCACTAAGCGATCAATGCCAAGACCAACACCACTCGTCGGTGGCATGCCGTGTTCGAGTGCCTTTAGAAAATCCTCGTCCAGGAATTGCGCCTCCTCACTCCCCTGTTCTCTTAATCCTTCTTGTTCCTCGAATCGAGATCGCTGATCGAGGGGGTTATTGAGCTCGTAGTAATAGAGATTCACGATCTCTGCACCCATGATCACCAACTGAGCACAGGCGCTCTTTGAGGTATCTTGAGGATTTTGACGAGCAAGTGGCTTCAGGTCAACAGGATAATCGAAAACCCATGTTGGTGACGTGATCGCGGCTCGACCTGTTTTTTTGTAGAGCGAATCAAGGAATTCTCCGAAACCAAGACAACCTTTGAAATCGATTTTCAGTCCCTTCGCTTTGGCTGCAGCAATAACCTCATCACCGTTTTTTAAGAGATCAATATCGATGTCACTGGTTTCGAGGATAGTTTGACGGAATGTTTTGCGAGGAAACGCCTGTGCAAAGTCGACGGTATTTCCTTCAATGGTGACGACGGTGGAACCAAGTCCTCCTCGAACTGATTCGCGCATCATTGATTCAATAAACGTGATGTATTCCTCTTTCTTGGCGTAGGCTTCATAGAGCTCGAGCATCGTAAACTCGGGATTGTGCGCGTAGTCGATGCCTTCGTTACGGAAGCAGCGGCCAATTTCGTAAATCTTTTCCATCCCACCCACCACAAGACGCTTCAAGTAGAGCTCGGTAGCAATACGGAGGTAAAAGTTTGTTCCCAGTGCGTTGTGATGTGTGACGAACGGTCGCGCGCTTGCGCCTCCGGGGACGGGCTGCAGAACAGGAGTTTCCACTTCTAAGAAGCCCGCGTCGTCCAAAAAACGTCTCATGGCGGCAACGAGTTTGGAGCGAACAATGAGTCTCGTGCGTGATTCTGGATTGGAAATGAGATCGAGCTCGCGCTGACGATACCGCGTTTCAACATCTTGAAGCCCGTGCCATTTTTCCGGCAGTGGACGAAGTGCTTTTGCAAGGATCGTTGCGGATTGCGCAAGGATTGATTGCTCGCCTGTTTTGGTGACGTAGGCGACACCACGCGTTTCAATGATATCGCCAACGTCGAGGTGATCGACGAGAAGGGTGTAGAGTTCCGCAAGATCTTCACGGCGCAAAACAATTTGTATGTCGCCCGATTCGTCTGCTAAACGCAAAAACGAAAGCGCACCGATATGACGCATTGCTGTGATGCGTCCCGCGACCGTTGTGGGTGTTTGTGCAGTAAGGAGGTTCTCGAATTCAACGCGAACATCGTTGGCCATTCGATCGCGAGTACTCCCCGCAGGATACGGCTCAATGCCGTGCTTCACGAGCGATGCAAGACGTTCACGTCGTACTATTTCCTCGGAAGTCGTTGTCATATGGTGCGATGGTAATTGATCTATTTCACCTCGACAATAATATATTTCGTGATTCCTGATGGCAGTGAGATCTCAACAGTCTCGCTTTCATTCTTTCCCATGAATGTACTGCCCAGCGGCGAAACGTTACTGATCTTTCCCGACATTGGGTCGGCCTCATTTTCTCCAACAATCTCGAATGTCTTTTGTGCACCGTTGACTTCCACCACAAACGTTGATCCCAAGCCGATCTGTCCGCCTCGCTTTTCTTCAACAACAACGGCGTCAACGATCATTTCCTGCAGTTGCACGATGCGTGTTTCATTTTGCGCCTGTTGTTCTTTTGCTTCGTGATAGGCAAAGTTTTCTGATAGATCGCCCATTTCTTTGGCATCACTGATTTTTTGCGCAATTTCCGGTCGCTGCACCTTGATGCGGTTCACTAACTCGTCCTTCATGTTTTGAAGGCCAGCAGCAGATGTATAGGTAACGTTATTTTCCATAGGATTTCAGGATATTCAGAGCCTCTCGCAAAAACAATCCCGCCGGTCTCGGCGGTTGTGTAAAAGAGTATCCCATAGCCCATTATACACGGTCAAGCAAGAATTTTAGCGTGTTCTGTTGGTAAAATACCAATCAAAAATGTCGCGTGCGATAGGGGTCGTGAAGTAGCTATTTGCTCCCTCTTCAACAATCACCGTCACGCAAATTTGGGCGTCTTCAAATGGGGCGAATCCTGTGAACCAGGTGTGTGGCGCACGTCCCGTTGCCCATTGTGCGGTTCCGGTCTTTCCCGCTGATGTGACGGAAAGTGTTTGAAGCAGCGTGGCACTTCCGTTGGTAATTGTTTGACGCATTCCATCGCGAACAACCTCGAGCACATCATCTGGCACAATTTTTATTGATTCAATCGGCGTGTCTTTGACGAGATGTGGTGTAAGAAGATTTCCACCACTCGCAAACACTGCAGTCGCACGATTCATCTGTAGCGGCGTCACCAAAAAGTCGCCCTGACCGATTGAGACGTTGTACGTATCTCCTAAATACCACGGCTCCCCTTTCGCCTGCTCCTTCCATGCTTTGCTTGGCAAGAATCCATCAGCCTCCACAGGAATGTCGATGCCCGTTGGAGATCCGAATCCATACATACCGGCGTATTGCATGAGTCGCTCGAGACCGAGTCCCTCGAACGACTCATTTCCTCCTCCAATCATATAAAAGAACGTGTTCACCGAGTCAGCAATCGCCTTCGTGACGTTAGTTTGTCCATGACCTGCCGATCGCCAGTCCGGGAACAGGCGATTTCCGAGCCAGATGCCTCCCGTCGAGAGGAAGCTTGTGGATGGCGTAATGATGTGTTCAATGAGTGCCGCCGATGCGTACATCGGCTTGATTGTTGACCCAGACGGGTACTCGCCTTGCGTTGCCCGAGGGAAAAGCGGTGCATTTGGATCATCAAGAAGTGCTTGATAGTTTTCTTGACTCACACCGCCAGTAAAAATGTTCGCATCGTACGAGGGGTAAGAAACAAGCGAGAGGATTTCTCCATTTTGAGGATTTGAAACGACGACAGCCGCTCGTTTTACCTCGGCGTCCTTCAAATGATTTTGCACGATGTACTCGATCGCCGCCGTAAGCCGAGCGTCGATAGAGAGACGAATATCTTTGCCGTCGACCGCATCGTTTTTCTCCAAACTTCGAATATCTTTGCCGTTGGCATTCACCTCGGTCCGTTCAACGCCGGGTGTTCCCCGCAGATCTTGCTCGTATTGCTTCTCGATTCCTTGTGCGCCAATCGTGTCAAAGCGGCGGTATCCCGAAGAACGGAGAGTTTCGTATGCCTCGAGGGCAATGGCTCCCGTGTATCCCAGAACATGAGAGAGTGTTGGAATGTCACTCGTGACGTATGAGCGTTGCGCAGCAAGCTCGACCGTCACATCGGGATAATCTTCCGCATGCGTCAGAAAGCGCAATGCAGCATCGTACGGAACATTGTCGTATAAAAGAATCGTTTGATCCACCTCGGCAGACTCTTGATACGCAGTTTCAAAATCGCCATCGGCAATCTCGAGAATCTGAGCGAGCTCGGCGAACCGTTCTGTCCGAGTCGGTAATTCTGCCGCGATTGCAGATCGAACCGCGAGTAAGTGAAAACGTGGCTCGTTCCATGCAAGAAGAACCCCATTTCGATCGGTGATGACGCCGCGATTTGGAAGAACTACTTTTGTGCGAATGCGATTGTTATCGGCAATCTGACGATATTCTGTCCCATGTGCAATTTGCCAAAAACCGATTCGAAAAAGAAAAATGCCAAATGCGCACGCAAGGAGACCGACGCCGAGGATTCCGGCGCGGCGTGTCGTCATATTTCCCACGAATGATCCTGTGGAGAGATCCGCCGAAGAACGGCCGGAGAGTGTGTCGTCGATCGTCCCGTCGTCATCCGTGTGCAAAACGCTCCCGATGGCGTTGTCATCGAGGAGTGGAAAGACACGAGAATCGTGAGTGCGACGTTTGAAGATCATGATGCGCGAAAATAGACTCGATTTAAAATATTCCGTTCCACAAATCGGATGAGAATGACACCAACGAATAATCCCGGAACAATCAAGAGCGTCTGCATTGCCAGTGTACCGGTGCGATACACAACGAGAAAGGAAAGTTCAAAGAAACGATGAAGGAGTGTTTCGGTAAGAATGGCCAATGTTCCGGCAAGAGCGTGAACGACGACGCCGAGTCCAAGGAGCGCGTAGACCGAACGCGTTGTAAAAACACGTAAGAGGAAAAGCGGTCCTACGATGGCCAAGAAGAAGGCGTACAGATCAAAACCGTACATGACGCTCACCACAAGAAACCAAGCGATTCCTTCTTCGACGCCCACGCGTTGCATAACGATGATGCCGGCGATGACAAGGAGCGGGATGCTTGCCCACGGTGTGCCAAGCGCATGCAGCGATGATTGTTGCAGGACGCAGAGAATCACGAACGTCAGGGCAAGGAGGATGCCGCCTCTCATAACGGGGGGATGACAGGAGGAATGACCAAAACCGATGTCCATTCCCGAGGATCGTGCACGAGGGCAACGACGGCGCTGATAAACGGCGCGCTTGGGGTTGCGACCACTTCCGATACTGTACCGATGACCAATCCCTCGGGAATTTCACCATCGAGCCCGCTCGTCACGACCACGTCGCCGATCGTTAGTAATGTTTCTTGAGGAATAAAATCCATGGAGAGCAGCGCTCCTTCCTGGCCCTTCACAATGCCAATTGTCTTCCTTTTTCCTAGAATTGCTCCGGCAATCGCACTCTCTGCGTCCTCGGTGAGACGAACAACGGACGATGTTTCCGTTACACTCTCGACGGTTCCGTAGAGCACCCCCTCTCCGATAATGATGGCACTATGCAAAATAATTCCGTCTGCAGCACCACGATCGATAATCACGGTTGAGGAGGTCGGCGCACTTCGCGCAATAATGCGGGCGGCGATTCCTTGTGTTTGGTTCCGTTGAATGTAGCCGAATAAAGTTCGCCACTCTTCTGCTTCGCGTGCATTCGCATCGACTGCAGCAGCCTTAACGGTTTCGATGCTAAGACGATCTGTGCACACGGCGAGCTGCGCAGAGAGCGATGTTTCGTTGGCAAACAAACGAGCAGTTGCTCGTCCCAGTATTGAGCTGACGGCGTACACCGCGCTACGGATACCGTGATAGACCGGTGCAAGAAATGGAACAAACGAAAGAAGCCACACGACGAGGATGACTCCCAAGAACGCGCCAAGACGTCGCGTGATCGACTGAGCACGGTCGGTGGTGTACCAAGCTCTGGGCATAGATTATCGTCGGTGATCAACGCCGGTGGTTGGGAGCACGATATTTTTAAGCAGTGTTTCGTCGCCAAGAAGCACACCACATCCGCGCACCAGTGCTGTTTGCGGGTCTTCCGCGACACGAACAGGGATATCGGTTTCTTTCGAGATCGATCGTTCTAATCCTCGCAGCAACGATCCTGCACCAACCAGTGTTATTCCTCGTTCGTAGATATCAGCAACGAGCTCCGGCGGCGTCAGTTCAATCGTTGCCTTGATGTTGTCGATAATCGCGCGAACGGAACGAGCCAATGCTTCACGAATTTGGCCATCGTTTACCGTCACTTCTTTCGGAAGACCCGTAATCAAGTCACGACCTCGCATGGTCATGCGTAACCCCTCGCCTGTATCTAGGCTGCTTCCAATATGACATTTTACATCTTCCGCCACACGTTCACCAAGTAACAAATTGAAAACGTCACGCGAATATTGCAAAACGTTTTTTGTCATTTCGTCGCCAGCAACCGTAAGAGATTTCCAAGTGACGATTCCGGACAGCGAGATGACGGCAATTTCCGTCGTCCCTCCGCCGATATCGACGATCATGTTGCCAAGTGAATCCTCGATGGGTAGTCCGGCGCCGAGGGCGGCAGCAAGTGGTGCTTCCACGAGAAGTGCCTGGCGAGCACCTGCGGCCAACGCAGCATCCTCAACAGCTTTACGTTCGACTTCGGTAATTTCCATTGGTACAGACATCACAATACGTGGCCGAGGGACGAGGGTGAACCCGTCATCATGAATTTTGTCGATAAAGTATTTCAACATTTTTTCCGTTACTTCAAAATCGGAAATAACACCTTTCATTAATGGCTTGGTGATTTGAATGTGTGGCGGTGTCTTCCCGACCATATCCTTTGCAACTTTTCCGACCGCAAGGATGTGATTCGTACGCGTATTGATCGCCACAATAGAAGGCTCGTTCATGACGATCCCTTTTTCTTTTACAAAAACGCGGGTATTGGACGTGCCAAGGTCGATGCCGATATCTTCCGAAAATCGACCAAAAAACTTATTAAACATAGGCAATGTGAGCCCATGTTGCCAGGAATCTCCCTACTTTGGCATTCGGATATCCACATCTAGGTTTCTCGTTTTAGGGAAAGCATCAAAAATTCCACTAATCCCACTAAAACAATCAATAAAAGCATCGTTCCAAACGAAAAGAGGCCACGAGAAAGAAGGGCTAAGCAGGCCAAGAAGAGCCCGGACAGCATGAGTCCCTGACGAAACGATCTCGCCACAACCTCTTGAACAGCATCTTCAGCGTATTTTCGAGCACGAACAATCGTGCCGACGATCGTAAATAGTCCCGCGATACCTGCGCCAAGCGTCACATAAAAAATTACAAAACCCAACGTTCCGGCGTGAGCAGGATCGATGGCTAACATCACAATGCACCACGCAGAAATGCTAATGGCTGTTCCTAGCGCCAAGGCAACAAGATACTGACGAAGCGTCATACTGCAAGAGTATACCGCAGACGTCATCAACCTTAATAGTTGCTCCGTTCAATGTGAACGCGAGCGATGACTTTTGAAATAGTCGCCTCCGGACATTCCACAGCCATTCTTTTTAAAAATTCAGGAACCATCGCTTCCATATCGAATGACGCTGGAGCATTCGCGCACCCAAGAAGCATTTCGTTATTGTGATAGCTCGTCACACGAACATCATCGGCGAGTGGTGTCCCCTCCAACATCTCAGCAAGCACTTCCTCTGCTCGCTGCACCACCATCGCCGCCGTGACCTGCTTCGTAATCCCGTGGCGCCCCAATGCGCCCTGCAGAAGGTTGCTGATTTTGGTGAGTGATGGTCTACGAGGCCGCATACGGGCAAATATCCTTAAAGTCGCAATACTGACAGTGCGGACCGGCCTTATGCTCGAACGACGACGTGCGAATTTGCTCCATTGTCTCACGAACCTGTTCCTTCAGCTTTTCGTGATCCTTATCCGTTGGCTCAAAACTCACCGCAGTGTTCGATTCTAAGTAATAGAACGTTAGTTTTTTGACGACGAGCGGCGGCATAAAACTTTCCTCGGCAGCAATGGCGTACAGGATGAGCTGACGACGATCTTCCCATTCGAGCTTCGTCTTTGGCGATCCTGTTTTGTAGTCGATGATTTCAACTCCACCCTCGACGTCATCAATGCGGTCGATACGTCCTTTCACAAGAACGTCTCCAATCTTGAGAGTGAATCCTTTCTCGAGATATTTCGGAGACGGGGGCTGCTCGCTGATCTTGTGGTAATACTCCTTCAAGATTTCTCGACCACGCTCACGGTATTCGTCCCGCACCTCACTGCTCGGATACCACTCGTCGATCCAACCATTGTCATACATCGTCATTAAATCGTTCATGGTCGGAAGCGAGACAGACTCGCTTCCTCCTCCAAAAAGCGTTGATTGTCGAACCGCTTTCGCTGCCACGATACGTTCCATAAATCGCTGGAGCGTATCATGCATGGATTTCCCGAAACTCATCTGGTGACGACCGTACGACGGTACACCGATGATGTGCGCGTACTTGTATTGCAGTGGGCACGTCGTAAATGCTGCAATCTGTGAGAAGCTGATTTTGTCAGGAAGATGGGTCGCAGCATTTCCTCGGGGCTTCGAGGGAGTAGTCGTATTAAGTGTTTCGCGTATCTGATCTTTGCGACGAACCGTAATGGTTGGTTCGAACCCAAGCTCGGCGAGGAAACGCGACATCTTTTTCTTTCGTGAACCACCGTAATCATCGGCGCTCATAAAGTAGAGCCCTTCCTTCGCTCGTGTCATCGCAACGTAAAAGAGTCGTCGCTCTTCGGCGATGTGATCGTCGAGTGCAGCATCAACGTCGACAATCCCTGGTGGGAAGCTGATCGCGCTCGATCGCCCAACGGATGGGAAACGCTGCTCAACAACATTCACCACAAACACATATCGGAATTCGAGTCCTTTTGAACCGTGGATTGTCATCACGGAGACAACATCCGGTCCTTCTTCAGGATCCTGAGAAATGCTTCCGTCCTCCCCCGCCGAACGTTCGGCATCAAACTCCTCGAGGAATCGCGAAAGCGTCCTCTCATCATTCGTCACCGAGAACCGTTTGAGTCGAGCAAGGAACCGATCAAGCTGTCGGAAAAGTTCTTGTTGTTCAATTTCGGAAAACGCTTGGCAATCTGCGAGTAATCCCGTTCCTTTCATCATGGCGACGAACAGTTCCACGATCGGTAAGCGTTTTGCGTGATCACGAAGTTTGGCAATGGTCTGAAGGAGATCGATGATACGATTTCGTCCTTCCATGCTAATGCCTGCCGCATCCGCATACGTGAGGAGGTCAAAAAGCGACATGCCTTTGCGCCGCGCATAGAGCATGAGTGCCGCAAGATCAGCCTGCGAAAGACCGATACGGGGATGGGACAAAATACGATACATCGACGGACTATCGTGCGGAACATTGATGACGCGAAGATATGCCAAGGCGTCGAGGATGATTGGCTTCGTGTACAAACCTGATAACGCAAGGAACCGATACGGAATTCCGCCTCGTTCAAGGGCGTCGAGGAAGGGATCGGCATGATCATTTCCTCGGACAAGGATGCAGAAATCACTCCACGCCGCACCATGCGTTTCACGAAGGTTCGCGATCGTTTCGATCGTCACCTCGACCTCATCTTCGAGCGTCGCACCGTGAATATGCTGTACGGATCCTGCGTGAGGCGTGTTCGCGATGAGACGTTTCGAAAGCCCTTCGGATGCCTCGAGACGATGTGGATTGTTATTAGCGATCGAGGAATACGCAATATCGAGGATTGCGGGACCACTGCGGTAGTTGTGAACGAGAACGATTTTGGCAGTGTCCGGATAATCCTCGCGAAACTTCAGGATGTTCGCCAGGGCAGCTCCACGGAATTTGTAGATTGCTTGATCGTCGTCACCAACGATCGTGAGATTGTTCCTCGGCGCCGCCAGCATTTTGACGAGACGATACTGCACGCTGTTCGTATCCTGAAACTCGTCGACCACGATGTACGAGAATCGATCGCGATACAGCTTGAGAACGTTCGGACGCTTCTCGAAAAGCTCGACGGTATACGCAAGAAGATCGCCGAAATCGAGTGCTCCCTCGGCGAGAAGGAGCTCTTGATACGTTTTGTAGGCACCAGCAACTTCGCGGTACTTCACGAGTTCGAGCTTTTCTTCTTCTGGCATCGAGGAAAATGCTTCGGGAGCGCCACCGGACACTTTTTCGATGAGATCCTCAACGTTCGCGATGTAATGATCGGGATCAATTCCTTCGTCTTTTGCACGAGAAAAATGATTGAGTAACATTTTAAAGAATCGTGTGGGATTGCCTCGAGGTTTGTAATACTCCAGTCCAAAGCTCATCAGATGCTTTCGCATGAGAAGCCAGGCATCAACATCGGTGACAAGCACAAAGTCTTGTGGCAAACCGATTTCGATGCCGTGTTCGCGCAGGACGCGTTCACAAAATGCGTGGAACGTAGAAATGGAAAGGTCAACGTATCCCAGCGGAAGTAAGCGGTCTACGCGTTCCTCCATCTCATTCGCCGCTTTATCGGTAAACGTCAACGCAAGGATATTCTCCGGCTTCGCTTTCCCTTGCTCGATAAGCCAGGCGATGCGTTTCGTGATGACTGTGGTCTTCCCTGTTCCAGCCCCGGCGATAATCATCAACGGCCCTTCACCGTGGGTGACCGCCTGAAGTTGTTCCTGGTTCAATCCTTCAAGCACGTCCGACATACTACGAAAAGACTACCGCTTTTCCTGGTCGGCGTCGACAGGATTTTTTAAAGGCCCCCGACCGTCTGCACAGCCGTAATCACCACACGGATACCACTTTGTGTGGAGACATACGCACCGAGCGCGAAAATGATGAGTACGTGCAATGCCAGAACAGCATTGGAGAGTTTCCACTGTCCGGGCTGAAGCGCGATCGGCGCCGCTTCAGTTGATGGAAGGAGCATGGTTAACACAAATCGCAGTAGACAAGCAGCTGCCAGGATGACGGCGATAAGTGCGAGCAGCGTTACCCAGAAATTTTCTTGCAGACCGTATCCCAATCCCACCACTTCACTCGTAAAGAATCCGGAGAATGGAACCGCGAGCGCTGCAGCGGCGAGGATCATCATGAGCACGGCCGTCGTCGGCAACACCGACAGCATGTTTTGTACGCCGGAGAATTTACTTGTCTTATACGTTCCATGGATGATCCCGGTTGCGGCGAAGAGGCCTGATGTAACCAGCGCTTGAGTGAAAGCGTGAATGAGGGCCGGGATCATCCCCGCTGGACCAAGACCGATCATGAAGACGGTCAGCCCACTGTGATGCAAGGCGAGCGTTGACGTCATTCGCTTGTAGTTTTTCTGACGAATGAGTGTGAGCGCCGTCACGACGATCGAGACGATGCCGAAGACTAGGAAAAGCCGACCCGTCCATGTTCCTCCATCATTCAGGTTTGTGTCGACGATTTGGCGAATGCGTAAAAGTGCGATGAGCACGGTGAGAGGCAACATTGCTGCAAGGAATCCTGACATTGGTGAAGAGATTTTGCTGTACGCCTCGGCTGCCCAGGTGTGCAAAGGAACAAGACCCATTTTCGTTCCGAAGCCCAAAAAGATCAGGGCGAATGCGATCTTGAGTGTTGGAGCTGAGAAGTTCGGTGCTGCCACTCGGAGCGCATCCAAAGAGAGTGCGTCCCAAGGGCTGAGACCGGTAGCTATGCCGATTTTAACGAGGAAGATCAACCCGACAAACATTACGATGACGCCGATTGTTGAAAGTCTGATGTAGTTCCAGGCAGCCTGTCCGCTGTTCGGCCGTTTATAGAAAGCGATAACGAGCGCGGTACAGACGGTCACGATCTCGAGCGCGATCCAGAGCACGAGTATATTCTTCGTTAGGAGCGCTGCCGCAAAACCGATCACGCAAAGAATACCGAGGATAGCAAAACGATGCGTATCACGTTTTCCAATAATTCCAGTAGCGATTTCCTGCCGAAGTGTGTTTAGACTGACAAGAGCACCTCCGACGGTAACAATCGCGAGGAGGATCAAGGCGTACTGCGTGAGAACATCGAATCGCCAAAGGCTCAGAAAAAAGTCGGTCATAGAAGAGTGGTGGTGACGCTAAGAACAAGACCAACCAAGGAGCAAAGCGCGGCGAGGAGTAAAACATTCCTCGAAGTGACGAATCGTTTATCGACGAGTATTCCTTCCAAAGCACCGAAGATCACACTCACAACAAGACATCGCAAGACGAAAACTCCGATTGCGATGGCGACGTCCTGCGTCGAAGCTCCATTCACGACAAGACCGAATGGATACAGCAGAGTCGTGATGAACACGCCAAGGACTGTTAGTTGCAATCCTTCGGCAAGCATGGTTGTGGCACGAAAGAAACCTGTAAAATTTCGTGAATGATTGGCATGTGCAAGACGGCCGGCAAGGACGAGCAAGAACAGCGCGCCAATAGCGCAGAGAAGGATCGGCGCTGATTGCCACGAGGCATTCCAGGCGTCCATGACATTTACCGAACCTGCGTAGAGCGCGATCGTTACGAAAGCGAGAATAATGGTAGTAAAAATAAGAGAAAGAACAAGCGGTGATGTCGGCAGGCCGCGTTCCATTCTTCCCAGTGTGTTGGATGTTTCAAGAAAAAGAAAGACACCGGCAACAACAAAGATATCTGCAACGCCGATCAGAATGCCCGATGATGTGATCAGCGGGAAAAGCACGAGAAGTGCGAGAGAGCATCCCAGGGTGACGATTGGTGAGAACGAGTAGACCCAGGATGCGTTCGGCGGCGTCACGATACCCTGTTTCGCTGCCTGAATTATCGTGCCGTAGAGCCTCCATGGCACCACACGCTCAGTACGACGAAGAATACTTGCGACAAATTGAGCGACACCAAGGACCAATGGTGCGATCGCGATAGCGACAACAACTTGGATAAGGAGAAGAACGGCCGTGGTCATAGGGCAAAGATAAGAGTCAACACCAGCGCGAGCACGATAAAGGCAAGCGCAACATTTGTTTCACTTCCCTCTCCTCCTCGCCGCGCAAACGCATGCACACGATGCGTTACGCGCGCAGCTGGAAGGTAACAGCGATCCGTCCACACGCCACGCAAAACGATACCGATCGAGCGAGCTGCGACTACATCACGAACCGTATTCTGTTCTTGCACTTCAATCACTTCTTCCTCGATGAGGATTCTCGTCTCCTGGGGACGTCGTGGAAATGCTTTTGATACGATCCACGAGAGAACGACCCCACCACCGATCACGAGTGCAACGATCGAGAGCTGTAATGTTCCCGTGGCGGCAATGATTGCTCCGAGCCATGTGCCAGGAGCGATGGTCAGCGGCCCAGCGCCGATGAGCTCAAATATTCGTGGTGCAGCGAAACCAATCGCGATGACGAGCGCTGCTGGGATGAATATCGAGGAAAGTACCCAAACGTCAGCAATCACCGGTGGTCCCTCTTCCTTTGGTGATACAAAGAACGTGAGCGCGAAAAGTCTCATCAAAGCGTACGTAACAAGACCGACAGAAAGTGTGAAGACGACGAGCAGAAGAACCGCGACGAGTGCATACCAAACATCCGTCAAACTCTGGAGGGCACCAACGATTGTACTTCCCACCATCCAGTTCCCCACAAATAGCGACAACGGTGGCAATCCAACGGCGGCTACTGCCAAGACGAGTGCTGCAATCTCGACGTATCTTAATCGTATTTGTGATTCTCGAGCACCGACCGCCAAAAAAAGTCCACACTTCGCAACTGCCTGAACGGCCACACTCAGGATCGCGGCAAAGAGCGCGGCGTTCATCGCTTCAAATGCGCCGAATGTTTGCAAACACATCGCAATGCCCATGGTGAAGAACGTGAACCCGACGCCGCTCGTGCTGACGGCAGAGAGAATATGTTTCGGTTCACGCTCGGTCATTGCAATGATTCCCCCGCCGATTGCCGACAGTGCACCGGCAATCAGCACCGCAACGGCGTACCAAATAGAGAGTGGCGGAAGGATGAAGAGTAATGATCGAAGGAATCCGTAGACACCCATCATCACCACCGCGCTCTGCACAAGTGCTGCGAGATGAACTGGCAGGTGGCCGGTGATGCGTGCGTTGATGCTATGGAATGGAACGAGTGACGAGGCAACGCCGAATCCCGCCAGAAGAAATCCGAAAGCGATTGCGATACTTCGTGGCTCAAGCTGTGCCGCGATGTAGCTTAATGTTCCGAAATCACTAAAGAGCGCACCGGAGGACAGGAGAAAGTATCCAATCAAGATGAGTGCGAAACCAAGCTGGGTAAAAACAAAGTATCGAAGTGCCAGGCGAAGATGAATGATCGAACGGTGGGCGACGAACAACATCAGTGTGCTCAGTCCAACAATTTCCCACGCTGCCAAAAAACCAACGATGTTTCCAGCTAACAGTACCCACTGCATGCCGACGAGGAGAAGGCCAGACATGATGCCGAGGAGTTGACGATTCGTTGCATCTTCCCGCTTGCTCGTTGAAATGGCGTAGAGACCGGCGCAGAAAACGACGATAGAGAGCGGAACGAGGAATAGCGCACTGAACTTATCAAGCGCCATGGTCATGCCAAAAAAAACAGGGGTCGGTAGCGTAAACGGTGCGTCTTGGATCGCTCCAATTGCTCCCGCAACCATGCCAGCAGCTCCCGAAAGAGTGAGAAGTATCGAATTCCATTGGAATACCCTTTGCCCCCGTAAAAAGATTGAGGCAGCGATAGCAACAACTGGCGCGAGCAAGGCAACTGCGAAGGACCCCTCAAAAAGCGTCATAGATGGGAAATTTCGTTACGCAGGCAGTGTAGTCCTGTCCTGCCCCGCCTCCAAGGATTGCTGTGAACAAGTGAAAACGCTGAAGGCCACCCGCCAGGGTGACCTTCCGTCCGTCGTGCGTTGGTCTTCCCTACTGCGCGCACAGATCGACGAGCGTATAGGCGTATCGGCGTACCCCATCCTGATCGACATAGTTGTTCCGAAGCAGCGGCGGCCCCGGGAACCGATCGATCGGTATCACCCGGTACACTGTCAGGAGCGTCGCGAGAACCTCCGGAAGCTGTGCTTCCGGCAGGCAGACCGTCGTGTTGACCAGGTGTTGACCCTTCGGCTGACGCAGCGCCAGCGAGGACGCCTGCATGATGAGCCAGAAGTACAGCGCGATCGAGGCAACCGGGTCGCCCTCGATCTCCGGCGCCAGCGCCAGACCGCTGCCCACCCAGTGAACGAACGGGAAGGGATCTGGGCCATGTCGGTAGGGACCGGCTACTTCCTCGGCGGTCGTCATGCCCAGGCCATCGACCGGCTGGACACAGATCACGCGCTCCCGAGGAGCAAGATCCTGCTGTCGAAGCTGAGACCCGTTGGTCCGCAGGTACCTCTCGACGCGTGCCTGCATCTCCTCGATCCTGGCACGCTCTCTGGCATCGTTCGACGCCTGACCGCTCGTTGCTTCCTTGTATCCAGTTACCATGGCAATTCTCCCGAACGGAGATTACACCATAAACTTCCAAACGAAAACCGACCAGGTTGTGGTCGGTTTTCTGTTAATTTTAGCTGTTCAACGTTGTTCGCTTCCCCTTCCTTTTCTTGAGGGCTACGCGGTAACGAGCGAGTTCTCGTTCCAAGTGTGCCGCGGCATCGGCGTAGCTGACGTCGTTTTTCTGCCGAGCTTCGATGAGAGCATCTTCGGCGCGTTTCTTGGCAGCTTCGATAGCAGCGATTTCGAGTTCTTCACTTCGTTCGGCCGTGTCGGCGAGGACCACGACCAATCCACCTTCTCGAACTTCGAAGAGACCCGTGGATGTCGCAAGGAGCGTCTCCTCGTTCCCATTTCGAATCCGCATCTCCCCTGCTTTCATCAGTGCCAACAGAGGGACGTGATGCGGAAGGACGGTAATTTCGCCCATGCTCGTCATCACCGAAATCGAATCCGCCTCGCCGTCCATGACGACGCGTTCGGGAGTGACGATGGTGTAGGTGAGTTTGGGGGGCATAAGGAATATGATCTTTTGTGAGGGCAAGGGGCAGAGGGCAGAGGCGGTCGCATCGGAATGCGTCATAACCTTTGCCCATTGCCCTCTGCCCTCACGCAGTTTCTACGCCGTCACTTCGTCAATACTCCCCTTCATGTAGAACGCTTGCTCGGGCAATGCGTCATGCTTGCCCTCGAGGATCTCTTTGAATCCTCGGACAGTCTCGGCAAGAGGGACGTATTTTCCGGGGGATCCGGTGAACTGCTCGGCAACGTTAAATGGTTGTGAGAGGAATTTCTGGATCTTACGGGCACGAGCAACCGTCAGTTTATCGTCTTCCGATAATTCATCCATGCCGAGGATGGCGATGATGTCCTGCAAATCTTTGTAACGCTGCAATACTTTCTGCACACCACGAGCAACTTGATAATGGTCTTCACCCACGATGTTGGGGTCAAGAATGATCGACGACGAATCGAGCGGGTCAACAGCTGGATAAATTGCCAGTTCGGCCAAGGCACGAGACAGAGTAACGGTTGAGTCCAAGTGGCCGAATGTGGTAGCTGGTGCTGGGTCGGTAAGGTCGTCCGCTGGCACGTACACGGCTTGAATCGAAGTGATCGATCCTTTGGTTGTGGACGTGATGCGTTCCTGGAGTGCACCCATTTCGGTTGCCAGGTTTGGCTGGTAACCCACGGCCGACGGAATACGTCCAAGCAATGATGACACCTCGGAACCTGCTTGGGTAAATCGGAAAATGTTGTCGATAAACATCAGCACGTCGCGCCCTTCATCATCACGGAAGTATTCCGCAAGGGTGAGGCCGGTCAATGCCACGCGCGCACGAGCTCCTGGCGGTTCATTCATCTGACCGAAAACGAGAGCGGTTTTGTCGAGCACGCCTGACTCTTTCATTTCCATATACAAATCGTTTCCTTCACGCGTACGTTCACCAACACCAGCAAACACCGAGTATCCACCGTGTTCCTTGGCGATATTGTGAATCAACTCCTGAATAAGCACCGTCTTTCCTACACCAGCACCGCCAAACAAACCCGTCTTTCCACCTTTCAAAATTGGACAGATAAGATCGACGACTTTAATGCCTGTTTCAAAAACCTGCGCCTGGCTTGATTGCTCAATAAAAGCTGGAGCTGGTCGGTGGATTGGATCGTTGCGTAGGCCTTTCATGGGAGCAAGTCCATCGATGACGTTTCCGGTAACATCGAACATGCGACCAAGCGTCTCCGGACCGACCGGTACACTGATCGGCGCTCCGGTATCGACAACCTCAACACCGCGCGTTAAGCCGTCGGTGGATCCCATGGCGATTGCACGAACCACGCCACCACCTAAGTGCTGCGCGACTTCGAGAACTAATGTCTCTTTTCCTTTCTGTAATGTCAGTGCGTTGAGCAGCGATGGAACCTCGTCCGTAAAACGGACGTCGACGACCGCACCGATAATTTGAGCAATGGTACCTTTCATAGAATTCGTTAGTCGTTCGTCTCAAGGGCTGCCTTTCCGCTGCTGATCTCGGCGATTTCTTGTGTGATCGCGGCCTGTCGAACTTGGTTATAGGTGAAGGTGAGATTTTCCATCATCTCACCCGCAGAGTCTGACGCATTCTTCATAGCGATCATTCGCGCTGCATGCTCGGAAGCACTCGATTCGAGCAAGGCTTGGAAGAACGATGTCATGACGAGGTTTGGAATGACGGTGGAGAGAAGTGTTTCGGGGTTCGGTTCAATAGTGTATTCCGATCCTCCTTCGTTTTCTCTCTTCGTCCCTCGTTTTTCCCACTCTCCGTACGGCAGAACAACAGTAGCAGTAGGCACCTGGGAAACACCCGAGACGTAATCCGTATACACCAGGTGAACTCGTCGATACTTTCCGTTTGTGAAGCCGTCGAGAGCAAGTCGAGCAACCGGGACAATATCTGCGTACTTGGGAGCATTACCCAGTTCGACAAACGATGCGACAACATTCTTCTTTGTTCGCTGCATGGCATCACTTCCTCGTTTGCCAACCGCGATGATATCGACGTCGTGCATCCCCTTCATCTTTTCGAGCGCGAAGCGGATCATGTTGACGTTGAATCCGCCAGCAAGTCCTCGATCCGAGGTGAAGAGGACAACAAGTTCACGATCACCTCGTCCGCTTGCAAGAAGAGGATGCGTTGTGCTTTCCCCGAGCCTTGCCCGCACCGCTTCGATTGTTTCTTGGGCAAGCCGAACATACGGGCGCGTCCGAAGGACTGCGGCCACCGCGCGACGCATCTTACTTGCGGCCATGAGTTCCATGGCCTTTGTAATTTTGCGCGTGTTCTTCACCGATTTGATTCGGCTTTTGATGAGCTTGCGAGAAGCGGGCATAGGGGACGGGAAATGTGAGGTGAGGGCAAAGTGCAGGGGGCAGAGGTGGTCGCATCCGGATGCGTCATAACCTTTGTCCATTGCCCTTTGC
>ERZ1292630.2087-Hain-H41-02um-R3-2087-length-18925-cov-6_pt1 | contig 18925 bp, 19 predicted proteins | sample MGYA00564408_ERZ1292630 | MGnify/ENA primary metagenome ERZ1292630 (study PRJEB36523, sample SAMEA6512641) | groundwater metagenome | collected 2019-01-08 | study: AquaDiva: Metagenomics assemblies of 32 groundwater samples
GCTCAACGAAGCGTCCCCGGAAGAGCGCGCTCGGCTCGCCGAGCTGGTGACCCGCCTGTACCAGATCCGCCGCCCGCGTTAGCTGGCCGCGTTTTTGCCTTCTCCGTCATGAAGTCCTCTATCGCCATTAAACTGGAGCAGCTTGCGCGCCGCCTGGGCGAGCTCACGCTTCTCCTGTCCAGCGAAGACGTGGTGCGCGACATGGACAGCTATCGCAAGCTCACGCGCGAGCACGCCGAGATCACGCCGTTGGTGGCGCTATACCAATCGTTCAAGCAGGCGGAAGCCGACGCGCACACGGCGCAGGGCATGCTCGCCGACGCGCAGATGAAGTCCTTCGCCGAAACCGAGCTGCGCGAGGCGCGGGAGCGCATGGCGGCGATCGAGATCGAGCTGCAGAAGCTGCTGCTGCCGAAGGATCCCGACGACGAGCGCAATACCTTCCTCGAGATCCGCGCCGGCACCGGCGGCGACGAGTCCGCGCTGTTCGCGGGCGACCTATTCCGCATGTACCTGCGCTTTGCCGAACGCAACCGCTGGCAGGTGGAAGTGATCTCGGAGAGTTCCTCCGAGGTCGGTGGTTTCAAGGAGGTGATCGCCAAGATCATCGGCCAGGGCGTGTTCTCCAAGCTCAAATTCGAGTCCGGCGGCCATCGGGTGCAGCGCGTGCCCGCGACCGAGACCCAGGGGCGCATCCACACCTCGGCCTGCACCGTTGCGGTGATGCCGGAAGCCGATGAAATCAACGACGTGGTCATCAATCCGGCGGAGATCCGCATCGATACCTTCCGCGCCTCCGGTGCAGGCGGGCAGCACATCAACAAGACCGATTCCGCCGTGCGCGTGACGCATTTGCCCACCGGCATCGTAGTGGAGTGCCAGGACGGGCGCTCGCAGCACAAGAACAAGGCGCAGGCGCTGTCGGTGCTGGCGGCGCGCATCAAGGACAGGCAACTGCGGGAGCAGGCGGCGAAACAGGCGGCGACGCGCAAGAGCCTGATCGGCAGCGGCGACCGCTCCGAGCGCATCCGCACCTACAACTTTCCGCAGGGGCGCGTCACCGACCACCGCATCAACCTGACGCTGTACAAGATTCAGGACATCATGGACGGCGACTTGACCGAACTCACCGGCGCGCTCGCCGCCGAGCACCAGGCCGAGCAGCTCGCGCTTCTGGGCGAGGAAGCCGCGGCCTGAGTCCCGCCGTGACCATAGCGCAGCTCATGGCGCAGAGCGGCCTGCCGCCGCTGGAAGCGCGCATGCTGGCCGGGCGCGTGCTGGGGAAAGCGAGCGCCTGGCTGATCGCGCATGCGGACGAATCGGTGAACATAGAAACCGAGCAGGCATTTGCTGCCCTGGCCGGGAGGCGGGTGCGGGGCGAGCCCATGGCCTACATTCTCGGTGAGCGCGAATTCTGTGGCCTCGAATTCGGGGTCACGCGAGCCGTGCTGATCCCCCGTCCCGAGACCGAGCTGCTGGTGGAACTCGCGCTAGCGCGCATCCCCGAGACCGCGGCTGTTCGCATGCTCGATCTGGGGACGGGCAGCGGCGCGATCGCCATCGCGCTGGCGAAACAGCGGCCGCAGGCGCGGCTGACGGCGGTGGACGTGGACTACGCCGCGCTGGCCGTTGCGCGCGCGAACGCAAAACGCCACGGCGTCAGCGTGAGATTTTTTTGCGGCGACTGGCTTGGTCCGCTGTCGGGAGAGACGTTCGATCTGATCGTCTCCAATCCGCCTTACGTCGCCGCCGGGGATCCGCACTTGGCGCTGGGCGACGTGCGCTTCGAGCCGCAGCGCGCGCTGCTGGGCGGCGCGGACGGACTGGATTGCATTCGCACCATTGTCGCCAGGGCGAGGCCGCATCTGCGTTCCGGCGCATGGTTGCTGTTCGAGCACGGCTACGACCAGGCCGAAGCCTGCCGCGCGCTGCTCGAAGCGCAGGGATATCGAGAGGTGCAATCCTGGCCCGATCTGGCAGGGATTCCGCGCGTGAGCGGCGGGCGCGCCGCGCCGGTCGATGGCGGGAACGATCTTTTTCCGGTTTGAAATCGGCCGCGAACCGGTCGCGGATCGGGTTGACCGCAGGTCACCCAGCCGGTAAAATCCAAAGCTGAGTAATTTACTCAAGTATTCGCAAAGGAGTCGTTAATGGACACGCAAGAACTGATCAAAGAACAGGTTTCCGGTCATCCGGTGGTGCTTTACATGAAGGGCACGCCGCAGTCCCCGCAGTGCGGTTTTTCCGCCAACGCGGTGGCCATGCTCAATGCCTGTGGCGCGAAGGACATATTCACGGTGGACGTATTGGCGAATGCGGAAATCCGCCAGGGCATCAAGACTTACGCCAACTGGCCGACCATCCCGCAGCTCTATGTCAAGGGCGAGTTCGTCGGCGGCTCCGACATCATGGGCGAGATGTTCCAGTCGGGTGAGCTGCAGAAGCTGTTGGGCGCTTGAGGCGCAATATCGGCTTTCAGCGCTGCATTGCATATCTTGCAGCGTGTATATCATTCTGATATAGTCCTGCATGCACATCATTTCGTTGAAGATGCTGCGTGACTTCTGGCACAAGCATCCTGAAGCCGAGCAAGCTTTGCGCAACTGGCACACCGTAGCCGAGCATTCGCGCCTCGCCGACTTTGCCGATTTGCGGCAAAGCTTTGGCAGTGCGGACTACGCTGCACCCTATGCGGTGTTCGACGTCGGTGGCAACAATTGCCGAGTCATCGCTATCGTGCGCTATCGGGATGGCAAGATTTTCGTGCGCTGGGTTATGAGTCATCGGGAATATGACAACTGGTGCAAGTTGTACAGGAAAGGCAAGGTGTAAACATGACAACCACTATCGCATCTCGCGACACCATCGACATTCGGGCATTGCGACAGACCTGGGCCGCGTTCGACCGTGTCGCCCATCTGCGTCCGATCCGCAGTGAGGAAGAGTACGGCCGTACCGTGGCGCTGATGAACTACCTGCTGGACGCGGTCGGAGACAAGGAAGAGCATGCGCTGTCAGGCTTGCTCGATCTGGTGAGTGAATTAGTGGGGGAATACGACACCAATCATTACACCATCGAAGCCTCCGAGCCCAGGGAGGTTTTGCGCTACTTGATCGAAATGCGCGGCCTAAAGCAGGGCGATCTGGCTGAGATCGTGCCGCAAAGCAATCTGTCTTCCATCCTGGCGGGAAAACGCAAGATCAGCGCAACCCTTGCGGGGAAACTGGCCAGGTACTTCAATGTCAGTCCAGCGGTATTCGTGCCCGTCTGAAGACAGCCCTTGGTGCAGAGGAAGCCGACGGCGCGTCTAGACGCTTTGTGCAGAGTGTGTTGCGATTGGACCGCTATCTCGCGAATGTCAGGTTGCGGGTGAATAGCTTGCTTGGTAAGCGGCGTGCTAGTCACGCTCCGTTTTCACCAGCGCCGTCGATGCCAATAACGTAGCAATACCATGCCCACGAAAATCTCCGACCTCCACATCGCGCGCGAAGACCTGTTGCCCGCGCCGCGGGAGCTGCACCTCGATCTGCCGGCCGGCGAGGCCGAAGCCGCGCATATCGCTCAGGCGCGCGCTGCCGTGCAGGCTATCCTGCGCGGCGAGGATGACCGATTGCTGGTGATTGTCGGCCCCTGCTCTATCCACGAGCCTGAGTCCGCGATCGAATATGCGCGGCGGCTGCGCGATTTCGCGCCGCGCGTGGCCGATGCGCTTGACCTGGTCATGCGGGTCTATTTCGAGAAGCCCAGGACGCGCATGGGATGGAAGGGCCTGATTTACGACCCGGACCTGAACGGCAACGGAGACATCGGCGAGGGCCTGCGCCGCGCGCGCCGCATCCTGCTCGACTGCGCCCGCCTCGGCGTCCCCGCGGCGTCGGAAATCCTCGACCTGGTGACGCCGCAGTATTACGCCGAATTGCTCACCTGGGGCGCGATCGGCGCGCGCACGGTGGAGAGCCCGCTGCACCGGCAGATGGCTTCGGCGCTCTCGGCCCCGGTGGGCTTCAAGAATGCCACCGACGGAAACGTGCAGACCGCCGTGGACGCCATTCTGGTCGCGGCGCAGCCGCACACCTTCCCCTCGATCTCGTTCGATGGCAGGGCGATAATTGTCACGAGCAGCGGCAATCCGAATGGGCACCTCATATTGCGCGGAGGGGAGCAGGGGCCGAACTACGACGCCGACAGCGTGCGCCGCGCGGCCGATGCCTTGACCAGGGCCGGACTGCCGCCGCGCATGATCGTCGACTGCAGCCACGGCAACAGCGGCAAGGACTATCGCAAACAGCCCGAAGTGGCGGCATGTGTAGGGGACCAGGTCGCCGGCGGCTCGCGCGCAATCTGCGGCGTGATGCTGGAAAGTCATCTGGTTGAAGGCAAGCAAGCGATCGCGGACAACGGGAAAAACCTTCGCTACGGTCAGAGCGTCACCGACGCATGCATAGGCTGGGATGAGACGATGACCGTGCTCGATCGCCTGGCAGCCGCGGTCCGTCTGCGGCGCGCGAGCGCGCCCATGCGGGGCCCGCTCAGATGCCGATGAGCCGCGTGTTGGAAAGCGACAGACGTTCGACCAGGATCGCCATGAAGGCGCGGTCGAACTTGTGGCGGCAAATGTCGGACGCATGGTCCAGGTCGTCGTTGCGTATGGTGATGACGCGCGAGTCGCTCAGGGTGACGACGTCGGCGGTGCGCACGCTGCCGTTCGCCCTGGAGATATAGGCCATCTCGCCGAAGCATTCACCCGCGTTGAGTATGTTGAGCAGCTTGCCCTGCTTGATTACCTTGACTTCGCCCGAAGCGAGCAGGCAGAAGAAATCGCCCGTCTCCCCTTCGAACATCAGCGCCTTGCCCGGCTTGCAGTATTCCCAGCTGCTGACACGCATCACCTCCCACAACTCGGCGTCGGCGAAGTTGGCGAAGAAGGGCAGGCCGCGCAGAATGCTGAATTTCTCGCTGTCGGCAAAATCTTCTTTCTTCTGCGCCGCCTGTTCGCTGCTGATGAGGCCCGCCAGATCGCGGGAGAACTCGTCCCAGTCCTGGTAACGCTGCTCCAGTTCCTTTTGCATCGCCTTGCGCACGATCTGGTCCGCCGCAGGCGGGATTCCCGGCCGCAGGCTGGAGGGCGGCTGCGGCTCGACGTTGGTGATTTGGTACATCATGCTGAAGTTGTTGCTGGCCTGGAACGGCAATTGCCCGGTCAGCAGCTGGTACATCACCACGCCGAGCGAGTAGATGTCGGTCTGAAGCGTGAGCGGGTGATCCTTGATCTGCTGCGGCGACATATAGGCGGGCGAGCCGATGCCGCTTACCTGGGTAACTTTGCTGGTGGTGATAAGCGCCGAGCCGAAGTCGGAAATCTTGATGTCGGTTTCGCCATGCAGCAGGATGTTGGCCGGCTTGATGTCGCGGTGGATGACGCCGGCGCGGTTGGCGAAATCCAGGGCCCGGGAGCACTTGAAAATAAACTCGACGATCTTGTCCACCGGCAGCAGGGCATCCGGGTTGCAGTGCGGCTCGAGCGTGCCGCCGTCCACGTATTCCATCACCACGTAGCTCAGGCCTTCGTCCACCACCGCGTCGTAGATCTGCACGATATGCGGATGATCGAGCCTGCCGGCGAGAGAGGCTTCGGTGATGAACAGTTTCTTGAACAGCCTGCGGTTCTCCTCGTCGGCGAGCGCGTCGGGGAACACGACCTTGATGGCGACGTCGCGGTTGGCGAAAGGGTCGTGGCACAGATAAACCTCGCTGGTGGCGCCTTCCCCGAGCTTTTTGACAACCTGGTATTTGCCGATTTTTTCCATGAAACGCTTAGTTCAAGCTCTTGCGGGCGCGCTTCACCGCAGCACGCACCTGGGCCGGCGCCGTGCCGCCTAAGTGGCTGCGGCTGGCAAGCGAACCTTCCAGGGTCAGTACTTTGAATACGTCAGCCCCGACGAGCGGCGAGAATTGCCGCAATTCGGCCAGTCCGAGTTCAGGCAAATCACAGCCGCGCGCTTCCGCTCGGCGCACCGCGCGCGCCACTGCCTCGTGCGCGTCGCGAAACGGCAGGCCTTTTTTCACCAGATAGTCGGCGAGGTCGGTCGCGGTCGAAAAGCCTTCGGCCGCCGCCGCGCGCATCGCGCCCGCGTCGACTTCGATGCCGGCCACCATGTCGGTGAAGATTGCCAAGGTGTCGGCCAGCGTGTCGACGCTATCGAACAAAGGCTCCTTGTCCTCCTGGTTGTCCTTGTTGTAGGCGAGCGGCTGCGCTTTCATCAAAACCAGCAGCGCCATCAGATGACCGGTCACGCGGCCGGTCTTGCCGCGCGCGAGCTCAGGCACGTCCGGGTTCCTCTTTTGCGGCATGATGGAAGATCCGGTGCAGAAACGGTCGGGCAGACGGATGAAGCGATAGCGCGGGCTCATCCACAGCACCAGTTCCTCCGACAGGCGCGAGATATGCGTCATGATGAGCGCGGCGCAGGCGCAGAACTCGATCGCGAAGTCGCGATCCGACACCGCATCGAGCGAATTGGCGCAGACGCCGTCAAAGCCCAGGTCTTTCGCCACCATGGCGCGGTCGATCGGATAGGAGGTTCCGGCGAGCGCGGCTGCGCCCAGCGGCAGGCGATTCACGCGCTTGCGGCAATCGCCGAGACGCTCCCGGTCGCGGGCAAACATCTCGAAATAGGCCATGAGGTGGTGGCCGAAGGTCACCGGTTGCGCCACCTGCAGGTGGGTGAAACCGGGCATTACCGTGCCTGCATGGCGCTCGGCCAGGCCGAGCAGGCTAGTCTGCAGCGCCGCGAGTTGCGCCACTAGCGCATCGATCGCGTCGCGCAGCCACAGCCGCACGTCTGTCGCTACCTGGTCGTTGCGTGAGCGCGCCGTGTGCAGGCGTTTGCCGGCGTCACCCGCGAGCGCGGTCAGGCGCCGCTCGAGGTTGAGGTGCACATCCTCGGCCGCGAGAGACCACTTGAATTTCCCGCTGCGCACTTCCGCAAGTATCGTGCGCATGCCCGATTCGATCGCGGCCAGATCGCGTTTGGAGATCACCGCGCATGCGGCGAGCATGCGCGCGTGGGCGAGGGAGCCGCGGATGTCGTGTTCGGCCAGGCGTTTGTCGAAACCTACCGAGGCGGTATAACGCTGCACTCGTTCGCTCACCGGCTCGGCAAAGCGGCCCGACCAGGTGGCGGCGGTGGATGGTTTCTTGCGCGTGTTCTTGCTCATTGCCCTGAATGCGGTCAGAATCGAAAAAAACAGCCGCTGCGGTGCCCATTCACTTTGACTTTGGCTTTCAATACTTTATCCATGCCAAGTATAGATCAAAACGGGTCGTCCGACTCCCTGCCGGATTTTCGCAGCCTGGGTGTTGCGGTGCGCATCCTGCTGCTTGGCAACATCGCCGGCTTTGCCGCTGCGCTGGTGCAGTCGCGTGATTTCGTGCAGATTGCGCAGCGCTTCGCGGAATTCGCCGCGATACTCGAGCCGGTATTGCTATTCTCGCTGCTATCGTTGTACGCGATGAAAATATGGCTGGCGCGATTGCCTTACGCGTGGGGCATTGCCGCCGTCATGCTGCTGGTGGCCGCGTGGACGGTGCTGGTGCTCGAAATTCTCGTGGGACCAGGGGAAGAGCTGACGCCTTACCGCGTAGCGCAGGCGTGGATTCTTTGCAGCATGCTCACCGCGTTCCTTATCGCCTATTTCTTCTGGCGCAAGCGCGCATTTTCTCCCGCCCTCGCCGATGCCCGGTTGCAGGCCTTGCAGGCGCGCATCCGGCCGCATTTTCTGTTCAACAGTCTGAACGCCGTGCTGTCCCTCATTCGCAGCGACCCCAAGCGCGCCGAAGAAGCGCTGGAGGACCTGGCGGAACTGTTTCGCGCACTGATGCAGGATAACCGGCGACTGACTACGCTAGCCGACGAAATGGCGCTGTGCCGGCAGTATCTCAATCTCGAGCAACTGCGCCTGGGAGAGCGTCTGCAGGTCGACTGGGATGTGGCGACCATGCCCGAGGATGCGCTGGTGCCGCAGTTGTTGTTGCAGCCGCTGATTGAAAATGCCATCTATCACGGCATCGAGCCGGGCGCGGGGCCGGGCACGGTGCTCATCCGTATTTCCCGCGACAAAGACCGGGTGCGGCTGCTGCTCTCCAATCCCTATCACCCGGAGCACCAGCACCGCGCCGGCAACCGCATGGCGCTCGCCAACATCCGCGAGCGCCTGGCTCTGCATTTCGACGTTGAGGCAAGCCTCGCCACCGAAGTGGTGGGGGACAAGTTCGAAATCCGCATCGTGCTGCCCTACCGGAGGCAGGAGTGAACGACGCATTGAAGGTGGTGCTGGTCGATGATGAAGCCCCGGCGCGCTCGCGCCTGAAGGAGCTGATCGCCGACTGCGCGCCGCTCGTGCCGGCGAAGGTGGTGGGAGAAGCCGCCAACGGGCGCGAGGCGCTCGACCTGCTCGCCTCTGTCGCGGCGGACCTGGTGCTGGTGGACATCCGCATGCCGCAGATGAGCGGCATCGAGTTCGCGCGCCACGCGCTGGCGCTGGATTCGCCGCCGGCGATCATTTTTGTCACCGCGTATGACGAGTATGCGATTCAGGCTTTCGAACTGCGCGCGCTCGACTATTTGTTGAAGCCGGTGCGCCGCGCGCGATTGTTGGCCGCGCTGGAACGCGCACGTGGCTTGTGTGCCCCAGGACGCGAAGACCTGCGGGGGCTGGAGAGTGCGCCGCGCCGGAATCTGTCGATCCCCGAGCGCGGGCGCATCAGACTGGTGCCGGTAGCCGACATCGTTTATCTCAAGGCAGAGTTAAAGTACGTCACCATCCGCACCCCGGAGCACGAGTACCTGCTGGAGGAGTCGCTCACTCACCTGGAGCAGGAATTTGCCGAGGCCTTCGTGCGCGTCCACCGCAACTGCCTGGTGGCGAAATCGCGCATGCGCGGCTTCGAGAAGTCGGACGTCCAGGACGGCGAGCAGGGTTGGGTGGTGTTGCTCGACGGGTGCGCGGAGAAACTTGCGGTAAGCCGGCGCCACTGGCCGGCAGTCAGGGAGCTCGCCACAGGCTGAGAGCATCGCTAGGCATGCTAAAATCTAATGCGTCAGCACCAGGCGTGCGGCCACAACAAGAATGCCGTCTTGAACCATCCCGATCGTATCGTCATCGCCACGCGCCAGAGCCGCCTCGCCCTGTGGCAGGCCGAGCATGTGCGCGACCGGCTGCGCGAGTTGTATCCCCGATGCCGGGTCGAGCTTCTCGCCCTGTCCACGCGCGGGGACGAAATCCTGGACACTTCGCTCGCAAAAATCGGCGGCAAGGGCCTGTTCGTTAAGGAACTGGAACTGGCTCTGGCCGAGGGACGAGCCGATCTGGCCGTGCACTCCGCCAAGGACGTGCCGATGGAATTGCCCCCGGGTTTCGCCCTGGGCGCGATCATGGAGCGCGAAGACCCGCGCGATGCCTTCGTTTCCAACAAATTCGACGCACTGGATGATTTGCCGCCGGGCGCCGTGGTCGGCACCTCCAGCCTGCGGCGCGAGGCGCAGTTGAGGAGCCGCTATCCGCGGCTCTTGGTGGCGAGCCTGCGCGGCAATCTGGATACGCGCCTCGCCAAGCTGGACCGCGGCGATCACGACGCCATCATTCTTGCCGCTGCCGGCCTGAAGCGGCTCGGTCTGGGGTCTCGTATCCGCTCTGTGCTGACAGTCGAGCAAAGCCTGCCCGCCGCAGGGCAGGGCGCGCTCGCGATCGAATATCGCGCCGAGCGCGGGGACATCGTCGCCAGCCTTGCCGCGCTCAACCACCGCGCCACCGAACTCGCCGTGCGCGCCGAGCGCGCGGTAAGCCGGGCGCTCGGTGGCAGTTGCCAGCTACCGCTCGCCGCCTACGCCAGCGTGAGCGGCGCAACCCTGGAGCTGCGCGGCATGGTGGCCAATCCGGACGGCAAGAGCATGGTGAGGGCGGCGGTTTCGGGTCCATCCGGATCGCCCGAGGAGCTTGGAGCGCGTCTCGCCAGCGAATTGCGCGCACAAGGTGCCGACCGAATTCTCGCCGCATTGCTATGAGTCCGCTCGGTCTCGCCGGGCGCCGCGTCGTGCTGACACGGCCCGCAGGGCAGGCGGGGCAGCTGGCGGCGCTAATTTCCGCGGCCGGCGGCGAGCCGGTTTTGTTTCCGACGCTGGAGATTCTAGAAGCTACCGATTTGCGGCCTTTCTTCGCGCTCATCGACCGGCTGGACGCATTCGACCTGGCTATTTTCATCAGCGCCAATGCGGTGAACAAGGCGCTCGCCCTGGTGCAGGCGCGGCGCAGTTGGCCGGCCGGGCTGCGCGTGGCGACGGTAGGCCGCGGCAGCGAGCGCGCATTGCATCGCCACGGTTTTGACGCGGTTATCGCGCCGACGCGGGGTTTCGACAGTGAAGCCTTGCTCGATCTGCCCGAGCTGAAGGATGTGGCGGGAAAGCGCGTGGTGATTTTCCGCGGCGAGGGCGGGCGCGAACTTCTGGCCGAGACGCTGGCGGCACGCGGCGCCGCGATCGAATACGCCGAATGCTATCGCCGTGGCCGACCGAAAGCCGATGCCGCGCCACTGCTCGCGCTCTGGGGGCGGCATGAAATCGATGCGTTCATCGTGACTTCGAGCGAAGCGCTGGCCAACCTCGGCGAGATGCTGGGCGAAACCGGCCGGCAGTGCTTGAAGACGACGCCGCTATTTGTCCCGCACGAGCGCATCGCCGCTGCAGCACGCGCCCTGGGTGTGGAGACCGTGGTGCTGACGGGTCCGGGTGACGAAGGTCTGGTCACAGGTCTGGCCTTTTTTTTTGCTAAAGTGTGAACTCCGCATTCCGCAGACCCGAATCTGCCCAAGGCACATGAACGACAGGCCCATGAACGAAAGCAATGCCGACATCGCCAAGTCCGCCGCGGAGCCCGCGCCGGTGGCGCAGCCGGAGGAACCCAGCGGTCGCGGCGAGCGCGAGTCGTCCTCGCCCGTCTGGCGCATGCCGGTAACGCTGGCGCTCGTCGGCGCGGTGGTCGTGGTGTGCTGGCAGTGGTACGACACCCGCAGCCAGATCGGTGCCATCCGCGAGGAACTGGCGCTGCGCCTGCGCGCAAGCGATAGTGCGGCTGGCGAAAGCCTGTTATTGGCGAAGCAGGCGCAAGAGGCGGTGCGCGAGGCGCAGGCCAAGCTCACCGTGATCGAGAACAAGATCGCCGAGTCGCAAAGCCAGCAGCTGGCGCTGGAGGCCTTGTACCAGGAGCTGTCGCGCAGCCGCGACGAATGGGCGCTGGCCGAGATCGAGCAAATTCTGACCGTGGCGACGCAGCAGTTGCAGCTTGCCGGGAATGTGCAGGCGGCGCTGCTCGCACTGCAGACTGCCGAGGGGCGCCTGGCGCGCCCGGACCGGCCGCAATTCATCCCCCTGCGGCGCGTGCTCAACCGCGACATCGAGCGCCTGAAAGCGGCACCAAATCTGGATATCGCGGGCATGGCGCTGCGCCTGGACAGCCTGATCGCGAGCGTCGATGCGCTGCCCCTGCAATTCGACGAGCGCATGCAAACCTCACCCAGGGCGGCCGGGGCAACGGGGACAAATCGTATCTGGGAGCGCGTGCTGACCGAGGTTTGGGACGAAATGAAGCTGCTGGTGCGCATCCGGAACATGGACCAGCCCGATGCGGCGCTGCTGCCGCCGGCGCAGGCCTATTTTCTGCGCGAGAATCTGCAGCTGCGCTTGCTCAGTGCGCGGCAGGCGCTGCTGGCGCGCGACCCGGCGCGCTTTCGCACCGACCTGGACACGGCCAGGGCCTGGATGACGCGCTACTACGACACGCGCGCCAAATCGACCGCCGCTGCGCTTGCGAGCCTGAAGCAGCTTTCGGCCGGCAGCATCAATGTGGAACTGCCTACTATCGCCGACAGCCTCGCGGCGGTGCGCAATTTCAAGGTGTCGCGCGAAAAGGTTTTGCGATGAGAGCGACGGGCAGGATCACGGCGGGCAGGATCTAAGGTGCGCGGGTTGATGTGGGTGCTGGCGGTGTTTGCCCTGGCGGTGGGCTTGTCGCTGGCCGCGCATCTCAACGACGGTTATGCCATCCTTGTGTTCCCGCCCTACCGCGTCGAGCTTTCGCTCAACTTTGCCATCCTGCTCGGGATCGCCGGCTTTGCGCTCGGCTACATGCTGTTGCGCCTGGTCGGGCACACCCTGCGCCTGCCGCAGCATGTGCGCGCCTTCCGCGCGCGCCGGCGCAGCGAGAAAGGGCGCGCGGCGATGCTCGCGGCGCTGCAGGCATTGTTCGAGGGGCGTTACGGCCGCGCCGAGAAATCGGCCGGCGAAGCCTACGAACTCGGCGAGGCGCCGGCCCTGAGCGCCCTGATCGCGGCGCGTGCCGCGGGCGAATTGCGCGAGCTCGAGCGGCGCGACCAGTGGCTTGCGCGCGCCGAGAGTTACGATGCCGACGCGCGCCAGGCCCGGCTTGCGGTGCAGGCGAGCCTGCTGCTCGACGATAGGCGCTACGAGGACGCGCTAAAGGTTTTGCGCGAGCTGTCCGAGAGCGGGCCCAAGCGCATCTCCACGCAGCGCATGCTGATGAAGGCCCACCAGCGCCTGGGCCATTGGGACGAGGTGCGGCGCCTGGTCACCGCCCTGGGCAAGCGCGGCGTACTGGCCGAGGTGGCGGCAACGCAGTTGCGGATCACCGCCCAGATCGAGGCGCTGCGCCAGCAGGCGCGGGATGCGGCCGGCCTTGCCGCCTGCTGGCAGGGTACCGAAGACAAGTTGGATGCGCGCGTGGCGCGCACTGCGGCGCAGCTGTTCGTTGTGCTGGGGGATTGCCGCCGCGCGCACGAAATCGTCGGGGCGGCGCTGGAAGCGGAGTGGAGCGAGGAACTGGTATTGCTTTATGCGGACTGCCTGGGCGCCGATGTGCTGGCGCAGATCGAACGCGCCGAGAAGTGGCTAAAATCAAGGCCGCGTGATCGCGCGCTTCTGTTGACGCTGGGGCGCCTGTGCCTGCAGCAGGAGCTGTGGGGCAAGGCGCAGGGCTACCTTGAGGCGAGCCTGTCCGAGGAACCCGGCCGCAGCGCGCACGTTGCGCTGGCGCAACTGTTCGATCGCATCGGCAAGCCCGAGGACGCCAACCGGCACTATCGCGCCAGCGCCGACGCAAAGCTGCGGCAATAGCATCGTTCGTAATGGATAGGAAAGGAAATCCGCATGATCGCCGTCATATTTGAAGTGGTTCCAGCGCCCGGGCGCAAGCAGGAATACCTGGACCTCGCCGCGGCGCTGCGGCCGGAGCTGGAGAAACAGGATGGCTTCATTTCGATCGAGCGCTTTGCCAGCCTCACCAATGAAGGCAAGGTGCTGTCGCTATCCTTCTGGCGCGACGAGGAGGCGGTGCAGCACTGGCGCCGCTTCGAAGGCCACCGCCTGGCGCAGGCGCGCGGCCGCACCGGCGTGTTTACCGATTACCGCCTGCGCGTCGCCAGCGTCCTGCGCGACTACGGCATGAGCGCCCGCGAAGAGGCGCCGGCAGACAGCCGCGAGGCGCACGACGGGTAGGACGCCCGCCCCCGGGCCGACCGGTGTTTGATTTCGGCAACTAGCCTTGGGTCGGAAATCCTTTTCCGCCATCTCCCCCGATTGGTACTTCATCTTTCTTCGAACTTGCCGAAGGCGAAGGTACGGCCGAATTGCCGGTGTTGTAAATGGTGGTTCCGGGCGGCCGCAAAATGAGGCAAAATACGCCCTCGGCCGGCGATTGCCGGCAGATTCCCCCTCGGTGAGCGCAACCAGATACTAAAACAGGAGATGGCGATGAAGCGTGGATTGTTGAAGTTTCTTGCATTGACCGCGGCGTTGGCCGCGAGCGGCATTGCGTCGGCGCAGACGACGCTCAGGATGGGCTACGCGCTGGCGCCGGCGCCGAATTCGCACTACGGCGTGGCGGCCAGCACCTTCGCCGGGGAAATCGCCAAGCGTACCCAGGGCCGGTTCAAGATCGAGCAGTATCCCAACAGCCAGCTGGGCGGCGAGCGCGAAAGGATAGAAAGTGGCCAATTGGGGACGCTCGACCTCGTGGTGACCTCCTCCGGCCCTGTGCCCGGCTTCGTTCCCGAGACCGGCATTGTCGACATTCCCTTCCTGTTCCGCGATCCGGCGCACGCGCGGGCGGTGCTCGACGGACCGATCGGGCAGGAACTGCTGGCGAAGTTTCCGGCCAAGAACCTGATTGCGCTCGCCTGGGGCGAGCAGGGCTTCCGCCACCTGACTAACAACAAGCGCCCGGTCAGCACGCCCGAGGACATGAAGGGCCTCAAACTGCGCACCATGGAGAACCCGGTTCACATCACCGCGTTCCGGACCTTGGGCGCCGCGCCCACGCCCATGGCCTGGCCCGAAGTCATTACCGGACTGCAGCAGGGCACGATCGACGGCCAGGAGAATCCGATCTCGGTGATCACCTCGGCCAAGCTCAGCCAGGTGCAGAAATACCTGACCCTGACGCGGCATGTCTATTCTCCGGCCTTGTTCATGATGTCGCCCAAGGTTTGGAACACCCTTTCGGCTGCGGACAAGAATTCGTTCCGGGAAGCCTCGAAGCTCGCCGCCGTGGCGATGCGCAAGTACGTCGACGATCTGGAGAAGAAAGGCGTTGACGACCTGAAGGCGCAGGGGATGCAGGTGGTGATGGGAATCGACACGGCGAAATTCCAGGCGATCCTGGCGCCGGCGTATGCGGAGTACGCGAAGAAATACGGCCAGGCCAACATCGACCGCATCAAGAACTATAAATAATTCCACAGCGACCGGACGGCCGGCCGCAATGGCCGGCCGTTCCTTGTCTGCGGCGTCCAGTCCCAGGAGGTAGTCCCGCATGCTCGCGAAGTTCGATCGCGGCTTTCTGTGGCTGAATCGCGTGCTGCTCATGGCGCTGCTCGCGCTGATGGCGGTGATGGTCTTCGCCAACGTCGTGCTGCGATACACCACGGGCGATTCCATCGTCTGGGCGGAGGAACTGTCGCGCTATCTGATGATCTGGCTGACCTTTCTCGGCGCCGGCCTGGTGCTGCGTTTTGGGGGTCACCTCGCCATTGACAACATGCAGGATGCGGTGCCGGCACGCGCCGGCAGGATCCTGCGCGCGTTGATCCTGCTGTGTGTGTTGGCGTTCGCCGCGGTGATGATGTGGCTGGGCACCGTGTACATCATGCGCGCCTGGGCGCAGACCACTCCGGTTACGGAGCTGCCCTTCGGGCTGGTCTACTCGGCGCTGCCGGTCGGATTCCTTTTCCTGCTGATCCACATGGCGATGTACGCGCGACACTACGTCGTCAACCGTAACTTCGACCAGGATCGCGATTTCGATTCCAGCATGAGCGCCTCGCTGTGACCACGACGGTGCTTTTCGGAGCGCTCGTTCTTTTCATGGCACTGGGCGTGCCGATCGCGATGTCGATGGGCATCGCGGCCATGGCGGCGATAGCAGTCAAGGGACTGCCGCTCATCGGCGTAATGCAGAAGATGTTCGGCGGCCTGGACAGTTTCCCGCTGATGGCCGTGCCGTTCTTCATCCTCGCCGCGGAACTGATGTCCGGCGGCGCGTTGACCGAAGTCCTGCTGCGGTTCGCAGCGCAATTCGTGGGCCACTTGCGCGGCGGCCTGGGCCACACCAACATTCTCACGCTGACGTTTTTCTCCGGCATCAGCGGTTCGGCCATGGCCGATGCCGCAGGGCCGGGCTCCATGCTGATCAAGATGATGCGCGACTCCGGCTACCACGTTGCCTATGCCGCCGCGCTCACGGCATCGATAGCGGTGGTGGGTCCGATCATTCCGCCGTCGATCCTGATGATCATCTATGCGCTGGAGGACCCCGGCGTTTCGGTCATCGGCTTGTACTGGGCTGGTCTGATACCGGGAGTGATGATCGCCGCCGGGCTGGCGGCGGTGAACCACATCATCAGCATCAGGCGCAATTACCGTTCGGACATGCAGGCGCCCGGCATCGCGGAGATGCTGCGCAACACCTGGCGCGCGCTTCCCGCGCTGGCTCTGCCGGCCATCATCCTCGGCGGCATCCAGAGCGGCGCCTTCACGCCGACCGAAGCGTCAGTGGTGGCGGTGTTCTATGCCCTCATTGCCGGGCGCTGGATCTACGGTTCGCTGACCTGGGACAAGCTGCCGGGGATGCTGCTGCGCTCGGCGATGCTCACCGCCTCGGTGCTGCTGATCGTGTCGGTATCGAACGCATTCGCCTGGGTGCTGACCATCGCCCAGGTGCCGCAGACGGTGGCGCAGTACGTCGCCGCGCTCAACTTGAGCCCGCTCACCTTCCTGTTCGCGGTCAACGTGCTGCTGCTCGCGTTCGGCATTTTCATCGAGCCGCTGCCCGGCGTCATGATCCTGGTGCCCATCCTCGCGCCCATGGCCGCGGCGCTCGGCATCGATCCCCTGCACTTCGCCATCATCGTGATCGTAAACCTGACGCTGGGGATGATTACGCCGCCGGTTGGCGGCCTGCTGTTCGTGGTGTCGATCGTGTCGCGAACGCCGCTTTCGGGCGTGGTGCGCGAACTCTGGCCCCTGATGTGGACCGAGATCGGCATCCTCGCCATCCTCACCGTGTTTCCTGCCTGCAGTATATGGCTGCCTCACTTCATGGGGCGCTAGCCGCCTCCTCGATGATTAGACGCAGCGGCCGCCGTCGACTTCCAGGCACGCACCCGTAATGAATTCGGCCTCGTCGGACGCGAGGTACAGCGCGGCATTGGCAATATCCAGCGGCGTCGACAGACGTCCGAGCGGAATGGAGGCGATGAACTTGGCGCGCATCTCGGCTGTGTCCGCGCCGCCCATGAATTCGGCCAGCAGGCCGGTTTCGCCGGCCACCGGATTGATGCAGTTGACGCGGATCTTGGCGGGCGCGAGTTCCACTGCCATCGAGCGGCTGGTGGTGATGGCTGCGCCCTTGCTGCCGTTGTACCAGGTGAGGCCCGGCCGCGGCCGTACCCCGCCGGTGGAGGCGATGGTGATGAAGCAGCCGCCGCCCTGCGCGCGGAAATGCGGGACGACGTGCTTTGCGCTCAGGTACAGGCTTTTCACGTTGACCGCGTAGATGCGGTCGAATTCTGCCTCTGTAACCTCCAGCATCGGCCGGTTACGGTGCGTGGTGCCGGCGTTGTTGACGACGATGTGCAGCCGTCCGAAATCCTCCAGCACCGAGCGCACGAGCCGTCCTACGTCGGCATCCCTCGCGACGTCTGCCTGGATGAAACGGGCCTCGCCGCCGGCGGCATTGATTTCGCGCGCGACGCGCTCCCCCGCTTCCGCGTTGATGTCGTTGACGACGAGCTTGCAGCCCTCCTGCGCAAAGCGTTTGGCGATGCCCTCGCCAAAACCCGAGCCCGCGCCGGTGACGATTGCAACCTTGTTGCCGAGTCTCATGTGTCGGTTTCCTATCCGTGTTTGATGGTAATGGTCTTGAGCCTTGTAAACGACAGCAGGCCTTCGATGCCTTTTTCACGCCCGTAGCCGCTGGACTTCACGCCGCCGAAGGGTAGTTCGACGCCGCCGCCCGCGCCGTAGTTGTTGATGAACACCTGGCCCGATTCCAGGCCGCGGGCGATGCGAAGCTGGCGCGAACCGTCACGCGTCCAGACGCCGGCGACCAGGCCGAAGCGCGTGGCGTTGGCGAGCCGCAGCGCCTGGGTTTCGTCGTCGAAAGGCATGGCCGCGAGCACCGGTCCGAACACCTCTTCCTGCGCCAGGCGGTGGCCGACGGGAACATCGCGCAACAAGGTCGGCCTCTGGTAGTAGCCGCCCTTGGGCGCGTCGGCGACGATCTCCCCCTGCGCAACACGCGGCAGCGCGTCCCTTTCGGCTTCGGCGAGAAAGCCGCGCACGCGTTCCAACTGACCGGCGCGAATGAGCGGACCGCAGTCGAGGTCGGCCTGCGAAGGACCGACACGCAAGCGGGCAAAGGCATGGCCCAGCGTTTCCAGCAACTGATCATAGATCGCCCGTTCCACCAGCAGGCGGCTGCCCGCCGAACAGGTCTGGCCCGCGTTTTGGACGACAGCATTGACGATCGCCGGCACTGCGGCATCCAGGTCTGCATCGGCAAAGACGATTTGCGGCGATTTGCCGCCCAGCTCCATGGTGACCGGATGATGGTGAACGGCCGCCGCCTGGGCCACGCGCGTGCCGGTCTCGGGCGACCCCGTGAACGAGATGTGATCGACGCCGGCATGCCCGGCCAGCGCGGCGCCGGCCTCGGCACCCAGCCCGGGAACGATATTGAGCGCACCTGCGGGCAAGCCGGCCTCGGCCATCAGCTCCGCCAGCCGCAGCAGGCTCAAGCACGCGTCCTCGGCCGGCTTCATGACACAGGCATTGCCTGCCGCGAGCGCGCCGCCGACCGAGCGGCCGAACACCTGCAACGGGTAGTTCCAGGGAATGATGTGCGCCGTGACCCCATGCGGTTCACGCAGCGCGAGCGCGGTAAACCCGGGTTGATACGGAATCGTCTGTCCGCCGACCTTGTCCACCGCGCCGGCATAGAACTCGAAGTAGCGGGCACAGGCCACGACGTCGTTCCTGGCCTGCTTGATCGGCTTGCCGCAATCACGCGCCTCGATCTGCGTCAGTTCCTCGGCGTGATCGAGGATCAGCCGCTCAACCCGCATCAGGATGCGTCCGCGCTCGACCGGAGCCAGCCGGCCCCAAGCGCCTTCATAGGCTCGCCGTGCGGCGACTATGGCGCGGGCTATGTCCTCGCTCGTGCCTCTGGCGATGCGGGCAAATTCCCGGCCGTCCGACGGGTCGATCACGGCAAGGGACTGGCCGGTGGCACAGGGCTGCCAGCGGTTGTCGATGAAAACTTGGGGCTGGGGCATGGCGCTGGTCTGTCTTTGAATTG
>ERZ1292630.2090-Hain-H41-02um-R3-2090-length-18894-cov-14_pt1 | contig 18894 bp, 10 predicted proteins | sample MGYA00564408_ERZ1292630 | MGnify/ENA primary metagenome ERZ1292630 (study PRJEB36523, sample SAMEA6512641) | groundwater metagenome | collected 2019-01-08 | study: AquaDiva: Metagenomics assemblies of 32 groundwater samples
TCATTGCCAAGGAAATATCCAAAGACGCCTATATAAGTTTGATGTCCCAGTATCATCCATCACATAAGGCGCATCAGCATCCGCTAATCAATCGCCGTCTCAAGCAATCAGAATACAAAGAGGTGGTGGCCTACGCCGAAAAACTGGGATTGGAGAACTGTTATATCCAGGAGTTAGTTAGTAGCGACGACTTCCTGCCCGACTTCCAGAAAGAAAACCCGTTCGGGAAATAACACTATGGTTTTTTATCCGGTATCGGCATAATAATAGTTGGCCTGACCGGGATTCTAAATATACCCACTTCCGGCATTGGCGCCGGTATGGAATACTCCGGCCTGGGCCGGACGATTTCTATCAGCATTTCCTTGATGGTCTTTATCTCGCCCTTGAGTTGGTTGATTTCCGCCTCAAGTTTCTCCGTCTGGTTCCTGACTTTCGTCAGGACTCCGCCTGCGGGCTTCGCCTTCTTCTGGAGTTTCTTCTGCAAATCCCCTGCCTTCAGTTCCTTTTCCGCCTGAATAAGCGAATCCCTGATATTCGGCTCGCCCGGTTTCAGTTCCAGCCCCTTTTTAAAGTCCGCAATCGCCTTGTCCAAGACCTCCATATTGGCGTAAACCACGCCCCGGTAGAAATAGGCCATACCATTCCGGGGCGTTAACTGAATGAGTTTATTAAAGTCCAGCAGCGCCATGCCGAATTCCAATGCCACGGCGTAACTCCTGCCCCGGACCGCATAAAGCATTGTTATTTCATTTCTGTCTTCATCAGTAAACGTCTTCAACGCCATATTGCAATCGGCAATACTCTCTTTGTATCTTCCAAGCAATTCGTAAATCATTGCCCGGACGATATAGAAGTGCGGGCTGAGTGGCTCTATGGCCAGTCCCCTTTCGCAGTCGGCCAGCGCCTCCTGTAATTTACCGGACAGGAAACTGATGCCGGCCCGGTCAAAATACGCCTCGGTATAATCAGGGTTGTGCCTTATGGCGGATGACAGGTCGTTCAACGCCTGCTGGGGTTGGTTCATCTGGCTGTAGATTAATGAACGGTGGTAATACGGGTCGGCGTCATAAGGCGAGAGTTCTATCGCACTGGAGAAATCAGCCAATGCCTCGGTCGTGTTATTGAGTTTCTCATAGGTTAAGCCCAGATGATAGTAGGCGTCAGATAAGATTTCCTGAACTTCTTCAGTAGGTTTCGTTCCGCGTCGTCCACTGGACGGCTGCTCACGGTCACGCAGTAGCGTGTTCTGGTTGGGCGATAAAACCACAACCAAACCTTCAAAGACATTCTTGGCCTCTAAATATTTGCCCTGTTTATACAAAGCCACGCCCTGTTTTATGGTGTTCCTAAAAGATGGTCCCGACGTTGGAGGGGCTTTATACGGCCCCTGGCGCGCCATCTTCTTGATTTCCACCATCCGCTTGATAAACTTCGGAGAGAATCCTTGGGCTTTCTGGAAACCCTTGATGAGGTCTTTCATCCCGAACAGTTTGGTGCGGCAGTGAGCGCATTCCTCAAGGTGCTCCAGGAAAGCGCCGGGGTCGCTGATGTATTCATAGCGCCCGGCAGAGCAGTCGGCCATATCGGACAGAAATTTAGAACACTCTGATTTCATAAAGGTCTCCTGTTGGCATTAGTCAATAGGCATTTGGCACTGGGTGTCCTACTGCCTGATGCCTATTCACTAATGCCTTGCCTTCCGATAGATTTAATATAAGCGTTTAGTTGAGGATACAAATTCCTGCAAAGCGTATCCACTTCTTTATAATCCTTATCCGTAATGAGTCCCCTTTTCAGCGACCTTTTTAGCCAGAAAATGGTCTCTTGTAAAGAACCTCTGGAGTAATAAAGAAACTTGATATTTTCCTTATAGTGATACCGACCAAACCCCTCGGCGATATTGGCGCCGATGGAATCTCCGGCGGTTACAAACTGTTCACCCACTGTCTTCTTGGCAAACACTCCCCATTTATCGCAAATATCCCAGATTTTATCCGCTATTTCCTCGGCAATCTGATAAACCCGCAGGTCTTCTACATTTTTTACCATAAAATCTCCTTTTCCTTATTCCTAATCCCTAATGCCTTTTGCCTAATGCCTTGCCTTCGGCAGCCATTTCGCCACTTCCTTATTCCGCTGTTCCCAGACCTTGTGCCAGATTATCCCGAAAATCGTCCTGAGTTCTTCCTCGGTCTTGTTCCGGAATAGTTTCTCGTCCTGACAGACGGCCTCGTATTTCCTGGCCCTGGTCACAAGACAATACCAGAGCCGGTGCTCAGGATGGGTTAGGACGGCCAGGATTCTGCTTAAGACCTCCACTGACTCGGCGATTTCGCTGAATGCGGCGAGCGGGGCAAACTCAATCTCGGCGATTTCCCCGAAGACGTCAAGATGGATTTTCTTAATCTTATCCGCCAGTTGGGAGAATGGGCTAAACCTGTTCCGTTTCCTGGATGCTATATTGTCAAAGCAACAGTTCTGGCAGATTTTATACAGCCAGGACGAAAACTTCCGGGTATCGTCAAAATTAGCCAAATTCTTCCAGGTCTTAAACCAGGTCTCCTGGACGACATCTAAAGCATCATGGAAATTATCAACCTTGTCGTCGGCAAAACTAATCAGCCGCTCCTGGTATCGGTCAACCAATCTGCCAAAGACGCGATATTCACCGGACAGATTCGTGGCGCCGCCGGCGCCACTCACTGCAAGCAAATATGAGGAAATCAATTCCTCGTCGCTTCGCTGGTCAATCATTTATCTGGCTTCTTCCTGCTTATCCGGTTGCGTATTACTCTTTTCTTGGGCTTTTTCCTTCTTCTCACTAAAAAATGGCATCCGTGAATCAGGCAATAGTGAAAAACCTTATTCAGGGGAACCTTTAAGGGCTTGTCAGGATGCAAACAATAATATCGCATAACCTGAATAATAATTCGTTTAACCACTGGCACCGACCCGATGGGCTATGGCGCCAAAATGACACCAAGCCCACAAGGTAACCATAATAACAAAAACAAAGAGAATCCCACTTCCCCCTTTAACAAAGGGGGAGCGAGGGGGATTTTAATCCGTGCAACCCTTGTAACCTTTGTAACTATTGTAACATCCTGTAACCTACACAATCTTATTATAATACCATTACTTCATCCAAAAACAAAGCAATAAGTTAATAGAAATTTCCTAACAGGGTGGCGGTAGATGACAGAATATATAGGGGTAAATGACCTGATATTAGGGGGTAAGTAACCGGGTATGTGGCGGTTGATGACGGACTATATCTCCTGAACTAACGGGCTATGTGGGGGTAGATGACGGACTATCAGGGGGTAAGTAACGGGGTAGTAGGGGTATAATCACGGACTATGTGGGGGTGAATCACGGACTATTAGGGGTATAATAACGGGCTATCAGGGGGTGAATAACCGGGTATTAGGGGTGTAATAACGGGCTATGTAGGGGTGAATGACCGGCTATATCCCCCTATCTAACGGGCTATATCCCCCGTAGTAACCGGGTATGTGGGGGTAAATAACCGGGTATGTAGAGGTAAATGGCGGGCTATGTGGGGGTATCTAACCGAGTATTAGGGGGTAGATAAGGGGGTATGTGGGGTGTAGATGGGGGTAGTGTGTAGTCCTGGGGACCCCACCCTGTCCTGCCCTAACCCATTGTCATATAAGGTTCATCATTTCCCGAAGGTGGTCAAAATGCCTTTTGGTGGAGGTGGTCAAGATATGGCTTGACAAGTACAGGACTGTCCCACGATACCACGCGATACCATTCATTCTTTTTCTGGATTATTTTCCGGGGGCTTTTTTGGAGGGTAAATACGTTTCCCCTCTATTATGTTTCTGGTGTCAAGTTTAATGGACACAGGAATAATGAGATTGTTCTCATAGTCAAACATCCTCTCTTGTCGCAATTTATGCAGAACCTCTTTATCTATCTCCCATAATTCTTGTCCTCCGATTTGAATATTTGGGTCTAATCCCCTGAAGTGAACCTCATATATTATTTTATCTATTAATGGGACCGTCCCGGAACGAATCCAGAACGTTATGCGGAAAAATTCTATCTTAACATTCTTGACAGGGGAAAGGAGACCTTCATATATTTCTTTTAATGGCTCTACCACTATTGCATCACATAAAATATCCTCTTTATATCTTGTGCCGCCATCATAATATAATTTTATATTATTCCGATCCCGAAAATATCGTTCTAATATTTTAATCTGAGATGAAAGATAAAAAGGAGAATTCAATAGTCCGTCCTTTAGAGTCATAATTGGATCAAGAATGGGATCAGGAGAACGATTAGGATAAACCAGGAAACCCAGGAAGATGGAATCTCCTCGAATAATTCTTTCCCTATCCATATAGGACTCAGTAGCGTGAATAGCTTCTTGACTGTTTATATAACAGTTTATAATAGGATCGGGCCGCCCACTAATTTGGGTCTCCTGATACAACAAATTAGGCGCATTAAATATCATTGTGCCTATATAACCACTCTTATTCCATATTCCATGTTTTTCCTTTGCTTTGCTCTCCTTGCCCCACCACTCTGTGGTTCTACAACAATATTTTTCCAGGTTATAGCAATGTTCAAATGCCTGTTCTAATCTTTCACCAGAAGGAACATTAGGAGGAATATGTATGGATCGACATGTATTATTAACCAGCATTAACCCAATTCCCATTACGATAACTAATATTTTAGACTTAATCATTTAAGTTTATTTCTTTTTCTTAAGTATCCTAAGAGAAATAAGTTTATCAGTAGGAGATAACAATGTTGGGATATATGACTTAAGAGTTAACCCTGCGTATAACATTGTAGGTTTTGAGGGAGAATAAGGGTATTCTGCCATCTCAGGAGGTGGTGGCTCGAACCAACTAGGAGGCAAAGGAGACGAAGGCGGAGGCCTATAACATTCTTCTTCTTCCCAATCTATAAGTGTTAGTGTACGAGAAGGTGTAGTATCCCAAATCTCTGTTGTTCTGGTTTCTAGTGTGTATCTTTTAATACCCTTATCCCTGGATATTTCTGTTAGCCGAGTAAAGACAAACCTATATCCTTCTATCACAGCATAAGATGATGTAACCTTTCTACGACGACAATAAGTATCTGCTTCCCAATCGCCATATTCAACCCGTATGAGTATCCACTGATTTATCTCTTCAAAAGATTGAAGCACCCATTGTGGTCCGCCAGATACAGAAGGCTTCTCTGTTTCTACTTCATCCCTAGCTGTTTTCAATGCTTCGTCGTAATTAGGTCTTTGTCCCCAGGGGTCTTTGTATTTCAAAGGATTAGAGTTAGCATAGGTATACAGATTAAATAATCTATCATCTTCTGCTGGATCTCTGTTTATAAACCTACCTAACTCCGCAGAATAATACCTTGCCCGATAGTAATATAGGCCTGTCTCGGCGTCATACTCCCGACCAGTGAACATAAAGCGATTAGAGATTTGAGATATAGAATATGCGTTGCCCTGGGCATCTGTTATTGTGACCTGTCCATATGCCGTGTAGTTATACCTCTCAATCACTTCACCATTATTATCGGTGAGCGCATATATACTGCCCAGGGTATTATCGTGGTAATAATATGTCTGGTTATTACGCTCCATAGTAAGCACTTCATCTATCCCGTTTCCAAAAACATACTGGCTTAAAAGTGTATCCGGGCCATCCCGTTCTTCTATAACCCGTACGCCATCATAATAAAATTGAGTAGTAACGGTTTTGATATATTTCTGGAGATGCTGTGTGATATTATCCAGGGCATTAGATGTGCCTTTCCCGTTCTCCCTGCCCTGTCCTTTGCCGTTACCTGTGCCTATCTTTTCCTGGGCATTGAGTAACCCCGGCGGGACCTTGCCCGTAATAACCCGAACTGTTTTTTCTACCCTTCTGCCCAAGGCATCATATTTATATTCCCCTATTACCTGATTGTCTGCGTTCCTTATAACCCTAACTAATCTATTTGCATAATCATAGATATAGGTATTTGTACCGTCATCCTTGAGATTGCCATTGAGGTCATAACTCAGTAATTGACTATTAATCTGCGTGTATTGGTTTAACTCATTGGTTGTATAAGCTACGGTAGTGTCATTACTGACCGTGATTCTATTACCGACTCCATCCAGATCAAATTCTTCTTTCTTATCAAAGGTCAGATAATCTGCGTAGGCAATAGATGGGCTAAGGTTTGGCACACCATATTTAACACCAGTTAAGCGGTAAATCGCATCATAGACATAGGCATCGCCTTCATTATCCAGCAATCGCTTCTCGTATAATTTATTATTTTCTCTATCAAAGGTATATTCAAAACCAGCGATGAGCGATTGCGGATTGCTAATTGCGGAATGCGAATAGTTCGTGATACGGCGATTGCCATCATAAGCCGCAGTAAGTTTGGTCCCGTTAAGATAGGTTTTTTCTTTTACCCTTGTTGGTCCGACATAACTATACTGGGTTAGGAGTTGAGCGTCCTGCGTTATGCGTCTGATACGGCTTAATTCGTCTGGCTCAAAGTTAATTGTTCTACCGTTGGGATAGGTCAAGGAAGTTCTAAAACCTAATTCGTTATAAACCGAAGTTACAGATTTCACAGGTTGAGAACCGATTTGTTGTGTTTCGGATAGCAAATCATCTAGAGAATCATAGTTCATCGTAACAGTGGAAAAATCGTTTTGCACCATGGTCATTCTATCTAAATTGTCATATCCAAAATTTTCAAAGGTTGTACCGTCTACCCCACTACCTTTTGTGATATCTTTCCTCGTTAGACGCAAGGCATTATCATAAGTGTGATTAATTATATTTCCATTCTGGTCGGTTATTTTATCTAGTTCGCCATATTGCCCAAACTGATAAGTCCTTTGCGAGTTATCCATAAAGGTTTCACTATTCCTGCGATTAACAGCATCATATCCATAGGTTGTTATATTAGTATTGTCATCGGTAAGAGTTACTAATCGCCCATTCTTGTCCAGTCCATATTTTGTGCTGATAGTTTTGCTCGGTGTTAATTCGTACAGAACCTCTCTCAGACGATTTAAGCCATCGTAATTTCGGCGAGTGATATGATTTTCACGGTCTGTAGTGCGCTTGAGATTATTACGAGAATCATAGGCATAATAGGTGTAGTTGCATAGATTATCTCTGGTCCAAATCCGACGGTCTAAATTATCATAGTCATTAGTAGTTACAAAGGTAACAGTATTGCCCAAAGAATCTTTCTCTGTCTCGGTTACAACAGTTACATTAGAGTTACTATCATATCTATATTCTATTTTGTTGCTCAAAGCATCTGTGGTTGACTTAACTCTATCCAGATTATCAAAGACCGTGATGGTCGCATTGCCTTTGGCATCTACGGTTTTCCACTTTCTCCTTTTTTTATCGTACCAATAAGTAGTAATAACATTAGTCTCTAGCCCGTCAATTGCATCAAACTTTTTCTGTACAGTTTTATACATCCTGTTAAGTTCATCATAAGAATAAAGTGTTTCATTGAGTTTCTGGTTACCATTATTATAATGCGCGCTCCTGATAATATTGTTACTATTATCATAATCCGCTATGGTATAATCCCCTAATACGTTTGTGACTAGCTTTCTTCTATCAAATCCATCATGTTGATAAAATATTGTTCCCTTAGCACCATTTCCTATTTCAGTCCTCATTAATTTATTATTCCCATCATAGGAATTTTTCCTAACCAATGGTTTATCGCTACCAAAGCCTTCTATAGACTGATAAACCCTATCTAACTCGTCGTATATTATCTTTCTAATATTATTTTCCGGCTGGATTGTGTCGGTAAGATTCTCATTATCATCTCTTTTATACTGCGTGATGACTGGCAGTTCTGTGGCAGAAATCCATTCGTTCTTGAGTTTAAGATTATCCAGAGTATCATAATCATACACAACTTTAATCCATTCAGGATTACCGGCTTGTCCGTTTTCATCTATATTCTGTTTCCATATTTCCTTAAGATTATCATTCTCGTCATAGAAAAATTTTACCTCATAATTAAACGGCGGGCGAGAAATTGTTTTGGTCACCTGATTAAGATTGTTTACCTCAAAAATTGTCCAATTGAGTTTGGCATCCCTAATTCCGGTGACATTTCCGACTATATCATAATTATATTCAGTTGTGGTATTTTGAGTCGCCGGGTCTGTCCCGTTGAAATCCTTAATTACTTTCCAGAGATAACCGGCGGGTGAACCGCTGGCATAATATTCATAGGCAGTTATAATTCCTTCAGGGTCTGTTGCCTGAACAACCTGCCCGTAAGTATTATATTGAAAATTGGATTCTACGATTTGCGGACTCCCATCTGGTAGGGTTACGGTAGGATAAAGTATTCTGTTTACATTACCCTGTGCATCAAAGTAGAAAGTGGTGGTATTATTCCTTGCGTCTGTTGAGGTTTTAACCTGGTTATAGAGCGGTTCATAGGAGAAGGTCGTGACTATGTCCGGCTCGCTGAGATGCGACTTGCGTCTTACTTCCAAAAGGTTGCCTTGCGATAAACGGTTCGGATTAGTGCTATCAAATGTATATTCTATGGAATTACTTTCTGGGAAAATAGTCCTTGACCGCTCGCCATCTGCATTATGCTCCAAATTCGTGGTGATAATTCCACCGTCAGTATAGACCTCTTTTCTGATGGCATTGCCCAGTGTATTATGATACCAGATTCGCGTATTATTATTGCGGTCAATGATTGTGGTCTTTAGGATACCACCTGGTTGCTCCTCATAACTGACCTTATAACTTCCCTCGCCATATCTTTGCTCATAGACCCTATCATCATTATTATACTTGTTTTCCAAGTATTCTTGCCCCTTGGGGTCTGTGATGGTCAAGAGATTATGGTTTAACTGAATATTACCATAAACACTTGAATAAGTGTATTGGGTGGTTTTACCGAGAGGATAATCATCGGTTATCGGCGATGTTACTGAAACAAGGTCGCCATTTGGGCCATAGCCAAATGTAACAGTCCGGTTAGCCCAGTCCTTTATCTGATGGAGTCGCGTACCTTGATAACTAAACACAACATCCCGTCCAAGCGTGTCTCTCACTCTCACAAGTTGGTTATATATATTATAATAGAAAGACATTACATTATTATTGCGGTCTCTAATCCATTCCAATTGCCCGCACCAGTTAAAGTGATATTGCGTGCCATTCCTTTCCCGCAAGGTATAGGTCCAATCCGAATGTTTGGTGAGTGTCTTATAAAGTCCGGTTGGGGCATCATAACCGCCATCTACTTTGGTAAATACCCGGGAGTGTCCTTCGCCATCAAAATATACAACATTACCTGCCGGGTCTTCCCAGAGCCGCTTATTATAATTAAACTCCCAGTTCCAGCCCAGAGGGCCGTTATACATCAGGCCTGAACGATAGGAGCGTTTAAAGGTAAATGGGAACCCACGGCCCGGTATGGTCAAATCAGTAACATTTTGATAGAACTCGCCATCGTGCGTATATATCGGGTCTGCATCACTGCTGGGATTATTTGCAGGCACACTGGGCGCTGTTCCACCGGTCTGTGAAGTGGATGTGCTGGCAGAATGTCCGGTTGGTGTATGGGTAACCGTTGTAGTTGTATCCTCGGCGGGCGGAACGGGGTGCTCAGGGGTGGTAGAACCTTCATAGGTAGAAAACAGATAGGCGCCGGTGTAATAATCATGATATAGTGTTTCTCCATTACGGGTAATGACAAGATACCACTCGCCGTTTTCCTCTAATGGTTGAGGAGGGGCATCACCTACGATAGGAAAATCTATCAGACAGGTATAGGTATTAATCCAGTAGGACTGGCCCATTTCCACATACTGCGGCATTACCGATGCCACCGCCATCATATTATTGACATCCACATTACTGCTGAGGATTTCATCGGGCTTCATCGTCTTAAAGAAACTGGGGATAACCTTAAACCCGTGCACGCTATAAGTGCGCCAACCAGCCCAGGAATAGTGTTCATGCGAGATAGCGGTAAGCGCATTGGCTTTGCCCCTGAATAACGGCATAAATGCCAGGTCCCAAGGACTTCTTTTAGGGCTTTTGGGGTTAAACCACCACAGCGAAAGAACCACATAAGCCGTGCCATCAGGATTTGTCCCTTGCGACTGGACACTTGCCGGAATAAACCCTTTACAAACACCGAGAAACTCCAGGGTATTGGGGTCGTAATTTATCTTGAGATACGCAATGGCAAAATAAGTTACCCAGGGGTCTGCGTCATCGTTCCAGAAAACATTATAAGGAATAGCTATTTTCTGGTCTGTGGCTGTATTAAATATGGAAGGCGTATTGGCGCGGACAATAAATTTGGCAGTAGGCGGCGGGTCAGCCGCATATAATTTCGGATTGTATTCGCCCAAACAAAAGAGATAACAAATACCTAATATAATAGATACATATATTTTTGTTCTCGCTTTCATAAGAACTCCTTTCTGCCCCGATGTCAGGGCAGATGCTGTTGGCTGGTTAATCAGAAAGGTGCTTACTCAATGATGCAATGCCAACAGGATTATGGGTATTATACCCACAGATTACTAAATATCAAGAATAATATAAAAATTATCATCTCCTAACGCCCTATAATGTCGCAAGTTACAACAATCTTCATAAAAATATACGATTTTATGCACCTTAGGGTGGGGGGTCGTCTGTAGTATATATTAGAGGGACAGCAAGGGCGACTGGCTAAAGGGATGTATCCCCCGGGCGTTGGTAGGGATACCTGATACCCGGATCCCTGATGCCGGATGCCCTTGACAACCCTCACAGAGCGTAACAACTAACTAAACAAACGGGCCCCGATATCGCTACGCTCATCGGGGTCTAAGAGCCAGTAACGACTAAAGTCTAACTGGCTCTAAGAGAGGAAACTACTATGTTTACCAAGTATTTTGAGCTGAAACTCTACGTGCCGCCGACATGGGAGGTGGCCGGAGATATGCCGGACCGGTGGGCTGAGGGCTTGAAGAACAATGCCGAGCGCATCAACGACCGCCGAGTGGCAAAGATTGGGGATGACGGGACATTTATCCTCAAGATGGCTACGCCGGCAACCGAGGGCTATGCCCTTTATGTGCCGGATGACTATGTCTCCAAGCGAGGCAGGTCAGCCGGAGGAAAACCCTGTGATTCCGGATATATTACTCCTCCTGTAGAATACTCTACTATAAACCGCGCCCGGACCGTCTCCCCGCCCGGGTCAGAAACCTGGGCTGTAAAATTCGGCGTATTATTATTAAGCCAGATACCGTCCGAGGGCGCCTGTAAAACAGGCATATCCGGCGGCGGATTGATGACAGTAAACTTCCAGGGGAAAGCCCTTTCGTTACCTACCATATCCTTAACATAAACACTGACATTATGCTCCCCGTAAGAAAGAATTGGCGGCATATAATCCACATAACTGTTAGTACGATTAACAGGCGTTCTTTCAATCCCATCCAACACTATCCTGACACTGTTAACGTCAATCCCCGAGGAATTATCACTATAAGAAGCATAGATATTCGGCTGATGGGACGTAATCAATCCGGTTGGTCCATACCCAAGAATATCGGGCGGAGTTGTATCTGTAGAATAGATAATCGTATCGCTGACAATAGATGATTCCAGCCCGACCCGGTTGCGGAACCGGGCATAGACCGTCTTGGTACCATCGCCGGCACTCAAAACCCAGGTATAGGTTGTGGCATAAGGTAACCAACTTGACCAGGTAACATTATCATTACTGAAGCGCATAGAAAGCGGCTCGTATGTCGGCGAGGGGTCGCTGGCAGAAAGATAGAGGGTAACGGTTTGGTTGGTGGTCTGAGTTGGTCCCGGCGCTGTGGCGCTATTAATCACAATACTGCCGGATGGCGCTGTGGTGTCCCGAACCTCACCTGGGTCATAATCTCCATAGGGTGGCCATCCGTTTTCCACCAGATAAGGATAGGAATCCTTGACCGTTGCATCATTACTGTCAGGAGGTGTATTTATTCCGTAGATATAAAAACCAGGTGCAGAGGTATGCCCCCAAAAATTGCCTTCGTTTCTACCTCTGTCTGAAATATAGGCAGACAATTCCCACGGTGCAGTCATAGGATGAGCAGATACATAAAAGTTATACGAAGTGTTATTGTAGATATTGTTATGGTATACGATAATATCACTTCCGTAGAGCCAGGGGAATGGTTGTTTTGTAACCCAGGGGATACAATATATTCCAAAGGTATTGGCATTGATGGTATTTTCGTATACCACATCGGCCCTGGCTGTTTGATTAACAACACCAAAATAGTTATTAGAGATAGAGTTGCGCAAAAATGTATTATGATGAGATGCCGCTGCGATATAAATCCCTGAGTTAAAAGACCGTATTGTGCAATTTCTAACAGTTACGTTACTTCTCCCATAAAGGTAGATACCATACCCGCTCCCCGGCCCTTCAATGACAGAATTGCTCCCGTCTATAACGATTCCGTCGCTTTGCACAACAATCGGCTCTGTAATCAGCGCGCCGAAACGGCCGAAAAGTGAAATGACTTCTCCGGGACTACCGGATAAATAAATAGTTGACATATAAGAAAGAATATAAGTATGATGCGCCTGCGAAATATCCTGGGTATAACTATAAATCCCGTCATTATTTATAGAGAACTTCTCCTGGAAGTATCCGTCCTGATAACGGTATAGCCCATCTGCAAGCCCCGGGAAAAACCCCTTAAGTCCCTCTACAGTAATCGTGGATGTTATGGCTGGGGAATTGGAAACCGGTTCAATATTAAAACTAACCGTGTTGGTTACGGCCTGGATGAAAATATGGATTTCTTCTGACGAGGTAATCTTGAGACCCGGAGAACTGGGATTATCCGGCAATATGAATTCTTTACCGGTGGATTCAAAAAGATTGGCAGTATCCTGTTCCACCATATCCTGGGCAAGGAGATTTATCCCGGATAAACATAGTAACCCAATTATTCCTATCTTTAACCACTCATCTTTATGCATACAATCTCCTCTCCTAAAATCTATTTACCTCCACATAATTACCCGTTGATTAATACCGTCATATGACAAGACAGCACCGTTGAGACGGGCACCTGGTTTAGTAATTGGAATCTTATATTCCCAGTTAGCCCCATCCCATTCCCAAACTACTGGAATATTATAGCTATAGGGAGAGTCCTCAGACACGCCTCCATATAGAACGGTTTTCTGTCTGACTGGGTCATATGCCATACTATGGTTGTATCGCGAACTCGGTCTGTTGGTTGGATTTATTTCTATCCAGTTTGTCCCATCCCATTCCCAGGTGTCACTGAGGTCCAGTGGTGCCAACCTTGTCCCCCCCCCTCCACTAAATACTACTATTCGCTGACGGCCAGAATCATATGCCATCGTAAAAAAGCTTCTGGAGGGAGGAATATTTATAGGAAATAGTTGAGTCCAGTTTGTACCGTCCCATTCCCACGTATCTCCTATAGTTGTATCATTAACATCAGAAAAACCTCCAAATAATATGGTTTTACTTCGCGCTACATCATAAGCCATTCTATGACCATCTCGGGCTATGGGACTATTAGTTGGAAACTTCTGCGTCCAATTAGTACCATCCCATTCCCAGGTATCATTATCCTGCCCAACACCTTTACCACCGAATAAAACTGTTCTCTGACGTGCAGAATCGTATGCCATTGCATGAGCAGCACGAGCCGACGGCGTAACTGTAGAATAGCATTGATTCCAGTTTGTTCCATCCCATTCCCACGTATCATTATACTCGTTTTCAGATTCACCGCCGAATAAGACAATTCTGTTTCTATTTGAATCATAGACCATAAAATGGTTGCCTCTGGAAGGTGGTTCCTGCGTAGGGTTAAGGAGTGTCCAGTCCGTGCCGCTCCAGGCCCAGGTGCCGAGGATGACCGGATAAGCAGAACTGCCTGAATAGACCAGCGGCTTTTCTTCTGTCTTCCACGGCTCCCAGCACTTAAACCCAAAAGCGAGCAGAATAACTCCCAGAAACAAGATAATAAGAATATGTCTTGGTTTCATCTTCCAACTATCCCTATTTTTAACCATTTATCTTTATGCATACAATCTCCTCTCCTAAAATCTATTTATCTCCACATAATCACACGTTGGTTAATGTCATCATATACTATAACCGCACTACTTCTACTTCCTGGACTGGTTGCCGGGAATATAGGCGTCCAGTTTAGACCATCATATTCCCATACAGGTAATCTATCATATTGCCATCCTGGTAGTCCTGTGTAATTAGCTTCCCAAGTAGAACCTACTCCTCCATACATCACAACTTTCTGCCTGAATGAATCATATGCCATTCCCTGTTCATAGCGTTGCTCTAGCTTGGTTGCAGATATGACCTTAGTCCAATTCGTTCCGTCCCATTCCCATGTGTCATCATAAGTGCCCGGAGTGATATTAGGGTTAGTACCGCCAAAAAAGACCATTCTCTGCCTGGCTGAATCGTAAACCATCGCAAAGAGATTTCTAGGGGGAGGGCTTGTGGCTGGAAATAACTGTGTCCAGTTTGTCCCGTCCCATTCCCAGGTATCATTTAGGCAGGTTGAAGTAGTGGTGTTATAACCCCCAAATAGAATAACCTTCCCACTGACCGTGTTATAAGCCATTACATGACCGTCTCGCCCTAATGGTTTATTAGCAGGGAATTTTTCTATCATAACCCCATCCTGATGTTTGTATATTGGCGGTCTGGGTTCAGTGAAATTCGTGCTACAGAAGTTATCTAATCCAGTTATGGTTAATAAGGTTGATGTTACGGCTGGATTAAGCGACTCGATAATAAAACTTACCATTCCACCTCGGCTGATAGGCATACCATTTTCCAATTGGGGATATGCTTCCAGAACAATATGGACTTCTTCTGTAGAGACAATTTTCAGATTTGGGAAATAAGGATTATCCTTGAGTTCAAATACCTTACCAATGCTATCCAATCGTGAAGATTTATTCTCTTCAGTCCATAATGACGACAAAAATGAGCCCAAGAATATAACTGTTAAAACTACCATCATAGCATAAACCAATTTATCTTTCATATTTTATTCCTCCATATAAGATTATGGTTGATATTTGGTTCCGGTATTTAACTTAATGCCTGGCGTACCACTATATCCACCAAAAATTATCATTTTCGTCCCTGTCCAAATAGCACTATGGTTACTTCTTTCAAAAGGTGCATTTATTAGGGTTACTGCTGTCCAAGTATCAGAAACTGGGATATATTTAGCCCCTATGTTGAGCACCTTTGATGGACTATTATAATAATTATATCCTCCCCATACTATCATTTCACTTCCTGTCCAAATTGCTGTATGGTTATATCTTGCTAAAGGAGTATTTATGACCATCATGGGTACCCAAGTATCAGTAAAAGGATTATATTTTGCCCCGCTATTCAGATAATCTACAGTGCTATTGTTCCCGATCCCGCCCCAGATAATTATCTCACTCCCCGTCCAGATTGCAGTGTGGCCCCCTCTTGGCAAAGGTGCATTAGTCGTAGTTATGAGCGACCATGTATCTGTAAAAGAATTATATTTACCACCAGTATTAACATAGCCACCGCCACCTGTTCCTCCACCCCAGATGAGCATCTCTGTACCAGTCCAGACGGCTGTGTGCCCAGTTCTACTCGTTGGAGTATTATTTGTAGTGATAGACATCCAAGTATTTGTTGCTGGATAATATTTCGCACCGGTATTCAGATACGGATTTAATGGACTATCAATATTATTAAAACCAGCCCAAAAGATTACTTCTATTCCTGTCCAAACCGCGGTATGATTATCTCTTCCCATAGGAGCGTTTGTTGTGGTAATGGTAGTCCATTTATCAAGAGAAAGATTATATTTTGCACCACTATTACGAGCAGAATTGTCAGCATTATTCCCTCCCCAGATAATCATTTCACTTCCTGTCCAGATATTAATCCTTGGTTCTCTGGCTGAAGGTGCATTTGTTGTAGTAATAGTTGTCCAACTATCAGTTAGAGGGTCATATATTGCACCGGTGTTGAGATACACACCATTATTACCACTTCCACCCCAGATAATCATTTTATCTCCGGTCCAAACAGATGCGTGGTTAGACCTGGCTTCAGGTGCTCCAACTGTGGTAATTGGTACCCAACTACCCGCTCCGGGCGTAATAGTAAAATCACTATCAGAGATATCTAAAATGGCGGGATTACTACTATCGCTTACTTTAACCTTAACTGTTATGCCAGGGTCGTTTGGTATTGTCCAATTATAAACCCCAGTATTGGCTATACCAATGGCAATCGCCACGGAACTAATAAAGTTATCCTTAGAATATTCAAGGTTAACAGATGAGATTGACCCAGTTGTTGTCCAACTGATACCCTGCGAAGAGTAAACCAACCAACTTTCGCCACCATTAGGTGAGTTAATCACTATCGTGGCTGGCTGCTCTATTATCGTAGTCGCAGAGATTACATTAGAATAACTACTTTCACCGGCGCTATTATATGCCCGTATCTGATAGTAATAGGTCGTTGAGGGGGATAACCGACTGTCTGTGTAAGATAAAGTATTGGCGGAAACCGTGCCAATCTGGGTAAAAGCGGTATCGGTAATGCCTCGTTCTATCTTAAAACCATTCTCATTATTAGAATTATCCTGCCAGGCGAGGTTTATCTGTGCTGACGAAAGCGGATAAGCCGTCAGATTAGTAGGTGTTTGCGGTGGTGTGCTTGGTAATGGTAATGAAGGAGTGGTCGCCGATGCCTCAGGCGAATACGGACCGTCACCTATCTGATTATATGCCTTTAGCCGATAATAATAGGTTGTGCCGGATAGGACATCATTATCATCATACCAGAAAATATTTGGGCCAAGAGATATTATCTGAGTATAATTTCCTCCTAAACCGCTCTTACGTTCAACCTTGAAGCCAGAAAGGGGATGTTGATTATCCCACCTGACACTCCAGATAAGCGAAATCCTATTAACAGCCATAGCGACTGCGCTTAACCCCAGTGGTACATAAGGCACTGTAATGACTCTGCTACTACCACTGGTCTGTTCTTTTTCATTCTGCCAGAGACATCCCTTACCTGCAATATTTATGCCCAGCATAATGATTACCAACATTATTACCAATCCATAAAACCAATATTTCTTTCCCATAAATATCTCCTATGGAATTACTCTATGATGCTCATCACTGACGCGTCTTACTATATACAATATAGTATACAGGAGAACTTATATTTGTCAAGGAGAATCTTTTATTTTCTGTGTTTTTCATTAATCAAATGCTCTTCTCTTCATTGCCACCATTTTATAGTAAAATTCTTCTGTCCTAACATATTATTATTTAAGTAGTTATAACAATCTTAGTAAAAATATCATTTTCTTCCCCAAAAGGCAGGGGGGTGACCTGTAGTATATATTAGAGGGGAGCAAGGGTGACTGGCTAAAGGAATGTATCCCCCGGGCGTTGGTAGGGATACCTGATGCCCGGATTCCTGATGCCATGATACCTTTGCTTACCTTCCCGCTGTTCGTTATTCGTTATTCGCGGTTCGGATACACAGACAACGAAACCTTAATAATAAACCACGAATTTGTCCCGATGTTCAATCGGGATAACTCGCTGTCCCTAACGGGACTCCTGCGGTCGTAACGACCAAAGGTCTAACAGCGAGTAAGGAGAACACTACAATGTTTACCAAGTATTTTGAACTGAAACTCTACGTGCCGCCGACATGGGAGGTGGCCGGAGATATGCCGGACCGGTGGGCTGAGGGCTTGAAGAACAATGCCGAGCGCATCAACGACCGCCGAGTGGCAAAGATTGGGGATGACGGGACATTTATCCTCAAGATGGCTACGCCGGCAACCGAGGGCTATGCCCTTTATGTGCCGGATGACTATGTCTCCAAGCGAGGCCGGTCAGCCGGAGGCATCAGGGGCAGTCATGCCGAGAACATCGGCTCCGCCTTCAACAAGTGGAATACGAACCTGAATAAGGTTTTCCAGACGGTTGACGGCATCGTTGCCAAGGTCTTCAAGGAGAAGGTTGACAACGCCAAGGACCGATGGGCCATTAAGGTCGGCGACAAGACCCTCAGGTTCACGGGCGACCACATCAGGGGCCGTTCGGTGGCTCCGATTGCGTCCTTCTATCTGGTGGGTGACAGGCGGGCTTCGGGTTGGATTCGGGAATCCGATCTGGCCAATGGCGCGCCTTACAATATCACCGCGCCCAGGGAAGTCAACGCGGTCAAGGCGGCTATCCAGCAACGTCTCGTCCAGGGCGGACAACTGGTTTCTAACCAGGGTATGCAGCAGGGTGCGATGGATGCTGAGAACGCAGTCAATGCCTCGCTCTTAACCAAGTTAAGAGACCCGGCACGCTGCGACGCCTTTGTGCGTGACCCGGCAGTTGACAAGTGCTTCTGCTCCTGGAAAGTGGATGGAAGCGGCTTGTTCTATCTGCACCTGCAGGTCGGACTGACGACACCGTAAGTTCGTTAGCGTGAGTGTCCCGCTCTTTGCAACTCAAAGGGCGGGACCAACCACGTTTCCAATAATGGCAAAACCCCCGTCCCGATGTCATATCGGGACGGGGGTTATCTTGTTTCAGGCCTATTTGGTCAGATAAATCTCGCCGCTGGTCTCAATCTTAATCACCGGATTCTGGGCAGAGCCCAGTTCCTTTGCCTTATTGGGCACTTCTTTGTCCAGATATTTCTTCAGTTCGCTGATGCTGACCCGCTTGTCGCCGTCCGTATCGGCCGCGCCGGCTAATCCCTGCAGGAGATAATAAG
>ERZ1292630.2091-Hain-H41-02um-R3-2091-length-18883-cov-9_pt1 | contig 18883 bp, 27 predicted proteins | sample MGYA00564408_ERZ1292630 | MGnify/ENA primary metagenome ERZ1292630 (study PRJEB36523, sample SAMEA6512641) | groundwater metagenome | collected 2019-01-08 | study: AquaDiva: Metagenomics assemblies of 32 groundwater samples
CGTTCGACTTGCATGCTTAAGGCACGCCGCCAGCGTTCATCCTGAGCCAGGATCAAACTCTCAAAAAAATTGACATAAGGGCACTTTGTTTGACCAAAATACTGCTTACATCAAAAAAAATCCTATCACCATTCGATTGTCAAAGAGCGATTCGTTACCAATGAGAGACAAAAAAGCCCCGCCATGCGGGGTTTTGTAAACTCCTGAGGCGAAAGCGTTTAATCACTCATGTACTTTCCTATTATAGTCAGCTTTATCCCGTGCGTCAACAGGGGCAAATACAAGTGCGCCAAACGCGAGGCTGCACGCAAGAAACGCGCCACCCACTATATCAGAAAACCAATGATGTCCGAAATACACCTTACTCAAAGACACGAGGCTGACAAAGAAAACAAAAACTACCCCGACCAAAACCTGCTGAGATCTTACTTTTTTGTGCGCTATACGAATCGTCCATGCGGAAAACCCTAAGATACTTATAAACACGGCTCTAGCCGCGTGTCCTGAAGGATAGGAAAAATCAGCCGATACATGATACGTGGGAAAAATAGCGGTCGGGTTTTTGATCATGAAAAACGGAGGAGCTGGGTGAGACACTGCGTTTTTGCCGTATATCTCCACCAATGCCATAATGATAAAAAAGATGGGTATAAGAAGCGCCCACATATGAACACGTTTTTTTACGCTGTCATAAAAGAAAAATCCCGTAAGCCATACGACAAAAAAAGATGCGACAAATGGACCTGCAAACTCACTAACTCCTGATAAGAAATTATCGCACCGTACAGGGCAGTATTTGGTAATGGCGTCTTGTACACGCACAGTTACTGCAAAGTCCATGGTACGAATCAATGCCCTGTCTTCATATTTGGAGAGCGCTAAAAAACAAATAAATGAGATGAGAGAAAGAAACAATAGAATATACTTTTTTTTCATCATGAAGCTATTCGTAATTCTTTTTGCCGCATAATTTCATAGAGAACAATACCACTACACACCATGACGTTTAGAGACACATTCACTCCATACATAGGAAGCTCAACGATTGTGTCAACCATATCTAATACCGATTGGGACACGCCGACTGTTTCATTTCCTATGACAATTGCTATCGGGAGCTTGTACTCGACCGTTTGAAACGGAACACTTTTCTCATTCTGTTCTATCGCATAAACAAAACCATCCGGATGCACTTCTTTAAATGCCTCGACTGCTTCTACTGCAGTCGCTTTATATTCCCAATCAACCAACTGCCATGTATTGATCGACGCTTTTTTTATGCGAGAGTTAGGAGGAGTTAGTGTTTGACCACAAAGATAGACCTTCTCTACAGCCACTGCCTCTGCCAATCGAAAAATTGATCCTACATTGTAGGTATCCAACACGTCATCAACGATTATCGTAATTGGATTTTTTTTGATAGATATGATGACTTCTGGATCGACTTCTGTTGTACGAAGTTCTTTAGCATTGAGCTTGATCATGGAAGAATTATACACTAGAGGCTGCAGGCAGACACCATTAAAAATAACAAAGGCTAACGAACCAACTTATCAGTCGCCTGAAAATAACCTTTCAATCGACTGTGTGCATTTGCCGCATATTGTGAAACTACACTCGTTGATAATTTCAGTTGTTTCGCAATCCGAGTCTGACGTCCATGTGCTTTTTCTCCTTTTACCGAAGAAGCTACTTCTAAAAGAGTAATATCCCTCTGCCTTGGGCTTAAACGCAACAAAGGACGAAATAATCCTTCTAATGCACTATTGGCTTCATTTAATTGTTCGTCTCTATTCATAGTATTATTCATTATCACAAGCACCCTCATTGTGCTGTGTTGATTATACTCACATCTCACATTATGATCTACTTATGTCTTTTGATCACGCTGTCATTTTAGCACTTATCGAGGGAATTACGGAATTTCTCCCGATTTCTTCTACGGGTCACATGATCCTTGCAGCCAAACTATTGAATATTCCCCAAACCGAATTTGCCAAAAGTTTTGAAATCATTATCCAACTCGGAGCAATCATGGCAGTCGCCTCCATCTACATGCAAACCCTTTTCACCAATAAAAAATTATGGATGCCGCTCATACTCGCATTTGTACCAACAGCTATCATGGGCTTTACGCTTTACCCATTTATCAAAAATGTTTTATTGGAAAATTCCATGATTACTGCCGCATCACTGTTTCTGGGTGGTCTTGTGCTCATTCTTTTTGACAAATACCACAAAAAAACTGCTCAAATAACTCCCTCTACCCTCACTCCTAAAAACGCATTAATGATCGGGCTATTTCAATCCATCTCTGTAATCCCCGGCGTCTCTCGCGCGGCAGCAACCATCATAGGCGGCATGATCACTGGTCTCTCAAAAAAGGATGCAGTAGAATTTTCATTTCTTCTGGCGCTGCCGACGATGGCAGCTGCGACTTTACTTGACGTGATAAAAAATCGAGAGGTCTTTACTCAGGGAAATATCGGCATTTTACTTTTGGGATGTGCTATAGCGTACATCAGCGCATTGATCACCGTCAAAAAATTCCTTACCTACGTGAAGACCCATTCTTTCGCTTCTTTTGGCGTGTACCGAATTGTCCTTGCTGTTCTTTTTGCACTGTACGCATTCCGTTGACACTCAACAAAAAAAGTCGCCCAATTCCCCATCCTATAAAAGCACCCGCGACGACATCAATCGGAAAATGAACGCCTAAATACACACGAGATAAAGACACGAGCGCCGCAACGATATATAGTCCCCAACGCCATCGTGGTTCCTTCCGAGCTAAAACTACTGCCAGCGCCGATGCAAAGGTAGCATGAGAAGAAGGAAATGAAAATCCTGTCGTAATCGTATCTACAACGATTGCAGATTCACCATTTCCGAGAAGAAACGGCCGAGATTTTGCTATAAACGGTTTCAACAACCTTTCAACTAATAACCAGCTCGTCATAAGCGTGCCCGCAATTGAATATATAAATGAATGATCTTTCCGTTCTTCACGAACAAACAAAAGGAGTCCTAAAAGCAAAAATAAAAGTCCCCCTTTCCCAATACCAGAAACAGTCAAAGCCAACCCGTCAGAGGCTGGTGTATGTGGAAGATGATTGATAAAAAGAAAAAGCTGCTGATCAAACAATAGTATGCCTTCCATATTATGGTTTAGGAGTCGCTGTGGGAGACGCTATTTTCGTAGGCGTGAGCACTACAGTCGGTTTTGCTGTCGGTTGTACAAGTTTTTTCGTCGGCGCTGCAGTTGACGTTACTGCAACCACTGGGGTAGGTGAGATAAATATTACCCGTATAGCACTCTCATCAGGCACGGGAGATAAGACTTTTTTGGAAGACATCACGACACCTAATACAACCACCACAAGGATGACGACACCAGTTATGAGTGTGAGCGCTGCAATAGTTTTTCGACGGTCATCCATAGTTTTATACTATCACTATTTTATATCTTCTTTCTTCCACGCGGCAAATGTACACGTCGGATATTTACTACACCCATAAAACTTTTTTCCTCGATGTGACTGTTTTAGAATTATATCACTGCCACATCGCGGGCATTGCACATCTTGCTTTTCGCCATATTGCCTTGTGTATGTACATGCCGGAAAGTTGGTACATGCGACAAATTTCCCGAATTTTCCGGTTCGAATGACCAGCTGACTTGTGCAATTTGGGCACTTTTCATCTATCGCTTCTTCAACCAGTTTCACCTTCTCCGCTGTGTCATAGGTGCTAGCTAATATCTTTTCAAACGGTTCGTAAAATTCTCGTATGACTGGCTGCCACTTCTTCTGCCCATTGGCTATAGCATCCAAATTATCTTCCATGGTCGCAGTAAATGGTAGATCGATAATCGATGAGAAGTACTTGACCAAGAAATCAGTGACCATCATCCCTAACTCTGTCGGCACTAACTTTTTTTCTTCCCGCGTCACGTACTGACGATCAATAATCGTTGAGATGATTGGCGCATAGGTACTCGGTCTCCCTATGCCCTTTTCTTCAAGCGTTTTGACTAAGCTTGCTTCGGTGTATCGCGGGGGTGGATTGGTCGTATGCGTAAGCGGTGTGGCAACATCAAGCGGTAAGACGTCACCAACAGCCACGTCTGGTATAACACGATCTTCTATATCTCTCCCCATCACGCGAAGATATCCGTCAAATTTGATGACAGACCCAGTTGTTTCAAACACGTATCCATTAGCACTTTGTATATCTATTGTTGTGGCATCAAAAACTGCTTCACTCGTCTGACAGCCGACCGCACGTTTCCAAATAAGATCATACAGTCTTATATGATCCTTATTTAATTCTATATTTGCCATTTGAAATGTATCATTTGTCATTCCTACGTCCGTAGGACGAATGGCCTCATGTGCTTCTTGTGCTACTTTGGATTTCGTCTTAAATCGTCGTGGTTCTTTGGGAAGATAGGCATCCCCATACGTTGCGTGTATAAAACTTCTTGCTTCATCGATAAATTTCTCAGCGATATTCACGCTGTCTGTCCTATGATACGTAATAAACCCTTCTTCGTATAATTTTTGTGCAATCTGCATGGTTTTTTTGGACGAAAAATATAATTTACGTCCGGCGTCTTGTTGCAGGGTGCTTGTCGTATACGGAGCAGATGGACTTCTGCGCACTTCTTTTTTATCAACGCTAGAGACCACAAAGGGACTTTTAAAATCAACTACGATATCTTTGGCTTGTGTCTCACTGCGTATGGATGTAACCGATGTCGTATATATCCCATCAAATAAATCAAACGACAATTGGCTCTCATATTTAACGCCGTCTTTAGAAATAAGTTGCGCGACAATGTTGGTAAACACCGCGTCGATGGTAAAAAATGCAACACTTTTAAATTTTTCTATTTCTCTTTCCCGCTCAACGATAAGTCTCACGGCGACAGACTGCACACGACCCGCTGATAACCAACGCTTGGATAACTTCTTCCACAAGAGTGGTGATAATTTATACCCTACGAGTCGATCTAAGATTCGTCGTGCCTGTTGTGCATCGACGAGTTTCATATCCACTGTATGCGGATGGGCTAACGCATCTTTGATCGCTGCTTCAGTAATTTCATGAAATTCGATACGCTGGTGAGATTTACTTTTCAAAATCTCAGCTACATGCCACGCAATCGCTTCCCCTTCTCGATCAGGGTCTGTGGCCAGAATGATTTCTTTAGCTTTTTTGGCAATTTTTTTTAATGCATTGACGTGCTTTACCTTATCACGAGGAATTATATAGCTCGGCTCAAAGTCATGTTCTACATCAACGCCCAGCGTACTTTTAGGCAAATCGCGTACATGCCCCATCGATGCCTCGATATGATATTCCTTACCCAAAAACTTTGTAAGGGTCTTTGCCTTCGTCGGTGATTCTACAATAATAAGTTTCATATAGTTATTTCGCCGTGCCCCTTCGTAGTCCCGAGCTTGTCGAGGGACGAAGTGGGGTTCTTTTCGTTCTACATTATTTTCGTTATATTCGTGTCCTTAATTTATTAATCCATACTCCTTCTCCCCAAAATCCTTCACCATTGCCTTCATCTCAAGACCCGTTAGAGTACTGGCTACAACCTGAATTGTCAAATTTGTACTCCTCACTAGCTCATCTATACTCATCCGTCGATCAATAAGATATTCTACTATTTTTTTCTCATCTTTCGTCAATGATGAAGCCCATATGCGTTGACCAAATCCCAGCGGCCGCAGTGATTTGGTCAATGGATCCATGTGTAACTCTTCAAGAATATCTTGCGCTGATTCAACGAGTGTCGCACCGTTTTTTATAAGTTTGGCCGGACCCTTACTGTACAGACTCGTCACTGGCCCTGGGACTGCAAATACCTCGCGGCCTTGCTCGAGGGCATACCTTGCCGTAATCAGCGCTCCACTATCATCAGCGCCCTCCGTCACGACGACACCTAGACTTAATCCACTTATAATTCTATTTCGTGCAGGAAATAATCCTTTTCCCGGCCGCAATCCCAATGGCATTTCTGAAACGATTGCGCCGTGTCCATTTGCAATGTCGTGGTAAAGCTTCGTATTGCTTGCAGGCGCTATGACATCAATGCCACAGCCTAATACTGCAATAGTTTTTCCTCCTGCATCAATAGTTGCCTGATGCGCGACTGCATCCACGCCATAGGCAAGTCCCGAAACAATCGTCACCCCAGACAGAGCCAATGCTGATGCAAATGTTTTTGTAATTTCCGTGCCATACGGCGTAATTTTTCTCGTACCTACAATCGCAATCGTTTTGTCTAAATTAATTTTTGTACCATGACCCAATACGTACAAAACAATGGGCGCATCAGAAATTTCGAACAAACGCTTGGGATACCGCGGATCATCAAGGGTCAAGGGAGTGACATGCAGATCTTGTAATTTTTTCTGATACCCATCAATAGAGAATTCACGACGAAATTGATCAAAAGAAGCAACGAGTTTTTCCCCAAGTCCTGTTTTTCGTAAATCAGAAACACTTGCTTCCCATGCTTTTTTTGCCGTCCCAAAATACTCACGTAGCAGTCTAAACCGGACAGGGCCTATGCCGGGAAATACGGAAAATGCTAACCAAAAATCTTGTTCTTCCATGTTTTCCAAGACAACATAAACATGTTATCGAAAAATTTCTACAGCGCTCAAAAGATACATTTGTAGTGTCCGTAATACTCGTTTTGTTGACGGTGTAATATCTTTGGCGTGTGAGACGACAAATTGTGACAGCAGCTCACTTGCTTCTCCAATATACGAAAGCATTGCGTCAGGAATATTTTGCTTTTCCAATTTTCCTAAAATAAAGACATGTGGTAACCGAACAGAGACAACGCTTTTATTTTTATGAAGATCATTCACATACAACTCCACTCCATATCCTAACTTTTGTATCTTCCCGACAAATTCAATAATATTTTTTCTCCACAATACCCGTAGTCCTGTAATGTCGTTAAATGGCTCAAATGATCCAGCACCCCAAAATCGTGCGACCCCAAGCGTCATATCAGCCTTTTCTGTCAACATGGGATAGATCATCGCATCAAGATCTCGATGTGTGAGTCCCACGACGTCGCCGTCGAAAAACATAATCAGTTCGCCATGGCTTTCGACAATTCCCCGAGAGAGAGCATATCCTTTTCCTCGATTAGTGCCGTATGAAATAACACGAATAGTTTTTCCAAACTGATGAAGCGCTTGAAGTGAACGATCTGTAGATCCATCATCCACCACGATTATCTCTATAGCTTTCCCCCACGTACGAAAAATTTCTATAATCGATCCGATTGTTCTTTCTTCATTTAAAATTGGAATGATGACCGACAATTTAGAATGTTGCTTTAGCATCATGTCCATTAAGTATATGACATGCCCATAGATATAATCCAGCAGACCATGCAAACGGATGTTCTGAAGTATACATTCGGCGTTTCACTGGCGATCCGTCGGTTTCATATACTTCATACACATCACCATATTTTTTGATATGCTCATCAATTCCCTCAAGCACCTTTTTTGCTTCTTTAATTTTTCCCATTTTATACAAAGCTACAGCAAAGAGAATTCCAGGCTGTAACCAAATAAGTCCATTGTGATAATCAGAAAGTCCTATACTATGATGCAATAACGGAATTCTCCACCATGGATATGGAATATTTGTATTGGTAAGTGTCCACCCATTCCATGCAGTTTGTTTTGCCAATTTCAAAATTGATATCGCTTCTTTTTTCGTCGCGAATCCGAAAATGATCGCCAACATATTTGGATGCGTTGCCAAATAATCATGACGTTTATAGTCAATCCAATCGGCAAAATGCGTGCCTGTCCAAAGTTGCGATCGGATTTGATCTCCTATTCGAGTTGCAATTTCGGCGTATCGTGCTGCATCTTTCGTCTTTTGTAGACGCGTGGCTATCCAAGACAAATCTCTGGCTGCTTTATAATACAAAATATTCGTATACAAGGTTTTTCCTATCTTTAACGTCGCATCCGCCCATTCGCACGAAAACCACTCCCATATAAGTCCGTAACCAAATTTTGTTTCGTACCAAGAGAAAGCGGCCGTCATTTTTTTATAGTATGTACGCAAAAATTGAACATCTCCTGTCGTTCCAACATAATTTCTTGTCGCAATAATGCTAAGCACACCACCATCAGGTACGGTACCAAACGTTAAGTGAGAGCGAAATACGGGCTTTGGATTCTGATAATACGCTTGCTTCCCAAAGTATTTACCGATAGTGTGACGGCTTCGCAAAATTAAATACGGGATAAGCCCATCGTCTCGCTGAAAAGAATAAAATGTTTCTATAGTTTTTTTTGATTCGCTTATCATACCAGAGACATTTGCCCCAAACGTCGCAAATAGACTGTCCCGTGCCCACAGGTCTACAAAATGATGACCCCCCGCAACAATGCCACCATCCGTAATACAAGAAGCTAATGATTTTTCTGCAATCTTTAGTTGACGAATGTTCATAATTCACATAGTATAATCGGTATCTCTCTTTATGAAAACACCATCTAAAAAAACAGCATTAGTGTGTGGCGCTGGCGGATTTATCGGTAGTCACTTGATCAAAAGACTAAAAGCCGAAGGGTTTTGGGTGAGAGGAGTTGATATTAAAAAGTCAGAATACAGTAAAACCACAGCCGATGAACTTATCGTAGGCGATCTTCGAAATCAAACCGTCTGCAAAAAAATTCTTAATCGTCCGTTTGATGAAGTGTATCAGCTCGCAGCGGATATGGGTGGAGCTGGCTATATATTTACAGGAGAGCACGACGCTGACGTCATGCACAACTCCGCACAAATCAATCTTAATATATTGCACTTTGGACAGCTTGCCAAAATAAAAAATATATTCTTTTCATCGTCAGCCTGCATTTATCCAGAACGAAATCAACTCGATCCAAATAATCCAAATTGTGAAGAATCATCCGCATATCCAGCTGCTCCCGATAGTGAATATGGTTGGGAAAAACTCTTCGGAGAACGAATGTATTTGGCATACAAGCGTAATTACAAATTAAACGTTCACATTGCCCGATTCCATAACATCTTCGGTCCAGAAGGCAGTTGGAATAATGGCAAAGAAAAATCTCCTGCTGCCATATGTAGAAAAGTAGCAGAAGCCAAGGATGGTACATCCATTGAGATGTGGGGAGATGGCACACAAACACGATCCTACCTCTACATCAATGAGTGCCTCAATGGCATACGAAAATTCATGGATTCTGACTTTTCAGGCCCCGTCAACATAGGATCGGAAGAAATGGTATCGCTCAATCAACTGGCAGCCATGGTGATGGATATTGCAGATAAAAAACTAAAAATAAAACATATCAAAGGACCATTAGGCGTACGAGGACGATCTTCAGATAACAGACTCATAAAAAAGAAACTTCACTGGCAACCAACGAGCAAATTAAAAGACGGACTCACAAAGACTTATGAGTGGATAAACGAACAAGTTTTAAAAAATAAATGAAAAATACAACTCCATATTTCTCGATAATAATTCCAACAAAAAATGAAGAAAAACTCATTGAGAATTGCATAATATCCGTGTTAAATCAAAAAACAACAAAGCCGTATGAAGTGATTTTAGTAGATACACAATCCAAAGATAATACAATTAACATTGTATCAAAATATCCTGTAAAAATTATTACAGAAACACAAAAAGGGAAAAGTGTAGCTGTCAAAACTGGATCGCAACATGCTAAAGGAAATATTCTCTGCTTTACTGAGGCGGATTGCATAGTCACCCCTCATTGGTTAAATGCTATTGAGGAATCGCTTTCAAGTTCCCCCAATACTGTCGGAGTAACTGGGCTTTATTCATTTTTTCCAAACACATCCCCATATAACACTCTTGCAACAATTTTCTTATCAGCAGGTAGTTTTTTCTTCTATGTGCTATATAAAAACCATGCATTTCGCGGAACAAATTTTGCAATTAAAAAATCTATTTATAATAAAATAGGCGGTTTCAATCAAAATATGCATGAAATGCACGATGTTGAACTTGGTTTACGTGCAGGAAAACTTGGAAAAATACATCTCAACCCACGAATGAAAATAAAAACATCTGATAGACGTGTAAATAATAGACTAATAAAATATTTTAAAGAATTAATTCCAAGTATTTATCATCTTCTCGTGTTGGGAAAAAGCGTACCTAAACAACTCTATCAAGATATTCGATAATCCCACTCTCCAAAAACCACTCCTCAACTATTATTTTTCACAAAGCTCTATTAGTTCTTTCGGAGTCATAATGTGAGTAGGTTTAAGAAATGCTCGCGCTTCTTTTGTAAAAAAATGTTTTGTATCAAGAGACGCGACAATAACACATTTGCTTTGTTTTACTTCAGCAAGGATAACCGCATCTTTTTCGTGAATAACTTTTTGCGCATGTTTAATATGAAGCGATTCTGGTTGCTGATCGAGATTAGTACATAACGACACAAGATAAAAAAATCGATCGAGATGATATGTTTGCAATTTTTTTCGGCAATTCCGTTCAACTTCAGCAAGTACTACGGGAGAAACAAATAGTGTTACATTTTTTAACGTAAACAGTTTTGCTGACCCACCTGTAGGAGAATTAACTGCAGCAAATAAAACACTTGAGTCCAAAAATATACGCTTCATGAATATTACAATACATCGTTTTCTTCCCAAGAGGCAACTTCGGCATCAGAAAACTCACGAGTAAATGGTAATAGACTCGGAGTAATAAATGTTTTTTTATATAATTTTGACAAATCATTTTGAAGACGTGTCAAATATGCGATATCCACAAGCGCTACTTTTGGATTACCGCCTTTGGTAAGAATTATGTAATCATTTCCCTGCACTTGGTCAGCTAAATCCCCTAATATCCCACGTGCTTTGGTAATTGGAATTAATGTCATATACCACCACTTTACTACTCTGTACATTATTTGTCAAGTATTATGTAATAAATACTGTACATTTTACCTCCCAAACCATTCCTCAAAAATCTTTTTGGCAACCGGTGCTGCGACATTTGATCCCTCTCCTGCACCTTCTACCAATACGGTAACAGAAATCTCTGGCTCACCAGAAATTACTTTTTCATCTTTTAAAATATCATTGTGAAGTGGTATTGGCCCAAACGCGGTAAACCACGCATGCGTACGATTTTTATTAGGATCCCCAAATTCAGCCGTCCCTGTTTTACAGGCAATAGGGACAGATATATCTTTTACTTTAAAATTAAAAAATGGCCAACCGGTGCCACCTGTGGCACACGCTCGTCTCATCCCTTCTGTGATGATTGCGATAGTTTCGCGTCTCACGCCAATTGAGGCACAGCTTTTTCGACGCACGCGCGTTTCCTTTTCGAGCGTCGGCACACATTTCTCCCCACCATTGGAGATAATGTTCGTCCAAAAATTTACTTGTAATGGCGTCGTCAAAAGATATCCCTGACCAATGGACACATGGTACGTATCTCCGACGTACCAATCATTATTTCGTTGTTCGCGGTCAAAATCCGTATCGAAGCGTATATTTTTCCACGCTGGATCCGGCATGAGTCCTCCTGCTTCACCCGAAAGCTCTATGCCCAATGGCTTTCCTAGTCCTACTTTTTTGGCCCACTCTGCAAGTTTTGTAATCCCAAGCACTTCCCCGACTTTATAAAAATAAATATCATTACTTCTTTGTAACGCTTTATAAATATCGACAATCCCATCAGTTTTCCCATACTGCAAAAAATACCAATTTGGAAACGAGTATGGACCAATCGTAATGACCCCAGTATCTTCAACAGTAAATGAAGGAGTAATAATTTTTTCGGCTAGGGCCGCAAGAGACGTGACAAGTTTAAATGTAGAAGCTGGTGGATAGACGCCACCTATCGCACGATTAAACATCGGCAGATCAGGATTATTGATGAGTGCGTTATACTCACCCTGACTCATTCCCAAGGAAAACGCATTTGGCGTGAAACTTGGACTCGAATATAACGCTAAAATCTCACCAGTCTGCGGTTTACTTACTATGACTGCGCCTTTCTCTCCGTGCGGAAATGCATTTTTGGCTGCCATTGCTAACCCACTATCCATAGATAATATGATATCTTCGCCCGCAAGTGCTTCTTGCCGACCTAACGTGCGTAATATAGTTCCTGAAGCATCTACTTCAACCAATTCTTTACCATTTCGTCCTCGCAATCTATCGTTAAACACCCCCTCTATCCCCATCCGTCCTACTGTATCTCCTAAGCCATAATTACGTAGCGAATAATATTCACTCTGTAATTCATCTGCTGATAATTCTCCTGTGTACCCTAATACGTGTGCAGTAGCGTCACCAAACGTGTATCGACGCTGATAATCTACCTCCAAAAATTGCCCATCAGGCAACCCCTCCTTGGACATCCGTTTCCCTTCTTCATCCGAGACATACGTGGTACACTCCGTCGATCCGTTTTCACACGGCTTTATCAATCGGTATTGTGGTACATTTTCTACCAACGCTTTCCCAGTCCTGTCATACAATATCCCCCGTGGTGCATGACGAACTAATTCTCTCGTTCTATTACCATCGGCTAACCGTCTATATTCCACACCGTGGACAATAGTCAAGTCAAACAATCGCCAAAGAAGAATAAAAAAACTCACGAACAAAAGTGTCGCAAACATGAGCACTCTCCCGCTCCCAGCCCACCACGGCACATCGTCTGGCGTACGACGAGATACAGAACGCGTAGACGAAATAAGATTATCCGAAAATGCAGAGCCTAATTTAACCATAAAAAGACGATACTTGAGTAACAAATACCTACAATTACTTCTCGTATCGTATGGCGCTTTAACAAGACGCGGGACCACGAAAGAAGAGGGATAAATAATACCAACCAAAGAATACTATTTCCATACCACCAAATAAACTGGCAAACTGCAAGCGTTAAGATACTCAGATGACCTGATACCTTAATTTTTAATGTCAAAAGAAAAAATCCCACTACCCACCACAAAAACATCCAATACAACGAAATGAGTTCTACATTGTTAAATTGCATAATAACGATCATTTGGATACAAAGTATACCCACGAGAAAGAGAAGCGGCACAATGCGTTTTTTACGATCTGAAATATCCCAATTCGTTTTATCTTTGAGTTTAAAATATAAACGAGCAATAATACCAACAACCACTAATAACGCTATATAACCAAAATACCAATGCGATTCACCCACGCGAATCCCAGCCAAAATAGCTAATGCGTAGACGACAACCATGGGTTCAAAAATAGAGGAAATTAATGTAGCAACTGATGTAGAGTTCATACTTTCCTCGCTGCTATCTTTACTTTCGCCAAAAGCACGGGATCATCCAAAAGCTTGCCACACCCACGAACAACAGCGGTTTGTGGGTCATCAGTAATCCACACAGGCATCTTTAATTCCGTCGCAATTAATTTATCAATCCCGCGAATTTGCGCACCGCCGCCTGCTAGCACTATTCCGTGTTCCATAAGATCACCGATCAACTCTGGCGGCGTCTCTTCGATAGTTTCGCGTATACCATCGACAATTTCTGATACGACAGACGCTATCGCTTCACGAATTTCTGCTTCAGAGAGTCTCACAGACCTTGGCAACCCTGTCTCTATGTCACGACCCCGTACGACGGTTTGTCGTTCCTGTTTCTCTGTAGGATATGCGCTTCCTATAGCAATTTTTACCTCCTCAGCAGTGGGTTCTCCAATTAAAAGTGAATGCTTAAGTCGAACGAAAGACACAATCGCCTCATCGATCTCATCTCCGGCCGTGCGTATACTTCGATTGACCACAATGCCACCTAAGGCCAGTACAGCAATCTCGGTGGTGCCCCCACCGATATCACAAATAAACGATCCACGACTCTCCTGAATCGGTAGGTTAGCACCGATGGCGGCTGCCATGGGCTCCTCTATAAGATATGCTTCACGAGCTCCAGCCATGATGGCTGCCTCTGCAGCTGCTCGCCTTTCAACCTCAGTGACACCTGATGGAATACCGATAACGACTTTTGGTCTTGGAATACTGGGGAATCCTTTGCGTTTGGGTTGCTCATGAATTAATTTTATATAATGGGTAAGCATAGAAGCGGTCGCATCAAAATCCGCAATCACGCCGTCTTTTAATGGTCGCAGCGCCTCAATCGTATCAGGAGTTCGCCCAAGCATCTGTTTGGCTTCTCGACCGATGGCGATCACTTGCTTGGTTTTTTTGTGGCGAGCAACCACTGACGGCTCACGAACCATGATACCTTTGCCGCGCACATACACAAGGGTATTTGCAGTACCCAAATCTATCCCTAAATCATGAGAAAGAAGGCTTAAGATCCAATCAAACATACCTCGAATTGTACCACAGGATACTTCTTACCCTTTCATTAGGTATTATGGTCTTTTTCAAAAAAAAGAAAGACCGATTTCTTGCGTGAAAAATGTGTTGTCAAGAATAGGTGTGAGGCTGATCCACCCGACGGGTGGTAAACTGGTGATAAACATAATGAAGCGCTATCTTTTTTCAAAAAAGAAACGGATTGCCTGCTTGAAAAATTAATCACACAATGGATTTCCCAAATGTACGGATTTCAGAAGCGAGCGGGTCATATCGATCAGCGAGATCATCTGGTGTATACGGCACCACATCCAAATCCCCATCAATATCTATTGCAGCATTCAGAAGCGATACCAGCGCCTTATGATAATCCGCTCCAAACGACGGTGATACCACGCAAACGTCTATATCACTGGCGTTCGTCTGAATACCACGAGCGTGTGAACCAAAAACGACAATTTTATCAAATGGAATATTGCGTTGCCGCAATGCAGTTGCATACGCCAATATCGTTCGTTGAGTCGCGGGTGTTAAAGATATTGCGTCAGCCATACGACGATCTCCTTTGTCAACACAACATACTTTTCCGTATAGTGTCTTGTCGCTTTCTTATATAGTTGTTGTTTAAAAATATCGTATCTAGCTTCCACATTAAACGTGGTCATCTCACTAAGAGATTCTTCCGTTATCGATCCCATCGGAACTTCAACCTTTCGCCAAAGTTTGCCGAGATGATGCAAAATCGGCGGGACATCATCAAATTTTTTTGTATAGACCGCTTTGAGCATCTTTTCTGTAGCCAAGTGACAGAAAAATAAACAGTGGGCAAATTTTCCTGCAGCAAATAAAGCTTCCGCTGTGTCGAGGTCATCCGCGGCACTCTCCTGCCAACGTTTCGTCGCTTCCTGTTGCGTCATGCTCTCATTGTACCAATAGGGCTTATCCTACTGCAACTTCAGAATGGTATTCCACCCGACTGGTGAAAAAGGGTGAGAAATAAACTACGCTTGGGCCATCCGAAAATCTTCAAATGGCATACCTTTTGTTTCTAAACGGGAAAGATTCACCATACGGCTCGCGTGTTCAATATCGATTCCCACAATATTTCCTTCTGCATCCATATCCATGACAATCCCCTCGGCTATTTCTTTCGAATCCATACTCTTCTTTTCAGATAAATCGATATACAGCGAGTCTGTATCTTCATAATATTGAAATTTCATATATCCTCCCCAATCTCGCTTCAAATACGATCGTTTTCGTACCACTTGCTCCTCAAAATATCTCGTGGACTTCACGTATGCAGTATACTACAAGAAAAACAAATGGGGTTGACCCAAGATAAACAGGTATACTATCTATACATGATAAAAATTTCTCAACTATTTTCAAAAGCAAAAGAAAAAGATCCGCGTGTCGCTACATATCTTAAGCGCGCTGGTGTAGGTGCTCATAACGCAAATCAAGCAGAAGCGATTATCGAATTTGAAAAAGGAGCACCTCCCAAAGAAAACTCAGCGTTACTCAAGGCATTGACAGGCGCAAGAGATGTGCAACAGCTTCCACACACCGACGACAATGAATGGATGGCGCTTCAGGCACAAGCAAGCTTACGTGCAGAGTACAAAGCGTTGACGCGATATAGAACACGCTCTACCCAGCAAAAAGATCCACGCGCGCTTCTCGAGCTTATCGCAAACGCCCAACGATACACAGGTATCGTACCGAGTATAGAAACAGATATACAAAGACTGAGAAAACTTATAAAGTAAAAAGAAGAAAATACGTTTAATAGATAATATAATTATAGGCTATATATAAACTGAAAGCATTTTCGTTACGTACAGACCATGTTTGAAGCTAGTTACCATTGAGTGGTAGTGGGTTCATTTTAAATATTTCGCGATCCACCCGACGGGTGAAAAACTACTGTTGAAGTGCTTGTTTGAGGAGCGGAATATCCTCTGTTATTGTTTTCCAAAGAATTTCTATGTCGATACCAAAATACTCATGAATCATTTTATTTCGCATACCGATCATATGCTTCCACAATATTGACGCATGACTATTGCGGTATTCCTCTGACACGTGCACCGCTGCTTCACCGATAATTTCGATGCACCGCACCACTGCGTGAATTGTCTTTGCATCGCGCGAAAATGTGTCAAACGTCAACCCATTGATAAACGATTCAATATGCCCTATTGACTCAACAATATCATGAATATATAGCTCGTCGGTTCGTCTAGACATAGACCGTTTCCTGCAGAATTTCGTCACGGATGAGCGTCTTGAGAGCGCCTGGCGTGACCAAGTCAATCTTACTTCCCAATAGATGGGACAGGGCTTCTTCGAGATCCAAAAACCGGAACATCCCAATGGGTTTTGTGAATTCAACGAGCATATCCAAGTCGCTTTGCCCCGTGGCATCTCCGTGGACAACGGATCCAAAAATACCAAGCCGTTTCACGTCATAATCCGCCGCAAGCATAGCCCGATGCGGCGCAAGCATTGTTTTGATATTTTGCACAGTTTGTACCATATAGACATATTGTATCACACGTCCACCCCGCTTCGCCGTGAGCTTGAGCGACGCGATCCGACGAGTGAAACACTACTTCTCCCCAGGGCAATCCAAACTCTTGGTAAACCCTACAGCTTTTGCCTCGTCTTCGGTACAAAACCACCGATCACTCTCATTGGGGTTGATATTGATTTGATTATAATTGTAACAATCCGGCAGATGGTAGACCCGCTCCTTGGTCCCTTTGTGATAATTGCCTTTGATCACACATCCCGTTTGTTTATTTGTGCACTCCTGTGACCATATACCTCGCGTCGCACCTTGTGCACTCTTTTGTGCCGCAGCAAGCAATGCTCCATGCTCATCGTTTATCTGATCAACGACTCCCAATCCTTCCTCCGCCAACACAATCGATACCGGCACATCTTGGTCTACCGTCACCCATGAGAGACGCCTGCCAAAACGGTCTTTTTCGTTGCCATCAAGTACTACTTCTTTTCCCAAAATAAGTTCTCCCAATCGATCTTTCGCACGTTTGGAAAGACACGCCTTTGGGTATTCGGGAGCATCAAGCCCCAATAGCCGCACGCGCGTCCCATCATTGGTATCAAATGTGTCGCCGTCTACGATATTAGCTACGGTCATTTTTTGGGTAGATTTTGCGAAAGAAAAATATTTTTGAAAAAATGGAATGCCAAGAAGAATGTTGCCAAGGAGAGAACAAAAAAGAAGGATAAGAGGCCAGCGCATTTTCCAAAAAGACACAGTCTTTTGTTTTGCCATACAAAGAAATCTTTAATACTATTTATTCACTGCTGATTGCAGAGATTTAATCAAAATTTCTGTTTCCTTCACAAATGAAGGGAGATGCGAAACTACATCTTTTGCTTGTTTTTCATCATATAAATGCGTCGTACGATTACGATCTTTCAAAAATTCAAACCAAATTGTTGGATCATCTATAAGATGCAACTCTGCCGCTGTACGAAATGCATCTCGCGGAGACCCAACTTCTAATCCTTCAAAAAGCGCATATTCTTGCAATACCTTCCAAAGTAACTCAAAGGTGAATTCAAAACGTTGAATCACTCCGTCGCGATCAAGATCATTTTTTGCTTCAAGAAGCCCGCTTTTGAGTTGCTCGAGTGCAGAGAGTAAATCAGAAAGTTTTGTAAAAGATTTCATATGAAAACTGCATGCATAAGTGCATGTGATTTTACTTTATCAGAGACGCACGCAAAGTCAACTACATCCATGTGATACGGCACATCTGACTGTTCCAATGACTCTACTATATCACAATAATTTTTTCCCGAAAGTGGTTTATCGCCAATAATCCCAATATCAATGTCACTAAACCGTCTATTCGTCCCCGTGACTCGTGATCCAAAAAGGAAGACTTTATATGCATCGTTTGGAAGCAACGGCTGTATACTCTGTTGTATTGACAACACAAGAGAAGGATTAATCATAGCAAAAGTATATCATATCAAAAACCCCCCCCCGCTTCCCCCAGTTTTAGAAACGATCGCAACCCCCGTAAGGTAAAATTCACTTCCTAGGGGAGAAACAGGTGGCGTATCTATTCCACCGAACAGGTGACGATTCATAGACTCGTTAACTCAGTATTTTTCCATTTTCGAAACAATGCTCCCATTGGGTTTACTTTCTTTTCGGCAATAATAAACGCAATGTGTCTAAAATTTGATTGTTTAAGCTCGTGCAACAAATCAGCACGAGACCCTCGTTCACCACGGTCCTGAATCTGTGTGAATTCCACCGCTAACCCCTGCTGAAAGCAATTTTCGTTACGTAAAGACTATGTTGAAGCTAGTTATCATGGAGTGGTAGTGGGTTCATTTTAAATATTTCGCGATCCACCCGACGGGTGAAAAACTACTGTTGAAGCGCTATCTTTTTTCAAAAAAGAAACGGATTGCCTGCTTGAAAAATTAATC
>ERZ1292630.2092-Hain-H41-02um-R3-2092-length-18882-cov-4_pt1 | contig 18882 bp, 21 predicted proteins | sample MGYA00564408_ERZ1292630 | MGnify/ENA primary metagenome ERZ1292630 (study PRJEB36523, sample SAMEA6512641) | groundwater metagenome | collected 2019-01-08 | study: AquaDiva: Metagenomics assemblies of 32 groundwater samples
GATGCTTAGCAGGCTGACGAGGGACATGTCACGCTCTCCGGTTGAGGATCATGCCGGGCCGCGCCTTCGGTTCCGGCGCGCGTTCGGCATCGGCATAGGTCGGGACAGGCCCGAGCGCCGAGGTGAAGAGGGCTTGCAGGAATGCCTCGCCGTTCTCCACGGCTCGGGTCAGAATCGCCTGATTGATGCGGACATCGTCGCGCACGGCCGTGGCCGCGCGCTTCAGCTCGCGGCGCGCGTCATCCAGGGCGAAGGGAAGTGGCTCGCGCCGCAACGACTCCAATTGGCCCAGCGGGAGCTTCGGATCGCCCGTCAGCGAGGCCATGATTTCGGTGCGAAGCGTTCGCGCCTCTGCCAGCGTGAGAAGCGTTTTCTCCACGGCGTCGAGGCTGGCGAGGAGCTTCTCGGCGTCGTTCGAGGCGATGGCCCCGCGTTGATCCGCGAGCGCCGCGCGAAGGTCCTGCGCCAGAGCGGTCTCCCGGCGGATCGCGGTGATCAGCGACTCGAAAGCGCCAGGGCCCATCATCTCGATTCCTCGTTCCCGCCGCCCTGAAGACGGGCCGCCATTTGGCGATAGAGAACCTCGGCCACGCCGCCCTGAAGCCGCTGTGCCGCCGCGGAGGCCATGGCCTGGTCGAAGAGCGAATGGAACATCTCGTCCGCCGTCGAGGTGGTCTGATCGGTCGTGGCGCTCGCGCTGGAGCGCATCGCCTGGAAGAGCTGATTCAGGAAGACACCCTCCAGCTCGCGCGCCAAACTGCGGAGCCGATCGTGATCGCTCTGTCCCGCGACGCGCGAGACGGGCGCCCAGGGAGTCGAGGGCGCCGACATGGCGGCGCGCGCGGCGAACGACTCGGGGCCCTTCATCGGACCACGATCTCCGCTTCGAGCGCACCGGCCGCGCGAAGCGCCTGGAAGATGGAAGCCATCTCGTCGGGACGAAGCCCCGCGGCGTGAAGTCCCGCCGCGACGTCGTGGATGGTGGCCGGCGCGTCGAGCCGCACCAGGCCATCGGCGGCGGTGCGGGCGCCGGAGCGCGGAGCGACTTGCAGCGTCACGCCGCGGTGGGAGACGACGGCGCTCCCCACGCGCACTTCGCCTCCGGCCACCACGGTCCCGTCACGCGCGTCGAGAACGACACGCGACTGCGTCGGAATGAAGACACGCACCGTGTCGACGGCGGCGAGGAAGGCGAGCGGATTCGCCGCGCTGGCTCCCGAAGGCTGAAGCGCTACCGTTCCCGGATCCTCTACACGGGCCGTGTTTGGCCCGAAGACGAGGTTCACGGCGTCCGCGATCCGGCTGGCGACGCCCAGGTCGGCCTCGCGCAACTGGAGCCGCGTGTCGGGCGGAGGCATTGCCGGCGGGTCGATTTCCAAGAGGCCGCCTTGCGGAACGCGGCCCGAGTTGGCGCGCGCCGCCGTGGCGCTTCGCGTCGGGTCTCCCGCGACGAGGAGCGCGCCTTGTGCCGTGGCCACCGGCGGTTCGTTGGGATCGGAAACCAGCGGCGTGATCCAGAGCTGTCCGCCTCGAATCGAGGTGGCGTCGCCTATGGCGCCAATCTGAATCTCAAAGCGCCCCCCCGCTTTCTGGTAGGGCGAAACTTCCGCCGTCACGAGGACCGCGGCGACGTCGCGCGGACGGAGCCGGTCGGCGGGCACTTCCACGTGGAAGCGGCGAAGGAGATTGATGATCGATCGAACGGTCGGAGTCTCGCCGCGCGAGCCTCCAAAGGAACGGTCGCCCGTTCCATCGAGGCCGACCACGAGGCCGTATCCGGCCAACCGGCGCGGGACATCGCCCGTGTGATGCGTGAGATCGCCGATGCGCGCCGCCGTCTGTCCGCGCGCGGGCGCGGCCGCCAGAGCCGCAAAGATAAGCGTCGCCAGCAGCGCCAGCGCCATCCGGATGGGTCGTGTGGTCGTCATGGCCAGAGAATGGAGAGGATCTTCCCCGCGATACCCATCCGCGGACCGATCTTCTTCCCCTTATAGGTGATGACCGCTTCGGCCAGGCGTCCCGAGAGGACCTGCCGTCCCGCCGAGACGTCCTCGGCGCGAACGAGGCCGGTGACGGTGAGGTCTTGCGTGCGGCCGTCGACGATGACGCTCTTCTTCCCTTCGATCTTGAAGACGCCGTCGTTTTCGAGCGCGACGACGCGAGCCGTCAGGACCGCCGTGAGATCGCCGGTGCGTCCTGCTTCGCCGACATCGCGCGAGCCCGATCGCATCCCGGTTCCGAACGACTTCTGAGGACCGAGCCGCACGTCGGTGTCGGTGACGCCGGCATTCATGCGCGCCTGGAGATCGCGGTCGCCCGAGGCAACGGTGGAAACGCGCTCGCTCGCGGCCGTCTGCTCGTCGACCACGACGGTGATGAGATCGCCGACCTGAAGCGGCACGCGGTCGGAGAGCCACGAGGCGCGCGTGGCCGGAAGTCGCGCCGGCTTCGGCGGGCCCGCGCTGTCAGCGGCAGCCGCTGTGGTCGCGGCTGGTGATTGGGTGGCTGGCGTGGCGGTCTGCGACATGGCCTCTGCGCCGAAGACGATCGCGAGAAGCGCCGGCAGCGCGAGAGACGTCCATCTGCGGTTCATGAGCGTCCTCCATCCGTTTCGAGTCGGACCAATGCGTCGCCCGCGGCGACCCCGGTCACGGGATCGCGGCGGCCGTCGAGACGCACGCGGACGGGATCGCCGTCGCCGGCGTCGTGAAGCGCGGTGCCGCGCATGGAGATCCGAACTCCGCCGCGTTCCCACCGCACCGTCACGGCGGAGCCGCCGCGAACCAGCGGTGGAGCCGCGACCGCGGGCGACACCAGCGGCTCGCCCGAGGCGATGGCGCGCCGGACCTGCCATCCGGCGGCCGGTAAGTGCCCCGACTGGGCCCGCGTGGGCGGCCCCCAGTGCTGCTTCGCCTCCAACCGCCAGTCACCCGGCTCGAGCCGGCTCCCTGGACGAAGCGGACGCGCCGCCACCGCGATCGTGTCGACCGAGCCCGCGCGAACCCGAATCGCGGCGGGCGAGCCGCCGGGCGGCGTGAAGATGATCACGAACCACCCATCGCTGCCGCGTCCCGAGATCCGAAACGGCGTCTCGGCCGACGGGGGAAGCGATCCGTTTCCACGGCCCCAAGCAAGCGACACCATGTCGACCGGCGTCCCCCAGAGTCGCGCCACCGCTTCCGCGACGCGCGCCGCCAGCGCCTCGGGAACACGCGCCGAACCGTCGGGCGTGGCGCCAAGCGAGGCATGCGCCACCGCCGCGAGGCCGAGCGCTCCGGCCAGCAGCGGCGGAAGGAGCGCTCGCCGCGCCAGGCAGCGGGCGATCGAGTTAGCGGATGAGGTCATTCGTCACCTGAAGCATGTCTTCCACGGCGCGGATCGCCTTGGCGTTGATCTCGTAGGCGCGCTGCGCCGCGATCATGTCGGTCATTTCCTGTACCACTTCGACGTTGCTCGACTCGAGCGCTCCCGGCAGGAGCCGGCCAAAGCCCTCGTCCTGCGCGAAGCCAATCACGGGTTCCCCGGAAGCCTCCGTCTGGACCAGGAGGTTCTCGCCGATCGCCATGAGGCCGTTCGAATTGAGAAAGCGCGCCAGTTCGATCCGGCCGACCTCCACGGTGCTGTTGCTCCCCGGCGTCGTCGCGGAGATGACGCCGTTCGGCGCGATCGCGACCTGCGAGGCGTCGGAAGGAATCGTGATCCCCGGCTGAAGGACGTAGCCGCCGTTCGTCACCAGCGTGCCGCTCTCGGAGAGCGTGAAATTGCCGTCGCGCGTGTAAGCGGTCGTTCCGTCGGGGCGCTGCACCTGGAAGTAGCCGTCGCCCTCGATGGCGGCGTCCAGCGGACGCTGCGTCTGCTCCAGGTTCCCCTGCCCCTCCAGGCGCAGGACGGCCGCGACGCGCACGCCCTTTCCGATCTGGATCGGGCCGACCGTCTCGCCGCGGCTCTCCTTCGTGAACTTGGCGCCCTGCACCGTTTCGTAAAAGAGATCCTCGAACGAAACGCGGCTCCGCTTGAAGGCGGTGGTGTTCACGTTGGAGAGGTTGTTCGCGATGACGTCGATCATCCGCTGCTGGGCGATCATCCCGCTGGCGGAGGTGCGAAGGCTCGAGTTCATGAACGCTCCTTTCGGGGCCCGATGGCCCCACCCGGCCGGATCAGACCCGGCCGATCTCGTTGGTCACTGTCGCCAGCGCGCCGTCGAGAGCGCGTAGCGCGTCCATGCTCGACTGGTACGCCCGTTGAATCGTGATCAGATCCACCATGGAGAGAAGCGGATCGACATTCGGCTCCTCCACCGCGCCCTGCCGGAGATTCACCGTCTCCGTTTCTAGCGCGCGGCGGGAGGCGTCGGGGATGAAGCGGCCAGCGCCCTCCTTCTTCACCGCGGTCGAGTTCTCCGTCGTCTCCACGCGAAGCGTTCCCGCCAGGGCGTCATCGACGAGGATCGAGCCATCGCTCTTCACCTCGATCTTCGAGCCGCTCAGGACGACCGGCCCTCCGACGCCGAGGATCGAGTTCCCGTGCGCGTCGGTGAGACGCCCCGCTCCGTCGAGCCTCAGGGAACCGCCGCGCGTCCAGCGTTCGCCGCCATCGGTCTGCACGACGAGAAATCCAACGCCGTCGAGAGCGATGTCGAGGGGACGTCCGGTGTCGCGCAGCCGTCCCGGCTCGAGATCGATCTTCTGAACCGGCACGGCATGCTCGGTGCCTGGAATCTGGTGGCCGGCGAGACGGTCGGCCTTGAAGCCGTCCGTGTTCGCGTTCGCCACGTTGTTGGCCGTCACTTCCTGGAGCTTCGTATAGAAAGAGAGCGATCGGGCCGTGTTGATGATTCCGCGAAGCGGCATGACTCCTCCGTGTGTCTCTGCATCGTCCGACCGGAATGAACGTCCGGTTCAGACGGTGTCCCGTCGTTGCCTACTGCAACCTGCGTGCCGGATTCCGGCGTGGTCCGGCGGAACTGCTTCAACGATCATTCCTTGAACAACTTCCACGCTCGTGGCTAAGCCCCGCTCCATTCGCCCGGGTCGATGGCCCGGACGACTCTTCCGGATCGGGGGAACGAATTTCTCGTCACCCCCGTCGCGGCGCGCTCCGCCGCGGAGCGTCCGGCGACTTCGCCGGCGGCGGCGTTAAGGATCCGACCACGAGGCGGACGGCATCCTGGGCCAGTCCCGACTTCCGGGCAATCCACGCCGTGGTGCGACCGCGCCGCGCCCAATGGCGAACGCGCCGGCGGATCGCGTCGTCCTGCCGTTGCCGGCGAAACGCCAACGTTGCCAACGCCGCCACGAGTAGCACGGATGCCGCGGACGCGGCGACCGTTCCCTCATGTCCGGCAAGCCGATCACGCGCCTCAATCGCCGCGATCGTCACGGAGACCGCGGCGGCGAGGGCGGCATTCCTGGCCGCGCGTTCGGTGGAGGCGCGCGCCGCCTGGAACATCTCGGGCGTCGGCGGGCCGACAAGCGACTGAAGCAGCGGCGCCGCGGCAATCATGAGGGCGACGGCGACGACGGGAATCCAGGTACGGGCGTTCATACTTCCTCCTCTTGTTGCATGGCGGCCATCCGCTCCCGGAGCCGGCGAAGGGCGCGAGTGAGAATCTGGGAGATGCGCGACTCGGTTACGTGGAACAGGTGCCCGATCTGTTTCAGGCTCAGCTCTTCGTAGTAGTAGAGAACGATGACCAGGCGATCCTTGGGCGAAAGCTCGAGGAGCGTCTCGCGCAATTCCCGCTCGGCATCGTCACGCTCCAGCACGGAACCGGGCACGGGAGCGGCGGGATCGGGGATCGTTTCCGACAGGTAGTGCTCTTCTTGATCCGACGCGCCGACCGGCGAGTCGAGCGGAAGAAAGACGCGCTCTTCGCACTCCTCGAGCCACTGGCGGCAGGTCGCGAGATCAATCTTCAGCTCCTTAGCCAGATCCTCGGCCACCGGCTCGCGACCCAGCTTCGCGCGGAGGACGCGGCGGCCTCGCTCCAGGTCGCGCGCGTGCTCGCGCCCCGTGCGGGTCAGCCAGTCCTGTGAGCGGAGCTCGTCAAGCATGGCGCCCCGGATGCGCGGTACGGCGTAGGTGCTGAAGGCGAAGCCGCGCCCCACTTCGAAGCCCTCGAGCGCCTGGACCAGGCCCAGCGTCCCCGCGCTCAGGAGCTCGTCCCGCTCGACGCGCGCCGGCACGCGGCGCAGGAGTTCCCCGGCGCAGTGATGCACCAGTCCCAGATAACGGGACAGGAGTTCCTCGCGAGCACGGAGATCTCCCTGCTCGCGATAGCGCTCCCAGAGGCCCGCGGTCAGATCGCCCACGAGTCTCCCGCTCGGGCGTCGCGCTCGCCGGCCGCGTTCGCGTCCGCGTCCAGGATCCGCTCCGCGGCGCCCGCGACGTCGTCGTCGCGGAGCCCCAGGAGTGCGCCCGGCGTACGGGCGGACGCGCGCACATCGCTCCGCTCGCGCACCGACCCGAGATAGCCGAGCGATCTTCCGAGAAACCGTTCCGACGCGAACTGGAGCCGTTCCAGCACGGCCAGCCCCTCCTCCTCGTCGACCACCTGGTTCACCAGGAGATCGATCGCGAGCGTCGGCGCCTGAAGATGAACCAGCTTCACCACCGCGTAGGCGTCGGCCAGCGAGGCCGGCTCGGGGACGGCCACGGCGATCAGCCGGGAGGCGCGCATCGTCGCGGCGCGCACGGCCGCCTCGTAGCCGGGGCCGGCGTCGACCACGATGTCGTCATAGGAATCGAAGAGTTCGCTGAGGCGCAAGTGAAGGCGCGCACGGTCGAGCGGCGAGAAGCCCTGAAGCCGCTCGCTGCCGCTGGCGCTCGGCAGGAGCCAGAGCCCCTCCGACACGTGGCGAAGCAGCGACTCAGGCTCGGAATCGCCCGCGAGCAGGCCGACCAGGTCGCGCGCCGGTGCGACGCCGAGCAGAATGTGGAGATTCCCCTGATTCTGCGATCCGTCGAACAAGAGGACGCGGCGGCCGCGCACCGCCATTTCCCGCGCGAGGAGAATGGAGAGGGTCGATTTCCCAACGCCCCCCTTCCCACTCGCCACGACGTGCGTCATGCCGGTGCGCGCCGGATGTTCCGACGGCGCTTCCCGCTCGAGAATCGCCTGCTGCGACTGCGACGTGCGCGTCATGATGGCATCCTCTCGAACGTCTCCGAGGCTCCGCGGAGGTCCGCGCCGAGGGCCGCATCGTAGGCAGCCCGCGCTCCGCCCCGCGCCGCGCGCTCACCGCCCGAAACGGCCTTGGTGGAGCCGCGAAGATCGCCCGGCACATCCTGCCCATCGGCCACCCAGCGGCAGCGGAGTCCGGTCGCCTCCGCCAGAAGGGCGTAGTCGCCCGATTCGGGAGCTTCGTCCAGCTTGCTCGCCAGGAGATGCGTCGCGCCCAGCTCGCGGTAGCGTTCGGCCAGCCTTCGCGCGTGCGCCCGGTCCAGCCCTGCCGGCAGCACGAGATGCGTCTCGGCCGGATCCAGCAGGTCCAGCAGGGCGCGCGTGGCCCGATCATCATCGGCGCGGCGCGGACCGCGTCCCGCCGTGTCGACCAGGAGGATGTCGCAGCGCTTGAGCGCGCGACGCGCGCGTTTGAGATCGTGCTCGTCGTAGACGACCGCGTGAGGCGCGCGCGCCAGTGAGGCGAAGCGGGCCGCCTCCTCGATCGCGCCGACGCGGTGCGTGTCCAGGCAAACGAAGCCGACCCGCCGTCCGGAGAAGACGCGCGGGTGCATCGCCAGCTTCGCGAGCGTCGTGGTCTTTCCCGCGCCGGTGGGTCCGACGACGGCCAGCACCATCGGATTCCCCGGGGCGCAGGCTCGCAGCGGCGCCGATGGAGCGGGGTAAACGATCGGGGCGCGGCGCGAATCCCCGGCCGAGTCGGCATCGGAGGCGACCAGTTCGAAGTCGGCCCACGGGCCGGAGCCCAGGCGCCGGACCGATAGCACGACCGCGTCTTCGCCGAACCGCGTCTGCGCGCGGGCGAACAGGCTGGGGAGGTCGACTCCCGTGAAGGTCTCAAGCGGCATGGGCCAGCTCCCAGGTATCGAGGGTGACGAGTGGCGTCTGCGCCGGCAGCTCGGCCAGCGAGACAACGGAAAGGCGTGGAAGCATCGGTTCGACGAGACGGCGAATTCCGAGGCGGAGCGACGGCGGCGTCACCAGCGGCGGAATCGCGCCGTCGCGCTTGTGCCGTTCCATGAGACGCCGGAGCGACTGGAGCGCGCCGGTTAGCTGCTCGGGATCGAGCGGGTTCTGCCCTTCCCGCGCGCGCGGCGAGAGGAGCGACATGAGCGCGAGTTCGAGCCGCGGCCCCACGGTGACGGCGCGCACCGGCTCTTCCCACGCGCCGAGGAGATTGGCGATCACCGAAGCGAGTCCGCGTCGCGCGTGCTCCGCCAACAGCTCCGGATCCTGCGTTTGCGCCGCCGCGTCGGAGAGCGACTCGAGAATCGTGACCAGATCGCGGATCGGAATTCCTTCCTTGAGGAGACGCTGGAGAACGCGATGCACCGTCCCGACCGAGATCTTGTTCGGAATGACGTCCTCGACCAGCGCCGGGTGCGTCTCCTTCAGGCCGTCCAGCAGTTCGCGGACCGCCTGGCGGGTCAGGATCTCGGCCGCGTGCGTGCGGATCGTCTCGAGCAGATGCGTCGCAAGGACGGTCGCCGGATCGACGACGCGATAACCCGCGGCTTCGGCCTCGACACGGCGATCGGACGGCACCCAGACGGCCGGCATGCCGAAGGAGGGATCGGTCGTGGCGACGCCGTCGATGTTCGCGAGCGACCCTGTCGCGTCGAGCGCGAGAAGCATGTTCGGAATCAGTTCGCCCCCCGCGACACGGACGCCACGGAGTTTCACCGCGTATTCGTTGGCGCCGAGCCGAATGTTGTCGCGAATGCGGGCAGGCGGAACGACGACGCCGAGTTCCAGGGCGAGACTCTTTCGCAGGATGGCGACGCGCTGGAGGAGATCGCCTCCGTGCGCTTCGTCGGCCAGCGAGACGAGGGCGTACCCCACCTCGAGTTCGAGCGGCTCGACCGCCAGGAGTTCCTGAACCGCCGGCATGCCCGGTGTGGCGACCCCGGCGGCCACGGCGTCGGCGTCGGCTTCGGTGGCTGCGGCGATTGCCGCGCTCTTCTTGCTGGTGAAGTGCGCCACCCCACCGACGCAGGCGCCCAGGAAGAGGAACGGCACCGAAGGGAGCCCCGGAATCAGGGCGAAGCAGCCAAGGAGCGCTGCCGCGGTCCAAAGCGCCCGCGGACTACGCGTCAGCTGGTTTCCGATCGACGATCCCATCGAAACGCCGCCGGTGCCGTAGGTGACCAGGACGCCGGCCGCGGTGCTCACGATGAGGGCCGGGATCTGCGTGACCAGCCCGTCGCCCACCGTGAGGACGCTGTACGTCGTCAGCGATTCGCCGGCGCTGAGCCCATGCTGCGCCATCCCGATGGCGAAACCGCCGACGAGGTTGATGCCGGTGATGACGATTCCCGCCACCGCGTCGCCGCGAACGAACTTCGCCGCGCCGTCCATGGCGCCGTAGAAGTCGGCGTAGCGGCTGATCTCCTCCCGCCGGCGCTTGGCTTCCGTCTCGTCGATAAGCCCGGCGCCCAGATCGGCGTCGATGCTCATCTGGCGTCCGGGCATCGCGTCCAGCGTGAAGCGGGCCGCCACTTCCGCCACGCGGCCGGCGCCCTTCGTGATGACCGTGAAGTTGATGACGACCAGGATCAGGAAGATGACGAGGCCGACGACGAGGTTGCCGCCGATGACGAAGTCGCCGAACGCCTTGATGACCTGCCCCGCCTCCGCCGTGCCGAGAATGAGCCGCGTGCTGCAGACGTTCAGCCCCAGTCGAAGCAGCGTGACCAGGAGGAGGAGGCTCGGGAAGATGCTGAACTCAAGCGGATCGCGGCAGGAGAGCGTGACCAGCAGGATCACGATCGAGAGGCCGAAGGAGAGCGCGAGGAACGCGTCCAGCAGGAATGGCGGCAGCGGCATCACCAGCAGGGCCACGATCACCACCACGCCGATCGCGAGATAGGTCTCGGCCGTCGGGCTCCACGAGCGGCGCGCTCCGGCCGGAACCGCATGGCCATGGCCGGCCGCGTGGGAACGTGGCGTGGTCGTCACGGGACTCGTGGTAGCGCTCCGGACCGCCGTGCTGGAGGTGGTTCCACCCAGCGGCGCGCTCACGTGCGTCTCCGCGCGGCATCGATGGCAGCCTCTAGGACACCGAGCTGACGGCGCTGGCGATAGACGAAGGCGAGGATCTCGGCGATGGCGGCGTAGAGCGCCGGCGCGATCGGCCGCCCGACCTGGCAGGTCGCCAGAAGGGCGCGTGCCACCGGCTTGTTCTCCACCAGCGTTACGCCGGCCGCGGCGGCGATCTTCTTGATGCGTTCCGCCAGCTTCCGCTCACCCATGGCCACGACGACGGGCGCGCCCGAGAGGGTCACGTCGTATCGAAGCGCCACGGCGATGTGCGTCGGGTTGGTGATAACCACGTCGGCCTTCGCCACGTCTCCCAGCATCCGACGACGGGCCAGGGCACGCGCGAAGGAGAGAATGCGGCTCTTCAAGAGCGGGTCGCCCTCACTCTCCCGATGCTCCTGCACGATCTCCTGTCGGGTCATGCGAAGCCGACGCTCGTGCTGCATCAGCTGGAAGACATAGTCGATACCGGCCACCAGAAGAAACGCGAGGCCCGCCACGAACGCCAGCTTCAGCGAGAGGGCGCGCAGCACCATGGCGATGTCGGCTGGTCCGTGAAAAACGAGCGAGGTCAGCTCCGCGGCGTGCTGTGTCAGGATGAGTCCGGCCACGAGCGCGATGGCGGCGAATTTGAGTACGCCCTTCAGGAGCGAGAAGAGCGATTCGACCGAGAAGAGCCGCTTCAGTCCCGACAGCGGATTCACGCGCGAGAACTGGAACGCGAGCGGCTTGGTCGTGAACGCGCCGCGCGTCTGCGCCAGATTCACGAGGAGCGCCACGCCGACGATCGAGAGCAGAAGCGGCGCCAGCGCCGCCAGGAATCCACCCACCGCCAGGCGCATCGCCTGGAGCGCGCCGTCTGGAGACAGGGAACCGTTCGCGTAGGTGGAGATCGACGCGCCCAGGAGATTCCGAACCAGTCCGACCATCGGGGCGGCGGCTCCAAACGCGAGCGCCACGGCGCCGGCCAGGAGAATCGTGGCGCCCGAGACCTCGGCGCTTCGCGGAATCTGCCCCTCGTCGCGGGCGCGTTCGCGCCGCCTAGCTGTCGGGGCTTCGGATCGGTCCTGCGCGCTTGCCGAATCTTCGGACATGGCTCAGCGCCCCATCGCCGCGGGACGAAGCGGCTCCAAGGTCCGGGTGATCGACGCCGGCAGGTCGCCAAGCCATCCGGCGATCGCCATCGACAGGAACGGAAGCGCGAGGTAGAGCATCAGGAATCCCACCCCGATCGTGATCGGGAAGGAGAGAACCATGGCGTTGATCTGCGGCACCGCGCGGCTCAGGACGGCAAGCGCGATCTGAGTCAGAAAGAGCGCGATCACGATTGGCGCCGCGGCGCGAAGGCCGGTGATGAAAAGGGTTGCCAGGAGCGCGAGGATCGGCGCGAGTCCCGCCGCGAGATCGATCGGCGCTCCGGGCGGCAGCGTCACCAGACTTTCCGCTAGGCCGCGCACGAGCACCAGATGCCCCCCGATCGTCGTGTAGAGGAGAAGCGCCAGCATCGACTGAAGCGGCCCCACGCCACCCATGGCGAGTTCCGGCATGGGAGCGAGGAGCGCGCCGAAGGAGAGTCCCATCTGGATCGAGATGATCTCGCCCGCCAGCGCCACACCCTGCACGATGACGGCCGCGGCCAGCCCAATGAGGGAGCCGATCAAGAGTTCCATGGCGACCGGGACCGGAAGCTCCAACACTTCCTCCGGAACGCGGCCGGCGGGAGCGAGCGGTAGAAGCATCATCGCCAGGACGACCGTGAACGCGGCGCGCCCGGCGCGCGGCCAGCCCGACATCGACCAGAGGGGAGCCGTGAGCATGAGCCCGCCAATCCGCGCCGTAAGCAGCACGAAGAGCGGCCAGCGATCGGGCTGAAGCACGCTTTGGATGAGGGGATCCATCACGCCACCAACGTCGAGAGACTTCGCAGGACGCCGGCGAGATACGTCGTCAGGCGGCCGAGGAACCAGGGAAGGACGATCAGGATCACGCCGCAGATCGCCACGAGCTTCGGGATGAAGGTGAGGGTTTGCTCCTGGATCTGCGTCATCGCCTGAAGGAGGCTGACGACGACGCCGACCAGAAGCGCGGTGAGCAGAAACGGCGCCGAGAGGAGGATCGTCTCCATCAGAGCGTGCCGAACGAGGTCGCTGGCGAGCGCGGGAGTCATGGCGCCTTACCGAAAGCTCTGCACGAGGCTCTGGACGATAAGCGTCCAGCCGTCGGCGAGAACGAAGAGGAGGAGTTTGAAGGGGAGCGAGACCATCATGGGCGGAAGCATGAACATCCCCAGGCTCATCAACACCGAGGCCACCACCAGGTCGAGCACGATGAACGGGAGGTAGATCACGAAGCCCATCTGGAACGCGGCGCGCAACTCGCTGGTCACAAAGGCCGACACGATCGTGATCGTCGGGAGCTGCTCCACGCTCTCCACTTCCTCGGAGCCGGAGAGTTCGGCGAAGAGCGCCAGTTCCTGGTCGCGCGTGTTCGCGAGCATGAACGTGCGGAGCGGCTGTACGCCACGCTCGTACGCCTCCATCTGGCTGACCTGTCCCGCGAAGTAGGGCTGGAGCGCCTCGCGATTCGCCTGCTGGAGCACGGGGTTCATCACCACGCCGGTCAGGAGGATCGCGAGCGCTACCAGGAGCTGGTTCGGCGGCGTCGTCTGCGTGCCGAGCGCGGAGCGGAGGAAGTGGAGCACGATCAGGATCCGCGTGAAACTCGTCATGAGGAGGAAGATCGCCGGCAGAAGCGTCATGGCTCCCAGGAAGACGACGATGCCGACCGTTCCGTCGAGATGGACGGCATCGGTGCCCGAGCCGATCTTCAACTCTACCTTGGGCGGCGCCGGAGGATGCACGCTGAAGGAGGGGCTGCTGATGGACGGCGAGGGGGACGCGGCGGGTCGCGGCGCCGGCTTTGGCACCGTCATGCCGGCGGGACGAAGCGCACCCTTCGCGCGCACCACGGCTTCTTTGGCTTCCTTCTCGGCCGGAGCCGGAGGGGCCGCTTGCGCCCACGCGCTTCCGGCGGCAAGCGAGAGCCCCGCCAGCAGCGCCACCACTGCCGCCGCGCGGCGCGCGAAGCGGCGAAGGAAGGCCGGAATCGGCAGTGCGGCGGCATTCGTGGTGGAGCTGACCCCGTTCGACGCCGCCACGCCTCGCATCTCGGGAAGCGCGCGGCTCGCCTCCTCGGGCGCCAGTTCGGTCAGCAGTTGCGTTCCTCCCTCGGCCACCGAGACGACGAGAACGCGCTCGCCTACTTGTAGAAGCGCCACGCCCTGCTTCGGGCCGAGCGGCACCCGGCGCAAGACGCGGAGCGCCACGCCGCCGAGAGAGTCGGTCGACGGGCCCTGAATCCGGCGCACCATGCGGAGGGCCACGACGAGGAGCGCCAGCGTCACCGCCAGCGCGCCGATCGTCTGCACGGCCGACCCGAAGGTCACGACTGAGCCTCTTGAGGCGGCGGGGCAATGATGCGGGTGATGCGGACACCGAAGTGCTCGCCCACGACGACCACATCCCCCTGGGCGAACTTCTTGTCCCCGACGAAAACATCGACCGGGTCGCCCACCATGCGCGACAACGGAACGACCGAGCCGGGCCCCAGTTGCAGCACTTCCTGAACGGTCACGTTGGCGCGGCCGATCTCCACCGCCACCGTCATCGAGACGTCGAGGAGCGACTCCAACCCCGACCCGGAGCCGTACCGCTCCTGCGTGCCACCTTCTCCACCAACCACCACGACAGGCTCCTTCGCGGTCATAGGACCCTCCCTTCGGGCGCCGTGCCGGCCTGCTCGCAGGCAGCCCCGGTCGTGCGCGTGACGCGCAGGCCGACTCGCCCACGCTGCTGTCCCAGTACTCCCACCGCGTGGAGCCGCCCGTTCACAAGCAGATCCACCGGTGTATCGATCGTATGTCCCAGGTGGAGCACGTCGCCGACGCTTACACGGGTCAGCGCGCGCGCCGGAAGCGACACTTTCGGAAGGCGCACCGCGATCTGCACGCGCGCCTGTCCCAAGTGCGCCGCCACATCGGAACGATGGGGGCTCGTCTCTCGCGGACGCGCGATCCCCCGGCCCGCGTCTTCCTGCAGAAATGCTTCCAACGCCACGGCGGGGAGGGACACGGTGAGCGGACCCTGGAACGGGCCCACCTTCACGTCGAACTCCGCGACCAGCACGTTCGCCTGCGGATTCGTCGGCGGCAGCGCGTCCGGACTTCCAACGAGAGCGATGGGGCCGAAGCGGAGCGCCACGTCGCTCTGCCACGCGTCCGCGAGCAGCGAAACCGCGCGCTCGACGAAGGTGAGGACGATGGCGTCTTCCAGCGGCGTGAGCGGCCGGTCCGGCGTCGCTCCGTCGCCTGGCCCGCCCAGCAGACGGTCGACGAGGTGAAAGGCGAAACCGAGACCCAGGTCGACGAAGCCGATCTCCCCGTCGCCGACGCGAAACGACGCAATGGACGCCGGGGCGCTCCGTGTGGCGATGGTGGTGGCGTAGTCGCTCTGCTCTATGCTGGCGACACGAAGCTCCGAAGCGGTCCGAAGCCGCGAGGTGAGCAGCGCCTCGATCGCCTTCGCATAGCGGCCATAGACCGTTTCGAGCGCCGTCTTCCGGTCCTTGGAGACGCGCGGCGGAAGTCGGAAGTTGTAGAGCGACTCCGGCTCGGCGCGCGAAGGCGCGGCTTCCGGTTCTGCGAGTTGGCTGTCGTCGGGCGTCATCGCGGCCGTCCTCTCACTGAATCACGAACTGGGGCAGGAAGATCTGGAGTTTCTTCCCCTTCCCGGCGATCGGCGCTAGCGCCGCAGCGATGTCGCTCTTGATTTGGTCGCGAGCGCCCGGCTGGGTGAGCGACTCCATGGTCTGCCGTTCCAGCGCGCCGATGACCGCGTCGCGGACCTCGGCTTCATGATCGCGTAGTTTGGCGCCGACTTTCTCGCTGGGAAGTCCGATCGCCACCGAGACCATGAGAAAGCGCGCTCCCTGCGATCCAGAAGGACTGACGATGATGTTCTCGAGCTTCATGAAGACGCTCTTCTCGCCCTCGCCGTGCTTCCCACCACTCTTGTGGCCCTCCGGCTCCTCGCTCTCGGCTTCTTCGTCGGCGTGAGCCTGCTTCGCGGGCGCGGCCTTTCCGAAGAAGGCGGGGCCGACGAGCATCGTCCCGGTCACGGCTCCGACCGAGAGCGTGAGGACCGAGACGATGATCGTGACCAGCAGCGGCGGACCGGCGCTCTTCACGACGGCGGGCGGCGGGCCTCCCTCGGCCGGGGCCTTCGCTTCGCCCTCCGCGGGCTTCTTCGCTTCTTCCGTCATGGGAGCATCCCCCCTCTTCGGTTCAGGTGGCTGGCGCGCCGGACATTCGTGTCGCGGATGCGATCTCGCGGTTCGGCCCGCGCGGGCAGCTACCGCAAGTGACGTGCCATGGCGAAGCTCCGTTGTTCGAATCGTGGGGTGGGTTGCAACCGGCTGCGGGACTGTGCGTTGCGGCATCGACGTGGAGGGCGGCGGCGCCGGGATCGAGCGCGGAGCCAAGGCGGCGGAGCGGAAGAAACGGCCCGAGCCGGAAGAGGATTCCGGCTCGGGCTGGAAAGTAGTGCCGGTGAGGACGGACGAACCGCCCTCACCGGATGAAACTCCGGAGGGAATTACCGTCGCAGATTGACGAGTTCGTTCAGCATCTCGTCCGATGTCGTGATCACGCGCGCGTTCGCCTGGAAGCCGCGCTGCGCGATGATCATGCTGGTGAATTCATTCGAGATGTCGACATTCGATCCCTCGAGCGCTCCGGGCGTCAACGTGGAGCGACTGGTGCCGCCGGCGAATCCGATGACGGCGAGTCCCGAGTTGGGCGTCTCCTGGAAGACGTTGTTTCCCTGGCGGGTCAATCCGCCCGGGTTGTTGAACGAGGCAAGCGCGATCTGCGCCATGTCGCGCGTCACGCCGTTCGAGAAGAAGCCGGTGATGACGCCGCGCGGATCGACGCTGATGTTCAGCAGGTCGCCCGCCTGGTAGCCGTTCTGACTGCTGACGACGGCATTCGACGGATTCGCGAAGCCGACGAGGCCGTCGATTCCGTTGATCGTTCCGGAGTTGACCGTAACGTTGAAGGCCGTGCCACCGTTCGGCGTGACGGAGAGCCCCGCGCCGCCGCCCGGGTAGACGAACGACGCCAGACTTCCATTCGCGTTGAACGTCGCGGTCCCGTTTCCCGCCGTGACGGTGGCGTTCGCCGCCGTGGCGGCCCAGTCCCACGCGCCCGGAGCCGTGTTCGTGAAAGTGAGCTGCATGTCGACCGGGGTGCCGGCGCCGTCATAGACCGTAATCGACATGGTGTGCGTGTCGCCCACGGCGGCCGCCGCGTCGAGATTGCCGATCACGTTGACCTGGCTGGTCGCCTGGGCCGGCGCCTTGATGCCGAGCGGGATCTGGATGTTGCCGATCGAGGACCCCGTCGAGAAGTTCCCCTGTGGGTCGGCCACCAACCCCTGGACCACCCAGCCGGTGGACGGCTGCATCAGGTTGCCGTCGGCGTCGAGCTGGAGATTGCCGGCGCGCGTGTAGACCGAACTCGATCCGTTGTTCAGGATGAAGAAGGCGTCCCCCTGAATGGCGAGGTCGAGCGGCTGGCCCGTGTTCTCCAGGCTTCCCTGGCTGAAGAGCTGGTCGATGCTACCCAGATTCACGCCCGTGCCGATCTGGATCGGGTTCGTGCCGCCGGTTCCGATGCCGGGGCGCGAGGCGCCGGCCACGAGCTGCACGAAGGCCTCCTTGAACGTGACGCGGGACGACTTGAAGCCGATCGTGTTCACGTTCGCGATGTTGTTACCGATGACGTCCATCTTCGTCTGATGATTCCGGAGCCCGGAGACGCCGGAGAAGAGTGCTCGCATCATGGTACGGATCCTCCTGGTTTCGAGAGTGGCGTGCCCCGCGGGCGGACGCCGTGCGTTACAACGCCGATTCGATTTCAGTCACGTCGTCCAGCGAAACCTCCACTCCGCCGAGTCCCAGGACGATCTGCCCGTTTCGGAAGAAGACGCCGCTCACGTTCCCGGCCGCGTAGGTCTGAACCGGGATCTTCGCGCCGTCCGCGCCCGCCACGTCGATCGCGTAGTGCCAGGTTCCCGGTGGAACGTCCGGGGGAAGCGTGATCTTCTGTCTCCCCGCGCCCAACGTGCCCAGGTCGCGGCGCGCGATCTCGCGGCCGCTATCGTCCATGATCCGCAGCGTCGCCGCGCCGCCGCCGGATCCCACTTCCACACGCACCGACACGGAGCCGGAGGTGGGCACGATGACCCGGTCTCCCGCAGCCACGACGTGCTTCCCGATGAGGGTCGCGCCGAACGTCGTCTTCCCCACGAGGGTGGCTAGCGCGCTACCGTCGTTGATCGACTTGAGCCCGGCATTCACCTGCTCCAGTTGCTCCACGCTGGTGAACTGCGCCAGCTGGGCGGCGAACTCGTGCGGCTGAAGCGGGCTGAGCGGATCCTGGTTCTTCAGCTGAGTGACCAGGAGGCGAAGGAACGCGTCGCGCCCCATTCCCGAGCGGTCCAATGCCGGTTCTTTCTGAGCCGCGAAGAGTGTTGGATTCAATGCCGGAGTGATCATGGTCGCCTACCTCTCTTTTCGAGTGTCCCGCCGCTGACGCCGGCCGCCTTCGTGCGGCGCGTCGTCGTGGCGATCCCGTCCGTCGTGAGTGTCGCGGTAGCGTGGATCTCCGCCGCGGTCGCGTCGCGCGCCCTGATCCTGCGTGGCTTGTCCGCCTTCACCGCTCGGGATCGCGCGGAGGGTGACAAGCGGTTGCTCGAAACCTTGCTCGGCCAGCGACCGGCGAAGCGCGTCAACGCGCGGTTCCAGCCGCTCGATCAGCGTCTTCTCGGATGTGAGAATGGTGGCGCGGAGCGCATCGCCCCGCATCGAGAGTCGTACCCGGCCACCCGATTCCGAGCCGTCCAGGAAGGAAACCGTCACGAACTCGGAGGAGCGCGCAGGACGCGCCTCGAGGTGATCTCGCAACGCCTGCGAGCCGGCGGGTCGCCCGCTGCCGCTCTCGGACCGAAGCATGGCATCCGCATCGATACGCGCGCGCGGCGCCGACGTCGCGGCGGCATCGGGTGGCGGAACGGTCAGCCCCGGCTCGCCCGCGACGTGCGGTGTGGCGCGCTCCTGCCGCCGCGGCTCCCGGAGCGCGCTGACCGCTTCCCCGGATTGACCCTGATTGGACTCGACCGGCCGTCGCGCGGCGGGTGACTTATCCGGGCGCGGAGGCTGGCCGGCGTCGCGTGGCTCGCGATGAAGCGCCGCGACGAACGCCCCGGAGAAGGGACGACGCGTCGGGCGATGGTCGTAATTCCGGCCATCGGCGGTGCTCTCCGCCGCTGGTTCCCCCTCCCGCTGCGGCGTTCCCTGATCCGTTGAGACGGGCGCGACCTGGATCGCCGCGGCGATGAGGTCCGGCTCCGCGGGTAGCGCGGGTGGGGCCGGTTGTGCCGGCGGCGCGATGGCGCCCGCGCTCTCGACGTGAAGTGCGGGATGCTGAACCGGGACCACCGTCGGCGAAATCGACCCGGGCGCGACCGGGTGATCGAGAACTGCCACCGCCGGGCCCGCCGCCATGACCGCCGGAGTCGCGGAAATCGGAATTAGCGAGGCAG
>ERZ1292630.2093-Hain-H41-02um-R3-2093-length-18878-cov-5_pt1 | contig 18878 bp, 17 predicted proteins | sample MGYA00564408_ERZ1292630 | MGnify/ENA primary metagenome ERZ1292630 (study PRJEB36523, sample SAMEA6512641) | groundwater metagenome | collected 2019-01-08 | study: AquaDiva: Metagenomics assemblies of 32 groundwater samples
TGTATGCCTGTTATGAAACTTCTGAAGAATTAGAAGCAAAACGTAAAATTTTGTTGGTCCGTGGTTTGCCGCCTGTGTATGACCGCGCGCATCATAATTTGTCTGCGGAAGCAAAAGAAAAATTTGAAAATGAAGGCCGCAAACCTCACTGGCGTTTTTTACTGCCAGATCGCGACGTGCACTGGAAAGATTTAGTGCGCGGGGATTTTACCATTCACACCTCAACGATGAGCGACCCGATAGTCGTTAGAGAAGATGGTACGTATCTGTATACCCTGCCATCCGTTATTGATGATGTTGATGAAGGTATTACACACATTTTTCGAGGCGAAGATCACATTTATAATACAGCAGCGCAAATTCCTATTTTTGAAGCAGTTGCCGAGGTGCTGACAAAACCATTACAAATTGAATTTGGCCATATGAGCTTTTTTACAGGCCCAAAAGGGGAAGCGCTTTCCAAACGTTTGGGCAGTATATCGATCCAAGACTTAAAAGAACAAGGGATTGAACCATTAACGATTCTGTCTTATTTGCGTTACCTGGGAACTCCTCTAAACGTTCATTTGGCCTACGATATGGATGAATTGCTACAAGACTTTGATATGAAACATTTTGGCGGAAACCCCCCCAAGTTTGATCCAGAAACACTGCAGCATTTAAATCAAAAATGGATTTCACACGCGCCTTATTCGTGGCTGATACAAGAACACATTAAAATAAAATTTTCAAAGCAAGCCTGGGATTTGATCAGGTTCAACCTGCAAAACCGTCAAGAAATTGCGCCTTGGAATCATATTTTCGACGATACATTTGTGGGCAAAAAAATTACGGATATCAGTTTTTATGCGATTTGTTTAGAAACACTGCCAGAAAAGTGGGATGAAGACACATGGGATTTATGGACGCAGGCAATCAAAACACGTACAGAACGCAAAGGCAAAGAGCTGTTTATGCCACTTCGCCAAGCATTAACAGGCTTTGATCACGGCCCGGACATGAAATCGTTATTGCCTTTACTTAAGAGGGAATGGGTCGTATCTCGACTGTCTACTTGTTTGAAATAATGTAACTTCCAGCTGTCTTCCCGGACCCTACGAAACACTCGGCAGCTACGCTGCCATAGTGTTTCTTGGGAGCCGGGATCCAGTACTTCTTCATTTATACCTGGATCCCGGTTCTAACAGACGCTAAGCGCTGAAGCGCAAGCGTCTGTAACGCCCGGGAAGACAGACCTTGCCAGTTATGATGCGATCGCCCATTGTTGTAGATCCGACGAATACAAATGATAAATTTTATTTATATCCATACCAAGTTTATGATACAATAGGCGAGGTATATCTTTGGACTGTCATATGTTTTTGGGCACTTATTTAAGCACAATTTTATATTGTATCGTCCCACTTATTACAGTTTTTACTTTTAAATTCCATATCTCTGAACTTTGTAGCTATAATCGAAGTATGGGGCGCGCTATTGTGCAGCGCCAAGATGAGATCAGAGCATTACAGGCAGAGTGGACTTATTTGAACTCTCCAAGACGCCTAAAAAAATTGGCAGTCCAAGTATTAAATATGAGGCCAACAGAATTGAATCAGATGGTTGATGGGCATGCTCTTAAAAGTTAATTGGCACATTTCCTTATGGAAACATCACGTGGCACAAGAAAAACGCCTAAAAGATGCGCGTTCCCGTGTTGCCATTTTTTTGGCATGTTGCTTAGCCGTTTATTGTACAATCCTTGGCAGACTAGTGTACTTAGGATACGTCAATTACGCTCCACACGTAACACTCTCCAGGTCTGGCATTGATGAAACAAAACGCGGCACCATCTATGATTCTGTCGGTAATATCTTGGCAACAGATGTTTTAGCCTATACTTTATTCGCCGATGCCCGGCTTGTCCTAGATCCTAAAGAAACAGCCCGCCAGCTAAAACGCATTATTCCTTGTGTGTCAGAAAAAGCTGTCTTGAAAAATCTACTATCAAAAAAAAGATACATTCCCATTTGTAAAAATGTATCCCCCCAAACCAAATCATTATTACAAGACTTAGGATTGCCTGGCTTATTTTTTAAATCTGTTTACACCCGCGTATACCCCCATGGAAGAAGCTGCGCCCACGTCCTTGGTTTTTGTGATGAAAACAGCAGGGGCGCTTCCGGCATTGAAAAAGCATTCGACAAAGATTTGTTTGACAAGAAAAAAGACATGCACTTGTCTTTGCACATTGGCCTTCAGGAAATAGCACGCGACATTCTTGAAGAAGGGATGCATAAATACAAAGCCAAAGGCGGCAATGTCATGATCATGGATCAAGATGGTCAGATTTTATGCGCGGCTTCTTTACCCGATTTTGCAGGAGATGGCGGCGATTCTTCTGAAAAAATTAAAAGCGCATTTAACCGTAACTTCCAGGGGTTATTTGAAGCTGGCTCTGTCCTGAAAATTATTAATTTTGCTATTGCCTTAGCAACAAAAACTGCCAATTGGGGATGCACCTATGATGCCAGGCATCCTGTGCGTTTAGGACGTTTTACCGTTGATGATTTTCAACCAAAACGGCGTGTGCTTTCATTTCAAGAAGTTTTTAAATTTTCTTCTAATATAGGTAATATTCAAATGTCCATGCGCTTTGGCCCCAAAGTTCAGCAGCATTTTTTCAAAAAATTTGGTTTGCTTAAGAAGCCAAAATTAGAAATTCCAGAAGTAAGCAACACGCGTGCTCCTAAAGTTTGGGGAGATATCCAATCAAAAACAATATCTTATGGCTATGGTATTGCTATTGCACCAATTACATTTTTGAGAACTGTTGCTACCTTGCTCAACGACGGACACAGAGTATTTCCTACATTATTAAAACGCAACTCCGATGATTTAAGGGCTCTAAAAATACGAAGAGAGACACGTAAACCAGTCATAGCTAAAGACGTTTCTGAATCTATTCATAAATTGATGCGTTTAGTTGTAACAGAAGGTACTGCCAAATCATGTAATATAGATGGATTATATTTGATTGGTAAAACAGGGACAGCGCAAGCTTTAATTTGCGGACGCTATAACAAAGATGGCCGTATGACGACGTTTATCTGGAGTGTAACAGCACCAGACGGGCGTAAATTTTATGGCTTAACAATGCTGGATAATCCTAAAGCGATTGAAGGCACTTACGGCTTTGCAACAGGTGGCTGGAATGTTGTGCCCATCACTAAGCAAATCCTAACAGCCATGATTCCGATATTAAACATCACGCCGCAGCCGCAGATCCTGCAAGAGAACTGCCAGTCGGCATAAGCTATCGATTCTGATCCACGCTTGGTCTGTCATCCTGACGCACGTCAGGATCCAAAAAATCTGATCACCAACACATAGCGTACTATTTTGTTGCTGGATCCTGACGTGCGTCAGGATGACAAATACAATATTACATATAATAATTAATTTATAATTTCAATATCATATAAAAACTATTTTTATATTAGAATAATATTAGGCAGATGATAAAACTTATATAAATATGCACAATTCTCCCACGACATGGTACGGCACAACTATTATTTGTGTCCGCCGTAATAATCAAGTGGTTTTGGCCGGAGACGGGCAAGTTACACTTGGTAATCAAGTCATTAAACATTCTGCCGAAAAATTACGAACACTGAATAACGATCGCGTTCTATTAGGATTTGCTGGCGCAACGGCAGATGCCATGTGCCTGTATGAAAAATTGGATGAGAAAATACAAAAAGAAGAAAAAGTATCCAAAGATGGAAGCACCTTAGAAAAAGCAGTGGTTGAGCTGGCCAAAGATTGGCGCACAGACAAAATTTTAAGACGTTATGAAGCCATGATGCTTGTAGCAGATAGCAAAGATTTATTTGTATTAACTGGCGTTGGAGATGTGCTTCGGCCAGAACCTGTTGGCAATGGTGAAATTTATGCCATAGGATCTGGAGGAACATTTGCACTATCGGCAGGCTGCGCTTTGCTACAAAACACAAATCTTTCAGCGACAGAAATTGTTGAAAAATCTATGGCAATTGCCGCTAACATTTGCATTCATACAAACAACCAGCTTTCAAGTCTTTGCTTAACATATGATGATCAAGGTGAAATCTTAGACCTGAAAAGGAGGACAAAGTATGTCAATTCAACTAACGCCTAAAGAGCTGGTAAAAGAACTAGACAAATTTGTTGTGGGTCACCAGAATGCCAAAAGGGCCGTGTCGGTTGCCTTACGCAACAGATGGCGTCGCATGCAAATTAAAGATGAAAATCTACAAGAAGAAATTTTGCCGAAAAATATTTTATTGATTGGTACAACCGGTATTGGCAAAACAGAAATTGCACGGCGGCTTGCAAAAACTGTGAATGCCCCTTTTATCAAAATTGAAGCCACTAAGTTCACCGAAGTAGGGTATGTGGGACGAGATGTTGAACAAATCATCCGTGATTTAATCGAGGTTTCGATTCAACAATCACGCAAAACCATGCGGGCACAGTATGCAGAAGTCGCAAAAGATTTGGCTGTTCAAAAACTGGTGCGCATGATTAAGTCAATGGGCCTTAGTGAAAAAAGCGAATATGAGATCAAAAAAGAATTATTAAAAGGTATGTGGGACGATGAAGAAATCGAACTAACCATGCCCGATAATTATGGATATAACTCTTTCGATTTTTCAGGGTCTAGTAAAGTTTTACAGTTTGGAGAATGGCTAAATCGTACATTTACAGACCGCGCATTGACCTCTTACATGACGGTAAAAGAAGCACTTGAAAGTTACGCTGAATATGAGGCCGATAAGTTATTAGATCAAAATGATGTTATTGCAGAAGCCCTCATCAATGCCGAAAGAAATGGTATTGTTTTCTTGGATGAAATTGATAAAATTTGCGTGAGCAGCAATGTGAAACATGCAAATTCTGAAGTGTCACGCGAAGGCGTTCAACGCGATTTGCTACCTTTAGTTGAAGGAACCGTTATCAATACAAAATATGGCAATATTAAAACAGATCATATTTTATTTATTGCTTCTGGCGCGTTTTACATGTCTAAGCCAACAGATTTGCTGCCAGAATTGCAAGGAAGATTCCCCATTCGCGTTCAAATGCAACCACTAACAGAAGCTGATTTTGTTAGTATTTTACAGTCAACAGAATCCAGTTTACTGAAACAAAGTACAGCATTACTGGCCACAGAGGACGTCACACTTTCATTCACAGATGATGCGATTTTTGCTTTGGCTAAATATGCCGTCAAAATCAATAAAGAACAAGAAAATATTGGGGCCAGACGTTTGCATACACTGCTTGAACGCGTCGTTGAAGAAATTTCTTTCGAAGCTTCTGAATTAAAAGGACAAAAAATTGTTATAGATGGCGATTATGTGAACAGCAAAATCGAAGATCTTATCGCTGCCCCTGATCTAACACGTTATATTTTGTAATCTAATCTTAACTTTTACCTTTTATTTAAAATCAATGAATCCCATAAATCTTATAAACAATGACGGATGTTTTCATCACGCAGGCCTACCGCACACCATTTGGACGTTTTGTGCAAGATTATGCAGAGTACCATCTGATCGATTTGGTAGCCCATATTATTCATCATGCAAAATGGGATTTCGATTTGGCCGTTCTTGGCAGCGCTTTAACCGCCTGCACCGGACAAATGCCACTTAATCATGCGCTGCTGAGCGCTAGAAAAGATCCACACTTGTCGGGCGGCGTTGTATCTTACGGTCAATCTACCGGGCTATTTGCACTAGAACAAGCCTATAATGCCATTCAAGCCGATAATGCCGAGAACGCGCTTGCCATTGGCGCTGAAAGCTTATCGCACGCCCCACATTTAATTGCAGGGCTTCGCCAAGGCATTGCAAAGGGCATGTGTTTGGTCAGCGACCATATTATTACTGATTTATTGATCGAACATGACAATCAGCGACGTTTAAGTGAAGTGATTGAAAGTTTTTGCCGTTTTCAAAATATGGCACGCGAACATTTGGATCAATACGCATTGGAAGCCTATGAGCATACATTGCAACATTTGCCGACTTTGAAACAATGTATTGTCCCACTTGATCCACTTGACTATGACATCATGTTCGACGATTTACGGCCTATGCTGATAGAAAACATGAAACCAATTTTTGGCGCCTCTGGCATCTTAACAGATGCGCACATGGCTACATGGTCAGATGGTGCTTGCGGTGTGATGTTATCGAACAAACCAGATCACGTAAAATTGACGACCATCTCACACCATTACGATGAACAATTAACGCAAGTATTACCTGGCTTACTATGTCAAATTTGTCAGAAACTTGGATGGCAAGAACAAGATATAGACATCCTTGAAATCAGTGATTTCAAAGCCGCGTTTCCTGTTCAAATCGCCCAAATTTATGATTATGATTTTGACCGTATCAATCCTATGGGCGGGAGTTTAACGCTGGGTTGGCCGATGGGTGCATCCAGTTTGATGCATGTTGTCCACTTGTACCATCAATTGATGACCTCGGATGCAAAACGCGGCGTCGTATTAACGTATGCTGGCGGCAGACATGCACTGGGCTGCGCACTTGAGAAAGTGATGTAATGGCGTCCCCGGCGCGATTCGAACGCGCGGCCTCAGGATTAGGAATCCTACGCTCTATCCTGCTGAGCTACGGGAACATAAAATTAGTTTAGCATGCCCAATTCTAATTTGCAGGCAATAGTGTTAGACTGCAATAGCAAACAAATTGTAAAGAATAAAGCGCCCTATGTGTCAGCATGTATCAGCAGACTAAACAACCAGAACCCCGTTCTTCTTTATTGGCAAACCTACTACACCTGGTGCAATCTACATTTCATAATACAAAATTATATGGATTTACTTACCTGGGAAAAGATAATAACACCTGGTCTTTTGGGAAAAATACCACCCTTATCACAGGCATAGCTCCAACTCTAGACGAATATGGAGCGCAATTTACCGACGTCTCTTTCAAAGATAAACCATTTAAAATGTTTGATTTGCCCCTGCAAGATGGCTCTTCTTTTTTATTCTTTTTCGAACCCAAGCTCGATAGTGAAGAAGATATTTTTGCCACAATTCGTTTTCAAAGACTTTATGAAACAACAGCCTATCAAGATCATGGCTTATTTCTTGAAATTTATGCGCTAGAACAGCAAATCTTTAAATACAACGATATCCCTGATTATTTGTTGAATATATTTGATTTACATCATGTGATTGTATGGAAAGACGATCAGGAAATTCAAAGTATTCGCAAACAGATTGGGTTACCGTTCGATCAATTCAGCCTGTGTCCTTCTGTCGTGAAAATTGCATCAGACAATACCATAAAAACGGTCCTGAACCGAACAATCGCACAAAGCGCTGATGGTAAAAAAATATATGGACTGGAATTACAAGAAGCCCTAGATCTTTCATTTTTGGCATCACTTCCTTATCCTACGGCCATTATCGATCGGCATTTTTTGATGCACGCCGTCAACAGACCATGGCATAACATGATAAAACGAACATGCATCAGTTTTCGCACTTTTATTCCCAAATCGAATATGCTTAAATTCGAACAGACTTTTGACCGCAAACCCTTCACATTTCAATCCACCCTGCGTTTCGCACCTGATATCGTTATGGACTGGAACATTCAACCCTTTGGTCAAAAATTTCTTTTAACAGGCACTCCTCAAAAAACGACAACGTGCACATTGCAACATATGCAATCACTTGAAGAACATAACTTTTTACTTAAACAATTTGCCCATCTGTGCGCCCATGATTTGAAAGAACCGTTGCGCGCGCTAAGCAGTTATGCGCAATTATTGCTACGTCATCCTGAAAAACAAGAAGAGTATGCTGGATTTATTGTAAACAGCTGTTATTCTTTAAAAGATTTAATTGATGGCATTCTCAGCTATTCCGCCTGTGAAGCAAACCCGTCAGAACAAAAACTACTTAATATGAACGACATCATCGATACCGCCCTTATTTATTTGCAAGAAAAAATTGATGAAAGACAGGCCATTATCAAGTGGGATCCACATACCCCTATTTACGTCACAGGTTATAAAGCCCAGCTTGTTCAAGTGTTTCAAAATATTATCGATAACGCCCTGAAATTTTCAATCAATACACCCATTATTCACATCACGCACCGAGTTCAAAATGGAAGACACCTATTCATCATCCGTGATTTTGGTATTGGCATTCCAGAACACTTGGTCCGCAAAGTCTTTGATTTGTTTGTACGGCTTAACGACAAAGGTAAATTTTCAGGCTCTGGCATTGGATTGGCCTTGTGTAAGAAAATAGTGGCATTCCATAAGGGATCTTTGACAATTATTCCACAAGTGCAAGGAATAGAAGTTCAAATTGTTTTATAGTATTAAATGTTAAATATTTGTTATAATATATATAAAGAATGTAAATAACTAGTGACGCTTTGTTCTTTTTTTTATACGCGTTAGTGCAAGCGTTGCCAGATTTAAGTAACACCAACAAAAAATTGACAGGATTTTATACAGTTGATGTCCCCACCCAATTTGCATCATCAAATCTGTTCCCCTGTCATATTGTACGGGTGGTCAACGGGGAAATTATTATTTATCAAACTGGTGATTTGCATCCCGTTATTAAAATATTACACGTACGCATTAAAGGCGTTGATTTATCGAAAACTGAAAAACAAGCCACAGCATTGATTAAAAGCATTCTGTTAAAAAGTGCCAAGACATTATACTTAAATCCCAAATGGGATATCGGCCAAGGAAAAATTGTGGCAGATGTTTATGCAGACGACCAATCCGTAGCTCAAATACTGATTGATCATTGCTGTGCCACTACGCTATAGGGCGATCGTTTGATGGCCGCATTGGATTGATAGGCCTTCAAAATCAAACAAGCATTGATCCAAATCAACAATAATGCGATTGCTTTTGACATTACCTTTATAGGTTAATGAACACCGGTCAGTAATACGTGACAAAATTTGTGAGCCAAACCATCCTTGCAAACAAGACTCTATCTTCTGACAACACGCCAAAACTTGAAAGATATAACATGGGTCTGCTGTTGTTCTGTGGGTTAAAGGTGTACATGCCAAAGCACATACGTCTTCTATGCGCGCATCTTTTGCTTCTATATCTAATAATGGACAGGTTGATAGCATTGTATGGTTAAGATGCGGCTTCGTCGTCCCATGACAATCTTGCACAGAAATTTTTACAGAATTACCATTCATTTTATTTTAAATATCTCTATCTATACTGTTATTATAATTTATTTATTAATATTTATTCAATGTTTTTATTCTGTTTTTTTCACTTAATGAAAATAGACATAACGACGATGTTTGATAGCGCTAATAATAACCTGATTTCCTTCCAAGATTATTTCATAAATAATACGATAATCACCAACACGTAAACGGTATAAACCTTTCAGTTCTTTTTGCAATGGCTTGCCGTATGATTTTGGGTCTATTTCCAACCTCTCCTGAATAGCAGTCCTAATTCTCCCTTTCATTGTTTTAGGCAATGATGGTATGTCTTCTTTTATAACGCAGGACAAATAAACAATTTTGAATCTCATTACTTCCATGCATCTTCATGATTCAAGTAGGGCTCCTCATTGGCACAGATTCTCCCCATTGCCAGAAATCCAAGTCGCTCATCTTCTAAATCTTCTATACCTCGTTCTATTAGCTGTTTTGCCATATCATCCAAAGAACAGTGCTGTTGGTTGGCTAAAACAAGCAATTGTTTTGCGATATCTCTCCCAAGAGGGACATTTAAACAGGAAAAATCAGAAGACATAATCCAATAAAAAACAAGCATCCTGTTTGTATTATAAGCCGAATGAAAATAACAACATATAAAATTGTTACAAAATCACTGCGCTCTGCGCTAACATAGAATTGTTAGAAGATTATCGCGCGCATCATGGGACGTATCATTCGCAGTATTCTTTATGCCGTTTTCTTTGTTTTGGCAGTATGTCAGATCCCTTTTGTGCAAAAACAGATTATGAAGTACACGTTGCCTGCTTCTGTGAAGATTGTGCACATGAAAAGCTATGGCCTTTTCCCTGTGTATATTCGTGTGCCTACTTTAGTGCTGCAAAAAGATCAGCATGATTTTGTCACTGTTAAAAACGGTGTGCTTGATTTGCGGTATTTTCTTTTGCGCCGGCAGGTGGCTTTTGATGCGCAGCAACTTATCATTCATAAACAGCCCGTACAACCACAGCAACCTGCAGCTAGTTTCTCGATGGGCGATGTGCTTGCGCAGCTAAGCGTCCTATCTTTCTTTCATGACTTTAATATTGATTCGCTTCAGTATAAAGATCAAGAAGAAACACAAATGGATTACAAAATTGACTGGGATCTGAAATCAAACCGGGTAAAATTGTACGCGAAACGCAATGATGATAGCCTCTATCCACAGCGTGTTGAAATTGATGGCACAACGAAAAAGAATGATATAGAAAATGGCCAAGTCAAAGTTGTTATGAATGGTGATCTTGGGGTCGATGGCACCTTCACTATGCAAAACGGCGTTGTCAAAACAGATTTGTCTTTAAGGCGCAAAGGCGAAATCATCGCGCAAATAAAGCCAACACTTGATGTGCCCCATATTGACAAGGGCGTTAGCATTGAAAGTCTGAATGTTATCTCACCATTTTTTAAGCTGGCTGGCACAGGACATATAACGACAAATCCGATAGTGGCCACCGTAAAGAATGACCGTTTTTTTTTAGGGTTGGCCAAGAAAATAAAAAACGCAGTCATTGGCAAATCGAATTAACAGACACAAAAAAACAGTTTCAAGCAAAAGGCACCAATCATTACGTCAGGGGTTCTTTTAAAGAAATAGAGCTTGATAATTTTAACGCAGAGCAAATTAATTTCGAGTATATTCCAGACAAGCTAATAATCACTATCCCACGTTTCAAATGGCACACGTATGCATGTAAAAACGCATGCATAGTGCTTCTCAAAAAAGATAATATAATCCACATCGACATTAACAGTTCTACCTTAAAACTTAAAGGGTTTTATGATCTTACGTCAGGTAAACTAATCGTAGAATCTTGCCACGCAGATATAGAGGGGGATCATTACACATTATCTAAATCGACTGAGGTCTGGCCCTGCCTGCAAGATGTTCAGTTTTTACAAGGGAAAATCACGCGGGTACACATTCAAAATGTGCAATTACACCCCCTTAAATGTGATCGTCTGTTACTGCATGAAATTCCCCTTAAATATATAAATCCACGCCTGCAAGATGCGACATTGTCTGCAGATTTGATCGATTTTAACGGTGATTTTTTATGCACGATACCAGGCAAATTAGCATTACATGGGCATGTAGAAACGGATGATAAGCAAAACATCATTCACTTTATGACAGAGCTTAAAAATGACAAACACACCTTTTTGACCAGTAAGGGATCTTTACAAAATTTCTATTTGCTCCATAACACCCAAGTAAATATGGATTGCCACGGTGATATTGATCTGCAATTCCTAGAGTTTTTATTGCCCGGACATTTGAAAGGAAATATTCACGCTGCGTTTGATGCGCAGGGGCCAATACATCATTTGAAAATGACAGGGCAAGTGCAGTTGAAAAATGGTTCTTATGAGGACCCACAACAAGGAATCATCGTTCATAATGGGCGCGCCCATATTGATTTTCAGGATGACAAAATTCTTTTGAAAAAATTCTATGTGGACGATCATTCGAAAGAAAAGGGCTGTGTGACAGCTACAGGCCATTATGATATGGCAGCAGATAAGGGGCTGATTACAGCCACCGCGAATAATTTTCAGCCTCTACATTACCATCCTGTCTATATGCGGGTCAACGGCCCTGTGACAATTAACTTATCACCCCAGCTTTCGATAAAGGGAAAGCTCGTCGCACGCAATGTCCTTGTTAATTATGATCAATTCAAAAAACCATACCAACGGTTTATTATTTTGGATGCCAAAAACCCAGAGCGCAAAAAACCTCCAAAACTAACATTTATCAAAAACGCGTTGATAGAACTACCAATAGAAGGGACAGCAAACATCAAAGGAAAAATGTTGAAGTCCATCTGGACAGGCCAATTGAATTTGAAATGTGATACTGGAAAATGGAAAATTCTGGGAGAATTAACGGGACAAAAGGGTGACATTTTATTTTTTGGTAAAAAATTAAAAATGCGCTCTGGCAAAATAAAATTTGATGAGAAAAAAGATCCCAAAATTAAAATGGAATTTGAAGTGCGCGTTATTGATCATATGATCATTGTCAGTTTGAAAGGCCGCGGCCAAGACGTGCGGTCTAATATTTCCTCTGAACCTTCTATGAGCATGGAAGATGCCTACGCGTACTTATTGTTTGGCACAAAAAAACATGCCTTATCAAACTTTCAAACTGCCAAATTGGTTTTGGCCATTGCTTCTGTAAACTCGGATGATGGCGGGATTTTGCAAAAACTACCAACAATGGTTGACGTGCGTCAAAGACAGCAAAGCAATGGACAAGATGAAGAAGTCCTGCGGTTTTCTCAGCCTTTTGGAGAAACAGAAAACACATCCTTTGCCTTTGAAAAAAGTTTAACCACGTCAAATTTAAGCGCGAAGCTTGAAAGACAGATTAATAATCATATCAAAGCTGACATCGGCCTTGTTTCCAGTAACGTCAGAAAAGCCAATTTTGGGGGAGAATTTGGCGTTAGTTTTGGAAAGAATTATTAACAATAATATGCAATCAAAAACACAGGCGGTAGGATGCATACCGCGTACCCCATATATCCCAAAAAACTGGGCATGGGGACTTTTTGATCAAGGGCAATAGATCGCACCATCAAATTGGGTGCATTGCCAATATAGGTCAAAGCCCCCATAAAGACTGATCCCAAAGATATCGCTTTTAAAATATGGGGTAATTTGTACAGCAAATCTTGCATAGATGCCGCGGCCATATGCACAAAAAGCAAATAGGTCGGGGCATTATCCAAAAAAGCAGAAAAAAGTCCTGTCAACCAAAAATAACGGGTAGCGGCGGGTATGCCTTGGGGCGCTGAGAAATTTTTCAACATAAGAACCAACGGATGCTGTGATGACAACAAGCTGATCACAGGAATCAGGGTGATAAAAATAACTAGAAAAACTTTGGCAACCTCAATCACTGGGTACCAATGGACTGCAAATTTACGAGTTTTCAGATTCCAAAAGATGATGCCAAGCAGGCCTGCAAAATTACAAAAATAAACAATCCAGCCTGGAATCAAAGACAGCCTATTATTGATATCATTCAGTTCGCTCAGCAAAAAGACCATGAAAATGGTAAGAATAAGCCACGGAATTTGTCCTTTTTGATCAATTGAAAAATGACGATGGGCTAAGTGGGGTTGCTTTGGTTCTTGACGTATCAAATGATAATCCCACAAAGCAAAAATACACAATAATAAACCATTGGTAACAAGATAAGCTTTCCAAAGATGCCGGGCAGGCCACAAAAAAGGCACGCCATTAAGATACCCCATAGATAAGGGAGGATCCCCCAGCGGCGTCAGAACACCCCCGCAATTAGATACAAGAAAAATGAAAAAGACAATAATATGCGTTTTAAACTGCCGCTGCCGGATCAAATCGATCAAAGGATTAATCAGCAAAATTGAGGCACCTGTTGTCCCAATGAAACTGGCAAAAAAAGCACCGCAAGCCAAATACAGCGTCAAAGTTTTCGTGCTTGGGGTTGCATGAAGCGTAATTTTTAAACTTGTTGTAACCAGATATAGCGCCGTGATCGACAAGATAAAAGGAGTATATTCATGATACAAATGGTGCCCAATCGTTTGCAGCCCTGCATCAATTGTGCCCGAACAAAAAATCCACACCATCGTCACAACGCTAAGGCAAATAAAAATCCAATTTTGATATTTTTCCCAAAAATGAGATGCCACCAAAGGCAAGACACTAATCGATAATAAAGTGCCAAAAAATGGCAAACAGGTCCACAGCGATTGCACGCATGAGTATATCTGATGGGGGCTAACTCATGCTAGCACACGACCATCAGACCCATCAGCAAAAGTCTGCTTTCGTGCTAGCATATATTATTGCTGATATGTCTCAAAATGTATGCACTTTGTTTTATTGATCGGCCTACTTTGCCTATCCCACTGCGATAAAAAACAAAAAGAATCTAGCGCTGCCAAACCATCTGTCTCTCAAACAATTACCATCGAACAAGAAGATGAGGTCGAAACACCAGGGCAATACTTTTTAGCCCGCTTTGACGATGTGAAATACAAAAAAGATTTTAAAAATCTATTTTATGTGAACCCAAAGGCGCCCAAAGGCGGCACATTAAGGCTTGCAACCGTTGGTACGTTTGATAAGGTCAATAAATTCATATTAAAAGGTCGATCTGCCGAAAGCCTTGATATCACATTCGATAAGCTTATGTATGCCGCGAAAGATGAAGCCTCTGCAAAGTACGGTTTGATCATAAAAACGTGTGAAACTGCCCCCGATAATTCCCATGTTGTTTTCCACATAAGACCGCAGGTCCGCTTTCAGGACGGCAGCCCGGTTACATCTGACATCATTAAGAAAACGGTTGAAATACTTAAGCAAGATGGTATTTTACCCGCCTATAAACGGATTTACAGTCGTATTGATCGTATAGACACTCCGGATAAACACACAATAATTTTTTATTTTAAGCCAGATGAAAAAGGTATTTATGATCCTTTATTGCCAATAGCCATTGCAAACATTCACCCCATTGCGCCCATTTCATGGGACAACTTAGCCAACAACGTGCTTACCCCTGTAGTCGGCGCAGGCCCTTATACAGTGAAAGATTTTCGACTTGGTCAACACATCTATTTCAAAAAAACACCAAACTATTGGGCCAATTCTTTACCTATCTCAAAAGGACGATTTAATTTTGATGAAATTCACATTACGTATTTCAAGACAGATCGATCGCATTTGGAAGCCTTTAAAAAAGGTGATTTTGATGTTTTCTTTTTTAGTGATCCTCAATCCTTGGCCTCATTTAAATGCCCCGATCATCGCTTCACAAAGTTAAATTTCAAACACAAACTACCTGTGATGGTCCAAACTATCACGTTAAATCAGGGTAATCCAATCTTGCAAGATCAACGTGTGCGTGACGCTCTTAATTTCATGATATCTTTTAAAGACATCAACCGTGTTTGTTTTGACGACGCTGCACTATATGCGCGCAGCTTATTTGAAAATACAGAACTTGGCCATAAAGGTCTGCCAGACGAAGAAGAAAAAAAAATATGGGCGCATTTAAAGCCCAATATAGAACCAGCCTTCTATGATAGATTGATGAATTATGACGTGAACTATTTCACAAAGGGCGGAAAAGACACCCGCTTCAAAAAAGCAGAAGCATTATTGGATGAAGCAGGCTATCATTACGACAAAAAATTAGGTTGCCGGGTCAATGCTAAAGGACAAAAATTGATATTTGATTTAATCATTCGTCAATCCCGCGCTAAATTTTCACGATTCCTCAACGTGTTCAAAAGCAATTTAGAAAAAATTGGTATCACTCTACATATTGTGATGCTTGAAGAAACAATTTATCGCCAAAGGGAAGATGCTGGTGCTTACGACATGATGATATTGCCATACACCATGGAAAAATCACCAGGAATCGAATTGGCTGGCTATTTTGGTAAAAGTGCTGGCCTACAAAAAGGTTCTTATAATTATATAAATCTTGTCGATGATACTGTTGAAACTTTGATTCAAGGAATCATGAAGGCAACCAATAAAGTTTTGCTGGAGACCCACGTGAAAGCTTTGGATCGTTATTTATGTTTGCGTGGCTACATGATCCTGCTTGATTATAATAATAGTATACAATTGGTTTACAGAAATGATCGGATCGATTTCCCTAAAAATCCTTTGGCGGGGATAGATGTAACAGAGCAGGGATGGAGCGTATGTTAAGCCCGGCCAAACACAAGTGATGCATTGGCGCCGCCAAATCCAAATGAATTTGACAATGCATAATCACAGGATAAATCTTGCGCATGCCAGGGTACGAAATTCATGGCATCATCTTGTGGATCTTCTAGGTTAATCGTGGGCGGAGCAATTTGATGCTTTAAAGCCAGCACACTAATAATGGCCTCTAGACTACCTGCCGCCCCTAATAAATGACCCGTCGTTGATTTTGTGGACGATATTTTCACCCGCTTGCTGCAGCCATTAAATACGCTTTTGATCGCAACAATCTCGGCCTCATCGCCTTTTTGTGTTGATGTGGCATGTGCATTAATATAACCAACATCATGATAGTCAACCATGGCATCTGCCAAAGCTTTGCGCATGGCTAGTTGCGCCCCGCGTCCTTCGGGATGGGGCAGGGTCATATCATGGGCATCAGAAGAGGCCCCGTATCCCAACAAATAACCGTGAATACGCGCTCCCCGTTTCTTAGCATGTTCTTCTGATTCTAAAATCAAAATAGCGGCGCCGTCGCTCATTACAAAGCCATCTCTACCTTTATCAAAAGGACGCGAGGCTGCACTTGGCACATCGTTATAATGGGTCGATAAAGCACCGCAAGCCAAAAAACCCGATAAACCAATAGGGTGAATAGCAGCCTCTGCACCTCCGCAAATTACAACATCTGCGTCACCCTGCTGAATCATCCGCATCGCCCCACCAATCGCATGGCTACCTGTAGCACAAGCAGAGACCACAGCATTTGAAGGGCCATAAATCTTAAAAGCGCACGCAATATGTCCAGCTAGCATGTTCGATAAGGTTTTAGGTATAAAAAAGGGAGAAACTCTATGCATACCATGCTCTACCGTACGGATCACATTGGCGTATAACTCTTGCAACCCTCCAACACCAGAACCAACAATGATAGCGCAGGATTCAGGATCAAGCTGGGCGGTGTCTAATCCCGCATCAACCCACGCCTGATGCGCTGCATACAAGCCATAAATGGTATAGGGATCCATTTTTCGTTGATCAATTTTCGGTATGTATCTTTCTGCATCAAAATCATCATTGATCTGCCCACCAATACTACAATCCAGTTTGTGTTCTCCAATATCTACGGAATGTATGCCTGAACGTCCCTGCAACACTGCATCAAAAATAGCATTATAATCGTCACCATGACTGGTAATAGCACCCATGCCTGTGACGGCAATGCGCGGCATTATGCAGCTGTTTTTTGACGCAAATACGCCACTATATCTTGCACTGTTTTAAAATGGGCAGCTTCTTCCAAAGGGATGTCAATTTTATACATATCTTCGAAGTCCATCAACAATTCAGCATAACTAAGGCTATCCAGCACAACATCAACATTCAGTTGACTGTGCAATGCGATTTGCGACGTATCCATTCCTGATTTTTCAGCAATAAGGTTGATAATTTTTTGTTCCATCTGATCCATAGGTGACCACAAGCATAAGGCATTTAGATCATTCTATAGACGTTTTCTTTAAAAAACAGTTAAACTCTTACTTAAACAGGTTTCGTGCACATAACATATGCCACACATCACTTTTGTCACTCAAGACAATAAAGAAATCACAATTGATGCCCCTGTGGGCTTATCTGTGTTAGAAGTTGCCCATCAAAATAATATTGATTTAGAAGGGGCCTGCGAAGGATCGTTGGCATGTTCAACCTGCCATGTCATTGTTGACCCCGATTGGTATACCAAATTAAAAGCGCCTTTAGAGGCTGAAGAAGATATGCTTGATCTAGCCTTTCATCTTACTGAAACATCACGCCTAGGCTGCCAGATTATCATGACGGAAGATCTGGATGGTTTGCGTGTCAAGCTGCCTTCTGCCACGCGGAATATGATGGTGTAGGATTTCTCTCTTGTCATCCTGATGAACATCAGGATCCAGTCATAAAAATGACAGTATTAGGTTTTTTCTGGATCCTGACTTTCGTCAGGATGACAAATCTCAAGCGCGCCGCCCCTGAAAAAAGTCTTTCATCCGACCAAAAAAACCAGATGACCGCGGGCTATTGCTGTGAGCTTTGGCAATATCAGCAAATTCTTGCATAATTTCCAACTGACGTGGGGTCAAGTTGATGGGGGTTTCAATTGCCAACTCAACAGCCATTTCCCCTCGTCTGACAGGATTGTTCAGCACAGGCATGCCTTTGTCTTTGATACGGATGATATGCCCTGTCTGCACCCCGGCCGGAATGTCGATCGTGTGTGGTTTTCCATCAATCGTTGGCACTTCTATCGTACCCCCCAAAGTCGCCGTTGTCATGGGGATAGGCATATCACACAGCAAATCATTGTCTTTGCGTCTAAACATTTTGTGTGGACGAACCGAAATATGGACATACAAGTCACCAGGCTTACCGCCCCGCATACCTGACTCACCTTCTCCGGTAACACGTACTTTCACCCCATCATTGACGCCCCCAGGAATTTTAACGTTTAAATTTTTGGGTTGATATATACGTCCTGTACCAGCGCAACTACCGCATGGATTAGTCACTTTCACGCCTACTCCAGCGCACACATGGCAAGTCTGCTCAATAATGAAAAAGCCTTGCTGCACACGCACCCGTCCAGCGCCCCCACATTGCGAACAAACAGATGGAGTGGACCCGTCTGTACTACCCGATCCCGCACAACTTGCACAACCCGTGTGGCATGAGAAATGTAAATCCTTCGATGTGCCCTGAAATGCTTCTTCTAAATCGATCACCACATCAAACCGAACATCATTCCCTTTTTGGCGAATATCTGGCCTAGCTTGGCGCTGCCCCCCATTAAACATGTTGAACATTTCTTCAAAAATGTCGCCAAATCCA
>ERZ1292630.2095-Hain-H41-02um-R3-2095-length-18868-cov-9_pt1 | contig 18868 bp, 10 predicted proteins | sample MGYA00564408_ERZ1292630 | MGnify/ENA primary metagenome ERZ1292630 (study PRJEB36523, sample SAMEA6512641) | groundwater metagenome | collected 2019-01-08 | study: AquaDiva: Metagenomics assemblies of 32 groundwater samples
GTAAAAATTACGAACGCTTTGCCACGGCGCCGCTTTTCGCGTTGCTCCGGGATGGTCCAGGGTCACCTTGGACCACTGACGTCTTGCTGTCTCCGGTGATCCCGGTGACCGGTATGTATGTGGCGCCCGACTACAGGGGCGATTTTGCACCGGGAGACGCCTTGGACCGCACGTCAAGCAGCGATCTTGTCTCAGGGTTGGGCATCTACTCCATTGATAGTCGAGTTGACGTCGCTGCCGTCCACAGCGGCGCCGTTTTTTCTTGTCGGGTGAGTCTGGTCACGTTACGTTATGTATCTCAAATGTTTCCTGCGTTGCTGGCATCAGGGGGCAGTGGCTTGCCGCTCAAATCATCTTTGACGCTGACCGAGGAAGGTTGGCCGTTTCATGCCAGCGGCGTGTCGAGCACCACGAGAATGGCTCCGACTCTTTTCCCATCAATTGCCGAACCACAGCCACGAGGGCTGCAGCCCGCTTGGTGGCCCGCCTTTTCGGTGGCTGAAGCGTCTTCTGATATTTTGAGCCGGCCAGCGAATGCTGAAATAGACTTTGTTTCGTCGGAAGGCAACAACATTAGCACCAAACGCGTCGACTCGGTGACATTGACCAATCTTCGCCTTCGCGCGCCGTCTGCTGTGTGGAGCATGCAGAAGGTCTCCATCATCGGGGGCGGCAGGGGTCCAGCTGGCACGCGCACGGCCGAATCGGGCGTGTATCATCTCTTCTCAACGCTGTCGGCGGCGGCAGTGCACGCTGGCATCATCATGGATGAAGGCCAGTTGAGCGCCCCGTTCTCCGTCACGATCGCGAACTTCACGTTTGCGGGTGTCCAAGCGCAAGTCACAGCAGGAGGAGGAGGATCGTCGTCGTCCATCGACGGCACATGGTGGCCCTCGGCGACTCGCGGTGGGGTGCGCGCACTTGACATGATGCCGTATCTTCCGACCGATGGCATCGTGTCCCGCTTGCCTAAGATGAGGCAGTTCTGCTACTTTTTCAATCGTACGCCACCAGCACGCGGAACGAAGTCGATCACTTGGACGCCTTCGCGTTCCGCGGCGACGATGTCGGTGTCGGCGAGCTGGCCAACGGGCACGATCGCGCTCTCGAGAAGCGCCAGCATCTCCGTCGCGACGGCGACCACCACGCCGACCATCACGCCTCCCCCAACCTTCACGCCTTCGTTCAGCGGCTCTCCGACAAAAGGGACGGCGTCTGCTTCCGGCACGCCTAGCCACACCCCACCCCCAACCTTGACGCCTAGCCGCATGACGGGGTCACCGTCGCCATCCGTCTCCAAGACGTCGTCGCAATCCTTGACCATGTATCGGATCGCCTTGAAGATACCTGACGATGCGGCGGAGAGGAAACCCACTCTCTCAGACGACGCCGCCACGCTCGATGAGTCCGCAGCGGAGCTGAATGCAAAACGAGAAGCTCAGTTGTCCCAGGAACTTGCCGAGCTCACCGGGGCTGGCGGCGGCGAGCGCAACCGTTTCACGGCCGCCGTGCATCGGATCGCACGACACTTTCGAAAATCGGAAGTGCTTGCCCCGATGCCCCTTTCGTTCGCATACGACGCGCTCATGGCCCGGCCCGACCGACTATGGGCGCTACTTCCCACGTTGCAGCTCTTGCTCACGACGGTCATCATTTCAACGCCGCCGCCGCAGACGAATCGATTTCGGGCGACTACGAACGTCACGGATAGCCAGCCCTCGAGGACGCTCTGTGCGGTGGTGCCGACGCGGACGCGGGGTTGGCGCCTGGATGGCGGCAACGGGCTCGCCACGGTCTTCGACGATGTTCTCCCAAGTTGGTTGCGAGCGAATAATTTCTCACTCGTCGCGTCACGCGCCGCGGAGGAGCTTGCGGGCACGGCGGTCGAGAAGGGCGTGACCAGTTCTCCATCGGCGACGGTCGCCGCGGCGTTGTACATGAAGCGTTGGCTGCCATCCTACCGGCTGAACTCGACAGCGACAGTGACGACGGCAGAAGTTCCCGGAGGCAGTGGTGCCTCTTTGAGCGAAGACCCTTCTGCCGACGCAACCACAGGCGCGGCCTCACCCGACTCGTCGGATGGTAGTGCGTCGCTTGCTCATCTCTTCATTTCTTTCAACTTGACGCGTGGCTGTTTCGTGCACGACACAGATAGCTTCCCGCTGAACATCGTCATAGACTTTGCTGCGAAGGATGTGGCGCCGGTCGCAAATCTCGACGCCGCGGCTCGAATCGTTCAGTCCACGATGATGGTCCTGGGCGCGTCCCTGGCGTCCGCCGCTCCCGGCGTGGCGGTTACGATGATGCGGCTACAGGCGCTGAAATCCAGTTGCGACGGGTCGACGATCAACGGCGGCTTGTCCTTCATCGCCAACGTGCTGCAAAAAGGCTGGAAGCTGTCCTGGGAGCCCGCCATGAGTAGCGCCGCGCAAAAGGCAGCGGAAAACACCGCAAACGCGAATGCGGCGGCAAACTTGGCCGCAGCCCTGACTTCCGTGGCGAGTTCGTCGGAAGGCGCCGCGGGCGGTGTCGACGCGGTCAGCACCGCAACGGGCCTCAATAGCTCAATGACCGTCGCCCCGTTGCGCGAGGCGGTGCGGCCTAGCATCGACATGCTGGCTCAACGAGTCACATCGGTCACGGTCAACCCACTTCTCGTGGCGGGCACGGCGACGTTCGTGACCATGATAGGAGCCGTTGTCATCGCGTTCAAGCATCGAAATGACGCTTCAGGCTTTACGATGCGTACCATTCGAAAAGCCATGCCACGCACGTTTGTTGTGTCCGGATGTTTGGGCCTGCTGCTGGCAACGACACCGTCCGCGTTGGAGTCCGCCGTCGTTCTGGCGCATTTCGCCGAGTCGATAGCCACCGCGGTGTTAGCGTCGCTGTTTGGCCTGATCTGGCTCGCCGTGCCGGTCGGTTGCATGGGGGTCGTTCTCTGGAGACCGAATTTTGATGCCGTGTTTAAAAAGTCGGCGCAACCGCAGCGCTTCTTCAAAGACAAGTCCTGCAGTTGGCGATCGTTTCAACCCTTCGTGGAAGCCGGCGAGTGGAAATCACTCCTGCACGGTGGCGGTCGTCGAGCCACGAAGCGAGATCTTGCGCGAGCGGCTCAACTCGAGGCAGCCGTCCTCCTCGCTGTGACGTCACATGAAGCACCGGCATCTGTTGCTCACTCTGGTGGCGGTGAGGGCGACGATAACGACGTGTCAAAGAGCGACCATACCGCCCCGCCGCCCCCACCTCGAGGTCGTTTCAAAAACTTAACGGCCTACTGCGCGGACGCCGCCTTCGTGCCATTCTTCATGCCCTTCTTCAAGGGCACGAGGGCGCCATACCATTACTTCCTCGTCGTGGACACGGTGTGCATGTACGTGCTGGTGGCGGGCAACGCCGCGACGCTCACGAACGATCCGCGTCGTTGCGTCAGCGGCGTCGCCGTTCAATTCGCCGTCACGTTGTTTCGGACGATTCTTTTGATACTGCTGCGACCGGATTCGTACTTGTTGGAACGCTATCTGAACGTCATCGTGGGTTGGGTCGAGACACTGTTGCTCGCCTTGACCCTGGCAAACTTGCTTCAATTCGTGAACGCACACCAGTCAGCCATAATCGCGCTCGTCGCTAACGTGCTGTTCATCGTGCTCGGCTCCGTGATGTCGGTGTATAAACTTGGCCGTACGATTCACGGCGTCGTGACGACGGTGTGGGAACGCTACCTTCAACGTCAGCGAGAGAAAAAGGCCGCGCTGTTGAAGCAAAAAACGTTGAGCGGTGACGAGCCTGATCTGGAATGTCCACTGAGCGAAGCGATTTCGACGGCAACGCAAGACGTGGATGACAACGCCGACGAAGAAGCGAAAAAGGCCTTGCGTGACGGCATCGTGTCGACCGAGGAGTATCTTGCCTGGTGCCGGACCAAGCAGCTGCCGGAACGGTTTTCTAGAAAACTGCAAGCGGAGTTGCTCAAGGAAGATGAGGAGAGTTTTTGGCGCCGCTTGCGCCGTGGAGAAGCCGGTGCAGATGCGAAGGCCTGGGAGCTGTCATCAGAACGCTCGGCTGCTGCCCCAGTTGACCCTCAAGGTAGCCTCCGCGTCGAGTCTGCCAGCGATGCCCGGCCGACGCAGCAACCACAAAGAATCCATCCTTTGCGCCAGCGGCCACCGCAGCATCAGCATCAGGGCAACGACCCCCTGCGCTTCAAGCAGTGGATCACCGATGAAGATCGGTCGCGGGGTATCGGCCTCCCGAGTGATATCATCATGGCCGACGACTCTAGCGATTCCGGGAGGGACGACAGTGATGGTGGTCGCGACCGGAAACAAAGGAGGCCACGCGGTGGCCGCAAAGAAGGAGGCCCTTCCTCTTGCACATCGTCGTCGAACAGCAGTGGCACGACGGACGGCGAGGCATCCGACGGACCCGGTGGCCATCGTCGCGAGTTGCGGCGCCACGAGCGGGACGTCGCGCGCCAGTTAGAGAAGGCGATCAGTGCCAAGTATGAACATGCCGGAGCCGGTCACCGCCGTCGCCGCGCTGCGGAAAGTGGCAGCAGCAGCGGCAGCGATAGCCGTAGAAGTGGGTCGTCCTCTGCTACGTTCGGATCCTCACGCTCGTCAGCGAGCGGCGACTCATCGGGGAGTCGTGATGGCAGCCGCCGCACGACGGCGACCTTCGAGAAGGTGCTCATTCTACCTCCGTCGTGGGTGGAAAAGCAAAAACAACGGGAGCGCGAAGCTCGCCAACGACTGCGGGAAAAGCGTGCACAAGAAAAGCTTGAGTGGAACTCGGTCGCGTCCGCCACGCGACGTTATCTGCGGAGTCACCGAAATCAATCTCCGCACCCGACGGCCGCGGCGAACCCCGGTGATGACAGTGATAGGGGTAGGCCCGCCTTGAACGATGACGAGGATGATGAAGATGGCGACGAGGACGGCGGCATCACCGAGCCGCTTTGGGTTTCGTCCTCTCCCGGGCGAGGGCGAGGAGGAGGAAGCGGCAGCAGGGGAGAGTCTCGAGACATCTTCACCCAAGCACGATTGGGGGACGACGGCGGCGCCGGGGAGGAACGGTCGTCGGCGGACAAGCTCTACGACTTGTGGGTCGCCTCGCGATCGGGTAATCCGTACGCCGCCATGAATGCCGCCTCCGCTCGCTTTGTGGGTGCGCTCCACCGCGACAACAACCCAACTGCGAATCGAGCAGCTTGTCTTACTCGACCGTCGGGCATTGCCGACAACTTGGACGAGCCGAGCGACGACGACGACCACAGAGATGAAGGGGAACGCTCCAAGACGGCCATCGTGCCGTCGTCGGCCGCTCGTAGGCGGGCTTCAATTTCTGACGGAATTGCACGGAACAAATCGTCGTCACGAACAAGCATGACTGACAACGTATACGAACGCCACCACCGACAACCACAAGACCACAACCACCCCCCACCAAAACAACATCCAAAAAGCACCGTTGTTGCATTTCGCGGCGACGAAGATTTGTGACAAGCTGACGACGTTTGTCCTCCAAGATTTCGCCCGCCTTGCCAACCGACGTAAAAGGACGCGAGGATCAAATGATCAAAAGAAGGAGGTACAATACCGTAAATCAGTGCTGTTGTCACTTCACCATACCAGTCACTTGCACAGGCGGAATATCATTCATTGCCCCCTTCTCTCTCTCTCCCCGCCGGAGAAATAAAAAATGTCAGCGTTGGTCAAATTATTTTCGCGGGTGGAAGTGTCGAAGCACAACCACCCTGACGATGCGTGGATTATCATCGACGACGACGTGTTCAACGTCACCAAGTTCATCCGCCTACACCCTGGAGGGTCGGCGTTCATCGTCGGAGCGGCGGGCAAGGACGCGACGACCGAATTTCACCTATATCACCACATTGATCACTTGCGTAAATACAGTCGAACGCTCAAAATCGGCTCGTTGGTGGAAGCCGATCGGAAAACGCCGAAACGACCAGTGAAAATTTCGCCTCATTCTTTTGGCGATATGGTGCCGTACGGCGATCCCGCCTGGTACCAGCGATTCAACTCGCCGTACTACAAGCCCACTCACGTCGCGTTCCGGGCCAAAGTGCGATCGTTCGTCGATACGGAAGTCATCCCGACGATGCGCGAATGGTGCGACGCCGAAAAGCCACCAAAGGACTTGTACATGAAAGTAGGGGCGGCCGGGTTCCTGGCGTGCATGCACGGACCTCCCTATCCGTCGAAGTATTGCACCGTACCTCAGCCGGAGAACTTCGACTACTTCCACGAACTCATCCTGTACGACGAGTTTGGTCGTACGGGCCACTCAGGTGTCATTGCCGCCTTGTGCAACGGATGCGCCATTGGCATGTCGGCCGTGATTCGTTTCGGCACGGAAGAAATGAAACAGCGCATCGCGCCGGGAGTGTTTGATGGTAGCAAAATGATCGCACTCGCCATTTCGGAACCCAACGCGGGAAGCGACGTCGCCGGGTTGATCACGACCGCGGTTCGCGTGGGCGAGCTCACGGACCCCGAGGCCTACTACTTGGTCAACGGTTGCAAAAAATGGATCACTAATGGCACTTATGCCGACTACTTCGTGACCGCCGTGAAGTCGAAACCCGAAGGCGGACACTCTGGGCTTTCGTTCCTATTAGTGGAGCGCGGCATGCCTGGCTTCTCCACTCGTAAGTTAGCGATCCGAGATTCGGACGTGTCGGGCACGGCCTTTTTGGAATTCGTGAACGTCAAGGTGCCCGTCAAGAACTTGATTGGAAGGGAGCATGACGGGTTCAAGTACATCATGTACAACTTTAACCACGAACGATTCTTCATCACCGTTCACTGCGCGCGCCTCGCGCGGATTTGTGTCGAAGAATGCATTCGTTTCGCGTTACGACGAAAGACGTTTGGCAAAACATTGTCAGAGCATCAAGTCATCCGCATGAAAATCGCTGCCATGGCTCGCCAAGTTGAGCAACTTCAAGCGTGGCTCGAGTTTGTCACCTTTCAGCTGTGCACGATGTCCCACGGAGAAGCCAACAGCAAGATTGGTGACGTTATTTGCCTACTCAAGTCCCAGTCGTCCAAAACGCTGGAATACTGCGCCCGAGAAACGACGCACATTTTCGGTGGTAATTCCATGCACACGACGTCCGTGGGTCGCAACATTGAGCGCATGGTGGGGTCGGTGAAGGGCTACGCGATCCCAGCGGGGGCGGAAGATGTCATGGACGACTTCGCCGCTCGTGCGGCATTCAAGTTAGCCAAGAAGACGGCGAGGCTGTAGGCCCCATCCAAACCACACACACGGCCCCCCGCTGCCGCTGGACCCCCATCTTTTTCTCTCTTTCCCTCTCACACTCCCCGTTTTCCACTTCACTCGATTCGCCTTCGATCCTCTCGGAACCACGACGAAAAGTGAAAGCGGACTCTTTTTTTTGGGGGGGCCGAAACCAGACGGACCGATAAGACTGCGGCGGCAAGCCGAATATCTACGGGGGGATAACTCCGCGACGACTCTGCTTTCGGCCGATCATCATGACATCCGCCCGAACTATAGAGATTGACACACGACACACGAGCACCGCCATGCGGAGATGGGAAAATGCCGCGTTCCGTGGAGGGAGGTTGAGGGGGGGGTCGAGCCTTGCCTTGACTCATATTTTTTTCCCCGAACCTCCTCGGTTCCACGTCACCCGCCCCCGCATCAGTGTGGGTTGTTGTTTCCTCTTGAGAACACAAAATGCATTGCCGACTGACGGCCACCGCGTTGCGCACGCCACATGGTGCAGTCGGTGCTGGTCCACGGCGGTGGCTGCTCGTTCGTACGACCACCTACATGACCGATGGCGTGAGGTCATGTGCTTCGTCATCCGCGGCGTCCGCTGCATCGCTCGGCATTGCGCCGAAAAAGCGCCCTTCCGCCGCGGCTCCCCTTCCACATGATGGGGCGCCTTCGATTCGGTCTGCTACGGCGGCCGCCCGCAGTTATAACCCTGAGACCGCGGCGGCAGCCATGGTGGCGCCGAACGTGACGCCCAAGGCGGAGGCGTCCTTCAGCGCACCCGACGAGTTGACCGAAAAGGTGGACCAGTTGGCGAGAATGACGCCTCAGGAGCTAGATGAGTACGTGAAAGGCGTCCAGCAAGAGGAGGACACGGCTAGCCGGGCGCTCGTCGACGACGGCGTGCACCAAATGGACGTGTCCCTCACTCGTCGGTATCAAGGCGCGCAACGCGTGTTTTGGAAGACGGTCTCTGTCGTTCCCGCATTGCCTGCCACTCGCGAAAGTGATCAAGGCTGGTACGCCGTAGCGCTTGACGGACGCCGAGTGAAGGCGTTTGAATCGACCGTCCCGCTCGTGTTGCCATCCGAGGCCTATGCGTTAGCCGTTGCTCACGAATACGCCACGCAGCAGCAACATCTGAACAAGCTCTTAATGCCCATGACGGACCTCGCGAGCGGCGCGCAGCATGTGCAACCACAAGCGATCCTGCCCCGTGTCGACTATCTCATGTCCTTCTTCCGGAACGACAATCTGTATTTCAGAAGTCCGGCCGTTGTTGCCCAGCAGGATGAACTCATCGCCCCTGTGAAAGCGTGGTATGAGGCTTGGACGGGGATCGAGGTGCCGCGTATCGTAGGCCTTGGCCATCCACAATTTCCACCGTACATTCCGCACCGCATTCGTGACAAGCTCATTCAACTGGAAATGAACCCGTACCAAATCGTCGCCTTCTGTGTGATTGCGCAACATTGCGCATCGTTGATGCTTCCCTTGGCACTGTTTTACGGAACCAAAACGGTCCAAAAAAAGACCACGGCGGCAAATCCGACGACGATGGCAGCACCGGAGCCAGGAGGAGGCGGCGACGTCGGGACAGCCACCGTCGTGCCGCTGCTTTCTCTGCAGCAGTGTTTGTTGATTAATCGCAGCGAAGAGGCGTTTAACACCAAAGAGTTTGGCGAGATAAAAGGCTTTCACGACATACGCGAGCAGGACGTGATCGTCAAAGTGGCCGCCTCCGCGGCGGCCTTTGCCATGACACGGCATATGTCCCAGGCGGAGTGCTACCGCATGTTTGCGTCGACGGGCGCTTCGGTGACCGAGAAGGAGGACTAGTAGGAGGAGATGGGGGTCCCTTGCTTCCTTCTCGCTTTCGTGATGGCCCTTCGCGCGGGGTGTCATCTGCCTTTGACTGCCGTGGAGTGGTTCCCTCAATGCCAAACAAGGAGCCATCCTTCCGAAGACATAAACCAAACCTGCAATTGGAGCAATCGGAGCCCTTTTCAGACAGCCGACGGGAAGGGTTTCTTTCCATCCCCCTTGCCGCGAAGTATGACCCAGCGCGATTCGTACCGCGCGGCCGCTGTTTGTTTTTCTCTCCTCCTCCTCCTCTCTTTCCTTGCCCTATTGAAGTGTTCGTTCCCTCGTTCAAACAACCTCTCTTTCTTAAACCATGATGCGCCGTGTTGTCTCGTCGAAGGCGGTCGTCGCCCCCGTCGCGCGCTTCGCCCCCGTGGCGTCCATGTCGCTAGCCGCCCGCCCGGCCTCCACCGTGGCCATCTCGGTGCAGGGCCTGCACTACGTCGGCACGGGACTGGCCGCCATCGCCCTCGCTGGCGTTGGCCTCGGCATCGGCACCATCTTCGGCAATCTGTTGGTTGCCTGCGCCCGCCAGCCCAACTTGACTCGCATGCTGTTCAACTACGCCATCGTCGGATTTGCCCTGACGGAGGCCATCGGGCTGTTCGCGCTGATGCTCGCGTTCCTCATGCTCTTCTCGTAGAGAGCTTCGAAAGGATGACACGTTTCGTAACCGCGATAGCGGGCGGGGGGAAGCGGGGGTGTTCGGGATGGGTGGTGTGTCGCATGCATGTGTGTATGCGTGATGTTGACGAGGTCCATATGATAGGGGTAACGACTTTCCTCGTTCAATCCCAAGCGATCAAATAAAAATGTTGCCGCAACGGAAAATATCGCGCGGTGGAGTATTTGGGTCTCATTTTTTCGACAGCCGGCAACGCCAAAATCACCCCTTCAACCTCTTTCTTTAAACCATGATGCGCCGTGTTGTCTCGTCGAAGGCGGTCGTCGCCCCCGTCGCGCGCTTCGCCCCCGTGGCGTCCATGTCGCTAGCCGCCCGCCCGGCCTCCACCGTGGCCATCTCGGTGCAGGGCCTGCACTACGTCGGCACGGGACTGGCCGCCATCGCCCTCGCTGGCGTTGGCCTCGGCATCGGCACCATCTTCGGCAATCTGTTGGTTGCCTGCGCCCGCCAGCCCAACTTGACTCGCATGCTGTTCAACTACGCCATCGTCGGATTTGCCCTGACGGAGGCCATCGGGCTGTTCGCGCTGATGCTCGCGTTCCTCATGCTCTTCTCGTAGAGAGCGTCGAGAGGATGACCTAACCTTGGTGTTGGTGTTCGGCGACAGCTGAAGGGGCCTACTCCAGCGACCTTGTGTGTGTTGAACGAAGGGAGTGACATTAAAAAAACCAACCACAGAAAAAAAATGGGTTTTCGTGATGAAGGAAAACAACAACTGTGACGGATCACAAACGCGCCATTGCGACCCAGGGGGTCTCTGGGCAATGTACTCACTCTTCCTCAGAATGGGCGCTTTTTTCCCATCCCTTTAGGCAGATTTGAGTTCGTTTCGTTGGCACTGTGGAACGACGACCTTCTTTTCTCCTCCCCCCTCACCAATGACCCAGCGCTCTCGCGTCGCGTCGGCCGTCGTGTTTGGCTTCACCACGCTATGCATGACGCTCTTGATCGCGGGAGGAGGCAGCGGCACGACGGCCTACGCGTCCGACTTTTCGATTGTTCACATGTCGGACTTCCACATGGATCCCTTCTATGGCACGGAGAATGCCTACGGTACTTGCACGAACAGTTCCGTGCCGGCGCTTGGCATTTCGGGATGTGACGCCTCTGAAACTCTCGTCGCGAGCGCGATCGCAGACTTGGCAAAAACGGTCGCGGCCCTGGAAGCGGCAGGGAAAGACGTCCTCGTGATTTACACCGGTGACTATTTGAGGCATCAGATGAAAGACACCCCAGGGGATCCTATCGCAAACGCTCAACGCATTTATGGCACGATCATGGACCTGTTCAAAAAGGCGCACTTGACGCCATCGTCGACGACGTCATCTTTGGCTTTCGCCGATGGCCCCGCGGCCGCCGTGGACGACGCAGCTTTGACGAAGAAGAATCGGTTGGCCACGACGATCGCGGTCCTACCCGCGTTGGTTGCCGTTGAGGGTAACGAAGACTTCGTCCCCCATTACCACTTCAACGTGTCCGCGCCAGGGGAAAATGCGCTGCTAAATTGGACCGCGGCGACGATGCAGCAGTATGGCTTCCTGAACAGCGATCAGGCGGATCAGTTTTCGCAGTGCGGCTTCACGTCACGTCGCGTGGGTCCCCTTCCCTCAACAGGAGCCACCTTCCGTGTACTGCATCTCAACACCGTCTTATGGAGTCCACTTTTGAAACCGTCGATCACGACGGGTGATCCCTGCGGGCAGCTCGCCTGGATGGAGACCGAGCTCGACGCCGCTCGTGCCGCGGGCGACATGGTGTATATTCAAGGCCACATTCCACCGTCGAAGCACTATTACTGGTATTCCATCCTGGACGCCTACTTGGCGCTGATTCAATCCTACGACGACGTGATTGCGGCTCAGTTCTTCGGCCACACGCATCGATTGGAATTTGGAGGGATGGGAGGCCAAGACGGCTGTAGCGGCACACCGCCCATGTTTGGCGCGGGAGCGGTCACTCGGAAGTCGTGGTCCACGCCGCAGTACTCCGTCATGGACGCCGATGCTTCGACGGGTGAAATCCTGAGTTTGTACACCCGCTACCTGGACCCGAGCCTGAGCGGCGCCTGGGTGTCCAACGATGCAAACCGCCTCGAAACGGTCCTCCAGATACCCAACCTACAAACGTGCAACCTGTACAACGCGGGCTACGCGCTGTTGCAGGACTCCAACAGCTCGTTCTGGCCGTTTTTCACTCTTCATATGGGCGGCTTTGTACCCAACGAGCAGACTTGCGACAGTCACTGCCGCGAGAAAATCGCGTGCACCACCATCGCATTTACCAAGAAACAAATCGACGAGTGCTCCACCTGACGGAGGGAAGGAGGCGTCGGCGAAGAAAATATTCTCCCACAATTCTTTTTTTTCCCTCCTTCACGTTTGTTTGGTTCGTCCTTGTTCCATCCGCAATAGTAAATATGTTTTTTAAAACATATTTGGTAAAACTTTTAGCAAAGCCCTCTCGCTTCGACCCGTCAGCGGCGTGATGCACGTGCGAATGGCTGCCAAACTTTGGGCGTATTGCCTCGATAATACAGTGTATAGTCACCTTTTCACTCCCTTCACTTTTTTAAATCTCTTGTCAAGAGATGTCGTCAAGACTTGACGAGGAAAATGTATTCACGGCATCCGACGGCCCCTGCCGCTTCAACGTATGCGTCTCAAAGTGTTTCGCTCTCATACGGGTGATCCCTGCGGGCAGCTTTTCTCCTGGATGAGGACGGAGCTCGACGCCGCTCCTCTCCTCCGCCTCTCCTCTTAATAGAAAACAGGAAACTAATCGATCTTTTCGAACACAAAACTTTTAACATAGCGAACGGGACGCGGCCGTCTCTCAAAGCAAAAAGAGGACTGAAGTCGTGATGATGAGAGCGCTCCCGCCACCTCTCACCTTCCCTCCCTCTCCCTCTCTTTTGCTTTTGGTGGTTTGATGGGTTGTTTCCAGTCGTGCAAAGCAGGGACGCTCAAGACACCACAATTTCAGAATGCTTTCGCATGCCCATCCCCGTTTTGACGCATGCTTGTGCATAAAACTCGTACGCCATCTCTGAGAGAAGTGATGTTTTCGAAAACAGCCGGTCGATACGCGCCATCGTCACCAACAACAATGAGGGGTCACTCGAAAAATGGCCGCGGGAACGGGTGAGGACGCCAGGCATCACGTCGCCGACCGAGGCCGTCAGCCCTCAACAGCCACCGATTCGGTACCACAGCGCGCATCCCGCTGCGCGTCGCGAACACCGCAGCTACTCTCACCCACCGCGTATTTCGCGGTAGGGTGTCTCCTCGCCACGCTGCTGCTGCTGGCACTTGGCAATGGTCAGATGCGTCGCGTGGTGACCCAAGCCCCGGGATCATCGGAATGCCGCGTCGACGCTTCGCATGAAGGACGACTGTTTTCACCGAGGAGGAGGAGGACATCATCCGACGACGTTGGGAGCCAACGCCGAGAAGAAGAAGCTGGTGCTGGAGGAAGACGCGACTGCCTCGTCATCGCCGTTGGCTCCTACTCTGCGGAGCCGACGGGCGCCGAGATGCAACCGCCCACTGCCTTTGATTTGTCGGGTGATCGTCTGAACGTTCGTCGTCCAACTGCGCCGCCTAAAACCGCCACCGATGACAGCAGCCGCACTCGCCGCACCATAGGCGACGACACCACCCCGCACTTTGCGGACGAGGGAGCGTCTGCTCGCAGCCGAGGAGTCCTCCGCGGGAACAACGACGACGAGGATAACGACGTGCAACGACAACGACGGGCGGTGGTTGATGGTAGCCCTCGCCGCACCATAGGCGACAATACGGCTCGCAGCCGCGGTGCCCATCGCGGCAACAACGACGTGCTGACGAATAGGTCGACGTCGATGCCACCCGTGGTGTTCTTGAGGGGGGCCACGAAGGAGGCGGATTTGGCCTTCCTTTCGCTCCCGCGACTGCCAGTGGCATCTGCGCTTGGGAGTTGGCCTTCCGTTGGAAAGGACAAGAAGACGACGACGACGGCGTCACTCGCAGCACCTTTCTTCAGAGCCGCCGAAGACCCAAGTCGACTGCTTTTCGTGGCCGGACCTTTTTGTGTCTTTAACGGCTCGCTCTTCGCGGACTACGAATACGACTCGCCGGGGCTATCTCGGCTGCTCGTATCGGCCGGGATTTCGCCACCCGTCACGTTGTCCTTGTCCCCGGGCGCATCTAAGGCCGTGGCGTTCAATGACGGACGCGTCGCCCATGCGTTCTTTCCACTGTCACAGCTACGGGACGCTGTGCGACACGATAACGTCACCACTGCGGCACTCGAAGCGGAAGAAGAGGCCCATCGAATCGGCGGCAGTGTCGCTGTTGACACCGGTGGGGGTGAAGTTGCGGGAGGGCTCCTCGCGTACCTTCACGAGGATGATACCCACCACCTCTACCACACCTTCGTGGACTTCGCCGTGCCACTTCTTTCATTCTTCATCCGACACCAGCGCCAGCATCAACCGCAGCGAGGCACCGCTCTTTGGCCAGCGTCGAGCCTTCGAGACTCCCGCACCGGCGGGTCGCTTCGCCCCTTGCTGCTCGAAAGTGGCCGGATCATCGGCCTATTTGACGGCAATCGCTACCGACCCTCGCGCTCGCTGTACCCGGAGGGCGTTCCGCATCGCCCTGCCATCCACGACAGGTTCGGTCCGTTCTTGGACCTGCTTAGCGGTGTCTTCGGCCCTTCACGGCTTACCCAGCGCGCGCTTCACATCAGATCAAACCTCGAAGGGGGACAAACCAATACGATCCCCAATCCGCGATGTTTCCGTGGCGCGCTGGTTGGAACACCGACAAGAACGTTGACGAGCGACTCGCTGTTCCACCGTGCCGCACAAATGACCGTCGCCTCGACCGTGCAGTTCACCCTCAATCTCTCCGTTGTGAGCAACGCGGCAACCCTCGATGAATCCCATTGGTGGACATCACCGGCGTACCGGTCGATCGTGAGGCAAGCGGCGACCACCGTGTGGCGATCGCGACGTCGACCGATGCGTACCCCCACCACCCACGACCCCGCGACAAGGGGAGGGACCGCCATTGGCCTTCGGCCGTTGCGAGTCACCATCATCTCCCGCCGCACGACTAGATCCTTCGGACAGGCGGAGGAGCTAAGAGACGCGTTGCTGGACCAGTCGAATCAAACTGCCGCGGCCATTTTTAATCTTCGAGACGGCACTGAAACCCGAAGAGAAGAAACAGAAGGGGATGCAACCCTGCCGTCGCCGTGGTTCGATGTAACCATCGCAACCCTCGAAGCGCTGTCCTTCACGGAACAGCTCGTCCTCGCTATGTCGACCGACATTCTCGTCGGTGTTCACGGCATGGGGCTCACGTGGATTTGTTTTATGCCGCCACATGGCGGGATCGTCGAGCTGAATGGTTGGCACGTCGCCATGAAGGACTATAAGCGACTCGCCGAAGGCTGCGCGCGCAAGTGGGTCCGAGTCCTCGCCGTTGACGTTGACTTTGTCTCGGCGGCACCTTCCTCTTCCGTGTCCACGACGACAAGGAATTTGTCCAACGCAACGGCAACAAACCATATCGAACAACGTACCCCTTTTATGGATTGGCCGCTCGTGAACGAAACGGTGCGAGCCGCCTTGAAGCATGCAATGCTGTCGCACGTGCCTCACGAAAGGAAGGAATTCTGGCTGCAGCGGCCACGCTACGATCTCGCGCAAGTCATGACCGCGATCGCTTTCTTGCGCTCTTCGATGGTGAACGCGCAGCGGGAGGGCCAAGTTGACCCGAGCACGGTGTCGTAGTGGCCGATTGCGATTTTGGTTCTGCTGTCGTGTTGATCACACACGCGAGAAGCCTATACCTGCCCGAGCACGGTGTCGTAGTGGCCGATCGGAGAGAGGGGAAGGGGGGTCGAAGGTCCACCATCTCATAGTGGGAAAAAAACCCACACCCCGGAGCCTTCGCCGCGCGCTCCGGACAGACGAGGTTGAACGGGCAAATTGCCGAAAACGGATGGATGGTGTAATTTCCTCGTCGTTCGTGCTGGGGGTGTGACAGGGTTTCGCCAGCGCCGTTACGCCAGATGCGACAATTTGTCACTTCCATCGCATTTTTGTTTGAGACCCTGGGGGCAAGCCTAACTTTGAATTGCACGCACAACGATCTCTCGATGCAGCCGAGGCACCGAGGGCCGGTCCTGGCGTTGCAGCGCACCACCACCATTTTCCTGGACGAACGGCACCGTTCGTCAGCATTGCGTTGTCTCGTCGCGGCTGTGGCGACCAGCAGCGAATATTCTTCAGGAGGAACACAGCTGAAACGACCGCCCTTGCGTCATCCGTTCTCGAATAACAACTGCGCTTCCTCATGTTTCGTAGCCCAGACGTCGTCGGTACGAGCTCTTCGACGAACTCAGGTGAGATGGTCCTCGTCATCCCAAAGTCGACGCGGCTCGGCCTTACCTGCTCAAAATCCGAATCATGCTCCTGCGCAACGAGGAGAGGCAACGGCATCAACACCCGACAGCCCTCGCCCGTCATCTTCTCTCACGTCGCTGTCTGCTACGTACGCGCACTTGTTCTTGACGTTTCAAACACAACAACAACTGCAAGACGATGCTGGTCAGCAGTTGGATGACGATCCTCTTCGCCATCGCGTCCATCCGCTTGGTTCGTTGCCGCCTCACCGTGACCAAGACGTCAGTGGCAACCAGCAGCAAGTGCAGCATGTATTCGACAGCGTCCCTCGGTGGCTCACCTTCCTGGCGTCGATTGGCACTGGTCGTCGATGGCTTCAGCAGCAGCATAACCCTAACGACCTCGACGGTGGCCAGGAATGCGAATGCATCGAAGCCGTTCACCGACACGTCTCACGGATGGGACACGACGTGTCGCCAACACCATTGCTCCACGAGAATCGCTCGTTGCAGGAGCAGAGGAGCAGTCGTCGTGTGCCGCGGGTCGTAGCTCAGCTTTTATCTCGACCACACCGGCCCGCCGCAATTGTGTCTCAACCACCGGTCACCAACGAGGAGGCAGCTAGGGATGCGGAGGTCTCCCCGGGTAGCTTTCCCGCGGTAGTGATCGCGCTTCGAGGGAACGATAAGTTCCATCGTCCCGCGTTTGACGTCGTGGCCCCTCCCGGGCGTCGGTGGCCTGCTGCTGCAGGTTTCACTGCCGTTCGTTCCGCTGCTGCGGGAAGCCATGTGATCGTGCCTATTGGCACTGTTGTTGACGAGCTTGCGCATCTTCATATTTTTCCCTCGGTGCAGCCGTGGGATTGCGCTCAAGGTCTTTCCTTCGTCGAGCTTTCTGCCCTTCGGTCGCCATCGTCCAAGCAACCACGACCCTGTCCTGCAGGTGGCAACGCCAACGAGCTGCGTGATTCGCCGCCGCCGCCATCGCCACCATCGTCGTGTCCGACACGCGGAGGGGGGAAAGCGACTTCGGCGTTAGGCCATCGTCATGTGGAACGCGGGATGCTATTCTGGTCGTCGTCAGAGCGGCCATGTTTTTGGTCGGGGGGCATTCGAACGCCGCTGGATACCGCCTTCGTCCGTGTGCCAGAGTATATGCTTGCAAATGTGTCGCCACTCACATCAACGCAGCTGATTGCCACTCATGCGCCACAGGGTGGAACTTCCCGACCGCTGCCACAACAACAACAACAACAACAACAAGGCATTCCGTGGTGGCAAGCCGCGCAGCTACACCAGGCATCCTTGACTGCCGACACAAGAGTGACCACCACCACCACCACCACGGGTGCTGAACCTACCGTCACCGCCACCATACGGTACCGCGTGGCCACGACCGACCGGTGCCACGACGAGGACCACGCCTTATTGCAAGCCGCCCCTCTGCTGCCCCGGGATGAGATGGATACCTTCCGGCGCATGGGCAACGTCGTCGTGGGATTGCGGGGAAATCGCGAGCGGGAGTTGGTGGCCACCGTACCGAGGGGAGGTGTCATCGATCAGGTGGCGGGCCTCGTCCCCTTTGAGCTTCTTGACGGCCATGCTGAGGGTGCATCGCATCATGCTACGAAGACAAAAGAGGACGACGACGAATATTCCTCCTGTCTCCCTTCGGCGATGGCCTATTGTGACGGCGTTCACCAAGCACACACGGCCGAAAGCGATCGCGGCGATGTGCGCTTCGTGCTCGAGACCCGCCGAGGTTGGTTTTCAGATCACGGGGTGCTGCCGACCAACACGACGAGTCCGACCCGAGGAGGTGACGATGATAACGCGCACTCTGCGGCAGTGTCAGCAGCCGCAGTGGCAGAAGGACGAGCCGCACCCATCTCTACGGCTACGACGACGATGTTGCTGCTGTCACCAGCGCTGCGGGCCGAAATATTTCGCTTGTTGGACGTCCAAAAGACGTTCGTGGCTCCCTTTGTGGAGGAGATGACTGCCGCGCTCTCTGCCTTAGTCGTAGCGCATCAACGACGAAGCCATCAACGACTTGCCGAAGCGACCACGATGGTCGTTGCTCCCCTTCATCGAGCGGTGTCGTCGCTGATACGTCAAGTGTCGAAGGGTGGTGGCTCCGTTCCTCGGACGACCGCGGGGCAAGAGGGGGTTACCGAGGACGGGCGCCACGAGGGTGATAAGGCGTCCGAAGATCGACCCCGGAATATCACCACCACGACGCTATTCACTGACGAAATCGTGCTGTGGATTGTCACTTGTTACCGCATGGCCATCGGCGGGCACGTGGCCTACGGCCTCCTGGCAACTGGGGTAGCCGACGAGGCGCGCCGCCACTTGAACTTGCAGCGCTCCGCGCACCACGCCCAGGCGATGCCCGCCGTCGCCGTGGCTGTCGCATCTGCACCATCAGCCGTCTCTCCCACTCGACGACGTCGTCACACCGGCGAAAAAGAAGAAATCACTGCCGAGTCTAACAACGACGATGGTGACTGTTCGTGCGTTGCGTTCTCGCGGTTTGGATTGCGAACGTTGCAGGCGTTCGCTTCGGATCCGAGCATTGAAATTCCAGACGAACTTCACCAGGCGCTACGATGATCCATCGTCTCGAGTCGGCTTCCGCCTCCCCCTCTAACG
>ERZ1292630.1199-Hain-H41-02um-R3-1199-length-25831-cov-7_pt2 | contig 18855 bp, 8 predicted proteins | sample MGYA00564408_ERZ1292630 | MGnify/ENA primary metagenome ERZ1292630 (study PRJEB36523, sample SAMEA6512641) | groundwater metagenome | collected 2019-01-08 | study: AquaDiva: Metagenomics assemblies of 32 groundwater samples
CCCCCCCCCCCCCCCCCCCCCCCCCCCCCCGCTCCTCCTCCATTTTTTATGATTGAAATGAAACCGTCTCATTGTACAAAAACAACCAATCCAATATTTTTTGCGCAATGCTAACCGGTCTGCTCTACGCGGGCGTGGCCCTCGGAGCGGCAGGCGGCTACTTCGCGTACCGCACCTCGACGGACGTGCCGCACCCGCCACGCAGCACCCCCGTTCCCGCTGGGAAGGTGCGCATCTGCATTGCCGGATACACCATGAGCCCTCCTACGGGCCGCGCGCATTTCTTGGCTGGCCTCATCGCCAAAAAGTACCCTGATCAGTACGAGACGTGGTACTTCTTCGACCTGTTTGCATGGGGAAAGTTCACGGTCGAGAAGTTTTGCAACGTGCCGTTCCCGGCCCACTTGAAAGGTCATTGCACCTCGCCGTTTGTGTGGTTTGAGCGCCCTGGCAGCGGCAGCGACAACGCCATTGAGCCGCTTGGCGGGTACGACCACTTCTCGACGTGGGCGAAGACGACCTTCAAGGACCGCGACGAGGAAATCGTTGCGTTCGCCTCTCAAGCGCCTGGGTTCGGGGACCTCAATCACACGCGAGCAGGCGCACCTGTTCAGACGGCAGCCACTGCGTGAAAACGGACAAAACAAAGCAAAACACCCTGGAGGTGTTCCGTCTATCGCCTTCTCGTTCCCAACAGCAACGGCGCCCGCTCGTCCGCCTTTCAGGCTATCTCGTTTCGTTCGAGCCACAAAAGAGCCACACTCTCTAACTTTGCTGTGCAATCTCCTTTCTATATCGCTTTATTCCTTTCGCTCCGCCATCCAACCGTCGCACAGCGTGAGCGGCGGGGGGAACCTCGTCTACGTACCGCGTACACACATGTGATGATAAATCTGATAAATGGTCAATCGTTGTCGCTTTGGTTTGCAACCGTCTCACAAGGGTACCCTTTCGTGCGTTTCCGTGGCCTTTGGGACGGATCAATCACTGTGTCCGGCAGAGCAGAAGCTCACAGAAGAAGAGCCCCCATCCGCACCTCGGATAGCTCTTTCTTCAGACAGACCGGCTGCCCGTCGACGGCACACGACCCCCTTTGAAGTACTATCGCGATCGATAGGATGTACGGTGCCGCCGACGACGAGCAAACGCCCCTCGTGTCGGCGTCCAGGCAGCCGAATGGTGTCGCGAAAAAGCCGCCCAAGACTGGCTTGCAGGTGCAGGCTCAAGAGCGGAGGAAGGAGGTGCACCTCGTGGCCTACGCGACCGAGGAAGGCATCGCCCGGGAGCAGCATCAGGAGGCCGCGAAGGTCGCGGAAGACGTTCAAGTCGTCAAAGATCTGTTTCAGGAGAATCGGAACATCATCGTTCAGGGCCAGCCAGCGCTGGATCAGACTGAGGGAAACGTGGATCAAGCGGGTCAGCACGTCGAAAAGGGTCGGCAGGAACTGTCGAAGGCCAACGAGCATCAAAAGGCGTCGCGTAAGCGCATGTGCATGCTAGTGTTCCTGCTCGTGGTCGTCATCGCGGTGGTCGTTATCGTGATCATCGTCACGAAGAAGTGATTTTAGGAATGGGAAGACAACACTTTCGGTTCCTCGTCGCGACCTGCGTGGGATGGAGGAGAGTGTCGAAGTTTAAAAAAAATCTTCGTTGCGCGGTCGCCGTGGCTTTCGTTTCCGCGGGAGTTTGGATTTCATGGAATTTCCATGCCCCATATTCCCCTCCCCCACAGTCCTTGACTTGAGGAAGGAAGAACTGCCATCGCTGGGATATTTTTTTCGTTCGTTTAAAAGTTTTGAGGTCATCAAAAGGGACTTCAACACGTCTGAAGGCTTCCCTCCTTCTCGACAAATGTCGCAAGAAGTAACCGATCTGCTCGCCATGCTGCGCCACGAGTTGGCCCTCATGGATGCGCAAATCGCCAGCAGCCGTCAGGCTCGCGGGGCCTCACCGTTCGACCCCACCCGGCATCTTGCCGCGATCGCCGATGATGAGGTGGCCTCCCTGTTCGACGAGTACTTCCCGGGCGTTCCTAACCTCTTCCTTCAGCCGGCCTCTGCCGCACGCGGCCAGAGTGCCACCGAGCGGCCATCCCGTGAAGGTCCAAGGGAAACGGCACCAGCCGCCCAGACGCGCCAACACCCCTCCAGCAGCGCGTCGCCTCAAGCAACGCCCGAGGTGGTGCCGGCGACGGAAGCACCTAGTGCCGGGTCGACCCCGGCCAGCACTTTGGAGCGACAACCTGCACCGGCGGAGACCGTGGCCGAGCCTCCGCTCGCCTCCTCGTTGTCACAAAGTACCGCTGGTGCAAGCCAGCCATCCACGGCAGCAGTCGCCGCCGCGAAGTCGGTCGAGCCTTTGAAGTCTGCGGAACCGGCGCCGGTGGCCGTCGCGGCAGCAGGAAACGAACCGTCGGCGCCTGCTCCTGTGGTTGTGGGGGGGTACGCCGAGCGCGTCACGGCGATGTACCGCAAGTACCAGCCAGACAAGCTCGCCAATGTCGGCACGGTGTTGGGCAAGTACGCGGGCGTCGAGGAGCAGCTGATCGCGGCATTGGTGCGAAAATATGGACCCGAACCGTCACGGGAGGAAGGCGAAGCCGCATCGGCCGCTAGCCCGCAAGCAGTAGCCGCACCCGGCCCCGTGGCAGCAGCCCCCTCGCCAGTGCCTGCTCCGCAGCCGGCTGCTGTCTCAGCCGCGCCCTCCGCCCGTGTGCCTACAGGGGGCCAAGCTCCAACTGCCGCGGGTGGTGGTGGTGCCCAAACGTACCGCGACCGCATCACCGCCATGTACAAGACGTACCAGCCCGAGAAGCTATCGAGCGTTGAAGGCATGCTGGAAAAGTACAAGGGCATGGAAGACCAGCTCATGGTGGCCTTGGTGCGCAAGTACGGCGCCGAGCCGACTATTGCGGACGCGGTGCTGGCAGAGGCACCGCTTGCTCGCGCGACGTCGGTGGCCACGGTGGAACTGTCGCCGTCCCCACCGCGTGAAGCCGCGGCCCAACCGACGGTGACAGCTTCCAGCAACTTGTCCATGACCGCCCGTCCCGTCACTGCGGCGGCGGCCGCTGCTGAAGCACCGCCGATCCCTGCCCAGCGTTGCGGGATGCTTCTGAACTTTGGCCGCCCTGGCTTCTTTCAAAGCTTCAAGCCGACCTACGTCGTGGCGGACGCGGAATGCGTCCGCTGGTACAAGTCGGAAAGGGCCTTCCTCGACGCCCCGACCGCGCCGCTGGACCGCGTGGGATACTTCATCGAGAGCGTCAACAGCCGCGGCAGCCGATTCAAGCTGCCGGCGGTTTGCATCCCTCGTGTCACCACCGACATGTGCAAAAAGGCCACCGAGAGCAACAAGTTTTACTTTGGGGTGCAGTACTTTGAAAAGGAAGATCAGATTCTTCTGGTATTGGCGGCCGACACCGTCGAGGACCGCAATGCGTGGATCTTTTACCTCACGGCGATGATCCCCCTTTCGATTCCGCACGGCTGCGAGGACTTGGCGAACATCCCTGTCGGCCGCGCCGTCCCTTTGCACCGCAAGGAGGTCATGAGCGGCGAGGCCCCTGGCAGCCCGAACAACTTTGGGTCCAAGAAAGTGACGTAGCGACACCAGTTATTGTGTGTGTATGGGAGAAAGATGGACATCGAGAGAAACGGAGGCAGAGAACTATCGCAATTCTTCTACTTTGTATTTGACTCATCAATCAGCAAGACGGACACGGAGAAACAGGGTAGTCAAGTTGAAGTGTACAGAACAAGGGGGAGAGTCACGAACGTAGTATCGAGTTGGGTTTGCGAGGAGGAGGGGGCAGACTTTACCCGCCCTTCTTCGTTTCTTGCTTGATTCTCCTCCTCTGTCCAATGGCCGCTGCACCCAAACCCAAGCCGCCACCCCAGGCCACCGATGCCCTGCTGTCAGCCGGCGCGGCCGTCTACGCCGTCAACCGCGAGAAGGGTTGGCTGCGTGGGAAGGTCGCTGGTCCCACGGCCGCCGACCCCACTCAAAAGCTGGACATCTGTTTCGAAGGGGAATCGGCGGCGACGGTTGGCATTCCGCGGCTGCAAGTGCATCCGTACCTGCCCAACGCGTTCAACGCCCAGGACCCTGACCTCTTCCGGGTCGAGGATCTCCACATTTCGACTCTTCTTTACTGCCTGAAGGAGCGCTACGAAGGCCTTCGTACGCAGTACAGCCGCATGGGCGGCATGATCCTAAGCGTGAACCCATTCGCGCGGATGCCGTTCAATGACGACGCCGAGCGCCAGAAGTACCTTTCGCTGCCCACGAAGGACTCCATGGACGTCGCCCTCCCCCCTCACGTCTGGGCGATCGCGGACAAGGCGTACAAGGAGGTCGTCGTGCGGGCTACGGGAAACCAGAGCGTCGTCATTTCTGGCGAATCTGGCAGCGGTAAAACAGAGAACACCAAGGCGGTGATCGGCTACCTAGGCGAAGTGTCCTTGAAGCACTCCTGCAATCCCGTGCAACGCGCCACCGTGCAGCGCATCAACGAGCGCCTACGGTCTTCCAACCCTATTTTGGAGGCGTTCGGCAACGCGCGCACCGTGCGGAATGACAACAGCAGCCGCTTTGGCAAGTACATTAAGCTGTTCTTCGAGGGTCAGAGTGGCATTATGGTGGGAGGCGAGATGGTAACCTACTTGCTGGAGAAGTCTCGCATATGCTCGATTGCGCAAGGAGAGCGCAACTACCACGTGTTCTACGACATGCTCGCAGGGTTGTCGCCGCAGCAAAAGTTGGAGCTGGGCGGACTTAAATCCGCGCAGGACTACCCATGCCTCGCCGGCGGCGGCCAGCTGACCCGACGGGGCACCGACGGTTCCCCTGTGAACGACGCCCAAGAGTTCACCGAGTTGCAGGAGTCCATGGCGCTCATGGGTCTCAGCCGCGAGCGGCAGGGCGCGATCTGGAGCGTCCTCGCGGCTCTATTGCACCTCTCCCTCGTGACCTTTGTCGCGCGTCCGTCAGATGAAAAAGCGTCGATTGCCGACGTCGTACCGCTGCAACAGGCATGCAAGGTTCTGGGTCTCGACGCCGCGGAGCTGTCGAACTGCTTCCTCGAGAAGTCGCGCTCGGCCTTGATGACGTCTCTGGCGACGGTGTCGGAGGCCGAGGCGCTCCGCGACTCCTTTTGCAAGTGTTTGTACGTCGGTCTGTTCGACTATGTCGTGATGATTGTCAACCAGGCCATCGCGTGCGATCCGCAAGTGCTGCCGGCGGGTGGGTCGTCTTCCTCCTCCGACGGTAGCGGTAGTGGCGGCGGGCGAGCCGCACCGCAGCACTCCTACGTTGGGATCCTAGACATTTTCGGATTCGAGAACTTCGCGAAAAACTCGTTCGAGCAGCTATGCATTAACTTCGCCAACGAGGCGCTGCAGAATCAGTACAACAAGTTCACCTTCACCAACGACCAGGAGGAGTGCAAGGCGGAGGGCATCGCCTGTCCTGACGTCGTGGCCCCGGACAACGCCGTGTGCGTCAGCCTCATCGAGGACACCCGTCGCGGCCTCTTCGCGTTCCTCGATGATCAGTGCTACAGCCGCGGCGGCACGACGGCCGCGTTTACGTCCAATGCCTGGGAAGCGCTCAAGGACAATCCTTGCTTCGTGCGACCGAAGAGCACCGTCCCCAATGCGTTTTCAGTGAAGCACTACGCGGCCGAGGTGCACTACAACACGGACGGCTGGCTGGCGAAGAACAGCGACCCGCTGAGGGACGAAGCCCGCGCGTGCCTGCGGAAAACGGCGCATCCTGATAAAGAGTTTGTCGGCGCGTTGCTGGACGGTGCGGAGACGGTCGGCTCGGCGATGTCATCCGTACCCGGGCAGCCGCCGAAGAAGCGCTCCTCCGTCTCCAGTCGCTTTCGCGAGCAGCTCCGGTCTCTGCGCAGCGAGTTGGAGTCGACCACGCCCAACTACATTCGCTGCGTCAAGCCGAATCCTCTGGCGAAGCCTGCCGTGTTGGACAATGCCCACGTCACGTCGCAGCTGGAGAGCGCCGGCGTGCTCCAAACCATCGCGCTCAAGCGGCAGGGCTACCCCGTCCGCCGCAGCCACGAGATGTTTGCGAAGTACTTCCATGGTATCGCAAAGGCCGCCGAGATGCGCCGCCTGATGACCGCAAAGCAGTACCGGGAAGCGAGCAACAACATCCTGACCCTCTACACGACGAAGGTGTTCGCGGGCAAGTGGCTCCCAGTGGTGCCGTGGGCGATTGGGCACGGCAAAGTATTCACCAAGGCCGATTGCTGGGCGTTACTCGAGCGCACGTTGCTACGTCGCAACAAACTCCGCGTCCGGCGCTGCGTTCCCCATCTTAAAAAGTGGATTGCCCGGTTTCGCAAGCGCAAGCAGGAGGAACTCGAGCGGAAAAAAGCGAAGGAGCTGGCCGAGGCCAAACAGAAGCGGGTGTCAGGAGGCGCCATCCTTACCGAGGACCAAATGAAGTGGTTCCACGAGCTCGCCCTGGTGTTTCACCGGCTCGACTGCGAAGTCGTCTACGACGTCGTTGGCAGCTTCCGCAGCCGCGAACTGGCCGTGGCGGCGATTGCCAGGATACTCGAGCAGCAATGGGATAAGAACCTCCCGGCCAACCTGGTTCGCGTCCTCCGCGATCTCAGCCTCAGCCCTAAGGTGTGCACGGTCCTGTCGGAACGCGCCATTGACACCGTGTCGAAGCTGTTTTCGCTCTCCCAACCACAGCAGGCGGAGATAGGATTCACCGCGGCGGAGCAACAACGGCTGGCGACGCTAATCGTGCAGCAGGAGTCGGAGTGCCTCCGCAATGAGCGCATGAAGGCGTCGGGCACCGGAGAGGTGTCTGCCGAGGAGCTCACGCAGCTGTTTGAACTGGCGGTCGCCGCCAGGGAGAAACCGGTCGCCAGAAACGAGGCCGCCGCACAGCTGGCAGAGACGATCGCGTGTAGCTACGAAATCGCCGAAGAAGCGCTCAAGCAAGCGAAAGGCAACAGCAGCCAGGCGGCGGCACTGATCTTGGACGGGCGTGTGTCGCTGCCCTCCACTCCGGCAGCTGCCCCCCCAGCGAGCGTGGCGAGGCCACCGCCGCCCTCAGCAGCCTCGGTGCCTCGTGCCGGCCCCGCCGGGGCCCCTGCGGCTGGGCCGCCGCCTCCCCGGCACCCCCGACCCGGCGATGAAGTGCCCTTTGGCATCGATGGAGCCGACAGGGCGGCGGGAGGTGCCCCGAGGCCGCCAGGACCGGCACACCATGGCACCGCCGCGCCTCAAGTCCTCAACCCCGGAAGCACCCCGTTACCGCGGCAGCACGCAGGGGGTCCTCCGGGATACTACGCCGGTCCGCCTCCGGCAGCCCCCTACGGCGCCCCTCAGCCACCCCCTCCGTTTGCCGGCACGCCTCAATATGGAAGCGCCCCTCAGCTTTACGGCACGCCGCAGCCGCACCCACCAATGGGTTACGGGGGCACCCCTCAGTATGGCACGCCGCAGCCATCCCCACCGGTCCATTACGGAGGCGCCCCTCAGTATGGCGCACCTCAGCCACCCCCACCAATGGGTTACGGGGCTCCCCCACCGGCCGGCTACTATGGCTATCCGCCACAGGGAGGGGGCCATCTCCCGCCGCCGCCGCAGGGAGGGCACAGCGGTGTTCCCGTGGGTCGTCCCGTTCAACTGCCTCCCTCTCGTACTGCTGCCCCCGCGTTTGCGCAACCCGTTGACCAGGCGAAAGTCAAACGTATCACAGATATGGGCTTCACTGCCGAGCAAGCCACACAAGCTCTCTCGGCCTGCGGTGGCGACCAGCAACGTGCCGTGAACTACCTGCTCTCCCAGTGAGAGTAATAGAGAGGGAGTGACCCACTGCTTCTGTCGAGTGCATCCTCCTTCTGGATTGCAACTGCAGGGAGTGACTCCTCTGCTTCTCTCTCTCCGTGTTACGGCGCCTCTTCACTCGTTTTTCGTTGCGTGGCTTGCTTTCATTCCTAGTCGCGGATCTGCTCCGCAATCGTCATCGCGTCGAGTGTGATGTTTGTGTTTTTCTGGTTTGTTTTTTGCGGACTCGCAAAAAAAAAGGGCCGCTTTCATGTCGTCGCCATGTTGATCATTCTTGTTTGTGTTGCTGAGTCGATATCAAATCTGTCGCTCACTACACTCGCGGACCGATGATTGGCGATATGGTACGCACAGACGCACGTGGAGCCCTCTTGAATTGAAACAAAAAAGCGGGGGAACACCAACCAGCGGAACAATTTTTGTGACGGTATTCCATTTCGTTACGGTGGGCGTTTTTTTTTTTGCCCCCCTGACACGCACAAATTGCAATTTTGACAGTCTCAGTTGGAGTATCCAACTTTTCTCCCTTTCCTTTTTCTTTGTTGCGACACCCTATTCGTTCCCCTCCATCCTTCTACATATGCCGCATGACAGCGTCCGCGCGTCACATTCATCTTCCTCCGCACCACCGTTTTCTATTGCTCCCCGTCGAGAGGAGGAGGGGGAGGTGAACGCGCTTCCTGTGCAGGTGAACGCAACTCCGAATGCGGCCGCGGCTGCGGTGCCTAAGTGGCACGCCGTCTGTTGTGTAAGGATTTGCAGCTCGGATGCCGCCAGAATGCAGTTCAAGCGCACCACCGACAGTCAGAAGTCGCCTAACGCGGGAATCGAACCCCATGTGGGCCCCGCGGCGGCGACGTTGCGCGATATTTTACGCCACGGTAGTCTGACGGAGGCGTCGACGTCGTCCGACGATGACCAGCCGCCGCCGGCAGCAGCGGACGGCGACGATGACCGCAGTGGCGACGAGGACGAAGCGGAGGAGGAGGAAGGACTTGCCAGCGCCGCCGAAACAGCGGCGGCAACCGCTGCCAACGCCACTTGGCGCCGCGCGTCTCCCCTGGCCCTGCTCACGCACGTGCTCTCGTCGCTCGTGGCGTATTCCCCTGACTTCGTCACGCCCTGCGGCACCTGCTGCCTTTTCACATTCACCGTCGCTGGTCCGGTAGAGACCGCGCGGCCCGCGACTGCGTCCTCCGTGCAAGTCTCGGATACGGCGCTGGATGGAGACGCGCCGTGCGCCCGGAAGAAGCACACCTCGTCCTCGTCGCCGGACCCCGCATCATCGGCGTCGGGTGGCTTGAGGACGTGTCGCGAAGTGGTGTTACTCGTGCTGCGGTCTCTCGAGCGGTGCCGCAAGGCCTTCAACTTTCCCGAGTCGTGGGGCGACGGACGTGCCGTTCCCGACGACGATAACGCGACGACGTCTCCACCCTTCTACTTCCCGATCGCCGCCGTTGCCTGCAGCGTCGCGGCCGAATGCGCGTGGCAGCCGCCTATTCCGTGGCTCTCCCCGCAGTGCCTCTCGGCGGCGGTGAGGGACGCCTACGACGCCACCGCCGTACTGCTGTCACCGGACATGCCCGAGGCGGCCAGGAAGACGCTGCCTTTTGCAGCCCAAACACATTCCGTTCACAACGCCGCGATGACGTCACCATTCGGTCGCGACCACGCCGTCGCTGCCTCCGAGCAAGCGGTGCCGCCGCCAATCCTCGCGGCCGCTCCCGCCTCGACGGGTCGACCGCATCCATTTAGCTTGCGCGTCGCCGACGTCATGTGGTTTTTGCTGTGTGCAGGACTCACGGACGAGCTCCGCGACGTTGGGGATTGGCATCTCCAATCGAGCGGAAGTGCTGACTCTCCCGCCAGCCAGCCCACCGAGTGCGGTGAACTCGCTCCCAAAATTGCTACAGTCGCCGTCGCCGGAAAGGGACACAGTGGTAGTCCGCTTCCTTCCAACGGCCTTGGATGGTTCAACTCCCAGTCGGGGAGGCGGTTTGTGCCTCTCGTCTACGCCTCCATGGCGCACGTCATCCAGCAGCACTTTCCCCCCGCGTCGCCGCTGCTTCTAACCCCGGCCTCTGCCAAGATCTCACGCTTTCCGTCGTTTGACGACGTCAGCTCCCTTGCGAGCGACTTCGTCGCCGCCGGCGGCACCGGCCACGGCGATGTCGGTTTAGATAGCGACGACGACGATGGGGGCCGGTGGATGTGCAGCGCCATGCGCGCCACCACGCACGCCGCCTCGCACGAGGCCGTCGTCCTCCGCTGCCTCGTGGATCTGCCACCTCCCAGATCGTTGCCGCCGCCAAGCGATCACGAGGAGCAGAGCGGAGGGAACGCATCGATCAGCGAAAATGACGACCCTCGCAGTGCAGCACAACAAAATCAAGTCGCGTCGAATTTTAATCGCTTGGTACGCGAAGGTCACGGCCAGCTCTTGCACTGCGTGGCGCTCGGCACGAGACGTCTGTGCCTCGCCGCGTCGTTCCGGTGGCACGCGTCAGCCGCGGCCATCCTGAGTGGTCTGCCACCGAGTCCGGTGAAGCCGTCGCCAAACGGGTCTTTCATGCGACGAGGACTCAAGCAGAGGCACGATGACGACGACGACGACGACAGGGCTGGCGCCGGCGACACGCCTACCCTTCGCGCGTTGCAAGTGGCGTCGCAGTTGCGACTGTTCACCAACGGAGGTCCGCTTCAGTGCAAAGGCGGCTGTTGCCCACCGCTGCACCAAGGAGGCGGCGAAGGTGAAGTTGGCTCGTGGGCGGGCACACACAAGTCGTCGCTGGTTGCGGTGCTGTCCACCGGCGTGGTCGAGTCGCGCGTTGTGAAGCGGCGCTTCATCGCCTGTTGCGCGATGGACTGTCAAGCCGACGCCGTGCCACGCCTCCTCAGTGCGGACCCTCACGGAAGGCCTCGGGACGTTCCTGGCGCCGTGGTCGTTGCGGATGTCGCCGCGCATGCCGAAATCGCCAACTTTCTGGCTCCGAGACGAGACTGCTGTTGCGTTAGCGGGCGGTTGACCGTGATGGGAACGCCGTCGCCAACCAAACGACGTCTGTGTTGCACGAAGTCCGGCAACCTTGGTCGTGGCTACTACGTGTACGGCCGGTGCCCAAACCTCCTCGACGACCAGGACGATGATATCGCCGCCGCAACAAGTGCCGCGAGTGCCGCGGCAGCCAAATGCCTTGCCAGCCGGGCGTCGCAAGTCGCGGGGCTCCGCAATTTCATGGAGTACTGGAAGCGCACGGCACTTCACGTCGTCGGGGAACGCTTCGGTAACGCCGTGAGCGAGGAGCCTCGTCGCCGTCAGTGTGAGGAAAGCGACGGCGACGGACTTAGTGCGGCTCGGGACTTTCCGCCTTCACGTTTCGTGATCAGTATGGTCCGCGCAAGGCAGCCGCCACCGACCTCGGGTGGCGGAGTGGGGGCCGGACGGGCGGACGAAGAGAGACTGTTTGAGACCTCCACGCTGCAGCACGCAATGCTGAAATTCCGCGCGCTGGTGCTCGACGCGATGTCTGTGTGTCCGCAAAACCAACCGCTGTTTCCGGCTATTACCGGGCCCCCCGCAGCGCCTGTGACCGCCTCCACCGCCGTTGGCATTCATATATCCGACGGCGACGACGCGACCACTGCACCGACGAATCACGACGACGCCGTGGAGTCATCGCGGCGTGATCTGATGCGGGTGGCAATCTGTCGACGGGAAGGAATTGGCGGCGTGACGGTGGCCATGAGTCCTCGTGACGACGGACTTCAGCATCTGGACGACCTGACGATTTTCCTCTGGGAGGCAATCCCATCCCCGGACGAGGAGCCAGGACACAAACGCGGCGACGATTCCGCCGCGACGACACTCTCGGCGGCGACCGTCTGGCAGGAAGCCTCTCTCCCCTTTGCCCGGTTCGCCGAATGTGTCCTGCGAAATCTTCGAACATTGGCGAACTGCTGCGGTGAAAACGGGTGGACGTTGCCCGCGGCTTTCGCTGCGACGTCTGACGACCCTTCACGCCGCAGCGATGGTGGTGAAGAGGGGGAAGGTCGGCGAGGGGCCCTTTCGACACGCGGGGCACGACACTCGCATTTTCTCTTGCTGTGGTATCGTGTGACCTCGGGCGACGTCCTGCTGGCCCGCTGCGCGGATTTGGCTGTCGCCGCGTTCGAGCGCTATTCGGATGCAGTCACGCTGCAACTCAGCGCGGTGGTCTCCCCCTTCACCGGACAGCTCGCTCACGTGGACCCGACAGGTGAGGTTGCCCCCACGGACTTGAGCGGGACGACTGCAACCAGTTCCTGTCACGGAGCGCCACCACAGCGGCCTCCTTTCCTCATGTCCCCCCGCTCCGGAGTGGCCTCTTGCTGTGGCACGACTGGGGGAGCTTTCCGAAACGCCGCGTTGAAGTCAGATGCGGACGATGGCAGTCGCTTGTGCTTAGGCGATGCCTTGGTGCACGCGCAGCTTCTCTACGCGCTCAAGCGGGTCGCGACCGCCTCGTCCGTCGGCCATCCGCTCTACGTCGCCGCCGACGTGCTGCGAGTGTACGAGGCTCGTGCCACCCCGCCCCTTCTGCAGCACCCAGAGAGGCTCATCCTTGCCGCGGTCATGCTACTGTTCGAAGCGCTCTCGCCTCTGCAGGACATCCGCTGGGTTGCCCGCCGCTGGCAGCTGCTTGAGCGTGAGCGGTCGGGCGCCGCGACTCGGGAAACCAGGAGGTCCCAACTCTCCCAAGATAGCGGCGGTTGGGTCCCCCCTGCGGAGCACTACGCCCACGCGACCAATGAACATCTCGTGGCGAAGGCGCCCCCCGATTCCTTTGCCGACACTCACGGGTGCCACGAACTGCCGCGGTGGGCCGTGCATTGGATCACGCAGGCATTTCACGTGAACGTACTTGCGACGCTAGCTGCCGCCTGGGAAGGGGGCTTTCGCGGACTCATCGTGGTTCTCTCGGAAGCCACCAACGTGCACCCAGATGCCGATTTATGCGAGCCCGTGCTCCGCTTACCTCCGCACGTGCAGCCCGCCCTCGTGCTGGGACAGCTGTCATCGGCGGAAGTCGGCGACGCGGCTGGCTGTCTCCTGGAGTACCTCGCGGATGAGTTGCCCCCGCGTGATTCAGGAGGAGATGCGGCCAGCAGCAGCACTTTACGCGGCCGCCGGCCGACCGGCGACGAAGGGAAAGCGGAGTGCTCCAACATTCAACCTGGTGGTGGTCGCCCCGTAGCGGGCGAGGCCTCCGCCGATGAGCATCAGTCCTCCTTTTTGCGACTCATCAACCCCCCGTCGTGCATCGTCGTCGCCCTATGGATCCGCGTAAAGCAAAAGCAGGCATCGATGATCCGGAGCGCGGCGCACGGCGAATCCCTTTCAAGCACCGCGGCGGCACCCCTGGGAACGCCTCCTACCGCAGATGACAGCCCCAAGCCGCAGTTTCCGCGGGTGGATTCCGAACCCACTTCGCTTTCTTGCCTCCCCGCAGACGCCGCCTCTGGCGCAACGCTGCGTCCCCTTCCACCTCAACCGTTGTCCAGCGCTGTCAATCCCAAAGCGACAAGAGCGGCCAAAACCGGATTCGAATCTTTGCTTGCACAGCTAGTCGCCCGCGACGCCAAGCCACCTGGACATGCGACGAGCCGGGTGGAATCGGCCGCACGGTTGGCGGCCTTGTTTTTGACGCTCTTGTCGCCCAGTCGTGACGCTGGCGCGATCGCAGCATCCACAGCGCCGGAAGGATATGCCCCCATGACGCCGTTGTCCTCCTCCTCTACCGCCATGGGGGGGGCATACCACCCGTCCGTCATGACAGGCACAGGGGGTGTCAGCAGCTCACAGCACGTGGTCGAGACGTTTCGCCAGTACTTGGTCGACCACGTGGTGGGTGTGGCGCTGCCACCGCATGACGCGGCCGCACTTCGACGCTTCCTCGCTCACAACGCGGTCGCTCCACGACGCAGCCGGCGCCTTCTCCAACCGCATATTATGGGCGGACATCGCGCCGCCATCGGCGTGTCGCCCAGCCCACAAGTCACCGTGTCGCTGCACACATCTGCGTCCGAACTGCCCCCTCTCACCGCACTGACCAGCCTTTGGCATGGCGCCATTCGCGACATGCAGGCCGCGATCGCAGTCGCCGCGCAGCCGCACCACCACCATACGACGCCTCAGCCTAGCGACCCAGCCGCGAGCGTCGTGCGGCTTCGTGTCGCTAGGGTGCAGCACGTGCTCGTGTCCCTCTGGTGCGCCATGACGACATTCGACGAAGTCGAGGAGCTCGGGCGCGATGTGCTGCTGCAAGGACGCATGCGCGAAGCCTTTCGCATGTGCCGTACATTTTTACAAAGTGCCTCCCCTCATGCTAGCCGGCATCCCCCCGATCGATGTACGACGCAGTCGCACGACGAGACCGTCCATCCTCACGCGAATCCCGACGCTCGGCCCTCCCCCAATCCAGCGCATCCTACTAGCGGCCCGCCGCCGCCGGTGTCGCCCACGGGCAGCTCCACGATGGGCGAGCACTGTAGTGTGCGGCAGGAATCGTTCGCCTTCGCGCCACCGCCTGGGGCAAGTGCCTCTGCGGGAGGCTTGCCCGTGGCTCCGTTCCCGAACGGATTCGTGCCTTCTGTGACAGGGCCCCCCCGCGAAGGGGGCGGGTCCGCTGCCTCGGAAGGGTCCACAGCGTCCCATCAGCTCTCCACGCTGATGGCTGGGTCACATGTTGGCGACCGTCGCACGGTCCTTCGCGCCCTTCAGGGCAGCCCATTCGCGACCAGCAGTAGTCAACGAACGCCGCATGCCGGCCGGCCGGAGAGCGTCTCGTCGTTCTCTGCTGCCGCCCACCTAGCGGACGCCTCATCCTTGTTGCTCCTCCTTCGTGACGTGGGGCAGTCGGTCCTCGCAGCCTTAGGGAGCTGCTCCAGTGAGTTCTTGAAGGTCGATGTTCACGGTCGAAAAGCTCGCCGGGTTGGCGTGAGTCTCCACTCTATCAACGGCAGATTGTCGATCATGTCGAAGGTGTGCGAACGAGCCTTCGCGGCGGTCACCTCGCCGGCAACGACAACAAGCACTGATGCGTCGACTGGAGCGGGGGTTGAGGAGCCCCCACCGAGGAACCGAATTGCGTTCCGCGCGATCGTCGAGGACCGCGCGGAGCTCGCAGCATCCACCACCGCCGCACTGCGGCTATTCCTCACTCAGGAGGATTGGTGCGCAGTGGGTGGAGGCTGCCATCCGCCGACCCCCCCGTGTGAGTCGCCAGATAACACTTCCTGTGACGTGGCACAACAACCGTCACAGCGTCACGAGTCGCCGAGAACCCCTTCCGGCCACCAGGTCGACTCCTCCGTGTGCTTGCTGGTGCAACGGCTCGCGCAAACATTCGCCACAGAGACCGTGTGCCTCGGCGAATTGGTGCCGCCAGACTCATCTCGGCACGATGCCCTCGGAACAACGGTGGCGCATACCGATGGCGGCGAGCGGTGGAATGGCTCGTTCGACACCCGAGCGGCCGCGATGGCGTCGAATGCCCCGCCGCGGTCGTCGCATCCCACTGCGGCGCTCGACGCTCCGCTCGACTCGACGCTATTCATCGGTGCTCGATTGGCGTTGCTGTCATCGCAAACGGCTCTGGCGCACACCGTCGGTACCGTGTTGCATCACGTCAGCAACCCGCTGGACGAAAGGTCTTCTTTCTGGGAAACGGACGTGGTGCGCGTGAGTCGCGCCGCGCTGTTTCATCGCAGCTTGGCAAGCGTTTGTCTCGCGGTGGCCATGATCGTGTGCGAAGACCATCACCACCAATTGTCGTGCGACGCCCGTGACGCGTCGGCAACGGTGGCCGCCGGTGCCATTCTCCGCGGGTTTCTACCGCCCCCCGCGGTCGTGCGAAAGCCGTTGAGCCTTTCCACCTCTGCAACGGGTTTTCGGGCCCGCCGAGTTTTGGCAACGCAGCAAGGTGCCTCCACCCCGACCGCGGCGGTAACCGGAGTCTCTCTGTAGTTTGACGGCCTGTGACATTCGGAGGAACGCACAGACGACGCGCGTATTATTATTTTGGCACCGCCCCCCCCCCCCCCCCCCCCTATTCGTGGAAGAAAGAGAGAGAGGGGGGAAAGGGCGGTATGGCAAACCGAATATGATCGTGTTTGCGAGTTGTTCTTTCGTCCTCGCAAGTCGCAACCACCCAGTCATGACACGTGATATTGGGGTGTTTTTTGTTTTTCCCCCGGCCAAATAGCCCGAGCCACCTTCGTTCTAGCCACCTTCGGAAGAACCGTGGTGTGTATCATTGTGTTTGCCAAGGTGTTGGTGCGCACTGATGGCGGCGGCAATGCCGTTATTGTTATTATTTACCGCCGTCGTCGCGGTGGCTCTTATCGTGGGCACGACGCTGCCGCACGCCGCGTCGTGGCAAACAGTGTTCAGAACAAGAAAGATCCATCCGCCGCATCGTTTCGAGTGGAGTCGGATCACCACGTCGTCGTTGCATCGTCGTCATCATCGTCTCGCTCATCACAGGATTTGGAGCCGGTCGATGGTGTCGCTCGTGGCCGCTCAGGCAGGTTTTGAGTCCGACTCCGGCCTATTGCCTCCACCCCCTCCACCTCGTTTACACAAGACGAAGACAAACTCGAGCTCCTCGACGTTGTCCGCGGACGTCAGTGGCACGTGGAGGTCCCTTTCCCGACCCTCTTCGACCCAGCCGTCTCCTAGTCTCGAGACCTGGACGATTACGGAAACGCTGTCCGCCTCAATTAGGCTCCCCGTCTTTCCTCCGCGCATCCAGCTCGTGTCCAGCGCGTCGATACCCGCGACGTGCATCACTGACGCACTGGACACCGCGGTGGATCAGCGGTGCCGAACGGTGGTGTTTGCGATGACGAACGACGGGTTTGACTTCGACTCGGCGGACACTCGATTCCGTGTGTCACACTTCCTCGCGAGGGAGAAGGCCGCGGGTGAGCCGCTGAACGATGGCATCGACGACACGGACGCAACTTCCGCGGCGGCGGTGGCGCTCGCAGTGGCCGCCGCGTCGTCATTATTCAACGCGTCTGCCGGCGGCATCGACGCGGGCCGCATCGTGCCCGCGAGAATCTCTTTGCCGTTTGGAGTGACGAACCTTTGGGACCAAGTCATTTACGCCTCGACGGTGACCGTGAATGTAACGCACCTGGCGATCCAACTTGGGCTGTCGGTCGGCCTCGACGTGGTCGACCCCGTCCCGATCGTATTCAACTTCACCGGCCTGCGGCTGTCATTGAGAGACGAGGAGCCGGTGGGACGCCGTTCCTTCACGGTGGTCATCACGCCCGCTCGCGCGCCGCTAGTACCACCGGGTCTGCGGGCCTCTAGCGTCGTGGCGAGCATCGTCGGCGCCGCCACGGTCACGCTGCCCCTGATATCGACCATCGCCGACACCCAGATCCTCCTGCTCGGCTTGTCATCCGTTTGCTTCGAACCGTCCGTGCGCAACGCCGCGCTGCTCTCCATCCGTGCCGTGTTTCCCGCCATTGGATCCAACTCAATCTCAACCGTTTCCGAGCTCGCGGCGGGGCTCTTACAGAACGTCGGCATTATGACGGTGGTCGGTACGGCTCAGATTGCCTTTGTGTATGTGCTGAGCCTTCGACGCGAGCAAGAGGGGCGCTACGCGTTGGCCCTTGCGACGATCTATTGTCCGTCGCTGACGCTGGCGGCGGGGACGCTGCTCCACAGCGGCATCGCCTTCGCGTCGTTTAGAATACTCTTCGCGCCTCAGACAGCGGACTGGTCGCTTCTCGTGGCGCTGTTTGGTGCGGCGGGTTGCGTGGGCACGAGCGTCGTGCCCCCGTTGCTCTATGACAAGGTTTTCTCCGGGGTGTCTCGCAGTCATGAACTTTGCACCGCGCACTTTCCGGCGCTTCTTCGCGTCGGCATGGCGTCGTCCAGCTGGGGTCCCAAGTTGAAAATACGCCCGTGGGTGGTGCCGTTTGGGCCAGTCGGTCCCAACGGATTGCGCTTCATCAACCTTCATTTGACGCACAACTTGCTTCACGCGATCGTCCGCGCGGTGGATGTGCGCTCCCGGGGCCAATGCGGCGTCGTCATCGGTCTTCATCTACTCATTCTGGTCGCGCACATAGCGGTCCTGTTTTACCGGATGCCCTACCGCGCCCCGCTGTCCAACTGGCTCGCGGCGCTTTCAAGCGTGGTGACCATGTTGCCGTTTAGTTTGAGCCTTGTGCACGTCGCGCAGCCGGACATCATCATGGCGGACAACACGGAACGGGCTGCCATCGTGGCCCTGTCGCTCACGACCTTGTGGAGCGTCGCGAACGCGGTCAACACGTGGTTTGAGAGCAACTACATCACGCCGGTCGTATGGAAAAGGGACAAGGCGTTGGGATCGACCGACGTGAATAACAACGACGACCCTCTTGGGGGCCAAGGGGGGGGAGAAGGAAAAGGGGAGGAGGACCGGTTGGAGTTCCAGGGCATCGAGGAGCTCATCGCCTACAACCGCAAACGCAACGCTCAGCGGCCGGCGGATGGCAATGACCACGCGCGCGCCAACGGCGACGACGACGACGACGCCGCGGCCCTCCAGCACCACCTGCGGCAGGAAAGCGGCGGCCCGGACAATGTCAGCCCCCCGCCTAGAAGGCGGCCCCCGCGGCGCAACAAGTTAGTGGCCGCCCCACCTCCCGCCCGTGATCACGACGACGATCATCAAGGAGGAGGACGAGCGGACGAGGGTGGGTGTACCCCTGTGGAAGGGAGCGACGACGACGGCGGTGACGACCCCGACGACGAGTCTTTCCTGTACTTCGGGCCGGTCGGGCCAGAGGAGGCCACCATCCAACGCTACCACGCGGTGCAGCGCATGATCGTCAATCGGGCCAAGGAGCAGCGTGCCATGTGGGGCGAGAGCGGCCGCGCCCGAGAGCCCATGGTCGCCCTGCTTAAGGGCGAGGGCGCCATGCCACCCCACCTCCGGGCAGCGCGTGAGAAGGACTACCGCATGTTGTGACACCC
>ERZ1292630.2098-Hain-H41-02um-R3-2098-length-18843-cov-25_pt1 | contig 18843 bp, 18 predicted proteins | sample MGYA00564408_ERZ1292630 | MGnify/ENA primary metagenome ERZ1292630 (study PRJEB36523, sample SAMEA6512641) | groundwater metagenome | collected 2019-01-08 | study: AquaDiva: Metagenomics assemblies of 32 groundwater samples
TTGGCATAGCGGTCTACCGCAATGGTTTCCACGCCCAGGCGTTGCAAAGCGATAATGACTTCCTTGCCCAGCTCACCACTCCCCAGCAGCATCACTTTTGTCGCTGATGAACTTAGCGGTGTGCCGATCACTGATCTTTTGTTCATTGTGTTATTCCAGAGTAATTGTTCTTTTTTCATCCTGCTGCTGTAATGCCCATTGCACATGTTCACGCACCATTGCAGACGCATCGTTCAGGCGGGCTTGCAATGCCTTGACTATTTCAATCGAGTAAGGCGCGTTACCCAAACCAACGGCGATATTGCGCTGCCATTGTTGATAACCAATACGGCGAATCGCGCTGCCCGCCAATCTGGTTTCAAATGTTTCCTGATTCCAACTGAATAATTCAATCAACGACACATCATCCAGGCCATGACGCACATGAAAGTCGTTTTCATGGGTGATTCTGGCAAATTTATTCCAGGGACATACCAACTGGCAATCATCGCATCCATAAATACGATTGCCAATCAGGGAGCGCAACGATTCGGGAATACTGCCTTTTAACTCGATCGTCAGATAAGAAATACAGCGCCGCGCATCCACCTGATACGGCGCAACAATCGCTTGCGTCGGGCAGATATCGATACACCGGGAGCAACTGCCGCAATAATCCCCAATCGCATCATCGGCGGGTAATGGCAGATCCGTATACATTTCACCGAGAAAAAACATCGAACCCGCCTGGCGTGAAAGCAACAATGTGTGTTTACCGCGCCAGCCCAAACCTGATTTTTGCGCCCACGCCACTTCCATCACCGGCGCGCTGTCAGAAAAAACCCGGTAATTGAATGACCCCACTTCAGTCGTGATTTTGTCAGCCAATTTTTGTAAACGTGCGCGCACAACCTTATGATAGTCACGTCCTAAAGCATAACGGGAAATAAATGCCTGATCACCTGCGTTGATCACATCCCAGCTATTCCTGGCGGAAGGCGGTACATAATTCATACATACCGAAATAACCCGCTGCGTTCCAGGCTCAAGCTCAGCGGGCCGGGTGCGTTTGGTGCCATGTTTCGCCATATAATCCATGTCACCGTGATATCCTTGATCCAGCCATTTGAACAAGCCTGATTCCACCACTGACATATCCGCATGGGCATCGGCGATACGCATATCCTGAAAGCCGAGCTCTTTACCCCATGCTTTTATAACAACAGCCAAAGCAGCATAATCGGGTAATTTATTTGTTGAGGTATTCTCTTGCATAGTCCACATTCTACAGATTCTGAATCAGCACAAAACCTTACTTATTATCTTGCTGATGAAGCAGCAACATTAGCTTTTGGTAAAAAAATAGCCGCTTCCTTGCACGCCGGGTTGACTATTTATCTGGTTGGCAATCTGGGGGCCGGTAAAACAACGTTAACGCGAGGTATTTTACACGGCCTTGGCTATGAGCATGTAGTCAAAAGCCCCACCTATAATTTAGTTGAAATCTATAAAGTTTCTAGGTTATACTTGTATCACTTTGATTTTTATCGATTCAATGATTATTTTGAATGGGAAGAAGCAGGCTTTCGCGATTACTTTAATTCAGATTCAATCTGTTTGGTGGAATGGCCTGAAAAAGCTGGCAATCTGTTGCCAGTGGCTGATTTGCAGCTCTTCTTCAGCACCCTCGATACAGGCCGGAGTATTGAAATTCGGGCTGGTACGGAGACTGGAAAACAATGCTTAAAACATTGGAAAGATCAGAAAAGCTTATGATCACATGTTTTAGCGGCGGCAATATTGCTTCCATAAAACATGTCTGCCTTGCATTCTTTATTCCAGCCTTTTTGTTCTTTGTTACATTTTTAAGTCAACCTGTTTTAGCTGCTGATACTACAGTCAAATCAGTCCGCGTTGGATTAACACCTGACTATACCCGCATCACCTTGGAATCCAACCGGCCGCTTCAGTATGAATTAAGTATGCTGAATGACCCGCATCGTGTTGTTATCGATTTAAGCAATACACAGATTTCTCCCGCACTGGCGACACTGCCACAAAAAGTCGATGCCATTGATCCTTTTGTTCAGAAAGTCCGCATAGGACAATTTAAACCGCATGTTATCCGATTGGTATTTGATCTTAAGACGAATGTCGTACCGCGCGCATTTGTTATTGAGCCCAAAGATAATTTTGAACATCGTTTGGTATTGGATATTTATCACCCCGATAAAGCGGCACGAATGGATTTGAATGCCAATACCAATGTTGATATTGCCGCTGATCTTGAGACTGATATCCTGGATGAGTTGATCGCAACATTAGTACTTGATCACAATCGACAAGAAACTAATCACGCGCAACACCATCATAAACATCAACCAAAGCAACCCATCCATCAATCAAAACAACCCAACAGTTTTCAAGCCGCACAAAACCGCAAACCCAAACCGATGATTCCACGGATCATAACTATCGCTATTGATCCTGGCCATGGCGGCAAAGATCCTGGTGCAGTCGGATATAAAGGCACGTATGAAAAAGATGTCACTTTGGCAATTGCCCGGAAGCTCAAGGCCAGAATCGACAAAGAACCTGATATGCGTGCCATACTGACTCGCGAAGGTGATTATTATATTTCACTCCCGCAACGCCGTATTAACGCTCGACGTGTCAATGCAGATCTGTTTGTATCGATACATGCGGATGCCAATCCCAGATCCCACGCACATGGCTCCTCAGTATTTACATTATCTGAACACGGCGCAACCTCAACAACGGCCAGTTGGCTCGCCAACAAGGAAAATAGCGTGGACAATGATTTGATGGGAGGGATTGATATCACATCAAAATCAAAAGACATCAAAGAGTTATTGCTGGATCTTTCACTCAATGCAACCATTAATGACAGCGTCAAACTGGCCGAGCATGTTTTGAAACAACTTGGAAGCATCAATCATTTACATAAAAGAAATGTCGAGCAAGCTGGTTTTGCCGTACTCAAATCACCTGATATTCCCTCGATCCTGGTAGAAACAGCCTTTCTCAGCAACCCCAAAGAAGAAGAGAAACTACGCAGCAAGGATTATCAAAATAAAATGGCTGATGCCGTGTTTCTAGGCATTAAAAATTACTTTGCAGATAGTCCCGCATTAGCACGTGCTGAAATGGCCCAAGCAAAATAAGCAACGAATCTTCCTTTTAAAATATAAATCAAATTAAACTGTTTCATTATCAAGAGTTACAATAGCGTCTTTATACTCACACGAATCGCAGTAATCTTGGTATAAGATCCCAAAATATTTAATACCGCCCATCGGCTATAAACTTTTGACATTCTTATACCGGTTGCCAAGCATAAATTGATGCGTATCAACCACTTTCATAAAACAATGGATCAATGGTATCAACTTCGCACCAAAAATGGCTTGCCACACATTTTCCTAACCGGCAGCTATACTCTGGCAGCGTTGGAAGACATACTGGAACCTTTGACCAGCGAGCTTACCAATCAAGCAAAGAACCGTGATCTTTACTGGGATTTAACCGGTATCCAGCAAATGGATACCGCCGGGGTAGTTATGTTATGGCGTGTCTGGAAATCCCGGCGGCCCGAACATTTGCAATTACGCCCTGAACATGAAGAAATGCTTAAGCGGATTGAGAATTTCCCAATTTTCCAATCGGAAGCTGAATATAAAGATTTACTGTGGCCTGTAACCCGCTTAGGGAAACTGGCACTGCTTTTATGGGAACATATCGTAGGCATCACCACTCTGATTGGGCAGTTGGTGATTGATATTATTTACTTGATTCTTCACCCGATATATATTCCCTGGCGTGAAATCTCGGCCAATTTATTTCGCACTGGCGCACAAGCTCTGGGCATTACTGCATTGGTCGGATTTCTTATTGGGATCGTATTAAGTTATCTGTCTTCCAAACAATTGCAATTATTCGGTGCAGATATCTTTATTATCAATATATTGGGAATCAGTATTATTCGCGAATTGGGTCCAATGCTCGCAGCAATACTAGTGGCCGGCCGTTCCGGTTCATCCATGACAGCTCAGTTGGGTGTCATGCGTGTAACCCAAGAACTGGATGCTTTGACGGTTATGGGTATTTCACATAGCCAACGTCTGATATTACCCAAGTTACTAGGACTCGGCATTGCGATGCCGTTATTAGTTATGTGGACCAGTGCAATAGCATTATTGGGTGGAATGGTCGCAGCGGAATTACAGCTGGGTTTGAATTATCAATACTTTCTGACCGCACTGCCTGATGCTGTGCCTATAGCCAACTTGTGGCTGGGGCTTGGGAAAGGTATGGTATGTGGAATGGTGATAGCACTCATTGCCTGTCATTTTGGTCTAAGAATACAACCTAACACTGAAAGTTTAGGTGAAGGCACAACTTCTTCTGTTGTCACTTCTATCACAGTAGTCATTATAATTGATGCAATTTTTGCAATTATATTCTCTGATGTAGGACTTACCTAGATTAATGATAAAACCAGAATGTATTATTGAAATTGAAGCGCTGCATACTCGTTTTGGTAACCATATTGTTCATCAAGATGTCAATTTATGTGTGTATCGGGGTGAAGTACTGACACTGATAGGTGGTTCAGGTAGTGGAAAAACGACATTACTGCGCCAAATGCTTAGTCTGGAAGAACCATCACAAGGAACCGTAAAAATTTTTGGATGCTCCCGCAGTGATCCTGATTTTATTCTCCAGAGAAAAAATATACGCAGCCGTTCAGGCGTACTTTTTCAGCAAGGCGCGCTATTTAGCGCATTGACCGTATTTGATAATGTTGCTTTACCTTTACGTGAGTTACACACACTCAGTGAAGACATAATTCGTGATTTAGTGACGATTAAACTTGATATGGTGGCCATTGGACCCGAACATGCCTATAAAATGCCTGCAGCCTTGTCCGGCGGAATGATCAAACGTGTCGCCCTGGCCCGTGCTCTCGCATTAGATCCAGAGCTATTATTTCTTGACGAACCTACAGCCGGACTGGATCCTGAATTAAGCGAAAGTTTTGTAGAACTAATTCTTGCATTACGCAGTGAAATGGATTTAACGATTGTCATGGTTACCCATGATCTTGATACATTAGTTGCATTGTCAGATCGTATTGCGGTTTTAGCTGATCAACAAGTTGTTATAACGGGTACATTAAATGAGATATGCAGCTTTCAACACCCATTTATAACCAGTTTCTTTAAGAGCATACGACATAAACTTGATCAAAAAAACAATTTGGAGCAAACATGGAAAACCGTGCCCATGCCCTCGTAGCCGGCATATTTGTTATTTTCCTGAGTATCACAGTCGTTCTAGTGGCCATGTGGTTCGGTGGAAACAACATCCAGCGTAATTCTTATCTCGTGGTGACCAAAGAATCGGTTAGCGGACTTAACCCTCAATCCGCTGTGCACTATCGCGGCGTTAATATCGGTAAAGTTGAAAGTATTGAATTTGATCCTGACAATTTACATCAGATTCTGATCCATATTTCGATTGACGAAAATGTTGTGCTGAACAGAACAATTTATGCGCAATTAGGCTATCAAGGTGTTACGGGACTGGCCTATATACAACTGAATGATGATGGCATCGATAATGAACGATTACCCCTGGATGCGCACATTCCAATGCGGCGATCATTACTGGAAGAGGTTGCTGGATCGGGCCAGCATTTACTGACTAATGTCAATAAATTAGTGATAAAAATGCACCGCTTGCTGAATGATCAGAATCAAACACAAGTATCTGAAATTCTGATGAATATTGAGAAAGCCACCAGAAATTTTGATGGCATAGCCAGTCATTTACAGCCTGTATTAGAATCCTTTACTGAACTGACCACCGAATCCAGCACTTTGGTTAAGCGCCTGGATCAACTTTTAGGTGAGATTAATATTGCCATGGCAAATGCCAATCAAAAAGAAGGTATTTTTGACAGTCTGTCTCAAAGCACACAAGAACTGGCAATCGCCATTCCTGAGCTACGAAAAGTCAGTAATAACCTGGTACGCAATTCAAACAATCTGGACAGAGTGTTGCATCAATTAGAAGAAAATCCGCAAAGCCTGATATTTGGTCGCCCTCCGTCACTGCCTGGTCCTGGAGAAGCGGGTTTTGCATCACCTGCAGAGCATATAAAATGATCAAAGCGCTATTATCGATTCTAATCTTTTACCTGCTCTCAGGTTGTACCGCAATTCATAAATCACAGCCTCCAATTTCCATTTATGATTTTGGCCTGCAACCATCGCAGCATACCCCAGATACCCTGCAGCAATCTCCGAAACTAAGGAAAAGTATACTCATAGCCGATGCTACCGCGCCATCATGGCTGGATAACAACGCGATCCATTATCGGTTCCTCTATCACAATCCTGCTCAATCATATACTTATGCCAATAGCCGCTGGATTGCAACACCTACTGCCATACTGACCCAGCGGATTCGCAACCGTATCGTTACCAACACGAAAGAGCAAGTCATAAAAGACAGTAGTACAGCAAGAACTGATTATGTTTTACACGTTGAATTGGAAGAATTCTCTCAACTATTTGATACGATCAATGACAGTCATGTTGTCATTGGCTTGCGCGCCAGTTTGATTGAACGCAATTCGCGCCATCTAATTGCCCAAAAGGACTTTAGCATTAAGGAGAAAACTCCTGCTGCTGATGCGGCAGGTGCCGTATTTGCTTTAAACTCGGCAAGTAATCAGTTGATTAATGAATTGATTGATTGGCTAACGATTGAATTGCCCTCAAATTAGCCTTACAACTCGCCACCAAAATTAATCACAACTTTGATTAATTTATTATTCGCTTATGTTAGTATCCCGTAAATTATTGCTCAAGGGGTTATTTCGTGCGTTTATTCTTTGTCACCTTTCTTTTAGCCTATCTGCTAAGCGCCTGTGGTCATAAAGGACCGCTCTATATTCCTCTTCCACAGACTGATGAAGCAAATCGCACATCACAAAATGAAATTGAAAAGAAATGAGCGGTTTTCCAGAATTCATCTACCGTGACAATGAACTCTTTGTAGAATCCGTACCTTTAAAGCAGATTGCTGATGAATTCGGCACCCCATGCTATATCTACTCACGATCTGCCTTAACCAAGGCTTATCAGGAATTTGATTCTTCTTTTGCAAGTCGCGATCATTTGATTTGTTATGCCGTAAAAGCCAACTCCAACATTGCCATACTCAATCTATTTGCGCAGCTAGGCAGCGGTTTCGATATTGTTTCCGGTGGCGAACTACTGCGTGTGATTAAAGCAGGCGGAGATCCCGGAAAGACTGTATTTTCCGGTGTTGGCAAAAATGTGAATGAAATGCGCATGGCTCTGGATGCCAATATTTTGTGTTTTAATGTGGAATCTGAAGCTGAGTTACTTGCTTTAAATCAGATCGCAGAAGACATGGACAAGATTGCACCGGTTAGCTTACGCGTGAACCCGGATGTAGACGCCAAGACTCACCCATACATATCGACCGGTCTTAAAGAAAATAAATTCGGCATCCCGACCAGTGAAGCTGAAAGAATTTATAAATCTGCCCACCGGTATGCTCATATCCGTTTTACTGGATTGGATTGCCACATCGGATCTCAACTGACTGATCTTGAACCCTTTATGCAAGCGGGCAACAAAATGCTCGATTTACTCAATAAACTACAATCACAGGGCCTGGAAATTGAACATCTGGATTTGGGAGGTGGATTAGGTATTCGCTACGCCAATGAAACACCCCCAACCATTAAAGAATATGTATCTGCGTTATGCGCCAAAACCCATCAAATCAAACAACGCCTCTTGATTGAACCGGGTCGCTCACTCGTGGGCAATTCAGGCATCCTGCTTACTCGAGTTGAATATCTCAAACATACACCTGCACGAAATTTCGCCATTGTCGATGCAGCGATGAATGACTTGATGCGCCCAGCACTTTATGATGCCTACCATGAAATTCTACCGGTCACTGAAAATAATGGAGAATGCAAAAATTACCAAATTGTCGGCCCTGTTTGTGAAACAGGCGATTTCCTGGGACATGATCGCAGGCTGAGTCTGGCTCATGGAAATTTATTGGCTATCATGTCAGCCGGTGCTTATGGCATGAGTATGAGTTCAAATTATAATACCCGGCCACGCGCAGCTGAAGTGATGATAGATAAAAGCACTGTTCATATCATCCGGCAGCGTGAGACAATTGATCAATTAATCGCTACTGAGCAAGTTCTGCCCTGATCAATCGTCATTCGCATAGATATGGAGATATGCTCAACTGTAGTAACATGCCTTATTGCCTTATGATAAATCTGTAATGACAAGTCTTTCCAGCATTGATGATGAACAATATCAGGATCATATCCTGCAAGGCGTATCTCGCACTTTTGCATTAACTATCCCGCAATTACCTGAAGCTTTACGTCGCGTGATTGGTAATGCATACCTTCTATGTCGTATCACCGATACGATTGAAGACGATAACGCTTTAACTTCAGAACAAACCAGGCAACTATCGCATATGTTCTCTGAAGTCGTATGCGGAAATGCATCAGCCGAAGAATTTGCAAACGAGCTCTATCCTCTTCTTTCCAATCACACCATTCCAGCAGAACATGATTTAATAAAACACACACCTTCAGTTATCCGTATTACACATAGCTTTAATTCCGCTCAACGCAATGCCTTGGAACGATGTGTTCGGATTATGGGGCAAGGCATGTCTGATTATCAGGAAACTGAATCTCTGGAAGGACTAAAAGATCTGTCTGCAATGGATCAATACTGTTATTACGTTGCAGGCGTTGTCGGTGAAATGTTGACTGAATTATTTTGCGATTATTCCCAGGAAATAAATCATCACAAACCAGCTCTGATGAAACTCTCCATATCCTTTGGACAAGGACTGCAAATGACGAATATCCTTAAAGATATTTGGGATGATCGTAAACGCGGAGCTTGCTGGTTACCTCAAGATATTTTCCTTAAACATGGATTTGATCTTCGCAATTTGCAATCAAGCACATCTGATGTCAAATTTCAGACCGGACTAGCCGAGTTACTGGGAATCGCTAAAAGTCATTTACAGAATGCACTTATCTACACAAGCTTGATTCCTCCACAAGAAAAAGGAATTCGCCGTTTCTGTTTATGGGCAATTGGTATGGCAATCTTGACTCTCAATAAAATCAACCAGCACCGTGATTTTTCTGAAGGTACACAAGTAAAAATTACTCGCCGCAGTGTTAAAGCCACAGTCGTAACAACCAGTTTATTTGCCAGCAATGACTGGATATTAGATCTGCTGTTTAAACTTACATCCAGAAATATTCCTGACGTTGACAGACACAAAGAAGCCTATCTCGGGAATCAAATAAAAGATCAATGACCTATTGTAGGTCAGATTATTCTTCTTATTTCTTCAGGCATTCCTAAACTTAAATCCCATAACAGACTACAAGGCATTATTTCATCATGAAATCATTGGTTACTGGTGCAACAGGATTTCTCGGTTCCGCTGTTATGCGGTGTTTGCTAACCGCTGGCCATGAAGTTCGTGTATTAGTAAGGCCTGACAGTAACCGAAGGAACCTTGAAAGTTTTCCGGTTGAAATTACTACAGGTGATCTACGTGATCATAGATCGCTGAAAGATGCTATCCGTGGTTGCGATAATCTATTTCATGTCGCTGCTGATTATCGTCTTTGGGTTCCTGATCCTGAAACAATGCATGAAATCAACGTCACTGGCACACAAGCGCTGATCATTGCCGCTGCCGAGGCAGGATTAAAACGCATTGTTTATACCAGTAGTGTGGCAACTTTAGGTTTAAACCAGGATGGATCGCCCGCTAATGAAGAAACACCATCAAGTTACGCAACCACCACCGGATTTTACAAACGTTCCAAATATCAAGCCGAACAAATGGTCAAACAATTGACCGACGATCACCATTTGCCCTTAGTGATCGTTAATCCATCCACTCCAATTGGCCCCGGAGACATACGCCCTACACCAACAGGCCGCATCGTGCTGGATACTTTAATGGGTCGAATGCCTGCCTATGTCAATACAGGATTAAACATTGCCCACGTAAATGATATAGCCTATGGACATTTATTAGCTTACCTGCATGGAAAACCGGGAGAACGTTATATTCTGGGTGGTGATAACATGACTTTATTGCAAATCCTCCAAACAATTGATGAGATCAATGGAATACCCAAGAATCGCATCAATATACCCATTTGTTTAATGCTCCCAATAGCGTGGTTTATGGAGAAAATTGCAACTTTCACATACACTGAGCCACGTGCGACACTGGACAGTATCCGTATGGCCAGAAAGCTTATGTTCTTTTCCAGTGAAAAGGCTCATCGTGAATTAGGCTATCAATATCGTCCTGCGACTGAAGCACTTAAAGATGCTGTTAAATGGTTTAAAGAAAATGGCTATTGCAACTAACTCAACTAGCTGTCAACCTCTATCCTTTTATTCATATCCTTCTAATAGATTTCTACCTATTTATCTTTCTTTTCAATCTTGATCATCATCCAGCAAGAATTCCAAATGAAATCTGCTACAAAATAGATACTGAGCCACAAATTTCAAAGTTTCCCTAAACAAATCTCCTTTCTTTCCGTAACAATAAAAACTGAATATCATTAAAAAGATTTAAATCACAATCTAATTTATATTTTTCATAATATTAGAAAGTTTTTTTTAGATTTAATCTAAACTTCCACTGTTAATTGTCGTTACATAAAAACATGGGGAGCCATATAAACAAGCTAATTAGCTAACTTACGAACTGAATTGAAGCAACTTTGATGGTTTAAAAAAACAGAGCTTATTTACGGAGAAAAAAATGCCTGACAAAAATTTAAAATTCTTGGTAGTGGATGATTTTTCTACTATGCGCAGAATCGTTCGTAACCTTCTGAAAGAGCTTGGATTTGTCAATGTTGATGAAGCTGAAGATGGAGCAGTTGCATTACGTAAACTGCAAGAAGGTAATTTTGATTTTGTTGTCTCTGACTGGAATATGCCCAATATGGATGGCCTGACCATGCTTCAGAATGTACGTGCTAGCGAAACACTAAAAAAGATACCCGTACTCATGGTGACCGCCGAAGCTAAAAAAGAGAATATTGTTGCTGCAGCACAGGCAGGAGCAAGCGGCTATATTGTAAAGCCTTTTACTGCAGCTACCCTTCATGAAAAATTAAATAAGATTTTTCAGAACATGGAAAGTAAAGCATCCATTTAAAAAAACAGCCGTTCTTCTCACAATAAATTATCGAGCTCAAAATGAATACAAAGCGCCTTATGAAAGCAAAAGTTGATGATGCTTCTCAAGAAGAAGCTAGCACAAAACCTGTTAAATTAGCCGAAACATCCATAGCATCCGCTCTAAAAAATATTGAAGAGAATGAACTTATAACGACTGATAAGAAAGTCATTGATCAGATTGGACAATTGACCCGAACCTTGCATGATAGTCTACGTGAGCTTGGGTACGACAAACGCCTCGAATCAATCGCGGCTGAAGCCCCCGAAGCACAAGACAAACTATCTTATGTCGCGGCTAAAACTGAGCAAGCAGCCGAACGCACGCTCAATGCCACCGAGATTGCGATGCCTATCCAGGAGAAGCTTTCAACAGATGCGATTCATTTGTCTGAACAATGGAAAGAAGCCTTTGAAGCGCAGCAAGCCAAACCTGACACGGAGAAATTCAAAATATTAATGATTGATACGCTGCATTATCTTGATAATGTCCCTGCACAAGCTAATGCAACAAATGCACAATTGCTGGAAATCATGATGGCGCAGGACTTTCAAGATTTAACCGGCCAAGTAATCAAAAAAATTACTCATATGGTGCAGAGCTTAGAAAAAGATCTAATAGAATTGTTACTTGCCAATGTGCCAGCCAAAAAAGCTGCTGCCGAAGAAGAAGGACTCATGAATGGTCCGGTCACAAACCCAGAAAAACGCAGCGATGTGGTAAGTAATCAAGATCAAGTCGATGATCTGTTAGCTAGTCTCGGATTCTAGATCATACATTCCAACTACACCTCTTTCATTTATCCACGTGATTTGCAAGTGTCTTCAGAATTTTTAAACTACTAGGCACTCAAATAACGGCCCTGGGTATTTGACCAGGGTCGTTTCAAAACAATCTTTAGAATTTTATGCTCGTTGTGACTTTCTTATCGAGCATAAAAATGCTTAATTATCTGTTTTTTCTTTATCTGCTGTTGCAGCTTCTTCATCTGAATCTTCTTGAGATTCTTCAGAATCTACAACAGGAGCACTTTTCTTAGCAGCTTTGGTTGCTCCCTGTTTTGCGCTTTCTTTTTGAACTGCTTCAAGATCAGCATCACTTAACATATCGCGGTCCATTAAGCTTGGAGGATATTGGCCTGGCTTTGGATCTCCGCACGCGGTTAATGTCAGCGCGATAAGAGCAACAACAAAAAGTGAATATTTCATGAAAATCTCCTTTGTATTAATATCAAATATTGTTTATGGACATATTCAATGTCACATTGAAACTCAATCAGTCACAAGCCACATGCCTAGCTTACGATCTTTATTTGGAATTAAATGCAGTTCCGCAGAGAGAAAATATGCTTTCAAAAAATTATGTGTTTAAAGAACTTAATTTTCTAAATTAGTAGGATATGATTTCTGAAGAGCATAAGAATAAATAAAACATTTACCCTTACGTGACTAAGGATAACATTTAAAAAATATTGTGTGTGATTTTATGTCAGAAAGTTTTTATTAGCGGCTGACTCCATTAATGACCCACCGATAACACCCTGCACATTGACCCATAGATGGGGCAAACCGAGTTCATCCAGCCAATCGGGTCCCTGTTCTTCCTTGAGCATACCAATGGTTGATGCACTACCCGCAACGACACAAAATTCACCAACCACACTCACCGCCGCCATGTAGCTGACTGGCCAACCGGTTTTTGGATTCAATACATGACCGTAGCGAACTCCATTAACTGTGATACACCGCTCGTAATCCCCGCTACTTGCAAGAGCACCAGAATAAAGCAATAACGTCTGTAACACACCATCGGATCGACGTGGATGACGTATCGCTATTCGCCAGGGACTGCCATCATGATGAGGGCCAATGATTTTGATATCCCCTCCCAGATTAACGATTCCATGGCGAATTCCAGCCTCCCGGCATAACGATGCGGCACGATCAACGGCATATTCCTTGACCACCCCACCAAAATCAATTTCCATTCCAGGAATGGTAAATGTCAGGATGGGGCGCTGCCAGTTTAATTTATACCACCCAATCTTTGTGATCAGTGCTTGAATTGTTTCCTGGGCCGGTATGCTTCCAGATTTAAAATCCCAGACCCGGCGCAGAATTCCCGAAGTGATATCAAATAAACCATCACTTTGTTGATAACAAGTGGCTGCGTAATCCAGTAACCCGGCAGTTTCATCATCAACGGTTATGGAGCCGCCTCGTGCTGCTGTACGATTAATTTCGGATAAAAAACTGTCTGCACGATAGCGAGAATAGTTTGCTTCCAGACGATAAACATCATCCATGGCAATCTTGGCCGCACGCTTTGCTTTCTTTGCACTGCTGGCATAAAGCTGGATCGAGCAGGGTGAGCCCATTGCTTTAAAGTCATAGTGGTAATAATTTAGGCGAGTCACGATATTTTGCTAATGACAGAAATATTTTCAACAAATTATAGGAGTCATGGAAAAACAAAACCTGTCCTTACTTAAAATCGATAACTCCAGGTTGCTGACAGTGCCCCCTTACGTTCAAGCTGGAATCCATTAAAGTCATTCCTAACCGGTTGTACCCATTCGAAACTGAAACGATTACCTGCAAACCGGCCGCCAGGAATTATGGCATTTAGTCCTAACCCGATATCCCAAAATTGCCCCCCATAATTGGCCGGAAAATCCATGGGGCCAATCCGCGCATTAAATGAGTTAAAGTCACGATGTATCGCTCCTTGTACGGTATAAGCGCCACGCACTGAAGCAGTTAGCCATCGAGTCAAATCATAGCCGCCCCAGGTTGTCGCCTGAAAAACATCACCCAACCGATAACCTGATTTATTTTGGTTTTCCATACGCTTGATGCCATTAACCTGTGCACCCCAGGACCATCGATTGTATTCCCCTGCATAAGTCAGATTCGGCATAAAATCCCAAGTACCGCTCCCCAGTTGCATGCCAAAATGAATCAATCCACCATCAATCTGAAATAGCCGTCGCAACTGCAAATCCACCTTCCCGGTTGGCGCGCTGAGTCCCAGACTCATGTGGACACGGTGACCGGGAATATCAATCAGTTTAACGAGTGATGAAATCATGGTATCCCCTACAGCACCCGTTTCATGGCCGGCAATACCCTGGTGCTCATGCACGCCAGGCACAGGGGCCGGACGTCCGGCCAATGTACGCAGATTCATATCCATGTCCATGAATGTGGGCATCAACATGATGTTCCACCATTTGGCGGGTGCATACATGATATCGAGCATATGCATTCTCATGTTCATGTAAGTTGGAGTAAATCGGCATAAGGTAGTATCGCTACATCCTTGATCAACAATCGTCTGATCGTTCACTTTATGCGCGCCATGCATCATGTTTCCGTTCGTCCAGCTATGCATAAACCGGTAACCCACCATAAAATCTCCTGGCTTATCGAGCATATGGCCAAACATAATGCCCGCCGGTGGAGCCTTGTGTTGATGATGAGTCGGTGAATCTTGATGCTGGGAAAGATTTCTGCCAGGCATCGACAGATTGGTTGATTCCAAGTCAAGTTTCAGCGCCGCATTTGCCACATAATAATCAAAATCGGCAAAACCGTTACGCCCGCCACTGCCCAATTGCATTGAACTGGCACGCGTATAGTATTCAAAACCCGCTTCCAGCGCGACACCTTTCATAATCATTTTGTTCAATGTAACCCCGCCGCTTAAAGCTCCGAAACCGGCCAAACGGTGATCGCTGGAAAAATTCTCAGGTAATTTTCCGGCATCAAATGAAGCTGTTTTAGGCTGCACATTCAACAAAGCCTCATTAACCAGATTCCCGTTCTGGTCAATCAGATTAAAACTCGAGTCACGAACATATTGGATATTGGGGTTTTTTGCATCAATCCAGATCTGCCGCCCTAAACTATCGACTTCATTCCTTCGATAGGTCTGTTGAGAAAATAAATAGGGGTTATAGAAACCGGCAGCATCCTGAGAGTAATAACGAATACGGGGAGTCAGCGTCCATCCGCTGCCAATCGGTTGCACCCAGTTCGCATCGAATGTATGCGTATTGATGCCCCAATCATCCGTTGATAACCGGTATCCCAGATGCAATGCCGCATCGAATGCACTGATATACTGAATATACTTGGTGTTGATGGCTACTTGATTACGAACATTGGGCCGTTGTTCGAGGAGTGCACGCATATCCCCGGTAATCGGAGTGGTCTGGTTATTGTTCAAAACAGCCGGATCGACAAAGATCACCGTCATGACCTTGTACGGGTTCTCCATATAGCCATTGCTATGGGTATAACCGATATTGGCCTCGAGCAAAGCATTCTTGGTCAGAACTTGCGTCAAACCCAAATTGCCTGTCCAGTCATGCCGGTTACCCTGCAATATTTCCGAGCCTCCACGGCTTTCTATTTGCCGTGAAAATGCAGTTTTGGTGATATAAGGCGAAGCATCATGATCCAGAATAGCGCTGATATTACTGCTGGTATACCCTGAACCGAATTTGACACTGGTCAATTTTTGATTAAAGTCCAGGCGCCCGCTCACATTGCCAAAGTTTGATTTATAGTCCCTTTCTCTTGAGAAACCGCCACTGACATTCAAAGCCGCTTCATTCCATTCCCGGCTCAGGCCGAAATTGGCCTGGTTGCGTGTTTCAGGAGATGCTGACGAAAGCACCATCACCGAACGGGGATCTTTGTTCATCAATTGATGATTCTGAGAATCCTGCCGGAGCGGATTTAAATCCCGATCCAACAGAACCTGACTATTATTGATGATCGGCGAAGCACCGACTGTTGTTATCCCTGTGGCTGTATTACCGAGAATCGGGCGATTGCCGTTGGCGGCCAATGGCGATATGGTAATCGGTGTTGCTCCGGACCAAGTATCCTGCGTGTAGCTGAAGTTGAATTTAGTACGATCAGTGAGAGAAAAAATGCCGCTGCCATGCAAGACATCCGCAGTAATGGGTTTTAAATTATTGGGAACACCGAATAAATCCCGTTTCCCTTCCTGATAACGGCTAAATTGAAAATTGATCCGATCGGCATCCGATGCATGAGCAGGTGTCAGCAATAAACCGGGAAGAACTAAAGCCGCCGATGTCAGCGCTTGTAATGCCTTGCTGGTTGTTGTGGATGATTCAGAAAATGTTGCGCAAGCAAGAGTTGAAACAGATGTTATCTTTATTGGATATGACTGACAAGAATCGACAATAAGGTGAGAACTGTCACCCCTGTGCGATCCCTTCTTATTATTAACCACTATCTGCCGGAACTAGCTTAGTAACAACCGCATCCACCACCGCCCTCAGCGGAATGAGTACTGGCAGCAGCTTCCCGGCTGCCATAGTTATGCATTCGTACCGTGCTTTGCAATGGATGTGGATCCAGTGCCATTTGAGGTTTTGCCAAATTTCCACGTTCCCAGGCTGCCACACTGACACAACCTGACAATCCAATACTCAGTGTCAGCATAAAAATACCGGTAATAATTTTTCTTATCAGCATAGGAATTTCATTCAAGCATCATTCTCATATTGAGTACGACATGATGATTATGGTTTCTCCGTTAAAAATTGCTCAACCATCAAGCGCAATTTGTCCGTTTCTCCCTGGCGGAATCCCTGATGAACATAACGAATATTTCCTTGCCGGTCTATCAGATAAGACGAAGGCATGGCAATGACTTCAAAATCTTTGGCGCATTGTTTTGTTTGATCCGCAACAATATCAAACTCAACCGGGTTTTTATCCAGGAATTCCTGCGCATCTGCTTTTTTTTCATCCAGATTGACACCGATGACGCGCAGCCCTTGTGCCTTGAATTCATGCTCCAACTGGTTCAGAAACGGAAAAGATTTTACACAGGGCGGACACCATGAAGCCCAGAAATCAACATAAACGACTTCACCCTGAAAGGCGTGCAAGCTTTGAATGGGCACCCCATCCAAAGTAGTAAAAGCGCAATCCGGTGATGGTTTGCTCATCTGCTGCGCCGCCATCAAGGAAGAGGTAGAGAAAATGGCAAGCAATGCGAATACTATCGATCCGGTTAGAAAAATTACTTGATGTTTTATCATGATCTAATCAACTCTCCATCGATGTCTGTTCATTCTAAAAATCATTCAAACTGAGCAACCCCAATATCGGTACCGGTATGCACATCTGTTATCGTATTGCAGTGCCAGTCGATATCGAATGATCTCGCGCCCTTGTTAGTTTTATTGACAATCAGCCAATAAACGCCCGGCCCACCGTGCAATGTAACAAAGGGGCTGAAATCAGCATCGCCAGAAATCGTATCGCTAATACTCACAGCCTGATCGCCTTTATAAAGCTGAAGATTAGTCAACAAGCCTGAAACGGGTGGAGAATTGTCTCTGATTCTAGCTATTAGATGATGCGGTTCACCATTGCCATCGTCAAAACAGGTAATAAAGGCAAGACCTGTAAAAGTCCTGGATATGCCTTCGGGATCCATGGTGGCACTACCACTATGTGCGCTGCCGATCGTTGCATAACCCGACATGCACATCACCATGCAAATGCTGATCGATAATTTTTTCAGGAATCTGGATTGCATCATCATTTCTCCTCGCAATAATAGCGCCGTAACGCCAAAACAACAGAATCTCATTATCCTTTTCAAACAGATAAAAGCAATGTGGCAAAATGTCGCACCTCTATAAACAAAATCCGGCAAGCGCTCTATCGCTGGCCGGATTTTATCATTACGGCAAGCCGCAAGGAGTATCTGATTCAGTAGCTTACGGTTGCGGCCAGATTTGCTGTCCATTAATTTTTATGGGCATATCACGATTGATCTGTGCAGCCGATGGTTTCACCTCAACCGCCACACCCTCTCCACAGGATGAAGGAAGCGGATTTTTCGTCAGATCACGGTTGATCGTGAATGATGCGGGGCCATCGTCAGTTGTGCTCACGCGATCATACGGCGTACCCAGGTTGTTATGCGTCCATAGATCCACAATACCCTCCCCAAAACCATCCACCCCGGTAATTTCGCAAATATTGGCAATCGACACGTAGACTTTCACGCTTTTAGCGCAGGATGACGGCTCAATGCCGGCTGCCGTGAGTCTCACAGGAATCAACGCATTCAAATGATTCGGCATGCCAACTCCACCGCCTGACCAGAATCCAACCACGTTCCCACCAACAATTTTTTCATCCGAAGCTTCAAATAAAGAACGATCCATAATCAATTGAGCATTATTCCCGTAGTTGGTCAAAAAATCTGTCAATGAACCACTGTGAAGTTCACCACCCACCAGAATCGTTGAATCTACACCATCTGGAAAAACAACGGATGTTCCGATGACACGTTTATCTTCACCACAAGCGTGACCAATGACAACATAATTGATACTCCGCACGCCTTCAGTCGCGGTGGGAGTATCTAACCGGGTATGCGCCAGTGCGCTTTGCCCCAAACCCATTCCCATAATTCCAGCCAATGTGCATGCAAGTAATTTCATTTTATTCATCTTTA
>ERZ1292630.1090-Hain-H41-02um-R3-1090-length-27393-cov-6_pt2 | contig 18814 bp, 9 predicted proteins | sample MGYA00564408_ERZ1292630 | MGnify/ENA primary metagenome ERZ1292630 (study PRJEB36523, sample SAMEA6512641) | groundwater metagenome | collected 2019-01-08 | study: AquaDiva: Metagenomics assemblies of 32 groundwater samples
AGGGCTCTGTCAGAAGAACGCGGCACGAGGTGCATAGAAACAAAAGAGAGAGAGACAAGACAGGAAAATGCTCCGCCTGGCCCCATTCCCAATTTTAGATTCTCATCCCCTTCTCCTTTCCATCCAACGATTTTTCGTTCCAGCAATGTCGGTCGTCGCGCCCCCTCACTTCGGTCCAAGCATATGGTGGACCGGCAAATTTGTTTCGCGTCTGTGTTGTGGCAAAGGAAAACCTTTGCTCCTCTGTGTTCGCGGAACAGCTCTCGCCTTTTACTCCTCCTTGTTTTGCGTTGAGTCGTGGTCCACACATGCGTTCGAGTTTTGTCGCGCTTTGCGCTGTCTTGTTCCTTGCCGTCGCCACGGTTCCTTCTGGTGCCGCGCCTCTCGCGGATCAGGTCACCGCGTTGCCACTGTTTCGCGAGAAGTTGCCCTCGCGGCACTTCAGCGGCTACCTTACGGCGTTAAACGGATCCTTCTTGCACTACTACTTCGTCGAAGCCGTGGACGTCTCTCCAAGCACGGCCCCGGTCGTCTGGTGGATGAATGGCGGCCCCGGGTGCAGTTCGATGGACGGATGGGGCTACGAGTTAGGCCCTTTCACGTTTAAGAACTACAACGCCACGGGTCCGGTGTTCGAGCTGAACAAGTATTCGTGGTCGAAGACGGCCAATCTCGTCTTCGTCGAAGCGCCCCCTGGCGTTGGCTTTTCTTGGCGTGAAAACGGCAACTACACGATCACCGATTCCGAAAACGCCCGCAACAACTTCGCGGCGTTGCAATTTCTGTTCAACGCGAAGTTTCCCGAGTACAAGAACAATAAATTCTTCATCGCCGGGGAATCGTATGCAGGCATTTACGTCCCGACCTTGGCCTATCAGGTCATCACTCACCCTGGAAGCGTACCGAACTTTGGCGGCATCTTGGTCGGCAACGGGGTTACGAGCGACGTGTACGACAATTTTGCTTACGGCGACGCTCGCTTTGCGTATGGTCACGGCTTCTTCCCAGAGAATCTGTATGACGAATCGCAGACGGCGTGTATTCCGAATGAAAATAGCGTCGAGTGTCTCATCCTGCAGACGGCGTTTGGCAATCTCCTGCCGAACGTTAACATCTACGGCAGCTACGAGAACTGCTTTCAACAGCCCACGACGGGTGCCATTGGCGTTCCCGGTGCGATCGGCGGCCGCTTCGCCCCCAATCCATCGTGGAAGCATATTCCGGCGCTGCGCCGCCGCCTCCGTCACATGGCGCAAGCGCGCGGACTTTCGGTCGACGACTTTTTGGCCCTCTCCAAGCAACATGAGGACGAGGCTTATGCGAAGCACGAGAGGGCCGTTGCTCTCGCTGCGCGACGCGGCAACCGTCATCGTGTCGCGTTGAGCGACCCTCCTGCGCCGACCGGCAGCGTTCCACCGAGCCCTCCGTCCGGTGACGCCGGCGTTCCGTGCATCGACTTTATGACCATGAAGTCCTACTTGAACCGACAGGATGTGAAGGAAGCAATTCACGTCCAGACCAGCCTTCGTTTTGATCTGTGCTACAACATCAACTACATTTCCGACATTCTCGATGTTCGCTACATCTACACCGCGTTGTTGCAGCAAAACGTGCCCGTATTGGTCTACAATGGGAACACGGACATGGCCGTCCCGTACACGGGCACGAAGGCGTGGATGCAGACCATGAACTGGACGACCACGAGCGCGTTCCACGCGTGGAATTTTAACAATTCCGCTTACCCTTTTGGACCGCAGCAGGCGGGTTTTGCGACGCAGTACGACGGTAAGCTGTGGTTCGTGCTTGTCAATGGTGCGGGGCATATGGTTCCGCAGACCCGGCGACCCGCCGCCTTCGACATGTACACCCGGTTCACGACGGGGCGTGGGTTCTAAGCGCGAAGGGAACAGAATGAGGGCCCCTTCTCGGGCAAGCTGGATGGCTGCGGTGGGGGTTCAATGTCCGAACGTAATGCCGGTGTGACATAACGCATTCTCTCTTCGTGTGACTTTTTTTTTACTGTCTCAGATATTTTTGCACGCGAGTGACAAAACACGCACGACGAGAAGTCTCGCATTGGCAAAATAAGCACGGAAATGGTGGGAGTGGGATGAAAGCCTCATTTGGCGTCTCCCCTTCCAAATGCGGTTAACAGCGGTTAACGGTCCTCGACTCTCCCGCGCTCCCTTACTAAGGCTTAACGGTTTTTTGTAAAATGTCGCTTCTCGAAATTATCTTCGATCCCTTTGTCCTTTTCTGCGTCGGCTGCATCGTCACGCCGCCGCTGGTGGACAAAACTCTTTCGCGTGACGCGCAGTTGGATTATTTCACGCACCCCGCGATGCTCTTCTGTGCGGCTCTCTTGATTATCACGTATGTGTACACCTTCGTGGTGAACCGTCAGCGTGTCGTGAAGCTCGCGGCCAGCAAGCGGATGCTGGCTCGGTGGTATTTGCTCAACGGCGTCATCATTCACATTTTGATGGACGGGCTCGTTGGCGTGTACAAGGCGAACCAACCCTTCGCCACGCAATACGCGAAATTGGATAAACGATATGGCGCCGATGTTGGCACCTTCTTGGGAAGCGCCGTTCATATTGTGTCCGCCATGGAGCTTTTCGTCAAGGGGCCGCTGTGCATTCTTCTGTACATCGCCTATCATCACAATTTGAGCATCCGCGATCCGCTCGAGTTGATCACGTGCGCGACGCAGATTTACGGCACCGTCGTGTATCTCGGACAAGAGTGGCTCACGGGAGGTCACAACTTTGACGTGGATTGGAACTTGACCTTCTCCATGCACTATCTGTTGTACTTCTGGTTTGCGGTTTTCTTCGGATGTCTCTTGTACTTTGTCGTGCCCGGGATTCTGGGATATTGGTGCTTCACGCGCATCGCCGGCGATGCAGCTCGCCGCCGCTAGAACGGCGGGAACGGGAAACGGACACGCTCGGGGGTGAACAATGAAAACGACCTCCGAGACTTCGAAACGCATCCGGACGAAGTGGATGATATTCACATGAGTGTGTGAGTGTTTAATTAAAACATGATTGAAACCGGCATTCATTTGTTACAAAGGATGTTCGATGAGCGACGGATGAAAGTAGCCTCGGGAAATAAGGACGGGGGAAACAAAACATATTAGGCAATGGCAGGTACCGCCGTAGATGAAATGCCCGCCGTTCGAGCGACGCCGCTCAACGAGCTACGCCAAACCATCGCGCAGCTACCGCGGCCGCAGATGGCCCGGCTTAAAATCATTTCCCTCGGCAGCACCGAAACCGGGAAAAGCTGCCTCATCAAGCGCTATTGCGAGGAGCGGTTCATTCCTAAATACATTCAGACGATCGGCGTCGACTATGGCGTCAAGCGAGTGACCGTCGAAGGCCGTGACGTTCGCGTTAGTTTCTGGGACCTTGGTGGCAGTGGAGAGTACTTTGAGATTCGCAATGAGTTTTACAAGGACGCGCAAGGGGCGCTGCTCGTCTTCGACGTCACGAAGACCCGTTCCTATGCACAACTAGAGATGTGGCTAGCCGAGAGTGCAAAGTTCGGCGCCAAAGACATGGTCATCGCGGTCTGCGCCAACAAAGTGGACTTGGCGGCGAAGCGAGTGGTGTCCGAAAGCGAAGCCAAGAAATGGGCATCGTCGAAGGGCCTCATGTACTTCGAGACGTCCGCGAGCTCCGGGCAAAACGTAGCCACCATGTTCGAGAGTCTTTTTCGCGACACCGCTATGCTGCGCTTGTAGACTGCTGATCCGTGATCCCTCCAATGCCTAGTTCCCTTCCCCGCCTTTCTTCGTCTTACATTCAAGTCATTTCTAGTGCTTCTTTGGTCGGTGGTGCCCTTCTTATCCGCAGGTGACGCTCGGGTGACAATTCGCTCAGTTTGTTTTTGATTTGGAAGTGAAACAGACGTAGCGAACCTCCACCCCGAAAAGAGGAGATGAGGGCGTCCATTCTTCGCTTCGGCACTGACCAGCTTTCGGCGATTCAAGATAGCCTCGTCCTCGAACCCCAAGCATGCCCCCCAGCCTCCGCGCTGCGGGACGGCGATGTCATCGTGACGGTGCGCGCCGCTGAAGTCGTTTGGACGGACACGATCATGATCACGGGTCAGTATCAGCACCAGCCACGGCTGCCCTACACGCCTGGGATGACGTACGCTGGCATCGTACACAGCTCGACACCTAAAGCGGCTGCCGCTGGATTCGTGGCCGGCTCGCGTGTCGCCATCGCGGGATGGGACGCCGGACCCCGTAGCCACGGCGCCTATCAATCGTTCGGCGGTTGCGCGTCGTATGCCGTCGCCCCTATGTCCGCCATACGCCGGGTTCCCGCGTCGTGGAGCTTCGAGGAAGCAGCGTGCTTCGCCTACGGCTACGACACGGCCTACCACTGCTTGGTCGAAGTGGGAAAAGTGAAACCGGGCGAGTCGATTCTCATTCAGGGCGCGACGGGTGGCGTTGGGATCCCGGCCGTGAAGATTGCCGTGATGCTGGGATTAAAAGTGATCGCCGTGACGCGCGACGCCGAAAAGAGCGCCTTCCTGCGGCAGCTGGGCGTCACGGACATCATTGTGCTGGAGCCCAGGCAGCAGCCGAAGCGACAGGCGGCTCTCACGGCACAGGCGCTCCCTCCCACGCCACAGACGGCTCCCTCCTCCCCGCAACAGCGCGGTGGGGGATCATCCTTCGCGCAACGTGTCAAAGCGTTGACGGGTGGAAAGGGCGTCGACATTGTCTACGATGGTGTGGGCGGCAACGCCATCACGGTGGAGTCGATGCGAGCCCTCCGCTTTGGGGGCCGCTTGCTCATCGTGGGCTGGGCCGCCACCCCGAACGTGGCGCAGGCAAACCGATCCAAAGGCGCGGCCACGAACGCAAACGTGATCCCAACGAATCTGATCATGATGAAGTCGTTGCAAGTGTTAGGTTGCCCGGCAATGATTGCAGCGAAGATGGATCCAGCCGTGGCCGACAGGCGAGTCGCGGACCTCGAGCGGTGGTTCAACGAGAGGAAGTTATCTCCGCCTGAGGTCGGAAAGATCTTCCCGCTGTCGGAGATTCGAGACGCATTTCGGTCGCGGGTGAACTCTGGTGGATCCATTGGCAGCTGTATCGTCGTGCCTCCGCTGCCGACGGCTGAAAGGGTCACATCCGCAACGAGTAAATTGTAGTAGGCCCTCCATCTTCAATTTGGCGTCGTAGTCCTATGGCCCGCTCGCCCCAATGTGTGGAAACTTGTCTGCCCTTTGTGTTTGTCGGCAGTGTGTTGCGACGGAAAGGGTGATCTCCCATTTCCTCGACTTGAAAAATATCCAATGATCCTATCAACCAACGTGGCCACAACCGCCGCCGCTACCGCTTCGTGTTTCATCGTCGTCTTCGTCATTGTTGTTGCAGAAAAGGCCGTGCATTAGTCCGTCCACGCTTTTCGCGGTCTTTTGTTGGCCGCCAGGAGGGAGAGTGTTTCGTGCAAGGAGAGAGAGGGAGGGTCGTCAATTGCCTTGCTGCAGTGCCTTTGGGTTGCATGCGTTCGTCGGGCGTTTCTTCCGGCTTCCGGAGCGCGTACAGCATCGGCACGCACCGACCGACGGGTCTCGTGCGGCGTTGCGTGGCCTCTGTGTCAACGTTCTGGCTGCTGCTGCTGCTCCTACTTTCCATGCTGCTCAACGCGTGGCTGTACCTGAGAGGTGGAAGTGTGGGGTCGAAGGGGAGGAAACACCGAGGCGGTGTCGACGACTTGCCGTCGGCGCCGAGCCAGACGACGCTTTTGTCCGTATCAAAGCTGGCTCGGTTGCCACCTGGTCAGGCAGCCGATCTCAAAGATGCCCGGCCGATTCGGAACAAAGCGGCGAAGGGTGAGTCGCCGATAAAATTGCCCGAGTCGGGCCATGAGGTCGCCGGTACGACGCACAACGACGAGGAGGTAGGGGGGGAAGAAACCACTGCCGACGACGGCAACGGCGGTAGGTCGTCTCCGGAAACACTGATGGCCGCCACATCGCAGTTTCTTGACTGCCCTTGTTACCAAACGACGTCGTGTGCGTTCAATATGCACGACACGGATGACACGTGCTTACGCTACTTGAGCAACATGTCGGAAGTGAGCGCCATCCGGGGCCTCAATAGCCACTTACAGTACGGGCGAACGCCAAAGCTGCTGATCGAGTACCGCAACCCGTGCGTCCGCGGCATCTACAAACCGCCGCAGCGGACGTTTCCGCTGGAGCCGTACGCCGAATACGTCGCCTTCGAGACGGACCGGCTGCTGGGGATGGGGTGGGTGCCCCCAACCACGTGGTTGTTTCTCGATTTGGTGGCGATCGAGGCGGTGACGCGGCAGTATGACAACGGCGGCCCGGGAAAGGATGGAGGGCATGGATTGTACAAGGTGGATGGTCACACCACTGCAATGCAGCAGGGGGACCCTAGCACCCGGGCTCCTCTTACCGGCGGGAAAACAGAAATCGAGCTTCCTGCGCTCGAGACGCCCCCATCTGCGTATGGGGTATGGTTCCACGAGGAGGTCATCGACCACGCGAAGCGACAAAAGCTGCTCGCACGCCATCCTGAAACGCGCGCCTTGATGCTTGGGGGCTCCGTGCAGCTGCATCTTGGAGACACTGTCCGCTCTCCCTTCAACACGCCTCTGCAGCTCGACCCACCATTTGCGACCCTGCTGCGGTCTCCGGGCGTGGTCGATGCCTATCAGGCGGCGATGTCGGCCACCTACGGCATCGTCGCCGCCGACCGCCGTGAGGGGGAATCAACGGTCAACGTACGAAGAGGGGGTGCGGACGGATCGGGGACCGATGAAGCGGATACGCCGCCGCCCTCCGGCGGCAGCCGGGACTCGAAGCTTGCGAAGCGAAAGAACAAAAAGGCGTCCGTCGCGGCGGGGCAGCTGCGCCACCCGATGCTGCGACCTGGTTCCTTCACGGTCACCACCGTTCTTGACTGTGTCGATATTTTGCAGTCGGCCGAGGCCATCGAAGCGCGCCTTCGTCGCACGCTCAAACTGGGCAACACATCTCGCCGGGAGGGCAACGTCCTCCAGCCGTCCGCGGTCGCCAACGACGCGGACCGCGGTGGCATTCCTCGCCTAGCGGTCAAGTTGCAGTCGGTAGACCACGAGCGCGAGGACGAGGACGCGCAGGCGCTGGTGGAGGCGCTGACCGGGGGGAGCCGCCGCAGCGGTCGCGCTCCCACGGCCGCGAAGAGCAACGCTCCCGCGGCGCAGAGAGCCGCGGAAGTCCTCCCCCGGGTGCTGCCGTTTCTCAGTGACCAAATGGTCTTCGACGGTATCCTCGGCAACGATGACCGCCAAGTCTTCCTGAAGAATCAGCACGTAGTCACTGCAAACGCGCTCGTGGAAGCCATGTGTTTAGGGGGCAGCGAGGAAGAGGTGCGCTGGCCCCCGTCATGGGCGGACCGCATACCGTTTCCTGAGACGCCCCTCCAACAACGCAACTCGAGGGGGGGAGGAACGCGAGGAGGAGCGGACCATAATGATGCAGGTGTGGACATGGCTCGCTTTGACCGAAACCGCAACAACAACCGGAAAAGTTCAGCCGATCCGTCAGGTTCCGAGGCTTCGGCAGCCCGACGACAGGAGACGGAAGGTCGTCCGAACCGACCTGAAGCGAAGGGTGATGGTGAAGGACAACAACGGCTGGATGTTGAGGGACACGTTATCGTCCACCGGTCTCGTTACCCTATGATATCAACGCGGCAACACTTTTGGTCCCTCATGCGCGAGCGCAACGAGCGGCTCGCTGATGGAAAGGTGGAGGAGCGGCCGTCCGGTCCTCCTCGAACGGTTCAGCCCGGCCGTCTTTCCGGGCATCGGCTGGACCGCCGACCGGACGAGTCGGCTGCGGAGTCCAGAGGCGACGATAGTGTATCGGAGGAGGACGATATCGGGGGACACCACCGCCACGGCCGAAGGCAGCAGCACCGAGATCGGGCGACCGTCGACACTGATATTCGTGAAATGTTGGCTGGTGACACCTTGTCCATGTCGGTACTACCCGCCAACGGCATCCTCGTCTTCGTCATGCTCGACCAGGGAAAGTCGTTCTATCGAGCGCCGTTGCCGGTCCCCGCTCGCTTCGGCGGTACCTTGCTCGTCCCAGGTTCGGTCTGCGTCTTTCGCAGAACCACCGCCGTCGGAGTTCGTCGACTGCGCGGTGGCCAGTGGCTGCAGTATGTTAAACACGTCGTACCCGACCCGATCTGGCAAGGCATCGGCTTGAAGCGCTTACAATGGGCACAATTGAGGCTCGATCAAATCGCGTATCACATGGACTACTGTGCGCAGACCTTGGGAGGGGACCGTCGCGTGTTGATGTGGGATTGATGGGAGATTTTGAGACGACCTGGGGCACCTGTGGTTCAACGTTATTTGGTTGTTTTCCAGCCCGATACTTTCTGAACAGCATTGCGGAATAGCTGTATGCTGACCGTTTGATTTTTTCCGCGCCACTTTGCATATGTTCCGGCAGCGTAGCGGCAACTCCGAGACACTTCTTAACACATTCCTCCACAGCTCCTCTCCCTTCTGTTCCTCCATAAACAAACCAAACCCCCCCTTTCACCTCACCCACCCCCACCGCAATGGCGCACAATCAAGTGATCGTCATCGGCGGCGGCCTCGCGGGTCTTTCGGCGGCCCACACGATTCTCGAGCGGGGAGGGACTGTTGTCGTCCTCGACAAGAGCGCCTTTCTCGGCGGGAACAGCACCAAGGCCACGAGCGGCATTAACGGGACCTACACGCAGGCCCAGGCGGATCTCAAGATCGTCGACTCCCCTCGGCTGTTTCTGGAAGATACGAGCCTCTCCTACCATGGCGGAAAGGCAGGTCAGGACGTTTCGCCCCTCGTGCGAACGTTGACAGCAAACAGTGGACCGGCGGTGCAGTGGCTCACGGACAAGTTTCAAATCGATCTCTCCATCGTGGGCACGATGGGGGGTCAGAGCGCCCCGCGCGTACATCGCGGGAAGGAACGGTTTCCTGGCATGACGATCACCTACGGCCTGATGGACGCCCTGGAAAAGGTGGAAAAGGCGACCAATGGACAAGCCGCGCGCATTATCACGAAGGCGAGGGCCACTCGCGTGTTGCGCGATGCTTCGACGGGCGCCGCCACCGGCGTCGTCTACGTTCGTGACGGGCAGGAAGTCACCGTGCATGGCCCTGTGATCATCGCCACGGGCGGCTTCGGCGCCGACTTCACCCCGACCTCGTTGCTCGCGAAGTACCGACCGGACATTATGCACCTCGCCACCACCAACGGCGATCACTGCACCGGCGATGGGATTAAGATGGCGGAGGAGCTGGGCGCCGGGCTGGTGGACATGAAGCACGTCCAAGTGCACCCCACTGGTTTGGTACATCCGGAAGAACCCAATTCCAAGATTAAGTTCCTTGCCGCCGAAGCGTTGCGCGGCACGGGGGCGCTCATGCTCGACGGCAACGGAAAGCGATTCTGCAACGAGCTAGGCCGCCGTGATTACTGCAGCAACATGATGTTCCAGAACAAAGGGCCGTTTCGGCTGGTGTTGAACTCGAATTGCGCGAAGGAGATCCTTTGGCACTGCAAGCACTATCAAGGCCGGGGACTCATGAAGCACATGGCGAATGGCGCGGCCTTGGCCGCGGAGATCGGCATTCCGGAAGCGCAGTTGAAGGAAACATTTGACATTTACAACGAAAAGGCCGTCCGGGGACAGCGTGGCGAGGTCGACGAATATGGAAAGAAGTTCTTCAAGAACGCGCCCTTCCTCGTGTCCGATAACTTCTTCGTGGCCATCATCACCCCGGTGGTTCATTACTGCATGGGTGGCATTCGTGTCAATGAACGTGCCGAGGTGCTCACCCAGGAAGGCTCATCCCCCATCGCGGGGTTATACGCGATCGGGGAGGTCGCGGGTGGCGTGCACGGCATCAACCGTTTGGGCGGCAACTCGCTGTTGGACTGCGTCGTCTACGGGCGCGTCGCCGGGAATGAAGTCACACGCTACCTGCTGTCAACGAAACTCGGGCCAGGGTCGCGGCTCGACGTGATTAAGACCCATCTGGCTGGTGCGGCCGCACCTCCGCCAGCAGCCGTGGGTTCCGCTGCCGCGCCGGCGAAGTCCGCCGGAATCAAATTGAGGGCGATCACGAAGGACGAAGTCGCGAAGCACAACACTGAGAAGGATTGCTGGGTGATCATCGGCGAGCAGGTCCTCGACGTGACGAAGTTCATGCCCGATCACCCCGGCGGCGTTCGTGCCATCATGCTCTTCGCTGGAAAGGACGCGACGGATGAGTTCGACATGCTGCACAAGCGGGAGGTGATCGAAAAGTATGCCGCGGACGCCGTGATCGGGACACTTGCAAAGTAAAGCAACAAAAAGCGGGTGGTTCGATCGAGAGGGACAAAGGGCAACCCGCATCTGGAGGCGATGAATTTGGCTCTGTCGTTGCCGGAGAGCGCGGCGCGACGGGAGGGGGGAAGGGGCATGAAAAACTGGTATTTGCTCAGATCGCGGCAGAGAGAGACTTGTGAAGCGGGACGACGGGTACAAAATTCGCAAAAAAACAAAGGGTAATTTCAACACGCGGACTTTCCCCTCTGTGAGATCTTTCCTCCGATGTGAACCCCGGGAAAACGCAACGCCGACTCATTCATCAATTTGTTCACTCGTACAGCGTACAATAACGTTGACGTGAACGTACAACGCAAAAAAACAAAAATCACACAACGTGGGAGGGGAAAGAAAATGCTCGCCGACTTCATTTCTCGGCATGACGTCAACGCCCTCTGTGACCTTTCGCCGACCGTGTGTGCTCTGATGTGGTTCGACCGCCGAGGCCTCGTTGAACAACTCGAGCGCGGCTTGTTGCCATCTGCCCTCAGCGACACCGCCAACCACCTCCTCGTCACGCTGGATGACTTGCTCTTCGCCGAGGAAGCGACCCAAAAAGGCCGGGCATCCTCTCAGCGCCTCCTTCTCTCCGAGGCACCACCACCGACGGCGGATACGCGGACGGCAACCACACAGATCCCGCATCACGAACAACAAGCGACGACGGAAGGTGGCATCATCGACGGTTCGCGTCTATCCACTGGGTCGTTGGATTTGGGTGTCATCGACCCTCACTTCCGCGAGAAAGCGGAGTCTGCCGCACGGCAGCATTTGCCTACCTTGGCGGCCAACGCGACGGTGTCGTGGGGGAATGAAACGACTCGGCGCACGCTCGCGGCCTTAGTCACGCAAGCCGGCGTGGTGGATGCGGCGCTGCCCGCCATGGGCGACGCGTTAACGAAGCTGCTCGCCGCATGCGGGCTCAGTGGTGTCGATGGACTGCAAATGGCGTCCAAAAGAACGACGACCGTTGCAGCTGCAGGATTTCAGGCGGCTCAGTCGTTGGCCGACGTGTTTCCCGACGAGCCGCAATGGAAGCGGATTGCGTCGCTGCCGCCGATGGCGGCCGTGAGGGGCTACGCCGAGGCCTGCGTTGCCACGTACGCCATGTCCCCCGACTTCGGCGGTGCGCTCGCCTTCGCCACGAAGGCCATCCGGCTGCTCGTGCCGATCCTAGCCGCCGCCGAAGCGGTGCAGGAGGCGTTTGATAGGACGCTACGAGGCAGCGGCGAATCTGGGTCACCCGGCGCTACGGGAATGCCGTGGGTAGGTAATGCGGCAACGACCGCACCGCTGATCGCGCTCGTCGACTGGTTGGTCCTTCCGGCCGCGAGAGTTCCCTACCCAGGTGTCTGCACCGCGACGGGTGTCGATGTGTTCCGCGAAAGCCTGTGGACCTTGCAACGACTGCAAGGAAGCTGCCTCCGTCGCGCCGGGTTCTGGGCGACGGTCGCGGATTTGCGGCAGCGGCAGGCGCTCGTCTCGGAAGATGTGATATCCTCTCTGCTGACGCGCAGCGGCTGTGGGGTCGTCGCGGAAGGTGGGGTCTCGCTCACGAGCGATCATCGACCGCTGGCCGATGCGGATAGATCGTCGGTTGACCTCGGTGGTACTGCCGTCTCCTTTCTTCCTATCGATTGGGCCCAATTAGATATCGTCGTCGCCTGCACCGCATCAACTTTGCATCAGTGTGAAAACGACGAGGACGAGGATCGAGGGGCAGCAGCAGGGGGAGGTGGTGCTGGCAAGACCGCGTCGGCGGCCGATTCATCGACAGCAGCCGGCGACCCCCTCCGGATTACCGCCAGTGCCCCCGGTGGGCTGAGGCGCACGGATCAGGCCGTCGCCGATAGCCAACTGGTTCATCTCCTCGGCGCCTTGGCGCAGCTGCACCTCGTTTGGCAGCCACCTCCAGACAGCGGCGACGACCATCATGGATCACTTGGCGGCGGCGGCAGCGCTCGAGCGGCCGACGATGATGGCGATCTCTGGATGCGGGATCCCTATGCACCTCACTCGCCATACCGGTGTACGTTAGCTCTGGAGGCCCTCACGAACGTCGCCCGGGGATGGAGTGGTCGGCCAGGCTCCGCCGGGTCAGTGGGGCCGATCAAAGAGCCACGTATTCATTCTCCCACGCACCCATCTGTGACGGCAGCCTTGTGTGGGCCAACCGCATTTCACGCGGTGTCACTGGCGATGATGACGGTTTGCCATGCGGCTCGAACGTTTATGCCGGATGCGAAAGCGACCCTCTCGCAGCTGCTGGCCTTGGTGCAAAGTGCCGTATCCAGGCCTCCGACGACGTCGACCCCTTCTTCGGCACCCGGGGTCGGCGCGCTCGCATCGGGGGCGGGAACTGTGCCGAACCGCCGCCGCGCGTCGCAAACACAAAAGCAACAACCATCCCAATCCAAGAAAATCACCACTCAGGACGACGAAGGTGTGTCCTCTTCGAAACGCCAGGAAGGTCGAGGCGGAGGAGGAGACCATGGCAACGGCCAGACCCGAGGTGGCGCTGGTGGACAAGGGGGCGCCGGCGCAAACCGGGCAATGTCCCGACGGTCGAAGGCACCCGTGTGGATGGTCAAGACGGATGAAATGAGCGCCTCGGAAAGGGCCCTGACGCTCGCCTGTGAAGTCATCACTGAATTCGTTTCCGCGATCGAAGGTCGCGAAGAGATCCTAGCGCGTCAGTTCGGGGAGCGAGAGGTGGATTCGCCCGGCGCCGCGCGGTCGCAGTACGTGCCATTCCCGGATCCCCGCCCTTCGCTCGATGCCATCGCGGCCCTCTTGCTGTTACCGGCGGCCACTGTCACGCCGACCTCGCGGTTCGCACCCGGTGTGGTCACCGGCCGCATCGTGCCAGCTGCAAGCTACGCCCACCGACTGCTCCCCACGTCGGTGCAAGAAGTCGCGTTGCGCGGCAGTGCACGCTGGCTCGAGGCCACGCAAGCCGCGACCGACCTCTTGTCCCTCCGCGCTCGCACCTTCACCGACCGAACGCGAGTGGATCTCATCAAGGCTCGCGTCCTTCCCGACGCTTTGCAAACAAGGCCTTCAGCCGCTACGCCGCTCCACCGCCGTATTGCAGTTGGCAACGATGCCGGTAAGCTATCGTCACCACCACAGGGATTGCTGTCGACGGCCGATGGGGGCAGTTACTACTGTGACGTGACCCAAAAGCCCATCAAGTTGCCCACGGGTGACCGCGCGGCAGCGTTTTTGCTCCGAAAGGGACCGCCGAGGTCGGATGAGGACGCGGCCAGGAGGAGCAACACCAGCAGCAAGCAGGCAGTTGATGGGGATGGACGAGGAACTGAAAAATTGTACCCTACGGATGTTGCGTTTCACGCCTGTGACGCGTGCCACTCCTTTAACGTCTTTCGACCGGAGCTCGCGCAGCGGGTGCTCCCGCACAGCGGCAATATCGACGGTCAAGCCGAACCGACCGTCGCAGCGCACGCTAAGCCTTCCTCCGGCTTGGAATTGAACCCTGCGGTGTCACGTTGCTGTCCCGCGGCGTTGTTGAGTCCGCGGGGAATCACACCGGGTTCCGTGTGCATTTGGTTGTTGCCGACCTTCGTGGCGGAGTCGGACACCGTCATCCGCGCCTCAGTGGCCGCGACCATCGAGCGGAGTGCGTTACTGCGCCGCGAAGCCGCGCGTGCCCTCCGGAAAGCCTCCTCCTCCTCTGCGAAACCATCGCGCCGCACAGAGTCCATGCTCGACGACGACGACGACAGCGCAGCGCTCGATGAGGCGTACCGCGAGAAATGCGGAAATATCATCGAGCAAACGAAGGCGGGTGCTGGTGGGGGCCTTCCCTTGCACGCGCTCTCCGGCACGCCAGTGGCCTGCGTGCTCGTGGAGGCCGTGCAAGCCCTTCCCTGTGGTGCAGGTCAAGTCGCAACGGTCCGCATCGTCGCGCACGAGGAAGACGCGGCCGCGCTGCTTAAGTTTCAAAGCCGGCTCGGCGTCGAAGATGGCGAGATCGCGCGATTTTCGAGCAGCGGCGCAGTGGTACACGGCGGCCCAGCAGCCGCCGCACCTGCCTTAAGTGTCGGCGATCCCGTGGCGTACAAAATTTTCACGTGTGTGGACGTCACTCAGCTCAGTCCCTACGAGGCCCCTCACATGCGAGACGCCGCCCAATCGATCGCCGCGGCGGCGCAGCAGACGCTCAGACTGGTGCCGCATCACGCGTTCGCGACGTATGCGCAACCATCGGCAACCCTGTTCCGCAGCTCCTGGCATTTTTCCCCATGGGAGTGTGAAGCCGGGCACCTACTTCGATGCCGGGAGATGTTCGCTTACCTGCAGCCAGCGATGACCGCGACGGATCAGCGCGTCCCCGTGGGAGGCTGTGCCGATCACCAGGTGCCGGAAACCAGGGATGAAGGGACCACGGCTGCTGTCCCAGTCGAGAAGGAGGCAGAGGCCATTGTGTTACCACCCACTGCGGAGCGCGATCACCAATACCACGGATATGTGGAGAATCGAACCTGTCCTCACTGCCGCCGTACCGTCCTGGTCGGCGATGAAGCCGCGGGGGATAGCTTCCACCAGCTGCCACAGAGTCAACGAATGCAGGCGCGCATGCCGTCCACGACGCTGCTCAGAAGCTTGGGCGACGGCTATGCCACGCTGCCACACCGACGCTGCGTCGTCACCGGCGCGTTCGTACACGAGCAGTGTGCCCCCTTCATGACCTCCGCGGCGGCTCAGCGAACCGTCCTCCTCGATCCAGTGCTCGACCGGGAAACCCTGAAGGCGATGAAGACCGTCGCGGATGTCAACGACAAGTGGTATGGGGACTTGAACGAGCGGTATGATCAAAGCGACTACAACTCCACGGACAGCGTGACCGCCGCGACGGTCGCGGCGAGGGTGTCACCTGCCATGACGACGACGACGACGACGGCCACCGTGACGAAATCCACGGCCGTGGCGGCGAAGCAGTCACACCACTCTGACGCCCTCGTCGCTACCGCCGCTCCGCCGAAATCCGCGGATGTGCCTCTCTTTCCACTCCCGGAACGGTGTCGAGCGTCCAGTGGCTGCCACGACGTGTGGACGGACCCCACCGTCGTCGGCGAGCTGTTCCGTCACTACGACGTACATCAACGCGGGTATCTCACCGACGCTCAGCTCATCGCCCTCTTCAGTGCCCTTGACCGTGGCAGCGGGGTGGCCGATGGGCGTGGCGCGCTGGTGGCCTGCAAGCAGCGCTATCGCCGCTGTTTCTCTGACGGCAAGATCACCGAGGACGAACTGTCCCTGCTGTTGTGCTTCCTGGCACGGCGCTGATTCCGGAGACGGGCGCTGATCCGCGGAACGGAGATCGACTGTCGGATTTTTGCCCGCTCTCCATCGCAAATCCCCGCTCCACCGACACGTATGTACTGTATGCTTGATTCACCCCTCCTTTTTTCCATCAAGTCCTCTCTCTGGTTTCGCGAGGGGAGCACTCCCGATTTGTTGAAATGCTGTCGTCGCGACGAATGTTGATTCTCTCTAGGTGGGGTCAAGAAAAATGTATATTTTCACATGTCATACCCGCACGTCAAGTCAGCATATTTGCAAATTGCATTTTGCAGCGTTCTCGAAAAGCTCGAACGCTCGTTTGTCAATTTTTGATCTGTTTGCGTATTGCGTTAGTGTCTCTCTTTCCCAATATTTGTGGATTCGTTAGTTCCTCCTCCTGATGTCGAGCGCACGGCAAGGGCCACCCTCGATCACCCGTGCGCGGTCCGATCCACCGTCGCCCCCGATCGCGGCGCCACCGCGCACCCTCCTCGCCTCCTCCGCGTCGCGTTTTGATCTCCGGCAGTGGTACGCCCTCATGAGAAAACTCACCGTGGCCGGCTTCACCGAGTGGCACGCCGTCAGCTATCAAGAGATCACGTCGGGCACGTTGCCGTCGTACATGATCCTCCTGCGCTACATCGTCTCCGCCGCGGTGTGTCCGGCATTCCTCGCGAGGCTGCTGACGATGCCGGGCAATGGCTTCATCCTTGAGGACGACGCGTTGCGATTCGTGGCTCAATTGTATCTGCTCTTGAGAAGGGAGTTTGAGTACATGCCCGCCATCACGGTGGAACAGTTCACACGCCGAAGCGGCGGCTTTGCGAACGCGAAGTGCAAACTGTTGCTGGACGTGTTGGCGCTATTTCGACGCCGCGAACGAGAGATCGTTGTCAACAGCCATCATCACGACGATCACGTGGCGGCAGCCCATCATCGGGGAACGCCGGGATACGCGGCCTTCGCAGTACTAAACCGCAGCACGCGTCGTCCCCAAACAGTCTTCGCCGATCCGTGCAAAGCCCTTCATGGGGAGTTGACTTGCGCGCGATCGGTGCACATACGGTGCACGAGGGATTCCGTTTCGTCTCTCGCCTCGCGCCAACAGACGGCCCCGCTACGGTCTTGCACCAGCCAAGCGGCTCCCACCGTCGCGGAGTCGCTCAACGATCATGACCGCCGGCATGCAAGGGGGGGCCACGCCGTCGCCTCGTTGATACACTCCTCCTCTTGCGTGTCGGACGAGCCGCCGCCGCCGCCGCCGCCGCCCTTCCCGAAGGGGCCCCTAGGCGTCGCCGACTGTAGCAGCGCATCGCGCGTGACCTCCACGAGATCGTCCTCCGCCGCCAGCCACAGCAGCCGCGGCCGCTTTCACGAGGTGCAACAAGCCATGGCCGATCGCTACGCCGCGGCGCAGCAGCGGCTCGCCCTGGCCCATCGACGACTCAATGATACCCAGCGTCAATAGCGGCATACTTATCTAAGTACAAGCCGTATAGAAACCCCGCTTTCAGCCGTGGACATCGGGCCACACGTAGAAAACGCGTCGTCCAATAGAAGTGCTCCTCCCGAAAGGCGGCCGTTTTTCTTTATTTTGGTCAAGGTTGGAGAAGGCGTGAAGGGCCTTTAGCGGGGTGAGGAGCACTACAACAGAGTAGGCACTCTCGCGCACCAATACACGTGAACAGTCTGCACCGTACGTGACGGATAGACCCCCCTCCGGATTCATGAGCAGAGGCGCGCCATGTTGGCGGCGCTATGTGCAGCCACGCCGAGGGAACGCCCAAAAATGATATTTTGGCATTGCCTCCTCACTTCACTATCTTTCGTCGCTGAGAAGCCAGTTTTATCAAATTCGCCTATTTTGGATAACGTTGCCTTCCTCCGAATGGCAGCACCTTGGGTCGTTGCTAACCGTCTCATTCATGGCATGCACTCCAAGAATTCTTCCTCTTTTTTTTTACAACATTTTTCTCCCCTCGCCGATGGAAATTGAGCAGATATTCTTCGGGATTCCGCCCATCACGCGCTATTATCTGCTAGCGATCAGTTGCGTCTCGATCGCGACGACGTTCGAACTCCTATCTCCGCTGTCGCTCTATTTGAACTGGAGGTTAATCTTAGAAGAAGGGGAAGTGTGGCGCCTAGTGTCCTGCTTCGTCTTCTTTGGTCCCTTGAACTTTCATCTGTTTCTTCAGCTGCACTTCATCTACATGTATCTGTCGAGCTTGGAAAGCCACTTTTACATCAACCGCACGCTCGACTGTATCGTCATGCTCATCGTCGCCGCGTTGGAGCTATTTCTCATCGCCAAATGGAGCGATCAGTTCTTCTTCTTGGGGAGCAGTTTGAGCATGATGTTGGTCTACTTGTGGTCGAGACGTTTTCCGGACGAAATATTGCATGTTTTTGGTCTTGTGCAAGTCGGCGCCCCTTACCTACCCTACGTCATGCTCGGAATCAACTGGATGATGAACATGGATAGCAATAGCCCGCATGGCGGCCTGGGCGCGATTCAGCACGAACTCATGGCCATCGCGGCGGGGCACGTGCTGTGGTACGTGTCGGACATCGTGCCCAAAATTACGGGGGTCGACGTGATGCGGATGCCTGGCCGGTTGATTCTGGCCGCATTTCCCATGCTACGATGAGACTGAGGGGAAAACTCACTACGCACCCCTACCTGAGCGGGGGGGACCGATGAAAGGCGAAGCCGCAGTCCGGTGGACTGGCAACCATCGTGGCAGCCGCACGTGGGTTGCGATGGGACCGGATTTCCCTCATCAGTGGTTCGAGAAACTATTTGCACCCGAAATCGGAAATACAAAAAGACTTTTGTTTTTCCCCTGAAGCTACAATTGCCGTTGCAAGAATTAGTTCTCGTTGTCTTTTGCGCGCAAGATTCCTGGAAAGGGGCGTTTACCGCCGGTCGGCTTCTCGACGTGAGGCAAAGTGGTACTTTGTGTTCAAAAGCACATCGGTGGGGGAACCGTGGCGGATGGTGCACTCTTGATGAGGGAGGGGGGGGGGAAACCACCCAGAAGGAAACTCGTAAAGGATTATTTTGCGGTGATTCACCGCGCA
>ERZ1292630.2101-Hain-H41-02um-R3-2101-length-18811-cov-6_pt1 | contig 18811 bp, 8 predicted proteins | sample MGYA00564408_ERZ1292630 | MGnify/ENA primary metagenome ERZ1292630 (study PRJEB36523, sample SAMEA6512641) | groundwater metagenome | collected 2019-01-08 | study: AquaDiva: Metagenomics assemblies of 32 groundwater samples
TTGATGGAGCCGGTCGCGCCCTCGATGACGAGCGTGACGTTGTCGGCGGCGACGGCGAGCCGCAGGTCGGCGCACCCGACGGCGCGCGTGTCGGCGGTGACGGGGCTGTCGGGAGGGCAAGCGGCGGCAGCGAGAGCGGCGGCGAGCAGGAAGACGAGGAGAGACGAGGACATGGTTGCGCGTACCTTTTTTCTGGGGGATGGCAAGTCACGTCAGTTGTACGTGGTTACACATTGTTCGAATGCCCGTCATTTTTTGTGGGGTTCCCTTCCGACGCGCAAGCCGCATCCACCCAGGCCATCGGGGCTGATATTGACCGTGACACGACTGGGGAACACAGCCAGGAAGGATGACTAGCCCCTGTCTGAAGAGAGAGAGAGAGAGAGAGAGAGATAGAGAGAGAGGGAGAGAGAGATATTCCGGTTGGCCAAACGCCGAACCCAGGACGACGATGCTATTGTTTGGTAAAGGTCGGTATGACGTGCTCCGGATCATGTCCCCGATGGTGAGCCGATAGAGAGAGAGAGGGAGGGAGAAGAGAGATTGCCAAGGAAAGCCGTTCTGCATAATGATCACGGGGTAGAACGGTGGACACGCCGCTGTGGGTAGTTGCTGTGCCGTGGACGTGGTGGTGGCCGTCGCGTTGCCGGAGGTGTTGTGACATTGACACCCCAATGGGGGGAGGAAGGAAGGAGCGTTTCCAGCCGTCAGACCGCCAACGTCCCATGGGAATGGTCTGTCTCTCTCTCTCGACACGGGGGAAGCGTCGCTATCCTCTACTATCAGGAACGGCCTTCACGCTCCAACGGCTCGACGGCGTCGGATGTCGTCGAGCCACTGATCCCGCCGACCCCAACCCTCCGGGGCATCGTCGTTGGGCACGCGGCCAAGATCGCCATCGTAAATTCGCCAATGGCGCTGATCACCACAGCGTTGACAACACCACGTGTCCGCCGTGCCGAACTCTCGTGGTGCCGCTTGATACCGATACATGGGATGCGACATGACTTGCCACCCGTGACACTGTTCACACTCGTAGCGCATCGGCGTGCCGTGGGCACAGGCGTCACACCACTCACCGTTGATCAGCACGCGAACTTGGGCGCATGACGCGCAGCGTCCTACGGAATGGAGGACAGCCACGTGGCCCGCGGCGGATCGACGCAAATAGGCTCTGCAAATGGGACATCGTCCAACGGTCGACGCGATCCGACTACTCCCGCGTTGGCCCCCTTCCAGCATGGTGTCCGCGAAGATGACATCGATGCACCCTAAACAAATTTGAACGGTGCTCTGCTGGCGAAAGCAGCACGGCCTTGACATCACCGGATCGCCAGGTTGTACGTCGTCGTGGCAAATCAAGCATGGCACCACTTCGGGGTGGCCCGATCGAGCCGTGGCAGGACCGTTCGCGGCCGCCGCCTCGCCGCTCACTGCCGCCCCGGGTGAAGCCGCGCCCGCGACGTCTCGGTCGTCGACTACGGGGTCAGCGCCACCAGTACGTGGCTCAGACGCGGGTGGGGTAAAAAGGCCCAAGTAATTTCCCATCTGCAGCGTTGTGTGCGCGGTAACCTACAAAACGGTGTTCGATGGACCAACATAAAACAGCAACCCGGCCAACCAACCGGAGTCGGTGAACGGAGGGGAAGGGGGAAATGAATTGTCGTCAAGTACGGTGCACACTGCTTTTATGCACACGACAAGTACGATAGGGGAGCCCATCTCGTCAGGTGGCGGAAGCCGGCACGCGCCACGCAGAGCGCCACAGTGGCGATCGCGCAAGGAATCGTGGCGCCATCGGATAACGTTTTGACGCTGAAAAACATAGTAGCGACGACGCATACATCGACGAGGGCTAGAAACACAAGTGGCGGAGCCCAAACGGCGTAAAGAAACAGCCCGAACTTGGGGCACAGTGCCAACGTCAGCGCCGCCGCGTAGTTCACCAAGCCTAGTGTCGGCGGCACGATGGAGCGCCCGAGCCACGAGGACGTGCTGACGGCGGCCATCGCAAGACCGATGAGGGACACCTCCAGCGCAGACATGGCGCAGGACCTCGCCCAGCTGGACCACCAAATGCGGCCGTCAAGGAACAACGGGAGGAAGGAGGAGGGTTGACGCTGCGGCGATTCAAAAGGTAACTGCGACACGACAGATGCCGCCCCCTCGGAGACATTGGGGGGGCTGGTGCGGTTTCCGCCGATCGCGCTGGCGAGCGTCACGAAGCGAATGTCTTGCAAGTACGGTTGCCGCGTGACGCTGAGGCGGCGCTGATGTGAGGCCCCCTCTATCGCACCCCTTTCTTCCTGCCCCTCCCCTACTTGCGGCGGCGCAATTTCTGGAACCGTCGCGCCCCCAAACGGGACCATGGATGATGCCAGCCCCCCACGACGACCGCACCGTGAAACGTGCCATTCGGTGTGCCCGAGGGTACTCGTGACGTAGCCGTCCATGCACACCAGCCCCACCAGCAGCATCCACACCACGGTCCACGGTGCACTGACATCTCCGTTGTAGACGACGTGGGTCCACGCCGTGCCTCGGAATAACATAAGGCACAGGAGCGTGTGAACGCCGTCGGATTCGTTATACGCGTCGGTAGGCAAACCACAGAGTGAGCATCGCTCCGAGCTGGGAGCCGACCCTCCTCCTGCCGGTGTCGCCGCCGACGGCGTCGGCGCACGACACTCCAGACAAATAGGCATGTGGATCGTAACCGAAGGGGGGTGTCCTGAAGACGTACGACCGTATACCGGGAGAGGCAGGAAGGAAGGAAGGAAAGGGGGAAATGCAAACAACAATACGGCATTATTTCAGTTCTCACCACCCTGCTGTGGTGATTGTCGACGCCGAATGCGTGTGTCGTCGTCGTCGCGATGACAATCGCACAGCGCCTTCAAGGTCAGCAACGGTGGCGTGAGAATGAACGCGCGGACCTCGAAAACTCATGACGCGGCATTGATCGTGTTGTCCCAGCTGCCCGAGGCGAGAGTGCGGCTGTCGTGGGCGAACGCAACGGACAGAAAACTTCACGGATGTGCCCGTGCAGCGGTGCCCCCTCGGGCTGACCCGTGGCGATGGTCCCACAGGATGATGGTGAATGCAACGGACATCACGCCACTGGTGTGCCCCTTCAGCGATGGTCCTTGAATCGTAGCGATGGTCCCACAGTGTTGTCAGAGCTGCCAGGGTGCGACCTTCGGGAGTGAATGCAACAGAGGTGACGCTGCTGCCCCGACGAATATTTTCGGTGCTTGTCTATTGGCAAGCACCATCCCTGGCACAAGGGCCCCCAGGGCTCAACATTACTGCGAGCGATGCCACCAGTTCCCACCAACACGACCACGAACCCTGGAAATCGTGCCAGTGTACTTGAGGGTACTTTCCCCAGACAACACACATAGTAGTTCCCACCATCAGCAGGTCAATCTTGCGGAAACTAAGTTGCGGCATTGTCCCATCCAGTTGTCCCCGACACACACCAGCCCCGCTAAGCCGGTACAATCGATCGCTCCAAGGGCGAGGGACGCGGAGAGCCATCCGGCACCGACCGTAGAAAGCCGCTCAAGCCCCTTTCTGGCATCGAAGAACGTCAAGGAGCCGCAGCTTGACAGCCAATTCTCGCCCACGGAGGTTAGCTGGGTCAACCCGGAGACATCGAACGCCGCAAGCTGGTAGCAATATGCGAGCCAGCATGCACCGACGGAGGTCAGCCGTGCCAACCCGGTGGTGTCCAACGCGGTTAGCGCAAAACAGTTGGATAGCCAGTTGTCGCCGACGGTGGTCAGCTGCGATAGGCCAGTGCAATCAATCGCGGTCAAGCAGACGGAGAACGTGAGCCAATGGGACCCGACGTTCGTCAGCCGCGTCAGTCCGCAGCAGTTTAACGTTGGCAAACGGCGGCAGTTGTGCAGCCAGGACGTGCCGACCGTGCGCAACTGTGTGAGCCCGGCGCAATCCAGACGCGTCAACGCGTCGCTACTCGACAACCACTGATCACCAACGGACGTTAAACGCGAGAGCGGCGTGCAATCCAGAGTAGCGAGGCGCGGGCAGTAACAAAGGCAGTACGCACCAATGCTCGTGACGTGGTTGAGTCCGGTGAGATCTACCTGCGTCAGATGAAACGCATTATGCAACCAGTGGTCACCCAGGGTGACCAGCGCACTCAGACTTGCGCAGTCCACCACGGCAACCATGTCAAAGCAGCGGCGCCGCCAAGGCGCATCAGACACCTCACAGACATCCGCATCGTTGACAAGGCACACACTGCGGGTTGCGGTCGAGTGCTCTGCTGCATTGACGTCGGAGGGACGTACGACCGGGGCACGGTCAGGTGCCGGTTCCATTTTCCCCCCTTCCGTTCACCTTGCCCGTCTGCAGAGAGTGTGTGTGGTCACCTGACACTCCCGACGATGTCTCCCGCATTTTTTCCTGGGAGGACTGGGAAGGAGGACGAAAGCTAGCGCTCGACATGCAGTGATGGGTCAGAAGATGAGGAAAACAACCAACCCTCGTTCGCCAACGGAAAGGGTGATCAGTGGTTCGGGCGACACCGGGTCCACGATGGCAGAGAGAGAGAGAGAGAGAGAGAGAGGCCCTGGGACTCTCGTCCGTTGCTACGGGGGCGGCGTTTCGCGTTGATGGGTGGTGCTACTCGTGAGCGGCTTCCTCGCGTGATGATGCGGCTGGGGGCTCCACGAGGCAGCACCTCTGCTTCACTAAGAAACTGCGACCTATGACCCGCGGCGCCGTTGAGTCCGCTGCCGCTGTCGGCGACGAATTCGGCCCCGCCCGACGAACGAGTGATGCGAAGGAAGTATTCGTATGCCCCGCGTCGGCCGCGCGCGACAAACTGCTCTCCAGCCGCCTGGCATCGATGGGCGCCAAGCGCCGCTCGCCGCGCAGCACGACGCGACTGCACACCTCCACGACACGAGTGGCGGCCCCTTGGGCGACCATGGCCGCCGGCGCACCTCCACCACGACCTCCGCCAGCCAGCCCACTTTCAGAAGGCGCGTCGGACGGGATCCGCGGGGCCATGCGCTGCAGCAAGGGATGTCGCTTCGCCGCTGGCGGCGGGCCACCACATGTCGGTGGGTGGAAGGGACACTCCGTCGTGGGAGGAGGGGACGGCCCTCGGGCGCGACTCGCCAACCCGACAGCGTGGGGCATGTACCAAAGCGCGGTGGCGGCCTGGGAAGCTGACATTCGCGGCTCGAGAGCGGCGAGGGCCGTCGTCGCGCTGACCCACGCCTCGTCCGATACACGGCGAACCTGCGTGTCATCGACCTGGTGGAGAAAGTCGAGGATCTCCAGGGTGAGCGTGACTTCCAGAACGGTGGCCGGCGACTCGGCGCTGAGGGAGGAGCCGACCACTCCCGCCGGGTCGCTTGCGCCGGCCACGGCTGTCTCCTGCGGGTCATCCTCGATCACTACGGCTGGCTGATCTTCCCCGACGGCGACGTGTCGCAAGACGCGTAAATCCAGGATCGCGGACGTTGTATCGGCGAGGCATCGCTTGACGAGCGCCGCATTGTTCGAAGACACGGTATCTCCTCCAACCCTAGTCGCGTACCACGGCGCAAGCCGCAAGGTGGCGAGGCGGCACAGCGACGCGGCGTATAGCAGTCGGTTGTAGTACCTCCACGACTCCGAGGAAGATATGACAGTCGCCGCGACGACGGCGGCAGGGGATTCACTGAGAGGAGCAGCAGCATCGGTGGTAAGTGGCGGTGGTGGTGGCCGTTGTGTCAAAAGGGCGGAGCGACCTACCAAGGTATCGCAAATGGCCGCCAGTTGCGCTTCGAACGACGAACGCGTTGTTGCCAAATCAGCCACATGCGAATCCACCCCCATGCCACCACCCCCCCCTTGTTGTGGATGCTGACGTTGTACTCGTTGTTGGTCAACGGCGAAGGCCGACGCGCACGCCAATTGCGTGACGCCGAAGAACGCTTCGGATACGGCTTCGTCTGTTGCCCCTCCTCGTCCCCCAGCAGTAGAGGCGGGAACGGCCGCCACGCTAAGGGCGTCCGCGAGTACCCGCAACAGGCCGATGCCCGCTGCCGTGGCCCGCGCCCAATCCGTCGTGGCCCCGCCTTCCACTGGAGCGGCGTCGGCATCGACGACCGTGGTGTTCGAGGGGTCGCTGACACCACCGCGGGGAACGGAGGGAGCAGCGGCCGCGAGGGCGTGGTCGGGGAAGGCCACAAACGCGGTCACATAGTCCAATGCTTGGGCCGCCGTATCGGCCAACTCTTTGATCGCTCGCGCGGACCAAACAAATACGGAGGCCCCATCGGAGGTCGGCGGTGATGTGCTGCTGCCATCGCTACTGGGCGTCGATTCGCGACGACCGCGGGACAACGCCACGACCGCATCATACAGCGCGATGATACCAACGCGCACAACGGCACGGGGCCACCCCAAGGAGGCACTTTCTCCACCAGTTCCCTTCGGGTCGGGCGGCTTCGCGAGGCCAACAGCGGTCGCCGCCACCTCACCGCCCCACGCCGGCAAGGTGTACGGCGAGTGATACTGTCCACTGCACAGCTGAACAAACCGCTCCAAGGCCCCGGCGTGCGAGTGCAGGAGGCTGTAGTGCTTGTCGGACAGGGGTGCAGCAGATGATCCTTCCAACGTGGGCACCGTCCGCAATGCCGCTCCGCTCAAGAGCAGCAACTGCGCGAGCAGCGCCATCGGGGGATATGGAAACGACGCCCGTGACGACAGGACGTCCAAGAGCAGAATCGTGTCGCCGATCGTCAGCGGGTGGGGAAAGCGGAACGCCGCGGTGGCGACCCGCGGTTGTGCGCTGAGGCTTTTCTTGTGATCTTCGAGCGAGGACAGTAAGAACGCTTCAGCGACTTCCGCGGCCGGGCGAACGAAGCGCTGCACGGCCAGCACCGTTTGTGCGACCAGCTCGCGGGACTCGGCGCTTTCCGAGGCGGCACGGTTCAGTGCTTGCAGGGTGGAAATGAGGGCAGCGAACGTCATCGCCATCGATGAAGCGGCGGACTCACTGGATGGGATGGATGCCACGCCGGGGACGTCGCTGACCGGGGCGCTCACTGTTTTATCCGACGGATCCATGATGATGCCTTGGAGCACGGCCGTGACGAGCCCCTTAGCGGCCCGGATGTGCCACACGCCAAGCCTCGCCATGGCCGACAGCGCGAGCGACGCCTCCCTGGGGCGTAGTCGCGGCGGAGGCAGACCCCCCTCCCGTCGTCGGTCACATGACATGGACCCCCCCCCGGCCGCCAACGGCCGGTCGAAAAACAGAGGGAGGATCGTGGCCACCATGCGATCTTTTTGCCGGGGTGAAATGGAGTGCGTGCCGCTGATCGTCGTCGCCTGGGATGACACTCCCCCTTTCGATGCCGACGACGATGGCGCTGCGCCTAACCGACTGACCGAAAACAGACAAATCACAACGTCGCGAAGCCGTCTCTGCCCGACGGGGGCAGTCACAACGACGACGGCGTCCGTCGGCACAACGTCGTCACCACCGCGTGGCGCTGACGCAACGTCACTTCCCCCTGCGACATCGCACAGTCGATCAATCACGGAATCCGCCAAGGCGAGAAGGTTGTTGCCGATGACCAATGCCGTCGCCACATCACCACGCCGCTGGACCAATGGAAGACTCGCCGCGGTAAGGGAAGCCCCAGCAGGGAGGTTGGAGGAGCGTCCTGCAAACTCGACGAAGGCTTCCATCCTGGTGACGGCCATGGATTCATTCTGCTTCGAACTAGCATCCCGCGCAGCCCTACTGGCCAACGGCACCGGCGGCGGTGATGCCTTCTGCCTCAACCAGTCCCGAAGCTCCGCGATGGCCGAAACAAGCGGCGAGAGGTCGGCCAAGGGAGGGAGAAATCGCCGCTGGAAGACCGTGTTCAGCGCTAACGCCCGCGCGAAAAGGGGAGATTCGAGATGGTGTTCCTCGACGATGTCGCGCGAGTCGTTCGCTACCGACTGAACGTGCTTGAGCGCGGACGTAACGGGAGACAAGAAATCGACGAGCACAAAGCGGACCATGGAGAACGTGGCGTCGTCGGAAGCATTGTCGTTTACTCGCCCTCCCCTCCGCTGCTCGCCGGACGCAACGGCTCCCTGTTTGATCCACGCAACCGCAGCTTGTACCGTGGCTGCCGTCGCCCGCCACAAGAACGTGGTCGTCGCGGCGTCTGATTTACTGTTGTTGTTGCTGTTGTTGCTCGGAGCAGGGCGACCCCCTTCGCTCAGCACGACTCTCGTGATGCGTGCCCTCGTCGGATCGTCTTCTTGTTGTGTGTACGCCGCCAAGCCGTCGTTAGCGTGTCGTTCTTGGAGAACCGCCCCGGCAAGCGCATCCGCGACGGTTTGCATTTCACGCAGCGCGGTCGTACACGCGATGGCCAATTGCCGAATGGCTTCTCCCTGCTGCGTTGCCGTGGCGGTACCCACCGTGTCGGTCCCCGCGACGAGGGACGAAACGAACTCTGCGCTCTCTGAGAGGCTTTTCCCACGCCGCGCCATATCCTCCAAGTACCCTTCTGGCGACCCACGTGGGTCACACGTTGACGAGCAGGCGGCGGCACGAGGAGGAAGAGGAGGCAGAGGAGGCAGCTGGGACAGCGACGTGGTGGCGGCGGCGGGGGTGGTGTTCAGCGTGGCCAGGGCGCGCCGAATGAGCCAATCGTCGACGACGGCAATGGTGGTTCGGAGGTTGTGATGTGCTGCATACCCATCGGTCTGCGGGGATACCGTCGGAGCCGCCAGAGAGATTGACTCGGCGTCGCCCTCTGCGGCTGCTTGCGTCTCAGGTTGGCTCTTGTGGGCCGACGGCAGTTGGATGCTCCTCGATTCCGAGGCAGCTTCGACTAACAGGCGCTTGAACACCGCATGATTCGCCATCAGTTCAGTCACAAAGCGGCACTCATATGGCGATAGGAGCTGCATCGTTTTATCATCAGTGACCTCCTGGCCGGCGGCGACTATGGGGGATGACAACATGGCGGCGCCGAGTGCCATCTTTTTCAAGCACGCCAGCGATAGCCATGCCAGGGCGACGTCCACCGCGGTGGTAGCGGTCGTCGGAAATGGACGACCATCATTTGTGGGCGAAGGCAGCGTTTGTAGTAGGAGGAGTGTGTCCACAGTGGGCAGTGTGCCGGATTGAGGATGAATGGGATCCACCGCGACACCGCCGCTCACTCCGCCCAGCTGACACAAACGTTGGATAAATGGGAGTAGTTCGCGAACTTGCAGGGACACCTGTGGCGGCGGGGAGATCGCTGGCCCCGCGGCAGACTTTGCTGCGCCGCAGCGCAACAACCTTTTTGCCACCACTCGCACCGCACACGCCGATGGGTCATTGCGCGACGTTTGGCTTTCGACAACACTTGCCCAGGCGGCCGAATCGGTTTCCCTGACCAGGGTCGCAAGGCGGTTGAGCAAGGGCGGAGACCATTGCCGCCGCGGCGACCCTCCCGTCACGGCTGCCCCGGGAACGGAAAGTACTACGGCACACTGATCGATCATGACCATCGCCTCGAACAACAGCCTGACTTGATAAAGATTTAGAGCGTCGGCATGGCGACCAATCCCTTCGGCGATCCAACTGGCGAGGTGGGTGATTTCGTCGGCCGTAAACGGAATGGTCGGGAGAGAGGAAGCAGCCGCCGTCGTCGTGGTGGTGCGCGGTCGTCGTCGCCCTTCCTCCTCCTCCTCCACCGACGTGCTAAGGACCGTGGCGAAGTGCTGCGCGAAGGAAACCAGCTGGCGCAGCTGTCCCGCGTTGGGCAGGAGCCGCGGTGCCGGTAGAAGCCGTTCGGAGGACGAGGCACCTTCCGTGGGCAGTTGCTGGGTCACCGCCACTGTACCGGCAAGTCGCTTAAACAAGACGGATGCCGCCGCCTGGAGCGGCAACATTGCATTTTCGCCCCGTTTCGAATTGTGACTCCCCGCCGCCGCCGCCGCTGCCGTTGTTGCTGCTTTTTGGGCGTCCGTAGCGCGAACGTTGTGGCTCATTCGCGCCGCCATGGCGCTCACCACCGCCGCGACGTTTTGAAACTGACATCGGGGCGGGCGGTCGTCGTGAAAAAGAAACGCTCGCGCGAAGTATATCTGCACAAGGCCAAACAGGGCGTTGAGTTGTTCCTGACCGCGGCGACACCACCACCACCCTTGTTGTGGTTGCCGTTGCACGGTCGAGTTTAAGGCGTTTGCACCGACGGCGGCAGCGTCTGGTGGTGAGTGGGTTGCATCGCTGTTACCGGTTTGAAACAACAACCGATCATCGCAGGAGGCGGCCACGCTGCTCAGCGCTTCGGACCAGCGACGGAAACAAAGCTGCAGCAGAGCGGTGTCCAGGGCGCCCAGCGGCTTCATCGCGTCGCCTCCTCCGGGTGACGTGGTAAGGACGCCGCCCTGCGCGGCGGACAACGTACCCTTCGTGGCCCCCCACAGCCACTCGGTGAGCGCATCGAACCACAGACTCACGGCGCCGAGAACCATACAGATAGAGGGCTCATCCGCTTCATCGCGGACGTAGCCCACCCACGCCTCGACGAGCTTACTCAGCGCATTGGCCGCCTTAATGACGTTTGCACACTGCTGCGACGTGACAGAGGTAACGGTCACCGTCGCGTCGTCGCGCGTCGACGGGGCAGACGGATGGTCTCCACGACTGCCGCGCTCAGCCGATAGCAACGCGTTTAATCGCACGGTGCCCGCGACGTGGTCGCCGCCTCGATCCTGCCCTCCGCCGCCGCCCATCGACGCGAGATCGCGAGCGTGATGTAGGAGCAGGGCGGCGACGGCTCGGGCGGCCCACCGCGGGTGGGGAGAGGCCCCGGGCAAGCTCAGAAGCACAGCGGCGAGACCCGCCACGGCCATGTCAAATGGTCCTGCGTGAAGCCTCAGGACCGTGGCACCGTCGAGGGTGGTCACATCCGTGGATCGGAAAATCAATCGCCACATTGCGGTGTATTGGCGGGCGAACCGCTGGCCACCACGGTCGTCTCTAGGTCCGGTCCTTTCCACGTCCACCGATGTGTCGTGCCCAGCGCTACTGCCGGTGCGACATGCGTCGCCGTCGTTGTCGTCGCCCATCGTTCCTCGGCGGTGCTCTTCCAGGACGAGCGCCATGCCCGGGATTACGTGCTGGGCGCCCCCGAGACACTGCACCTCGGCCTCCGTCAACCCGTAATCGCGACACACCAGCTCTTCCTCCTGCTCCGCCGCCGCTTTCACCAAGGGTGGCACGGCCGGCGACGCGGCTGGTGGCACCTCTTCACCCACGCGCGACGCGGCCATCAGGTCGGGCGGGGACGACGTGACTTCGTCACCGCCGACGGCACCGAACGCCGTGTTGCTCATCAGAGATAATGCAGTCTCTTTTGACACGTGCGCCTTGAGAAGCGCCGTCGTAAATTGAGGTAGTAGCCCAGCGAGGCGAAACAACGACGACAGCGACCGGCGGGGGGCGGAAACCACGCTGGCCAGCGTCGAAGCCGGAGTTCCACTTGAGCCATCCGCTACGTCACTGGCATTCGCGACCGGCTTGCTGTCCGACGGGGCCGCGGATGCGGCTCGGAGGCTGGCGCCTACCGGCAAGAGTTGTTGGGCCCAATCCTGAGGCTCAACGCCGGCCAGCATCCTACCGAAGCTTGCCATCACGAGGCACCATTCACCGCTGGAGAGTGTCGCTGTTCGGAGGGGGCTGCCCCCTTGTGCAACGGCGGGCGCCGCGGACGTCGTCGTCGTCCGGACGCCAAATTCCCGGACCAGAGCCATCAGGGCGGACGCCGCGAGGGCGAAGTGGTACGCCACCCGTCGGACCGCGTCGCGGCGGCCTCCTGGCAGGTCCTCCTCTTCGCCGTCGTCTAACGGCGGCCGCGTCAGGTGTTGGTCGGCCGCGACGATGCCGTCATCTTCACCCTCGCCACCGAGTCGCGGAGGCTCGGGAGCAGAGAGGGCACCTCGTCCGTCGCGAGGGGCGTCGCCATCGGCTTCGCGGCAGTCGGACACGATGCGACCCAAGCAGGAGAGGATCGTCATCACAGTCGCTTTCGTGAGCAGCGGCGGGGAAGGGGTCTCGAGCGGCCCGGCAGCGCGTGAGGTCTCAAGCTTCCCCCCTCCCTCGCTGTCCACGTTGCCGAAATCCCGGCGGAGGACTGTTGGCGTCTGACTAAATTCCGTCCACAGTCGGATGAAGTGAGCGGAGAGTAGCTCAGCGAGCGTCGTCGGATCGCCGCCTCCGCTCTCCTCCAGACGATCCTGAAATGATGGAGCCGTGGCGCTCGAGGAAACCGTAGTGGGTGGCGGTGGCGGCGGCGGGGTGGGTAAGTCTGAGCGAGAACGAAGTGAGCGGGAGTTGGTCCCATCTCTATCATCCGATTCGATCCGCTGCGACCAGCAAAGCAACCGCACGGACGGGGGATATTGTTCCAACCCCGCGAACTGGTGCAATAGTTGAGCGAGCTTGCCATAGCTGCGCTTCGGGGAGGACGGCGGCTGCCACGCGCCAGACGCCATGTTGTGGTTCCCTTCTGCCTGCAGCAGTTCGGTGGGTGAGAGGGAGACTAACGACTGCAACTCGAGCCGCAGGGCGCGCAGCCCGGCTCCCCCAGGTAACGCCATCCCCCCGCTCACACCGTGAGAGCCCCCAGCCCCTTGTCCGCTCCGGCCTTGGCGCGCGGAATGGTGGCGACCTGTCCGTCCGACCGACGACGGCGACGAGCGCCTTGAATTGTTATTGTTATTAGTGTTCGTCGACCGCCGTGCAACCGCGGCACACTGTTGCGACGTCGGTACACACGTCGTCTCAATAGCGTCCGCGGTGGACCCCGTCGTCTGCGGCAATCGAGGGGTACCACTACGACACAGTCCACCCGGGGAGCTCGCCAGTGCCATCGAGCTGCGCAGCGCCTGCGTCGCGATGGACGCGCGCGGTCCAGACCACCGCCACATCTTGTCACGTTAGAGAGTCGATGAGAGCGGACTTACAGAGGTGGAAGAACTATATTTGTTACCTCCCCAGCTTTTCATTCTTGCTTCCCCGCTCGGCCGCCAAAAAATTACCTCGGGGGATTCCATCATTCCCCCCGCGACCCAAAGTCACCCGCGTCTCGGGACATACACACACACAGACAAGACACGGCGGTGTGCTCTCTCTCTGCCACCACACCATCCAGAGTTACAAGAAGCGACAACAAAGAAAAACAACAACGCCGAACCCGATGGCTCACACGGAGAAATGAGTATCAGACCCGGCTCTCGTTCGTTTCTCGACGACGATGCTCTCTTTCCGAGAAAAAAAACAAAGACTCTACCACCGCACGAGCCGCACGGGTGCGACCGCACTGCCAAGAGATGTCACAAGGCTCTTGTCTTCGCGACAAACCAGACCGCCAAAGGTAGCCCCCATCGCAGCAGTGCACGCGGCGGGTGCTGCTGAGTCGTCCGTCCCCCCTCCGGTGACGCTGTGCGTTCGGCTCCGCTGTTGGTGCGGCACCCCATTAGGGATTTGGGTCGGTGTCGTTGCCGCGGATCCGCCGGGTGCGAAGTGCGCTACCAGCTCGGCCGCGGCGTTGGCGGTTGCCCGCAGATTGTCGTCACCGATCACCCACGCCCCAAATATCGGATACATGTCACCAGGGTACATGGACAAACGGATGCGTTGCTGGTATATAAAGGCACGGTGGCTGCCAAACTGTCCGGTGGTCGTCACGTCCACCACAGACACACCGCTTCCGTCCGCAGCTGCCGTTGGCCCTTCGCAGCCGCACTCCGAGAGCGGCGATATCGCTGGATCCGAGGTGACATTCGAAAGGGGCGAGTTTTGCGAACTCGCCGTTCTTTGAGCGGCCGCGAGCGCATCGGTGTGCACCGAGATGTTCATCCCGGCCCTCCCGCTCACCGGTTTTCTGACGTAGCTGTGCGAGAGCTGCTCCTTGACGCGGCGCTCCTCAGGAGAGTCGTTCGCTTGCACCGTGAGGTCAAACGCCGCTGCGAGGATATTTTCGTGCGCCGGCGACGCCTTGAACACGTTGGGCAACATCGCCTTGCTGCCAATGATCTCCTTCCACAGAGGCTCGAAGACGAACACGTTGGGGTGCAAGAGAATATGGGAAAGGGTTGGCCGCGTCGGGCGAACGCCGTCACCGGCGATGCGTCGCTGCTGAGCCTCGTAGTCTCGCAGCACGGTGTCCCAGGACCAGGTCTTCCAGACCATCGTCACCGGCACCCCTTCGAGATCGACGATCCCCTCCGCGGCTTCCAGCTGCACGCCGGTGAACGCGGGGACCGGAACGACCGGGGAGACGAAATAGTTAGTCGCATCGGTGGCTCGCTGCGACGCCGACCACGCCGCATGGGGATGCAGCAACAACGAGGACAGCGCACCCGGCGGAAAGCGAACGGTTCCCGTTGCCGCGGTCGCGGCGTTGGTCGGTGCGAAGTTAAAGTCGACGAGGTTCACGCACAGTTTACACCGGAACCCTGCCTGGGTCGCCCACTTCATGACCCACAGGGCGGTGTATCGTTCCTCGTCGTCGCTGTCGACCATGAAGTGGACCACAGGCTGCGCCGCGGCGGCGGAAGTTGGAGGCGGCGGCAACGCGGCCATGGAACTGCCGTCCACGGCGTCCGAGCGGCCTTTCGGGGTCGGCGCCGTGGTCGTGGTGCCTCGCCGGGCGCGCTGCGGCGTGGTTTGCGGCGCTGACGACGCCGCCGCGGGGGGAGGGCCCACTGGAGGCTCCATCCGTTGGTAATACGGCGCGACTCTGCGGAAGAGGTCCCTCCAATACTCCGCGATGAGGGGACTCAGATAGACACCGGTGGACACGGACGCGGCCAGGCCCCCTGCCGCCGCCGCGGAAACGACATTTTCAACGGCGTCCGCTCCGACCGACACGTTGGGATCGCTCGGCGATAACACCGATGGCCGTTCGACGAGTCGATAATGCCTCGCCATCTTCTCTTGGGTGTCGCAGCATTCGAGTAGCGCCGCGGAGCTATCGGCGTTGTATTCCATCGCCTTTAGCTGCCCTAAGGTAGCATCGAAGGCCAGGTCAAAGCGGCCCGCGTAGCACGGCTGCGTGAGGACCGTCCGTCGAAGGTGCGGCACCAGTTCCTCCGGAATTTCGAAGTCAAGACTGAGCTGAGCCGCGGGCAGCTCACGGATGAGCCGCTTCCCTTCCGATACGAACAGTCGGTGCAGCGACGTCGCGGCATTGCGGCAACGAATCCAAAAGTCGTAGTCGACTTCGTAGAACCCATCGGCCACCTCTTCGGCATGCATCGCCACGCCGCGGGACGCCGCCGAATCGCCGAAGAGAGAGCGGCGGAGGAAGAAGTCGCAGGGCTCCGCGGGGACGAGCCACGGACACGAGACATCTCGTGGGAGGGGTTGCCTGACCACGCGACCGCAGCCCACTGGCTCGCGGAAGAGGTCCGGGAAGTTCGTCATCGCCAAGTTTAAAAAAGGTGCTTCGATCTCGACCCAACCCAAGAGCGACGATACGGCCCCTGAGGTGGCACGTCGGCTGCCGAAGAGGGACGCTGTCACTGGGATGCAGCTACCGCTGGCGTCGACGAACGTGGCGCGGCGGGCCTCCTCCTCCTCGTCCCCCCGACGCTCCTCTTCCTCCACAGGATCGAGTAGGCTGAACTTTTCCGCGTCATCGTCGTAGAGTAAGGTGAGGACACGCGAGTACGTGCCCAAGTGACGGACGGTGGTGGTCGCACCCGACGCCACGTGATTGGGGGCGACGACGATCATCGTGCTTTGGGTGACTGGCCATTGTGGCCTTTGTTGGGTTGAACCCTGAGCCTCCTCGACGACGACGACGTGACCCTGTTCGGCGATACGGACGCGCACCGCCCGCGCCGTCACAGGCCCCGTGGCGACCGGTGGGGTACCAAAAGATGGTTGCAGGGCAAGAGTGGTCGGCGACGTTTCGGGCAGCGGCTCGACGTCCACCACCACGGCGGCGTGGCCAAACGGTCGCGAAAGGGTCCGTGACCATACGAGCACGTCGCCTGGCTTCGGCGTCACCCCGGTGCAACCGTTGACGTGACGCCTTGTTTGGGCCACTGGGGGCCGCCCTCCATGCCCCCCTCCTCCTCCTCCTCGCTTCATAGGATTCACGTGACGTGCCTCCTCATGATGCCCTCGCCCACCAGCCCCGCCCCGAGCGACACACGACGCCGCTCCTTGAACGACGGGCAGCTGCTCGAGGCCCCAAATCGCCTCGGCGTCGACGGTAATCCTGTCGGGAAGCCGCACACCTTTCGCCATGAGCAAAAATCTGCGCACAAATTCAACGGCGTTCTTTCCGGTGCACAGAAGGGAAGCCGATCGGTCGCCGCTGACGCCGGCGGGTTGGTGGGATGGTGGCGGTGCGGCCACGTAGGCGGGGACGCCCCGAAACGCGATGCCGTGTACGTGAGGTGGAGGACAGTCCGCCGCAGCCGGGCTGACGGGACCGGCTGCAATTAGCGTCACCGTGACGAGGGAGGCGGCCGTCGTCGCGATGCATGACGGGTCCGCTTGTCCCACAGGGGGGGGCATCGCGGCGGCGGCGGCGGCCACGGCGGCGGCGGCCACGGCGGCGGCTGCCGGCAACCCGGTGGGGTGAGTACTTCGGTCGTTGGACGCAGCACTCGCTGCGAGACTTGCGATCGGCCCGCTGACCGCCGCCGCTTGGCCTGCGGCCGTTGAGTCAGGTTGGGTGTCTTGGTGCGAGGAGTGTGGTGCTGCGTCGTCGACGGAAAGAGCCACTCCGCGGACGACGCTATCTATGAGTCGGTGATCCTCGAGGGATCGCGCTGCTTCGGTGTTTGAGTCGGTCTTCGTTGTCATCGGCGGCGGTGACCCGGGGACGCACGGCGGCATGTACGCGGCCGGCTGCTCGTCGTCGTCGCCCACCACCGGCGCGGCATCGGCCGATAGATCGTTACCGGCGACGGCGGTATCCACTGCTCCGTTACGTGGTGCCATGTGAGGTACGTCTCTGTCGATGGGTTTTCCACTACGGGGTGGCGGACTGGTTGGAGCCGCAGCGTCGGCTGTATCCGTGCCGGCGGGTAGATGGGCATCCACAAAACTAGTGTTTTCCGAGTGCGCACTGTCCGACGTGGCCGTCTCGCCCATGGAGGCATCGCTCGCTGCTGGTCCACCACCACGACCGGAACGACTGCCGTGACGTCGTCGAGGGGCCATATGACGCAAAAACAACTAAGAACGTCAAAGATGAAGGGGGAGAAAAATGGATCTTGCCAAGGACGTACCTAGGAGGGTTCGCAACGACAAGCAACATTCATTCGTCATGTGATTCGTCCGGAGATCCGGGAGTAACGGGCGGACCATTGTGGGTCAAAGCTTTGTGTGCGCCCCTTGGGGGCCTCCCGTTGGTGGTTGCTTCTGGCTCGTCGTATTGGTCCTTTCAGGCTGTGCGCCCGGCCCGCACTCTCCGACCGATAACACCCCACTGGTGTTTCAAGGATGCGTCGCTCTCCACTGCTGCACCGCGGGCCAGTAGTCCGTGTAGATGAGATAGCCGACGGATGAGAAGTACGCCGTGAGGAACACAATGACGAGCAGCCCGCTGAGGTCGGTCAAGCGTGCCGTCATTTCCCGGCCATACAGGCGGTTCGAGTGAGGCAACAAGGGCATTGAAGTACGATTAAAAAAGAGAATGCGAGAGCCGGGTGCTTGCCGACGTGCTGGAAGGTTATCGTGCGCGCGATTAGATCGTTTCTCAACAAAGAAACCATTGTCTACTTCGACGCACGAAAAGCGAGCTGATTGGGAGAGCAGTTGAGAACTACTTCCGGCGCTGGTGGACACGGCTGCCGCATGATGCTGACGCCGCGAGGCGTCGAAACCGAAACAGAAGGCCGCGGCGTCCAATCAACCTCAAGGGTGGTGGGTTAGTCAAGCGATCGCTTCCCAGCGGGTTGGTGCAATGGCGAGGCCGCCACGTTGACGCGGATGGTGCCGAGGTGCCCAAAGTTACCCTCGTAGCTACCCGGTTTGCCAATGTGACGGCCGTCGAGGGCCACGATCAGCGGGATGCCCAGCGCGCTGGCGCCCTCATCACCGCCCTGCTGCGTCGTGTCCACCAGTCCCACCACGTCGGTAGAGGGAAGTCGATCAGTGCCGCCGCTCCCTGAAGCACCTTCGATTCGCCGGAGCGATTGACAGTGTTGCGGCAGAGACGGATGGCACTTGGCCACCAAATTGGAAAACGTCTCCGTCGCCGTTCCCAGTGATCCGAACGGTGTGGCGCAGGTGGCGGTGGCGACGGGTTCGCCGCCAGCGGTCAGAACGCATCCGTGGCGCACGAGGTCCTGAAGACTGGCCTCGGTCGTGCGGTTCAACACGGCGACTCTGAGTACCCCACCGGAGTCGGCAACGTAGCCTGGTAAATGAGGCGCACACAACGGGAATCGCGAGCCCCACAACACGAGAGCTGGGGCGACCACGAGCGTGGCCCGGGAAGCACCAGGCCACACTGCCAATGCCAGCTCGACCGCGAGCAGTCGCTGCACGATGCTGTGAGGCTGGAACGACAGCGGCCGCTCATCTCTCAACATCGTCATGTGGCTGTCGAGCACCGGGCCAATCACCGTTTGGGGTCGAGTATAGTTCCGCAACGCCGATGAGTTGGCGGCGATGATCGTCCACGCGGCCACCCGTCGCTTGCGCTCCTCTGCCATTTCGATGACTCGCTGCTGGTAGGAGTACGCGTCCTCGATGGGTTCGGCCGCGGTGGGCAGCAAGTCCGCGCAAGGCACAAGCTCCTGCCCGATGGCA
>ERZ1292630.2106-Hain-H41-02um-R3-2106-length-18782-cov-5_pt1 | contig 18782 bp, 21 predicted proteins | sample MGYA00564408_ERZ1292630 | MGnify/ENA primary metagenome ERZ1292630 (study PRJEB36523, sample SAMEA6512641) | groundwater metagenome | collected 2019-01-08 | study: AquaDiva: Metagenomics assemblies of 32 groundwater samples
CAAATTTACCGCCGATCGCGGCAAGCAGTGGTTCCTCAACAAGGAATACCTGACGCGCGCCAGCAGAAAGCGCGGCATCCTCGACGGCCTTGCGCTCCACTTCGGTGATCTCAAGCGGTACGCCGATAACCACACGTGGACGAGGAACGATCGTGAACGTTTCTTCATGTACCTTGTCAATGAAATACTTGAGCATCTTTTCCGTCACCTCAAAATCCGAAATGACTCCCTTGCTCAACGGACGGACCGTGATAATGTGTGGAGGTGTTTTGCCGAGCATGTCCTTGGCATCATGTCCTACCGCAAGAATCTGGTCTGTACGCGTATTGATAGCAACGATCGAGGGCTCATGAATAATAATACCGCGTTCCTTCACGAATACGAGTGTATTCGCTGTTCCGAGGTCTATCCCGAGATCCTTCGAGAATTGACCAAAAAATTTGTTCAACATAAAAACATCCTACCTCCATCGGATGCTCATTGTAGCAAGGAAATGAAAAGTCTAGTAGTCAGATGGTTTAGCCTATGCTCGTAGGAGTATTAATCTTTTGGCGTTTTGTCGTCCAAAAGAAGAGCTCAAATAGTGAAAAAAAGAGAATGAGCAGGAGCATCGTCCACCAACGTAAGAATCCGAAGGTAGCGAGAATGAGGTTGGCGATAATCAAACTCGTGAAGAACACGGCGTGACGGAATGCCTTGACGACTTCTCGATGGACGATCAGGTCAACTCTAAAAAGAATCACACGAAGACCAACACCCACTGTCGAGAAGAGGCCAACCAGCATCATCGAGAGCGTGATAAAAAAAATCAAGCGACCGACAAAGCCGGTCGTGATTGGGTCAACACGAAAAACGACGAACAACCATGCGCAGGCCGCCAAAAAAGTACCAATCGTCATAAGCATAATGTACTGCCTAAAGGTCATAGGTGCTACGTGATTGTGTGATGATCAGCACATGGCGGATTTGGACTTGTGGATCGGCTGTCATCGCCACCTCAATCATACCACTCTCAAGCGCCTTTGTTTCATTTGCCGCCACGCTATGATCACAAGCAATCTTGAGCAAACCGTTTGCGAATGAGACAACGTGTACCGCCGGGCGCAAGTCCGGTAGCAAAGCGACATCCAAAAAATCAGAAACGGCCTGCACCACATTTGCAGAGCGGACTTGCTGGCTGATGCCGGCTCGTTTTACAGCGTGGTTAAGAAGGCCTTTAAGAGAGAGCATAATAAGTCTTATTATTGCCTAAACTCACAAATATCGCGGAAGTCGCAATAACGGCACATGAAGCCGGGGGTCGGAGTGAATTTGGAGGAACGGATCCGAGTGGCGGTATCCTGAATTTGGGCGATCATCGCTTCAAGTTCATCGGGCTTACCAAGAAACGACACGCGCGAATTATCCTCCAAATAATGATACGTCAATTTCAGAACCTTGAGCGGAGGATCAAAGCAACGATCGGCCGCAAGCTGATATATCATTAACTGGCGCTTATCCTCCGCACTCATCTTTTCCCCTTTTTTGGGCGTGCCTGTTTTGTAATCAATAATCTCTACACCGCCTTCGATCGAATCAATGCGATCAATCTGCCCTTTCACGCTCACATCGCCAAACTTCAAGGTAAAACCCTTTTCAAGGTGAAGTGGTTTTGGTGGAGTAATAAGCATCTCTGCAAAATAATCTGTAAGGATTTTTTTACCTTTGGCTCGATACTCCTCGCGTTGCACATCATTTTCATACCACTCATCTATCCACGAGGCGTCGTAGAGTTGCATGAGCTCTTTGAGTCCAACCACCTCACTCGACTCCGCATGGCTACGTTCAGGAACCTTGTCAAACAAGTTACTCTGTTTTTGTTCAATGCGCCCTTTCAAAAGCTCAAAAAACTTTTGCAAAGTGTTATGCATCGTCTTTCCGAAGCTCATCACATATCGTCCATAAACTGGCACGTGAAGAAGATGAGCATATTTATATTGCAATGGACACGTTTCAAAGGCGGCGAGCTGTGTGAAGCTGAAAGCTTTGGCGGTCTTGGATGGCTGGTACGGTATCATCTCTGGAATCTGGGATTTTAAAATTTCACGCTCGGGTTCAAAAGTCCCATACAGACCCAGCTCATGCAAAAATCGTGAAAGCTTTTTTTTGCGCGTACCACCGTAATCATCTGCCGAGGTTAGATAAACCGCCTCTTTGGCTCGCGTCAGAGCCACGTACATCAGGCGACGTTCTTCTTCTAAATGAATATCGCCTTGAGGTAATATTTCCTTAATAAGTTTTTCAGAAAGTGGAATCGCTTCTTTTTGCTCGCTCGTTGGAAAACGGCGATCCACCATACTCACAATAAAAACATGAGTAAACTCAAGCCCTTTTGCGCTGTGAATGGTCATCACCTGAACACACTCCGGACCTTGTTCAGGATCAGCCTTGAGCGCACCCTCGTCGCCGCTACTTTGCTCATGTTCAAACTCCTGCAAAAATGTGTGAAGCGATCGGTCCGCGCTTGCGAGCTCAAAACGCTTTAAACGTTCATAAAACTGTTGTAAATAACGAAACTCCTCCATCTGCTTTCTCTCGCTCATACCATTCACATAGCCAAGAATACCACTAGCTTTCATCACCTCAACATAAAGTTCACTCACAGGTTTGCGACGAGACGACTCACGCCATGCATTGAGCTGATGAAGAAGTTCCTCAATACGCTGAAAAGTTTCAATGTGAAGATCGTGTACAGTCCGAGCCGACTCAAGCACTTGAATAAGTGCCTTGCCACGGCGATAACATTCGTGCGTAAAGGTGACAATATCGCGAACGTCAACAGCGAGCATTGGGTGACTCAAGAGACGATAGAGACTCGGACTTGCGTTAGGTTGATCAATAACGCGAAGATAAGCGAGCGCATCAAGAATGATCGGCTTGACATAAAGACCCTTAAGCGCAAAGAAAAGATACGGAAGGCCAACACGGTCAAGTTGGCGCACGAACGGTTCGGCCGTATCGTTCGCGCGAACGAGGATAGCAATTTCTTGTAAGGGAGTCCCCTGCTTATGAAGTTCAAGAATCCGCTCCGCAACACGCGTCGCCTCTTCCTCAAGGCTTGAACAATGAATGTGTTCAATGTGACCCTCGCCTTCATGGCTCGCATTCAATCGCTTGCTCAAGCCCTCAAGTTGCACCTCGAGACGATTCGGGTTGTTCGCCTGAATGAACTCGTACGCCACGTCAAGAATTCTTTGTCGGCTGCGGTAATTGCGCGTGAGGGCGATTTGTCGCACTTCCGGGTAGTCCTTTTTGAACTGAAGAACGTTTGAGATCGATGCGCCCCTGAACCTATAAATCGATTGATCATCGTCGGATACGACCGTCAAGTTGTTCTCGGGCGCGGCGAGCATCTTGACGAGCTCATACTGGGCCCAGTTGGTGTCCTGAAACTCATCAACCAGCACATAACGAAACTGTTTTTGATACTTCGCAAGGATCGCCGGACGATCCTTGAGTAGTTTGATCGTGTAAAAAATGAGATCTCCAAAATCTAACGCGCCTTGCTGAAGCAGAAGGCGTTGATAGATGTGATAGGCATTGGCCAGTTCTCGCAATCGCGCGACTTCGATCTCATCGTTTCCTCCCGCATTTGTGGCGTCCTGATTTGCCACAAGCTCCTCAACATGCGCAAGATATTCCTCCGGACTCACACCTTCATCTTTAGCGCGAGAAAAATGCTCAAGCATGGCTTGAATAAACTTTGTTGGGTTGCCAGCAGGACGATAATAATTGAGCTCAAAACTAGCAAAATTCTGGCGCACTAAAAGCCAGGCATCAGTTTGATTGAGAAGCTTAAAATCGTTGGGGATACCGATGTCGAGCGCGTGCTGTTTCAGGAGACGCTCGCAAAAACCGTGAAACGTTGAAATCCACAAGTCGAGATAACCAAACGGCAGGAGACGATCAACACGCTCCTCCATTTCCGCCGCAGCTTTCTCGGTGAACGTGAGCGCGAGAATCTCATCAGCCTTCGCTTTCCCTTGCTCAATCAGCCAGCCAATGCGATGCGTAATGACTGTTGTCTTCCCTGTCCCAGCCCCAGCAATAATCATGAGCGGACCTTTATCATGCATGACCGCCGCCAACTGCTCTGGATTTAAATTTTCAAGAAGATTGTCTGGCATTATCTTCGTCTCCTTCGCTGAGCGACCTTATACCTCGCCAGCTCGCGCTCAAGGGAAGCGGCGGCGTCGGCGAACGAACGATCGTCGGCAAAACGCTTTTCCGCGAGAAGCGCCTCGGCGCGCTTTTTAGCCTCTTCTATTTTTTCAAGCTCCAACTCCTCCAAACGCTCGGCCGTATCAGCGAGCACTACGACCTCATTTCCCGCTCGCACCTCAAAAAATCCTGTTGAGATTGCGAGAAATTCTTCTTCGTTCCCCATCTTAAGCTTCATTTCACCAGCTTTAAGTGGCGCGACAAGCGAAATATGTCCCGGCAAAATTGTGACCTCGCCAGTCGTTGTCATGAGCGTAACGGAATCAACGCTCGCTTCATAGACAAGGCGTTCAGGGGTAACAATTTTTAGGGACAGATGGGACATAATTACGATGTGACTTCCTCAATTCCGCCTTTCATATAGAACGACTGCTCTGGCTTTTCATCATGAGCTCCATCTAAAATTTCCTTGAATCCACGCACCGTATCTTTGAGTGAGACATACTTGCCCGGCGTGCCTGTAAATTGTTCAGCCACGAAAAATGGCTGTGACAGGAATTTCTGAATACGGCGTGCGCGAGAAACTGTGAGTTTATCATCGTCTGACAACTCATCCATGCCTAGAATCGCAATAATGTCTTGCAAGTCTTTGTAACGCTGTAGCACTTTCTGCACGCCACGCGCAACGGCGTAGTGCTCTTCCCCAACAACGTTTGGATCGAGAATGGTTGAGCTTGAATCGAGAGGATCAACAGCAGGATAAATGCCGAGCTCGGCAAGAGGACGTGAGAGTACAACAGTTGAATCTAGATGACCGAATGTCGTCGCTGGCGCTGGGTCTGTGTTGTCATCTGCTGGCACGTAAACGGCCTGAATTGAGGTAATCGAACCTTTCTTCGTTGATGTGATACGCTCCTGCAGGGCGCCCATTTCTGTAGCAAGCGTCGGCTGATATCCAACAGCCGATGGAATGCGACCCAAAAGCGCGGACACTTCAGATCCAGCCTGCGTAAAACGAAAAATGTTGTCTATAAACAAGAGCATGTCCTTTCCCTGATCGCGGTAGTACTCGGCAAGGGTGAGCCCAGTGAGCGCAACGCGAGCGCGCGCGCCCGGCGGTTCGTTCATCTGCCCGAAGACGAGCATCGTTTTGTCCATCACCTTGGCCTCCTCCATCTCGAGATACAAATCATTTCCCTCCCGCGTGCGCTCTCCTACTCCAGCGAACACCGAAAGTCCAGCGTGCTCGGCGGCGATATTACGAATGAGCTCCTTAACGATGACCGTCTTGCCAACTCCGGCGCCACCAAAGAGTCCGACTTTTCCACCTTTGAGAATTGGACAAATAAGATCAATAACCTTGATGCCAGTCTCAAAAATTTCCACCTTCGTTGACTGCTCCGTGAATTCCGGCGCTGGACGATGAATCGAATACATCAGCTTGGTATTGATAGGACCCTTCTGATCAATTGGCTGGCCTGTAACATTCAACATGCGACCGAGGGTGGCGTCTCCAACAGGAACGGAGATCGGCGCGCCAGTATTTCTGACCTCCATTCCACGGCGAAGTCCGTCTGTCGAGGACATCGCGATCGTGCGTACCAAGCCGTTTCCCATGTGCTGTGAAACCTCGAGGGTCAGGATTCCACCATCTTTTTCCGAACGCTCGATTGTGAGCGCATTAAAAATTCCCGGCATCTCGCCCTCAAAACGAACGTCTATGACCGGACCGATTATTTGTGCGATAGTTCCTTTCATAATAATAGATGGTAGACAATAGATATTTATTCAAGCGCAGCTTTTCCACTTGAGATCTCGGAAATCTCACGAGTGATGCCAGCTTGGCGAATCTGATTATAGGTGAAGGTGAGATCATCAATCATATCTTTAGCGGCATCTGTCGCATTGCGCATGGCCAGCATACGCGCCGAGTGTTCCGAGGCGGATGTCTCTAGCAGTGCTTGCCAAATCATCGTCTCAACAATGCGTGGAAGAATGAAGTCGAGGACGGCGGCTGGAGATGGTTCAAAAATATATTCAGCGAGGTGTAACGTCGAACCAAGCTCTTCGTCTCGTTTCAGTGGCAACAGCTGTATTACACTTGGAATCTGTGTTACAGCAGAGACATAATCGGTGTAGCCGATGACGATTTTATCGTACGTCCCGTCCAAATAACTCTTAAGAATCAATTTTGAAATCGGCAACGTATCAACAAATTTCGGATTGTTGGTGAGTTGTTCAAAGGCCGCGACGATCTGCTTGTTCACGCGTCGCACCGCTTGTGCTCCACGCTTGCCGACCGCCACGACATCCACCTGCGCGCTGTCATACGTTCCAATCGTCCTCAATGCCTCTTTTACCATGCGCGAGTTAAATCCACCACACAATCCACGATCAGATGTGTAAAGGATGAACAGAATGCGCTTTATTTGTTTACGCGTGACAAGTAACGGATGCGCCGATGAATCTGTCCATGTCGCAATCGCGCGCACCGTCTCCCACGCCAGGCTCGAGTATGGTCGTGTCCCAAGCACGCCAGAAACGGCGCGACGCATTTTGCTCGCCGCCACCATCTCCATCGCTTTGGTGATCTTTCGCGTGTTCCTCACCGAAACGATACGACGTTTCAGAGCGCGTGTATTAGATGGCATATTTTTCTACGGCTTTTTTGAGAGCTTCGACAGTTTGATCCTCAAGCTTGCCGGTCTCACAAATTTTCTTGAGGATATCTGACTTCTGCGTTCGCATATGCTCTAAAAATCCTTCTTCCCATTCACGAATCTTTTCAACCTCAATATTATCCAAAAGCCCATTGGTGACAGCAAAAATAACCACGACTTGCTCCTCAAACGGCATTGGCGCGTACTGCTTTTGTTTCAAGAGCTCTGTAATTCGCTTCCCACGTTCAATCTGCTTGCGCGTCCCTTCGTCTAGATCAGTCGCAAACTGCGCGAATGCCTCGAGCTCACGAAACTGCGCCAAGTCAAGACGCATCTTTCCAGAAACCTTCTTCATCGCCTTCGTCTGCGCAGCCGAACCTACACGCGATACGGAGAGTCCCACGTTCAACGCTGGACGAATACCGCGATAGAACAAATCAGTTTCCAAATAAATCTGACCATCAGTGATCGAAATCACGTTGGTTGGAATATAGGCGGACACATCACCAGCTTGAGTCTCAATAATTGGAAGAGCAGTTAGTGAACCACCACCATTATCCTTATTCATGCGGGCAGAACGTTCAAGTAAACGGGAGTGCAGATAAAAAACGTCACCGGGATACGCCTCGCGTCCCGGCGGACGACGCAACAAAAGCGAGACTTCGCGATAAGCCCATGCGTGTTTTGAAAGGTCATCGTAAATCACGAGAGCGTCTTCACCTTTGTTCATGAAGTACTCGCCGATCGTACAGCCGACGTACGGCGCCATGTACCACATGGCCGCCGGATCCGACGCGCCAGCAAGCACAACGGTCGTATACTCCATTGCACCAGCTTCGGTCAATTTGGTCACAATCTGCGCCACCTTTGATTCCTTTTGGCCGATAGCAACATAAATACATTTCACGTTCTGTCCTTTTTGATTAATGATGGTGTCAATAGCCACTGCTGTTTTTCCTGTTTGGCGATCGCCAATGATGAGCTCACGCTGGCCACGACCGATCGGAATCATAGCGTCAATCGCCTTGATTCCTGTGTGCAAAGGAGTGTCCACTGGTTGACGCGAAAGCACACCCGGAGCAATCCGCTCAATCGGCATCCGCGTTTTCGCGCGCAGTTCTCCTTTGCCGTCAATCGGCGCTCCAATGCCGTTGAGCACGCGCCCGACAACGTCATCTGAAAGACCGACGGATAAAATCTGTCCAGTGGCCTTAACTGTGTCGCCCTCTTTGATGTGGTGCGCCTCGCCAAGCAATACAGCACTGACAGTCTCCTCTTCCAAGTTGAGTGTTACACCAAGCACACCACCGGGAAACTCGAGCATCTCCGACGCCATCGCGTTGGTGAGACCGGTCATGCGCGCAATGCCGTCACCCACGGCGATCACCGTGCCGACTTGTTCCTCTTTTACATCGCCTTCAAATGAGGTGACTTGTTTGCGAAGGGCTTCTAGAATGGTTTCTTTGGACATATTTGGGAGAAGTCGAATGAGTCGAGAGTCGGAGCTTAAGAATTAATCAGATAAGATTTTAGACGAGAGAGTTGACCGGCGATGGAGCCGTCGAGAAGGCGGTCGTCAATTTGTAAACGTGCTCCACCAAGCAATTCTTTGTTGACGCGCTTTTCGATTGTTGCGTTGGTAAAACGTTCCTTGAGTTCACGATCGAGCTCCGCAGAAATTGCTTGCGCCGTTTCCAGTCGCACGGTTGCTGTGCCATAGCGTCGTCGCCAAACAGATTCAAAGACACGGGCAATTTCTCGGTGGCGCGAACGCTCATGCCGATCTGATAATAAAGCGACAAAATCCTTTACAACGAGCTCTAAAACCTTACCAGTCTTTCCTTCTGTGATGTCGTGGAGGACATTCGCGTATTGTTTCGCTGTAGGCTTCATAAAGAACTAAACCATCTTGCGAATGACTTCCTCCGCGAGCGATGTTGCTTTCTTTTCGTTAAGTTCAGAAACGATAATTTTTTGCGAAGCCACGACAATAATTTCTGCAAGCTCTTTGCGAGCGTCACGCATCATCATCTCGCGTTCTTGATTTAACTGTTGTTTGCCATGGGCGATAACGCGTTCAACCTCAACCTTTGTTTTTTCGAGAACCTCCTGACGGCGAATCTCTGCGCCAGCCAGCGCCTCCCCTACGCTTTGTTTAGCTTGTTCACGAGCGACCTTAAGCACCTCAACACGCTCTAGCTCGACTCGCTGTAAACGCGATTCAATCTCGCTCGCGTCTTTGACGCTTTGCTCAATTTTTTTCTGACGTTCATCGAGCATTCGCACGATTGGCTTATATGCCCACCTCCATAACACCAAAAGCACAATCGTAAAATTCACGAGTTGCGCGATAAAGATTTTTAGGTCAAGGCCAAGCGCTCCAATGCCACCGGTTGGTTCCATATAAGAGCTATAATGTAAACGTCACGACCAGTGCATAAATCGCGATCGCTTCTGCAAAGGCCATACCAAGCAACATCGGTACGAAGATTTTTCCCGCCGCTTCAGGATTACGACCGATCCCTTCCATCGCCTTCATGCCGATAAGTCCCACGCCGAGTGCCGGACCAAGTCCGCCAAAACCCATGATGAGGCCCTTGGCAATCAACTGTGCTGATTCTGGTTCCATAATAAATAATGTTAGTGAGTTTGTAAGTTAACAAGTTGAAGCGGTGCCGTTTTCTCCTCATGTTTCTCCTGATGAGACTGTGATGCCACCGTAAAGAATGCAAGCGTCAGCATTGCAAAGACCGTCGCCTGAATGATTCCAACTAGAATCTCAAGAAAGATAAATGGAATCGGCAAGGCATAGGCAAAAATGCCCATCATCACTGTAAGGAGAATCTCACCGGCAAATACGTTTCCAAATAGCCGAAGCGAAAGTGAGAGAACTTTCGCGAATTCACTGACGAGCTCGAGCAAGCCGACTGCAAACTCGATGATGGCGATGAGAATTGCCACAGGGCCTTTAGTCAATGCGCTAATAACGCCACGAACATTAAAAAATTTACTGATGTGCGACAACACGCCGACGTGTAAAATCCCAAACACATGACTCATCACAACAGCAAAAATTGCTATCGCCAGCGTGAGATTCAGATCGCTTGAAGCCGCGCGGAACAATGGCACGAGCTCAATCTCACCATGCACGAGCCCATAACGCCCAATCGAGCCAACACCCGGAATGAGCCCCATCCAATTTACAGCCAACACGAATAAAAAGATCGTGCCGACGATCGGCAAAAATTGCCGAGCCCGAGCACGATCACCTGTTACTTTTTGCACTTCGCCAAGAATTAGCTCAATAACTGTCTCAAATAAATTATGAATGCCTCTTGGGACAAGGCCGACGCGCCTACGAGCGATGCCAGCAATGATAATAAAAAAGAGGACAGCGACCCATGCCATCACCATTGAATTGGTAATTGGGAATGTTCCAAGATAGATAATTGGTTCAGCCGCGAGTGGGATCATATTACTTGATCAACCGTTGGTACTCATCACCGTAGCGCCTTGCTTTACGTCGAATGCTGAAGGCTGTGAGAATAAATGCAAAGACGAGAAGGATAATGAGCCAGCGAGGCTCGGTACCGTAGCGGACATCAAGCCATTTACCGAGTAAGGCTGTGAGAACGGCTGGAACGGCGATACTCACGCCAAAATCACCAAAAATCTTGAAGGCAAGAGCGTAAAGTTCGCGATCCTGACGAGCCATAAATCGGGGCTATTATATTGGAGAACCGTCATGTGTGCAAGGGTGTTGTTAAAAAGCGAAGCCGGCCGTGGAGAAACCCATGGCCGGCTATGCGTCGTGTGTAGGGACCTACTCGCTGATCCCATTCATTTTCATCCAGCGCTGGACCAAAAGGTCACAGCGCGGTGCGTCTTCCTTCTCCGCGTACTTGAGTCGTACGCAGGAGGCGCGAATCTTGGCCTCGTCCTCAATGAGGCCTATGAACTCCGTGGTGGGCGATGCGCTTGGAGTCACGGAGGCCGTTACCCGCTCGTCCCCCCAGAAATGGTAGACGAGGAACAGGACCAAAACGACTCCTGTAACGATCCAACCCAGCTTCACGGAGTCGAGCGTGATCGTCACGCCTCTCTTCGTGGTAACGGACGGATCAGTCGCAGCTGGTGGAGGAACGACCGGCGATGCGGGCGGAGTGGCAGGCGAACCACCAGCATTCCTTGTCGCAACAGCGTCTCGTATCCTCTTGGCTCGCAACCGAGAATCCTCGAGCCTCCTGGCTTCAGCCTTCGCCAGAGCCTCCTCCTCTGCCCTCTTCGCCTCGAGCTCCGCGGTCGCCTTCTTCGCCTCGACGGCCTTGCGATCCTCCTCTGCCCTCTTCGCCTCGAGCTCCGCGGTCGCCTTCTTCGCTTCGGCAGCGGCGCGTTCGGCTTCGGCCTTTTGCAGAAGAGCGATGCTCGATGCGTCCGCCTCGACCTTGTGCCTTCTCGCTTCCGCCTCGGCCCTGCGCCTTTCAGCGTCGGAGTGGTTCCTGTCTTCTGCCACTTCTTCCTCCTTTTTACCTACCAGTACCTCTACCGGCTGAATGACGTTTTTGACGACAACTCCCTTCTTCTTCGGAGCGATACGACGAAGTACGTCGTGCAACTCCGGCGGAAACGTTGCGATGAACGCCTCCTGATCGCTCGCCTTCATGAAGGCGTCAACACCACTCTTGGTGTCATCGGCGACCCCGCCTCCATCCTTGGGGGTCAACCCGATCCCCTTTGAGATGATCGCTTTGATCTGATCTTCCGACGGCCTTTCCCGTTTCCAGAAGATCAAATTCAGTCCCTGTTGACGTAGATCGGCCATCACGGCCTCCTTCCCTTTCGGGTTTTTGGTGTTGTTGTTAATCCAATACGAAATTGGACGATAAAAAATAGCATATCTCTCCAAAAATGTCAATTATTTAGCCAGTTTCAATTGGATCTAAAGTTGACAGAATTAAAAAATTATGATAGTTTTCGTGGCTGGCATTCCGCCAGAAATAGAAAGCTTCACGCCCACAAGGGCAAAAAGATGGCTTAAAGCCGTCAAGGAGAGATCCAATGTCAAATGGAACTTCCAGCTCGAGCCCAGGTGGGATCGAGGGACCGTTCAACCCGGCGTTTGCCGGGCTCGCGAATCTCGACCTCGCGGGTCGAGTCGCCGACATGAACAGGGCCGGCGCCGCAAAAGCGGCGGTGATCGATGGTGGTGGCGAATCGTCCACCTCTCTGCAGATCAGCTCGCTCGTCAAGGCGAGCCGGCGATTCTATCGCGCGACGCGGCTCACTGCCGCCCTCTGCATGACCCCGAGTCGCCGTAAGGACGACATCGAGAAGATGATGGAGAGGGTCGACGAGCGGATCGTCAAGGACGAGAGTGGCAATCCTATCACTTTCGTTGTCGCCTTCTCGATCGAGAAGGGCGGCTTCAGGGGACAGAAGGATTTCATCCGCGGGAAGCTCCTTTCAGGAGCCCCCGATGCGTTCGACTATGAACGGGACTTCATCGTCCCGATCAAGATCCTCAACGTGAAATACGTTGAGGATGAGGACAGGGACGAACTGCGGTCCAGCAAGGGTGCCCTGCAGGGCAACATGATGAGGCCACGCAAGGAAGGTGGCCCGTGGGTCTTCATCGCGTGGGGACTCAACAACCCCCGCGAGGTCGAGATCGCCAACATGAGCTTTGTCCAGGCCGGACGGGCTTCACAGGCGATCAAGGTCATCGAGAACGATGTGCACGCCCCTGGCCTGCGCATCACCGAAACCATGGCCATCAAAATGGATTCGTCGCCACGTGAAAAGGGCGGTGGGTACATGATCGGGGACGAGGACGGAAAACTCGTAAAGCTGAGCCATAGGAGTCAGATCGTACCGCTCGGTCAGAGCTTTCTCGCCTGGTACGATGAGCTGGAGTCTCTGATCATCGTCACCTACGCCGGGAAGCTCGGGTCAATCGATCCGAAGATGCGCCCGACCGTGATCGAGCTCGGCTACGTTCTGGACTTCGAGGCGGCCCTCGGGCTTGCCAAGGAGTACATGGACGGCGCCGTCATCAACGGGCTCGTCGAGAATCTGATGGACACCGCGATCGACAGTGAGCACGCGACCTACGCGTACTTGCTCAGGATCGGGATGTTCACCGAGGACGACGATCTGGACTTCCGGATCGGCCAGGTGACGGACGCCATCAAGCAGGCCAGCAAGATGGCGAAGGAGGAGGTCAACCTCATGTTCCGTGAGGCGAACTCGGCGTTCGAGACCATGCAGGTCCCGAGCCTCGTGGAGATCCTCGATGGTGCGAGCCTCAAGGACTTCCAGTCGGCCTCGGCTGGCGAGGACGCGCTCACTCGGCTCACCGCCGTCGCGCTGGAAGAAGAGTTCGACTGGAATCGGCCCCTGCATCAGCACCTGCGCGACGTTCTCCTGCAGAAGGCGGTCCGCGAGGATCGTCAGCTGAAGGAGGAAACGGCGTCCGTGACGGTTGAACTGCCGGTCGTGATGGTAAAACACACCATCATGAACGGTGTCAGGGGCGAGTACAACGCCGTCGCGATGTTGAGCCTCCACGAGTTCACGGTCCCCACCGTGGACGCGCGGGTGTACGATCTCACCCACGGCGGAGAACTCTCCCAGATCGTCGCGGCCTACGCGACGCTCGGTGTCGGGTTCGACCTGCAGGACAAGAAGCAGTTGGAGCGTCTCATGGCCGTGATCTACTTCCTCGGGGAGAAGATCAAGGCCGTGATCGTCTAAACATCTGGGTCGAACGACTCGACCCAAACACAAACGCGAGGCCCATGGAAGTAACGTTCCATGGGCCTCATGCTTTTTTGTCTCTTCAGTGTCAATCCAATCCAAATAACTTTTCCGCGTTCTGTGTTGTCACACGATCTACTTCTTCAATCGAGATCCCCTTCATCTCTGCTATCTTTTGAGCAACGAATTGTACCATCCACGGTTCGTTGCGTTCTCCACGATACGGCTCTGGTGTCAGATACGGCGCGTCGGTCTCAAGCAGAATCATTTCCAGCGGACAATCGCGGACGACTTTGTGCAGTGGCGAAATCAGCCCCTCATTCTTACGAGGCGGAAATGTGATGATGCCTGTGAAGCTCGTCAAAAATCCAATCGCATGATATGCCACAGCCTCCTCAATCGTTCCCGTAAAACAATGAACCACACCGCGTCGCGCTAGCTTTCGAGCATCAACAAATTCCTTAAGTATGGCGACCTGCTGATCGTGCGCATCGCGACAATGAATAATGACAGGTAAGTTGAGCTCATCAGCAAGATCAAGTTGCGCTCGAAGCTCATCTTTTTGTTTTACAATAAATTTCTCGCGATCAAGCTCTGACGGAATACGATAATAATCGAGGCCACACTCCCCTATGGCCACGACTTTCGGGTGTTTTGCAAGCTGGCGGTAATAAGTAGGATCAAAACTCTCACAACGCGTCTGAATATCTTCAAGCTCATCCTTAAAATGTTGCTCGCAGGTATGATTGGGGTGCAATCCGATTGTCGCATATATGCCATCATATTTTTCCGCAACCTCAATGCCATTCCTGCTCGTTGTTGACTGCGTCCCAACCGTAATCATGCGCACGCCCTTTTCAAGCGTGCGTCTTATCACAGCGTCCATATCCTCCTTGTAAGCTCGAAAGTGAATATGGCAGTGCGTGTCAATCATAGCCTCGACTCTTTATAGTATCCAACCCGGAATAAATCCAAACAGTGCTTTGAATACGGCAACCGTATACGTGCTAAAACTAGATGTTCCTCCGAGACTCAAGACCCACTCCGGTAAAATCGAATTTGTGTAATAGAGTACGGCACCGACAATGATAATGCCTTCCAAAAATCCAAGCACGGCACCAAGTAGGCGATTGATGGATTTGATAAACGGAACTATTGAGACAAAGTTGAAAACCTTTTCGACGATCCAAAAAATAAATCCAACGAGGCGCGAGGCAAGCAGGAAAAGCAAAATAAAAATGATAACTTTCACCACGCCACTTGAGCCGAGCAGTGGTTCAAGCCAACCAGCAACAACCCATGAAAACTTTGACGCAACCAAAAATCCGGCGATCGTCCCAACGAGACTTCCAAACGTGTGGATAAGCCCAAAGAAAAAGCCAGCAAAGGCAAAACCGAAAACAATAATCAGTATCAGAACGTCAGCAAGTGATAACATATAGCTTATTATATCACGTTACGACGAGGAAAAAGAGGCTCTGCTGTCATAATCTTGAGTTGCGAGAAAATTCGTTCACTCGTTGTCGGCATAAACGGCTCCAGCATGCAGGCGACGGCGTGAATCATCGTCAGAAGCTCATTTAGCACTTGTTCGAGCTCCTCTCGTTTTCCATCCTTGGCGAGTTTCCACGGTGCCTGCTTATCAATCAACTGGTTTGCCTCACGCACAATACGTCCAGCCTCCTGCAAGCCATCGTGCAGACGAAACTCATTCATGGCGCTAGTGTAATCCTTCGTCCAGCCGTCAATTGAGAGTTCAATTTTCGGCGCACTGGCGACGCCATACTTCTGCGCCATGATGAGCACGCGTTGCACGAGGTTTCCAAGCTCACTGGCAAGTTCTCCATCGTAGCGCTGTTCCAGACGCGCGATTGAAAAATCTCCATCCTCGCCAAAGGTGATTTCACGAAATAAAAAGTAGCGTAAAACGTCGGCTCCAAAATTTTGCGCAACCGCAATCGGATCAATCACATTACCAATCGTCTTGCTCATCTTTTCTCCGTCAATAGTAAAAAATCCATGCGCGAACACGTGATGCGGGAGCGCCACGCCGGCCGAGAACAACATTGCTGGCCACAACGCGCAATGAAACTTGATGATGTCCTTGCCAACAAGGTGCAAGTCTGCAGGCCAGAACTTCTTAAACATGACTTCATCCACGCCGTATCCGACAGCCGTAAGATAGTTGATAAGCGCGTCAAACCAAACGTAAATGCGCTGGTCCTCGTCACCAGGCACTTGAATTCCCCACTTGAGAGAAGAACGACTGATCGAAACGTCAGTCATAAACTTCTCAACATACGAACGCACTTCATTGCGACGAGCGACTGGCTGAATAAAATCAGGATGCGCGTCAATGTGAGCGAGAAGCTGATCGCGGTAGTTTGTGAGACGAAAAAAATAATTTTTCTCCTTGAGCCATTCTGGTTTCTTTTTATGCGATGGACACTCCTCATTCACTAAATCAGACTCCGTCTTGAACGATTCACAACCTACGCAATACCAACCCTCATACTCACCTTCGTAGATGTCTCCTTTTGCTTGAACAGCTTCCCAAAACTTTTTCACAGCCACGAGGTGGCGTTCCTCCGTTGTACGAATAAAGTCATCATGGGAGAGACCGAGGTCATTCCACGTCTTTTGCCAAAGAAAACTCATCTCATCAACATACGTCTGCGTGTCTTTGTTTAACTTCTCGGCGGCCTGAACATTCTTTTGCGCGTTCTCATCTGTGCCTGTTAAGAAAAAAACTTCATCACCCTTGAGTCTGTGATAGCGCGCCAAAACATCAGCGGCAATCGTCGTATAGGCATGGCCAATGTGCGGTTTATCATTGACGTAGTAGATCGGTGTGGTGACGTAAAATTTCATAAAACGATGACGAATTCGCCTTTGATGCTACTCCTAGCAAGCTGTTCTGTCACCTGCGCTGGTGTTCCGCGATAAGTCGTCTCGTGCAATTTTGTGAGCTCACGGCAAACGACGAGACGACGATCTGGCGTCCTTTTTTCAAGCTCGGCAAGAGCTTTCAAAATACGATGCGTTGATTCATAAAACACCACTGTCCGTTTCTCAAGAGCAAGTTTATCGAAAAAAGTTTTTCGTCCCTTCTTGTGTGGCGGAAAGCCCAGAAACAGAAACTCATCTGCGGGCTTGCCTGAAATGCAGAGCGCCGTAGTTACAGCGGAAGCTCCGGGGATCGGTATGATCTTTGTCTCTGGAGCGTGTCCAATCACAAATGCAACGAGCTCAGCGCCTGGATCGGAGATCGTTGGTGTGCCCGCGTCAGTCACATACGCTACATCCTCACCACGAGCGAGACGTTCGCACACCTCCATCAGTTTTTCATTTCGTGAATATTGATGGACTGAAATGAGTGGTTTCTGAATTTGATAACGCGCGAGCAATCTTGATGTTACGCGCGTATCTTCGCATGCAATTGTGCCGACGGATTTAAGAATCTCAAGAGCGCGCAGGGTGATGTCTGCGAGATTTCCGATCGGAGTTCCGACAACGTATAACGTAGACATAATCAAATTGCAAATGGTTCAATCAACTCGGTTTCTGGATAAAACGCTGTCCACGCGAACCAGTAACTCACAATACCATCACGCGGACTAACTAGCGTCTTTGGCGAAAGACGTCCATCGAGGCTAGTGAGTGGATAAAAAATATCTGCCGACGATTCGTAGCCAATGTACGGACTGCTCGTGTAATCCATTTCATATCCAGTCTGCCGACTCAACACTGAACCGTACACGTTCGCCTCTTTCCACTTCGCCCATGTCGTGACATTTGACGGATAAATCACGAGATCATTCTTCAATTGAGGCCACAACATACCTGTCTCTTTATCTTTCATAACAAGCGTGTTATTCAAAAGTTTTCTTGAGTTTTCAAACGTGTATATTTTGCCATTTAGTTCTCGAAGAAAAACCACGGCACTACCAGAGAGCGGACTGTATGTGATTACCAGCTCAATACCGCCGAACGTCTCATTCACAATTTCATGCCAGGCTAAAATTTGATAAGGATAAAATCGCCGAACGCCGTTTACCTCAAGACCAATTCCGAGTCCATCATCGCTCAAATGTGCATCGGCCGTTTTTACAGACTCAAACTGTGGATCATTGATCGCAGGAATCGCACGAGCATCTCGATCCACCATAACGGCCTCGGTCGAGGACTCAACAAGAGGCTGGCGATTTTGAATCTCCTCCCAGATGATTAAACCAAGAGCAAAGACGGTGATAATGATGAGCAAAAAATGTCGTCGCATAATACGCAGGATATTCTCTGGCCGTGATAATAAGCCTTCCATTTACTTTTACTAATGTTCAGGATAGCATGATTAGACTTGTTGCCAAATAAGCTTGTAGCCGAAAAAAATCAGATTCGAGCGAAAGCCGTTTGAGGAGACCGAAGGAATAACAGGGTTACTTCGAGGTTTCCGAAAATGGCTTGCAGCCGAATATGATGTTTTGCAGGCATAAGATTATTTGGCAACAAGTCTATTGAGTAAAATGATAACGCGCTATGGCATACGAGGCAAAAAATTTCGATCATCTGATTGGGCTTGATGGGTTCTCGGAAACACTACTCAAGAACCATTTCACGCTCTATCAGGGATATGTAAAAAATACGAATGCGACACAGGAAGCTATCGCCTCAATGTTGGCTGAAGGCAAAACCGTCGGTCCTGAATTCGTGTCGCTCAAACAAAGGCTTGGGTGGGAATGGAACGGCATGCGTCTACATGAGTTCTATTTTGAAAATTTGAAAAAAGGCGAGAGCTCTCCGATCCCTACTGATTTTGAGAATATGCTTGCCGAGTTTAAGGTGATGGCCGTGATGCGAGCAATTGGATGGGTTATCATGGCTTGGGACCCGATCGAAAAACAACTCATAAACGTATGGATAACGGAACATGACACGGGCCACCTTGTTGGATGCACTCCGCTACTCGTCCTGGACGTATTTGAACACGCATATATGACAGACCACGGTCTAAAGCGAGCTGACTACATCGAGGCGTTCATGAAGGCGATAGATTGGGAAGTCGTTACCGCCAGATTCTCTACTGCCAAAAAGATTCAGATTATTTAATCCTCCATGCCCCCTCCCTCCTCCTCATGCAGTACTCTGTTAGCTCTTGCAAAGACATTG
>ERZ1292630.2107-Hain-H41-02um-R3-2107-length-18776-cov-25_pt1 | contig 18776 bp, 17 predicted proteins | sample MGYA00564408_ERZ1292630 | MGnify/ENA primary metagenome ERZ1292630 (study PRJEB36523, sample SAMEA6512641) | groundwater metagenome | collected 2019-01-08 | study: AquaDiva: Metagenomics assemblies of 32 groundwater samples
GTAGAGGGGATACAGCGCAGGTCAGCACCCCTCAAAACCAGGCAAAGGCAAAGGAACACTTTGAAAGGGGCGTTAATTATTCCTTAAAAAAAGAGTATGATAAAGCGATTGCAGAATACTTAGAGTCATTAAGGTATAATCCAAATGTGGCTGCTGTGCATAGCAACCTTGCATTTGCCTATTTTGACAAGGGTAATCTGGATTTGGCAATTCAGGAACATAAGAAGGCCATTGAGATTGATCCCGCAAATTCTAATGCCTTTTACGGAATGGCGCTGATATATGAGAATATGGGCAATAAGACGGAAGCTATTAGATACTGGGAACAATTTAAAAAGCTGACAGAGCCTCACAGTCTATGGTGGAACAAGGCGCAAGAAAGGTTGGAAAAGTTAGAAAGTGATAAATAGGATAAAATCGTAAAAACCCTTATTCCCACCGCGGAGGCGCAGAGGCACAGAGAAAATATTCAATAATTTCAAGATGTTTAACTCCGCGTCTCCGCGTCTCTGCGGTTAATTTTAGTTTTTACGAATGAATCAAATAATATCAGTTCGGCTTAGGGACTGGCTGACTATTTGAATGGCATCTGAAGCAGTCTTCAAACGGGAATGCAACCCGCCCGTGGCATACACCGCAGTATTCCCCCTGATATATCTTGTTCATTGTTGCAGGGTTTGCACCTGCCTCCGGCTTAAATATATTTGGATGGCAGTTGTCGCACCCCAGAACCTGTGTATGCGACCTGTGCGGATATTGGACATCCGGCATTATAGGTTCCTTAAGGACCATTTTAACATCCACATCCATGCTTATCATCTCTTCATCACCCTGCAGCGATGTCCGCGGCTTGAACTTGCCTTCATCGATTGCCTTAACCCAGTTTATCTTATTGCCATGGCCATCTGGTGGGAACCCCTTTGTAACCTCATAGAAGTTCCTGTTCTCTTTTACGACTATGCCGTCGGAATGGCATCTGTCACATTCTGTAGCAGCAAATGCAACGGTTCCGTTATGGCATGCACCGCACCATTTCCCCTCAAACAGATCACCCATTTTTATGTCATTTGCGCCGCTCTTCATTTTAAAGCCAAGGTCAAGATGGCATACCTTGCAGACAAACTGTGTCCTGTGCCACCAGTGGGGGAACACTACTGAGCGTATGGGCTGTCCTTCGCCGGTGTATCTTTTCATAATTACATTGCCATATTCATGGGGTGGTATCATGCTCTGCATGCCTGCTGCAAGACCCTGTATCTCTTTTACTGCCACTGCCTCTGCCTTTGGAGCCGCTGCTTGCGGTTTTACGCCCATCCCTGTTATAAAAAGAAAGAAAAAGAGTAATATGGGTAAGATGGACAATCTCTTGAACATAAGGCCTCCAGAGTGGAACATGCAAGGTTTTTTTAATCTTCCAAATACTATCAACAAGTTCATTAATAGTCAAGTGGTTAAAGGGAGGGTTTGTCAAGCCAAAATAGAAATATGGATCAGAACTGCGGTGGGTTGTCCAGAGTCCCTTCCACCTTCGTATGGTCTTTTACAATTACCCTCCTGCCCGTAACCTCAAGCCTGCCTTCGGCAAATAGCTTAATTGCGTAGGGGTATATCCTGTGCTCTTCCTTTAGAACCCTGGCCGACAGGGTCTCTTCCGTGTCGTTATCATAGACTGGAACCACTGCCTGGATGATTATGGGGCCTGTGTCAACACCCTCGTCAACAAAATGGACTGTGCACCCTGAGAACTTCGCTCCGTATTCAATCGCCTTTTTCTGAACGTGTAGGCCGGGGAAGGATGGAAGGAGGGCGGGATGTATATTCATTATCCTCATAGGGAAGGTATTTATCAATATCCTGGTTACAACCCTCATGAATCCTGCCAGTACGACGAGCTCCACATTATGGTCTTTTAATATCCTGACCAGTTCGGCATCAAAAGCCTCTCTGTCCTGAAATGTCTTTGATTGGACAGCCTCGGTTTTGATCCCATGCAGTTCAGCCCTTTTCAGTGCATAGGCGTCAGGCTTGTCAGAAACGACAACGGCAATCTCGCAGGGGAGATTGCCGCATTTAATGGAATCTATTATGGCTTGAAGATTGGAGCCGCTCCCTGATGCAAGAATTCCAAGCCTGAGCTTAGACATACTCAATAGATTCCTCGCCTTCTTTTCTCTCTACTATGTCGCCTATGATCCAGGCCTTCTCCTTCAATCCGTTGAGCCTGATCATTACATCCTCCACCAGCTCCTGCCTTACCATCATGATCATCCCTATCCCGTTGTTGAATGTCCTGAGCATCTCTTCGTCGGACAGTTTCCCCTGTTCCTTAAGGAAACCAAATATAGGCGGCGTCTCCCATGAACCTGTCTTTATCCTGACCTTGCAGCTCTTTGGCACAACCCTCGGAATATTCTCTGTAAAGCCACCACCGGTTATGTGGGCCATACCGTTGACATTGAACTCCCTGACGATATGCAGGATGCTCTTGACGTATATCCTTGTCGGCGTAAGTAGTTCCTCGCCAATTGTCTTCCCAAGCTCAGGGATATGGTCGTCTATCTTCAGCCTGTGCTTTTCAAAACAGACCTTTCTTACAAGTGAGTAGCCGTTTGAATGCAGTCCACTTGATGCTATTCCAATAACCTTATTTCCAACGTTTACCCTGGAACCCTCTATGAGGTTGTCCTGGTCTACAGCTCCGACTGCAAACCCGGCTATATCGTACTCTCCATCCTTATAGAAGGTAGGCATCTCCGCTGTCTCACCGCCTATGAGTGCGCATCCAGCCTCCTTGCAGCCATCCGCAATCCCCTTTATCACTTGGGCTGCCTTTTCAGGATCAAGCTTTCCGGTTGCAAAGTAATCCAGAAAGAACAGAGGTTCAGCCCCCTGGACAATGACATCGTTTACGCACATGGCAACCAGGTCTATACCTACGGTGTCGTGCTTGTCCATCATGAAGGCGATCTTGAGCTTTGTCCCGACACCGTCTGTGGATGAGACAAGGACCGGATTCTTGTATTTATTGTTCCTCAGACTGAAGAGACCGCCAAAACCGCCGATATCAGCCAGAACCTCAGGCCTTGACGTGGCCTTTACCATAGGCTTTATCAGCTCTACAAATCTATTGCCGGCATCGATGTTTACACCGGCCTCTGCGTATGCGTCCTTCTTTTTTGGCATATGTATGAATTCTCCTATTTAATTACAGGCTATATCTACCGCAGAGACGCGGAGGCGCTGAGAAAAATATTAAAAGGGGTTTCTCTGTGTCTCTGCGCCTCAGCGGTGAAAATTATGTTTATTCTGTTAACAAGATTACATTATGCCCACTCTAAAGTCAATTGCCCTGATTCTTTAACAGCTTCCCCCTGAGCTGGCCGCAGGCAGCGGATATATCAACTCCCTTGCTTGTCCTGAGAAGCGCAGTGTATCCAACATTCTGGAGTATCTCCTGGAATGCGCGAATGGTGTCGTCAGAAGGTCTCCTGAACTCAGATCCAGCATGCTCGTTGTAAGGGATCAGGTTTATCTTGCACGGGATACCTTTGACAAGTCTGGTCAGCCTCCTGGCATCCTCAAGAGAATCGTTGATCCCTTTTATCAGGATATACTCGAATGTTATCCTCCTCCTTGGGGGAAGGGGATACTCCCTGCATGCAGACAAAAGTTTTTTTAACGGGTACTTTTTATTTACGGGCATCAGTCTGGTTCTGACCTCGTCAGTAGTTGCATTGAGCGAGACCGCAAGGTTTACGTTTGTATCAGCCCCTAATCTCAGCATCTCCGGGACTATCCCTGATGTTGAAACCGTTATCTTTCGACTGGAAAAGCTCATGCCCTCCCCGTATATCATTATCTTTAGGGCTTTCAGGACGTTGTCGTAATTGAGAAGTGGCTCTCCCATCCCCATTAATACTATATTTGTTAATTGGGCCTCTTCCGGCAGATCGTCCTGAACCGCGCATATCTGGTTTATTATTTCAGATGTCTCCAGGTTCCTTACAAATCCGCCGCTCCCTGTCATACAGAAACCGCAGTCCAAAGGACACCCCACTTGGCTCGATATGCAGAGGGTCAGCCTGTCTTCATCCGGGATGAGGACGCTTTCTATGAAGTTGCCGTCCTTGAGCTGGAAGAGGTACTTTTTCGTCCCGTCCTTAGAGACCTCAACCTTTGCCGCCTGAATGGAACTGATAAAAGCAACACCCTTCAACGCCTCCCTGAAATCCTTGGCCAGGTTTGTCATATCATCAAAGGACTCAACCCTCTTCTGATAGACCCATTTAATTATCTGGGAGGCCCTGAACTTTTCCTTGCCGAGGTGCGCGATAAAGGCGGAGAGTTCTTCAACTGTGATGTTTTTGATGTCTACCATTGAATTGCATTTAACCGCGGAGACGCTGCCAAAAGTAGGCGCTTCTAAGCGAGACGCCGAGAAACTCAATCCAAAAGAGTTAAATTCTTTTGACACTGATTAACACAGAAAAATATGATTTTCACAGATAAAGCTTCTATCAGTGTAAATCATAAAAGATCAGTGGCAATCTGTGTCCAAGTCTTTTTTATCTGTGCCTCTGCGTCTCAGCGGTAAATTGGTTTTAGTTAAAATATCTCCAAGGCATTAAAGAAGTAGGATATCTCAAAGGCTGCGGTTTCCGGGCCGTCTGAGCCGTGAACAACGTTCCTCTCTATGTCTGCGGCAAAGTCTTTTCTAATAGTTCCAGCAGTCGCGTCTTTCGGGTTTGTGGCGCCCATCAGCTCCCTGTTCTTAGCAATGGCATTATTCCCCTCAATGACTATGGTGACAACTGGCCCCTCTGACATGAACTCAGTCAGGCTCCCGAAGAACGGCCTTGCCCTGTGAACGGCATAGAACCCCTCGGCCTGGGCCTTGGTCATGTGTATCTTCTTTATAGCCGCAATCCTCAGCCCGTTTGCCTCAAACCTCTTTATCACCTCGCCTATCACGTTCTTCTTGACCCCGTCCGGCTTGATGATAGATAAAGTCCTTTCCATATATCCCTCCTGTAAAATTATTTTTGATGGTTGAAAAGAGTAAACGGAAAAGGCGCTTTTGTCAACCTCTTTCTTCTTTTCCTTATTGCTGAAATCCTTTTGATTATGCTATCTTAGCTTCATGGAATATCTCGTCTTAGGGACAGCCGGACATATCGACCACGGGAAGACCTCTCTTGTAAAGGCCCTCACAGGAACCGACACCGACAGGTTGAAAGAGGAGAAGGAGAGAGGGATAACCATAGACCTTGGTTTTGCCTATATGCCCCTTCCTTCAGGCACGGTCCTCAGCATAATCGATGTCCCCGGACATGAGAAGTTTGTCAGGAATATGGTGGCAGGGGCAGCAGGGATAGACATGGTCCTTCTGGTAATTGCTGCTGACGATGGAATTATGCCCCAGACCAGGGAGCATCTGGAGATATGTTCTCTTCTTGGCATACAGCATGGTCTTGTTGCAGTCACAAAGGCGGACATGGTTGATGACGAATGGCTTAAGGCAACCATAGAAGGTATAAAAGGTTTTCTTAAAGGAGGTTTTCTTGAAGGTTCCCCCGTTGTCCCTGTCTCGTCCGTCACAGGAATGGGGATTCAGGAGCTCATCTCAAATATAGACTCCATCGCTAAATCTATAAAACATAGAAAGAGCGGGGAGGTAATGAGGCTACCGGTTGACAGATCCTTTACCATAAAGGGGTTTGGAACGGTTGTAACCGGGACACTCGTTTCAGGAAAGGTAAGGGTTGGAGATGAGGTTGAACTTTTACCCAAAAACGTAAAGATAAGAGTAAGAGGGGTCCAGATCCATGGCAGGCAGGTGGAGGAAGGGGTCGCCGGTTCAAGGGTTGCCATAAACCTTCAGGGGATAGAAAGGGAGACGGTCAAGCGCGGGGATACCATTACATCTTCGGGGATATTAAAGACCACAATGAATGTTGAGGCGGAAATATCATTACTGCCGACAACCCCAAGGCCTCTTAAGACCGAAGCAGAGCGGATGCTCCATATCTATTCAGCATCATCTATGGCTACTGTCACCCTCCTGAATTCAAAGGAGATAAGACCGGGAGAGAGCGGGTTTGCCAGGGTCGGGCTTAGAGAGCCCATTGTGGCCGTGCATGGAGACATGTTTGTCCTGAGGTCTCCAGATGCGGGAACTATAGGAGGAGGCGTTATCCTTGACGCAGACCCTCCCAGGAGGAGCAGGAGGGCGGCTCTTGAGGAGTTAAATATCCTTTCTTCAGGGGATATGAAGGGGAAGATCCTTCTCTATATCAGGAGGGGTGGGAAAAACGCTGTCGATGTCGGTGATTTGTCGGTGAGGTTCAATACCAACCCAAAGGCCCTTGAACCCTCAATATCTGAGCTTATTGCATCTAAAATTATCTTAAATATAGATGGAAAGGTGATATCTGCTGAGGCATTCAACGCCTTGGAAAACTCTCTCATAGAACTCATAGGGTCATTCCACAAGAAAGAGCCAATGAAGGCCGGCCTCCTGACTGAGGAGGCAAGGACAAGGCTCAGGATTTCTCAAAAGGTTATGGATGCCGTTATAGATAGACTTAGCAAGGACCGGCAAATAGTTGCAGAAAAGGATACCCTGAAACTCGCCTCACATCAGGCATCAGGGGGAGAGACGAAAGAGAGGATAGAAAAGATTTATATAGAGGCCGGCCTTACACCACCCACCCTTTCAGAGCTGCTGGAAAAGCTGAAGATCAAGGAAAGGGAGGCGTTGGACCTGCTAAACCTCCTCTCCAAAGAAGGGCGGCTGGTGAAGATAAAGGAATTTTTCTTTTCAAAAAACTCCATAGACGGTCTGACTGCAACTATCCGGGAGTTCTTTGCAAAGAAGAGCGATATGACGCCACCAGATTTCAAGGAGATGACAGGCCTGTCAAGGAAGTTCGCCATACCTCTTTTGGAATACCTGGACTCGCAGAAGGTCACAATAAGGGTAGGGGATGTGAGGAAGCTGAGGAAGGGATAAGCGGATTGACGGTATCAGGCAAGGTCGCCATATATGTGTTGAACTATCGAGAGGAGTACGAGGGGGACTGTCTCTGTCCTGAGTATCCGCCTTCCGAGAGAGACTGGGATAAAACCGTATTCCTTTGCAATAACTATTTCAGAGTTGGTCAGCCCACCCTCCGGGCCCACTATAAAAGTGACCTTCCTGTTTTTTAGAGTAACTGGGAGGGTTTTTTTAAGACATGTTTCCTTTTCCCCTTCCCATGGTATCAGACTTAAAGACGATGGATCGGCATCTTTCACAAATAGATCAAGACTACCCGGCTCGGATATGATCGGGACCTTCACCCTCCCGGACTGCTTGCACGCCTCAACGGCAATCCTCCGCCACCGCTCAATCTTATTGCTGCTGAAGGACTTGGGTACAACCCTCTCTGTAAAAAGGGGAACTATCTTTGAAACCCCAAGCTCGGTGCTCTTCTGCACTATGAGGTCCATTTTGTCGGACTTGGGTATCCCCTGGCCCAGGATGATCTCAACAGGAGACTCCGTATCCCCCGCCCTCCCCTCCGTTATATCTACTGTAACCCCGTCCTTACTGAATCCGTTTATCCTTCCTTCAAACTCCATCCCGCTTCCGTCAAACAGGACAACCTGATCGCCTGCCTTGAGGCGAAGGACGTCTTTGATGTGTCTGACCTCGGCACCCTTTATCTCTGGCTTGACACCAACACTCAACCTCTCTTCAATATAAAACCGGTGCATCAGGATCCCCTTTAAAATTCCAGCACATTTTCACCATCATCTTCAATTCTATTACCCTAAAAAAAGCATTTGGACGCAGATGAACGCAGATTTACAGTGATAATACAAAGACTTCAACAAAAACATATACTCACTTTTTGGGTGATGTATTTCCTTCATGTATCTATCTGTTTTATCTGCGTTTATCCGCCTTAATCTGCGTCCCATTGCAGGATTTAGGATTACCATTGTTTCTGAACACTCTTCAAGACTTCATGTCAAAATTAATGGGCAGCTGTCGCTATTTTTCCCAGCGGTCAGTTTTTTTGATCGTGGATTTAGGTGTAGAATCATTCTTTCTTGATACCGAGCTTGACGCCAGGGGCAGCAGTAGCGCGCCCTTTGTTGATCAGTATCCCCATGCTATTTTCCTCTAGAGCATATGCCTGCCCCTGGCTTAGAGATGTAAATTGTCCGGTCCCTTTCAGGTCTATCAATATTCCAATGCTTCCGTTTGTAGCCGCGCCCTGCACCAATGTCCCTCCGTAGTACCGGTTATCTCCTTCCTCGTCATAAAGGAACCCGACGCCGAAATCATGGCCCATGGCCTGCGCCACACCGAATGAAGAGTAATAAAAATCATTCCCCCTCCGATCTATGAGTACTCCGACGGAGGAATGGACCCCCGCACCCTGAGAATAGCGTCCGGAAACGTACTGGTCGTTTCCGGCCCTGTCATCCAGGATGCCTAACCCATAGTAATATGACGCCCCCTGGGCAAAATAATCGGCGATATAGGTGTCCGCTCCTTCTTTGTCTATGAGCATTCCGATGCCTCCCGGCACGCCATTTATATCTTTCTCAGGCCTTATCCCCAACCCAAACCCCTGGCCTAAGCTTTGCGTGGCCTTAGCCGGGTCACGGAAGTCCGGCTCCAGGCCTCCAAGTTGGTAAACGTCGTTGCCTGCTTCATCTATCAAGATGCCTGCTCCGCCAAAAAGGCCTAATCCCTGCCCTCCATAGGAGCAGCTATAGGTGTCGTCACTTTTTTGGTTTATCATGATACCTATACCCATCTGTCCTGTCCCCTGGGAAAGCTTTCTTGCGTTGAAAACTCCCTTTCCATTGCCGTGGTAGAGGAACCCAACTCCAAATGAACCAGTTCCCTGGCTTCCATCCAGAGAAATGAACGTATCGTCCCCGCCGAGATCTATGAGAAAGCCTCCGCCGAGGACCCCAGAGCCTTGGGAAAAATTATCTTTGCTCATGTAGCGGTCATTCCCTCCCCAGTCAATGAGTAGGGACACCGGCATCCCGTGTCGTGTCCCACCTGCATTATTAAGGTACAGGTCATCACCGCCGAGATCAAGGATCAGGGCTGCATCTTCCGAATACGCATTCGGTCCAGTGCCTCCGACTATCACCTTGCCTATGGGCGTCATGGCTTCATAAAGGACAGACCCTTTATTATTGCCGAACCGGCTGACGATGTCTTCTCTTAAAAGCAACAGATTATCACGGGTCAAAAAAAATAGGAGGGGAGAAAAGGCGTTGAAGAGCTTTGTGCGGTCAACCTTCATAGAAATCTCAAATATCTTATTCCACTGACTGCCGTCGGTAAGCTTAAGGGCATCATTCTGTAAGAGGACCCTTTCTTCCGCAGTCAGGTTGCTGAATGCCTCTTCAATGGTATTTTTTGTTTCCTCCATCACTTTAAGTAAGGAAGGGAAACTTATCTCGGGAGGTCTTTGGTAAACAGCGTAATCAATATCAAGAAGAGAGGCAGTCCGTTGCATAACATCTCCCAGCCGCCAATTATCTTCATCAAGTGGCGTATTGACGCGCTCTGACAATCCTTTGGAAACTTCCCCCGCTGCCAGCGGGTGTCTCATGAGATAGGTCACCTCGTTCAACTGGAGCGGGTCCGGTCCTTTTTTATACACTGAACCGGGATTATGCACCAGGTTGGACTTCCGGTGCATCTCGGAAATGATTTTGTCATATAACGGAAGTGCATTTTGAGCACGCAGGCCGTCTTCGAACATAGAGCTTTGCTCAGGGCAGGTATTCATACCAGGATGCCTTGCCTCCGGTTGTTCATGCATCGGCATCTCATCAAGTGTGGCCGTCAGGGAAACTTTCTGGTCCTTGCGCAATACCTCCAAAGTGACTGGCGCACCGATCCTTTGCTGCTCAATGATCTTTTTGAAAGCGGGAACAATCTGCTCGGCGTCTTTGCAGGTAGGATTGCCGTTTATTGACAGGATGACGTCATCGTTCTGAAGGCCCATCTTAGCGGCCGCTGTCCCGTTTATGACGCCTGCAACCTGAATAAAGAGGTTTTCCTTGCATGGTTGAATGGCCTCTTCTATTTTCTTATAGGTTAAGTAGACTCCCAGATAAGGTTTCGGCTCAATGGCTGGATATGGTTTTGCCGGCATGTTAAACAGATCACAATACGAGAGGAGACCTGATGACGGCATGTTTTTTTGCGAAGAGACTAAATGTCCGGTACAGGAAGAGAGAGAAAAAGTAAGAAAAATAATAATGCAAAGTTTTTTCACAAGTTTTTCCCTTTGATTCAGTTAATGCGAATACAGAGCGCATCCGCAAGGGTACAATGGAGGACATCTTCAAAATCTCCCTCAATCCCCCTTTCCCAAAGGGGGAGCTAAATTTCCCCTCTTTGGCAAAGAGGGGTCAGGGGAGATTTTGCATAATCTATGTCTACTTACTAATGAACTTATTAGTAAGCGGCCCATGAGGCAGGCTGCTGTAAAGCTTCTTGTCTGCTGTGACCTCCGACATCCCTCCTATATTGCGAGAGCAAAATAGAGGCTGTCATATGTGCCCGTGTCCCTAAAGTTCTTCTAAAGTTTTTTCAGACAGCCGACTGGTGGGGATGGCTGGGCCTATACTTGTTATATCCATAGGGAGCCTGAAGGTAAAGTTGCTCCCTTTGCCGTACTCGCTCTCCACATGTATACTCCCGCCCTGCATTTCTATATATCGTTTTGTTAAAGGGAGGCCGAGCCCTGTCCCCTCGTACTTCCTGGTGGAGGAACTTTCAACCTGCGTAAACTCTTTAAAAATAAGTTCCATATCTTCTTTCTTGATCCCTATTCCATTGTCTGCAACAGAAACCTGAAGGTAGTAGTTATTTGACAGGGCATTTACCCTTATCTGGCCGCCATCGTTGGTAAATTTTACAGCATTGCTGAGCAGGTTATACATTATCTGTTCAAACATTCTCTTGTCCGCGATAATGTTGGAGATATTGTCCGCTATATTCACCTCCATTGATATCCTCTTTTTCAGAGCCATTGGATTTACAATAGCCTGCACCTCTTTAATTGCCGCCTGCATAGAAAATTCCGCAGACTTTACCTCCATCTTTCCTGCCTCTATCTTTGAAAGGTTAAGTATATCATTGATCAGAGCAAGCAGGTGTTTGCCGCTCTTATGGATATACCCCACATATTCCTGCTGTTCTTCATTCAAATCACCGCTTATACTGTCCTGCAGTATCTCTGAAAAGCCCAGTATGGCGTTTAGCGGCGTCCTGAGTTCGTGTGATGTATTGGCAAGGAAATCCGATTTCAGGCGGCTTACTGTCGCCATTTCCTGATAACCCCTTTTTAGTTCTTCTGTCCTTTCCGCAACGCGTTTTTCCAGTTCTGTATATGACTGATTTATTTTCTCTACCATGCGATTAAATTCCTTTGCAAGTTCCTCTATCTCATCGCCTGTCTTTATATCAATGCGATGGCTCAGATTGCCGCTTCCTATTATCCTGGCGCTGCGCTCAAGGATACGGATAGGCCTTACAATCCTTCTTGCTGCCCAGAATCCCATTGCTGAAAGGATGCCAACCGAGAAGACCAGAAGCAGCAGAGTCCTTTTTAACAGGGTGCGTATAGGCGCATAACTTTCTTCCGGGGACTGGCTGACAAATGTATACCATTTGTTACCACCAAAGATATTCTTCCCATAATCAAATGTAAGTGCTACCGGGGCAAACCCTGCGATGGCATCTATACCGCCATGGGCATTATCCTTCACAATACACCATCCTCTCGGCGCCGTGGCAATATCCTTCAACAGGGTGTCGGTAACCGTATGTATGTTGGGCGGGAATATGGGGCAGAGAAGGATAGTGCCGTCTGAATTTATCAGCATCGCATGTCCGGTTTCGCCAACCCGAAACTTCTGCACACCATGGGATATCCTTTCTATCTTGCTGAGGGCATGTATAATGCCTGTGAGCTTATTGCCTTCTTCATCCATAATGGGGGCTGAGATGCTTTGCAGGTACTGGTTTCTGTCAGGGTCAAGGTATATTTCACTTATATATATATTGCCCCTTCCGCTGTTATAGGCCGACTGCCACCACTCTTCATTCCCAAAATAAAGATACTTGGTCTTGTCTGTAGATGCTACCAGCGCGCCTCTTGAGTCGGTTATAAAAAGCTCTGCATACTCGCCTGTCTGCTTCTTGATGTCCAGAAGATACCTGGCAGCAGGGTTTAACAGATATTTTTTTAAAGACTCATCTTTGTTTCCAGTCCGGACCCATTGGATATCCAGCTGCCGTATCTCTTTTTCAATTAAGGCTTCATCCTTGCCTGCATATGCCTTATTGGCAGACCTGACCGCATCTCTTAAGAGCGGGGATATGGCCAGACCCCTGATGCTGGAAACGGACTGTTCTATGATTATTTCTATATTGCCTGCTATCTCTCTGGCTATCCGCGCAAAGTCCTTCCCTACAGATTCTGTGAGCTCCTTCCTGCCCTGCAGATAAACAAAGGATGTGCCCACAATAATAGGGAGTATTCCAACTATAAATATAGAAACAGCTGTCCTTCGCTGGATACCCTTTTTCATATTTTCAGGACTTCTTCTTTTTTGGTGATATCTTTTCCAATTACTACAAGGCCTATGACCGTGCCTCTCCTGTCCTTTAATCTTGAAACTGTGAGGCTGATACGCACAATATCCCCGCTCTTTTTCATAAGCCTTGTATCGTAACTTGACACATTTCCATCCTCGACCGCCCTTTCCCTTATCCTCCTGTACTCCCTCTTGTCAACAAACAGGTCTTCAAATCTGACACCCACCATATTTTTTATGTTATAGCCGAGTATATTTTCGGCGCCCCTGTTAAACTGAACGATTTCGTCATAAAGTGTGGTGGTAATAATCATATCTCCGGAATATTCCAGGATGTTCTCCAGATATTCCTTTGTCTTTTCCAGTTCTGCCGTTCTCTCCTCCACCATGGTCTGGAGCTCCTTGTTGTATATCTCAATCTGGTCTCTGGATGTCTTTAGATCAAGCGCCATCTGATTAAATGAGGCAACCAGCTCGCCAAGTTCATCCTCTGTTGTCTTCTCGACCTCAGGATAAGGGGCGCCTTTGGCAACACTGCTGGCAGCCAGTGATAAGGCCCTTATAGGGGTTGTAATCTTACGTGACATATAAATAGATATCCATATTCCGGCGACTATCGCAATGACAGAGAAGGTTATAATCTGATGCAAGGCCTTCTCTTTCACCTTGTCAGCCGCTATAGAGGTATTATCAAGGGAACGCCATGCCTCGTCATACAGCGCATCCATATTATTTATCAGGACAAGTTTTGCCTTATCCATATCTTTCAACAGCGGCACAATATTGGCGTTTCTTGCGGCGGCTGCCAACTTGAATGACTCCTGCGCCCTCTCTCTTATGAAATTGAATTCGTCTTTTATCTTCTTGAGAAATTCCTTCTCATGTTCCTTTAGCCTGAGTTTCCCGACATATAAAATCTTCTTTTCGACGTCAAGCACCAGTGGTTTATAATACTCCATATTGCGCATCTGTTCTTTTATCATGGCGTCGTTTATATCAAGGAAGTTTTTGGCCGAATGCCTGAGGCCGACAACCATATCATATTTATGGGCATTTACTAAAATCTGGCTAACGGTTTTATTTACATTGTTCAGCGCAAAATAGGACAGAATGCTCACCGTGAGCATAAGGCCAAGGGTGGCAGCGTAACCGATCATCAGTTTTACTCTGATTGTAAGCTTCATCTGTTTGCCCGCTTCTTAGAACATGGAAATTCTACCTGGAATCCACTACCGCTTCCTTCCCTTTCTCAACCGTTATGTCTTTAACCGGGCTGGTTGACCTCTTGTACCATATCTTCAGGTTATACACCCCTGGAGGCACATTGGGAATCTGGTATTTCCCATCCTTATCAGGAACTGCAAAATATGGGTTCTGCAGCACGAGTATATACCCCTCCATATCCGGATGAATATTGCAGAGCAGGGCCACTTCACCGAGGCGGTCGAATGTGAATGACCTTATCACCCCTTTTGGATAAGTGCCTAAGTTAAACTTGCGCCCTGCCCATGATGGTGTAAAGATATTATTGAGGATATCGTCGCTGTTGTGAAAATCAACTGTGGTTCCGATAAGGACAGGGAGGACGTATGGGACGAATGTCAGCTCAATCTGGTCCATAATAGGATGCTTATAGGGCGGCATGAATGTCCCGCTTGCTTTTTCAATATAGACAACTGTCTTTCCTGCATCGTCTTCTGATTTATATCTCACCGTTCCCCTGATGGTTTCTGCGTTTGCTGCAGTGATTGGCAGTATGGACGGGACCCCAAAGAGCAGCCATGGTAATACCAATAGTAAAATTGATTGAAAAGATTTGCCTGCCAGTAACATCTATGTTTTCTCCTTAACTTTAAATGACAAAATTCAATTTGATAAATCCGCTGTCGTTGTCTACCCCAATTGTATCAAATTTTCCCTCAATAATCAGCTTTACATCGGCCCGGATCAACGCCACAAATCCCGCAACTGCCTCATCCTGCTTTTGCCCATAGTCTGTGTCAGTCATGCCATACCTCAGTATCCCGATAAGCCATGGATAGATGGCAATATCAGTTTCCACAAAGGTAGAGAATATATCCCTTTTTTTGAAATCGCCTTCCGGATTATTATGGTTTCCTGCGATAACTGCGCCAAACAGGTTTATATAATTGTAGTTTAGACTGATATTGAGGCCGTAACGATAGAATCTGTCATCCATTTCCAATGACTGGTCTATTCTATCCTCTCCATAATAACCAAAGACGCCTATATAAACCGAACTCTCCTTCCAGTCTCCATGCAGCCATTCCCCCTCCTTTATACCTGAGCCATCCAGTCCTCTCCCTCCCAATTTATATCCGATCTTTAAGTATATATCCTTTTTTGAATTATTATCCAGGGAACCGGTGGTACCTTCCATCTTTCCTGTGCCGTTGCCGTTAACAACACCTATGGCATAGTCAAAACGGCTTTTCATTATCCCGTTTACCTCAATACCCCTCTGGTCCCCAAAATGAAATTTGTTCTTACCCGCCTCAAAGGTATTTATCAGATAAGCGGTATGGGTCAGACGCCTGCTGTTTGAGGCTGGGACGTATGCCGGCTCAAACTGGCCGATCATCACATTCATAAAATGGCCTGACAACTCGCTGCTCAATAGATTGTTAAACTGGATAAAAAACCTTTCTACGCCGCCAAACTCATTTCCATCCTTAATGAGCGCCACATTTCCAAAGAAAGATATGCCTTTATCCAGTGTCCCTGCTGAGAAGAGTTCTATTTCGTCAGGAAAAATAAAGTCGTGTCTGATTTGAGAATTTTCGTCATATCGATAGAGAAAATCTCCTGATAAGGAAATGGGTGGAATGCCCGGGAGTTCTCCTGGCCACACCCCCTCGGGCCATACCTCCTTCCATGCTGGTGCGCCCAAGCGGATCGGTTTTTCCTTAACATATTTTTCGTCAAATTCAGGTATCTGGTAGCCATTTCTCCTGAATGCCTCGCCAAACGGATTCAGCTTTGGAAAGGCAATATGGCATGTCATGCAGCTTGTCCTGTATTTCCTTGCAAAAACAGGTATGGCCTCTGCCTCTGTCTTTAAAAATTGCAGGGTTAAAAGGGCAAGCATTGATACAGTGGTTATAATTTTGCCAGTTTGTATTCTCATGTCAGAGTTTATGAAGCTGTACAACCTTTAACCTGAAGGATTTGGGGTTGTCATAGCAAGGCGCTCAAGACCGGCCCCGTCTGGGGCGGCTTAGATCGGCATTGAACAGTTTCTATTCTTTACCACAAATTTGGAATGGAAAGGGGACCTATTGGCCCCCTTGTCTATGACGTTTTCTTTACTCCACCGGAATACTTGAATATGGCGTCGAAGGGACATTTTTCAAAGCAGACTCCGCACCGGATGCATGCCTCGTCTCCTATAAAGGCTACCTTTTCTCCCTTCTTTCCTCCGGTGCCGCCGGATATGCAGTTTACCGGGCAGTTCTTCACGCATATTCCGCACTTGGTGCAGAGATCAGGGGTTACTTCGAAATGGATGAGCGCTGAACATGAGCATGCAGGGCAAGTCTTGTCCTTTATGTGGGCCTCGTACTCGTCCCTGAAGTATTTTATGGTGGTAATGACAGGGTTCGGCGCAGTCTGGCCGAGCCCGCAGAGGGAGGTTATCTTTACCTGGCTACCAAGGTCTAAGAGGAGTTCGATATCCCCCTCCTTACCTTTTCCGGCTACAATCCTCTCAAGTATCTCCAGAAGCCTCTTGGTGCCAACTCTGCACGGGGTGCACTTCCCGCAAGATTCATCCTGACAGAAGGCCTGGAAATAACGCGCCATGTCAACCATGCAGGTGTCTTCATCCATGACCACCATGCCGCCTGATCCCACGATGGAGCCCAAGGCCGCCAATGATTCATAATCAACCATCGTATCCATGAATGATGAAGGTATGCAGCCGCCTGAAGGACCACCGGTCTGGACCGCCTTAAGTTTCTTGCCGCCGATTATGCCGCCGCCAATGTCGTATATGATCTCTTTCAGAGGTATCCCATTGGGAACCTCAACGAGTCCTGTCCTGTTGATCTTTCCTGTAAGGGCAAAGACCTTTGTCCCTTTGCTCTTTTCTGTACCAAAGGATGCATACCATGCCCCTCCGTTGGTGATTATCTGGGGAACATTGGCCCAGGTCTCCACGTTATTGATGTTGGAAGGTTTCCCCCATACACCCTTTTGGGCAGGGAATGGCGGCCTTGGATTAGGCATACCCCTCTTTCCTTCGATGGAGTTCATGAGGGCCGTCTCTTCGCCGCAAACGAAGGCCCCTGCACCTTCCTTTACTATTATTTCAAGGTCAAAGCCGGAACCGAATATGTTTTTACCAAGGAATCCCCTCTCGGTGGCCTGTTCGATAGCTATATTGAGGTGCTCAACAGCCAGTGGATACTCAGCCCTGCAGTATATATATCCATGGGTGGCGCCTATGGCGAAGCCCCCAATCAGCATCCCTTCAATTACTGCATGCGGGTCTCCCTCAAGGACAGACCTGTCCATGAATGCCCCGGGATCACCTTCGTCCGCATTGCAGATTATGTACTTTTCATTTCCAGGAGAGTTTTTGCAGAACTGCCACTTCATCCCAGTGGGGAAGCCGGCTCCTCCCCTTCCCCTTAGCCCGGATTTCTTGACCTCATCTATTATCTGCTCGGAGGTCATGGCCGTAATTGCCTTTTTCGCCCCTTCGTACCCGCCGCGGGCAATGTACTCTTCAATCTTTGTTGGGTCAATAAATCCGCAGTTCTTGAGGACTATCTTATACTGTTTTTTATTGTAATCCAGTTCATCGTAATACTGGGTATCGGGGTAAGGCTGAATGTCGGGTGAGGTTGGTTTGAACTGGCCCAGAAGTCTGTCCTTGTACACCTCACCATTCTTTAGATGGCTTTCAAGGATTGCAGGGACATGCTCCGCCTTCAGGTCGCTATAGGAGACACGTGTCCTTCCTGGGATGATTATATCCATCAGGGGCTCACGGTGGCACATCCCGACACATCCGGTCTTTCTGACCTCTACGTCTATGCCGAGACGTCCTGCCTCTTCTATGGCCTTGTCATAGACAGCTTTACCTCCGGCTGCCAGGCCGCAGGTAGCCATTCCAATTATTATCTGAGGCTTGCTCATGATTTGCCTTTCTGAATTCCGTCTATCATCCTTCTTGCCTCGTCAGCGCTCATCTTGGCATGGACATCTTCATTTATTATTACAACAGGGGCAAGGGCGCATGCCCCGACACATGCCACAGTTTCGAGTGTGAACTTCCGGTCTTCCGTGGTCTCTCCCACAGCGACCTTCAGTTTGTTAACGAGGTCTTCTGCTATCCTGGCTGACCCCTTAACGTGGCATGCGGTTCCGCAGCAGACCCTGACTATGTATTCCCCCCTGGGTTTTAATTTGAACTGGGAATAGAAGGTCAGGACTCCGTAGACATCGGCCGGATAGACATGGAGTCCGTCGGCTATCTGTTCTATGGATTCTTCAGGGACGTAACCATAGACCTTCTGTACCTTCTGAAGAACAGGGATGAGCGCCCCTTTTTTATTGGTGGTCTGAGAGATTATTTCTTCAACTTTTGAAAGGTCAAGTTCCTGGACAGACATCAGGCACCTCGATTGGATTGAAAAGTCATGTACTGTACTTTACAGGAAAGGAAAGATAACATTGAGGGGTAAAAAATGCAAGAAAAAATTTCCTGTGAAATTTAGGGAGGTTATGGCATCTTTAGCTTGGAGAAGATCCCAGAAAATGCTTGCATTAAAGGGGTTGATGGCAGATAATTGAAAAACAAAATTTAAGGAATAAGGGTGCAACTATGATCAGGAAGAGGGCAGGTGGTGCAGGGTTGGGGAAAAAGGGAGGTTTTGGAAAACCTGAGAGGAAGGGCTCCGATAAGTTTTCACCTGACAGGCATGATGCTGGAAAGACTGCAAGGACCACGGACGGGAGATTCGAAAAGAAAATCAATTAAAGCAATTAAAGGGGACGGTTCTCTTTATTTTTCCTCCACCCCCATTGTCGCCCTATCTGCTTTATCTTTTCAGAAATCTTATAAGTCTTCGTCATTTCTTTAACAAAATCCTTGCCGCCATACACTATCCGTCTGTCCA
>ERZ1292630.2110-Hain-H41-02um-R3-2110-length-18760-cov-6_pt1 | contig 18760 bp, 14 predicted proteins | sample MGYA00564408_ERZ1292630 | MGnify/ENA primary metagenome ERZ1292630 (study PRJEB36523, sample SAMEA6512641) | groundwater metagenome | collected 2019-01-08 | study: AquaDiva: Metagenomics assemblies of 32 groundwater samples
GACGCTGCGCGCTCGTGCAACCGTCTTGCGATACCATCAGACCGTCGATCGCGAGACCCAGACGTGTGTGACCTGCGCGGCTTCGGTGTACGCGTGATCAGCCAGGCACAGCACCGTGCGATTCAGAGGAATGAGCGAACCTCGTCTTTATCGCAGTATCATTTCCGGAGAAGCGGGGGCTTGGGCCGTACCGCTGCGCGGACTGCTCCGCATCGGCGAGTTCATTTACTCCGCCGCAATCAACCTCCGCAACACTCGCTATGATCGAGCCGCGGCGACCTTCGCCGCAGCCGTTCCGGTCATCAGTGTCGGCAACATCACTGTCGGCGGGACGGGCAAGACGCCCTTCGTGATCGAACTGGTGAAGCGGCTCGATCGGTTGGGCTGCAGCCCGGTCGTCGTCGCACGCGGATACGGCGCCGCGCCCGACGAACCCAACGACGAAGAGCTGCTGATTCGCCGCAACTGCCCCGGCGCAGCGTATGTCGCCGACTCGGACCGCTGCCAGGCCGCCGAACGGGCCGCAAATCGCATGGGGGCAGACGTTATCGTTCTCGACGACGGGTTCCAGCATCGCCGTCTCGCCCGCGACCTCGACATCGTCTTGATCGATGCGACGTGCCCGTTCGGTTACGAGCACGTGCTGCCTCGTGGTTTGCTCCGCGAACCGCTTATCGGCCTTCGACGCGCACATCTTGTCGTCATCACCCGTTGCGATCAGGCATCCATGGCCGATGTATCACGCATCGACTCGCGTCTTCGCGAACTGGCGCCCGACGCGGCCGTCATCCGGTGCCGCCATCGTGTCACTGCTGTTGAATGCCTCGACGGCTCACCCATCGAAGACCCGGTCGCGGGAAAACGAGCCGTCCTCTTCGCCGCCGTCGGCCGACCGGGCGCCTTCGCCACGACCGTCTCCTCGCTCGGCGTCGATGTGGTCGCCGCGCGTTGGTGGCCCGATCATCACTGCTATCGCGTCCGCGATATCAAATCGCTGCTCGACGATCGGAGTTTTACGCCGCACGATCTCGTGCTCACGACGGAAAAGGATGCCGTCAAGCTCGCCGGCCTCGACGGGTTTGATCGAACCGCAATCGGCGTGGTCCGCATCGCGATCGATTTTCTCGGCGAGGGCGATACAATGCTCCAACGGTTGCTCGAACGCACCCTGCGCCGCGAGCAAACTTCCTGACCTTCGGATGCCCGCGACTTGGAACTCGACGTTCTGATCTTCGGCGGCGGCGTCGCCGGGTTGTGGCTTCTCGACGAGCTGCACCGCCGCCGCTTTCGCGTCCTGCTCATCGAGCGACGCGCGCTCGGCGCAGGCCAGTCGATCGCCTCGCAGGGCATCCTCCACGGCGGCCTGAAGTACATGCTCGGCGGGATGGCCTCCGGCTCGGCCAGGACCGTCGGCGCGATGACCGATGTATGGCGCGCGTGCCTGTCAGGCCGCGGTCAGCCCGATCTCAGTGACGCACGCATCTTTTCGCCGTGCTGCTATCTTTGGCGAACCGATTCGCTCATTTCCAGAGCGGCGCTGTCCGCCGCTAGGTTGGTCTTGCGAACGTCCGTCGAGAGGGTTGCGACGCGAGATCGACCGGCCGCCCTCGTGAACTGTCCAGGCGAAATCCTCCGCGTGAACGAGCAGGTCGTCGATGTGGCGTCATTCCTGAGTGTCCTCGCCCGCGGGCATACGGCCCGAATTATGCAAGTCGGCGAAGAGGACAGTGTCGATTTCGTGACATCCAGCCTGGGGCGCGTGGACGAGGTCCAACTGCGACGCTCCGCCGCGAATGCCGTGGTTTCAATGAAAACAGCGACCACCGTGTTCGCCGCCGGCGAAGGCAACGAGGATTTGCGTCGCCGCGTCGGCCTGTCCGCCGACACTATGCAACTCCGACCGCTTCGTATGGTCATGGTCCGCGGGCGACTTCCGCAATTGTTCGGACATTGTGTAGACGGCAACAAGACGCGCGTGACGATTACTTCCGCCGTCGACTCGCAAGACCGCACCGTCTGGCAACTCGGCGGTGAGATTGCTGAGAAGGGCGTCGACATGACGCCCTCCGATTTGATTCAGTTCGCACAGCGCGAGTTGATGTCGGTGCTGCCCGGCGTAGACTGGGCTGGTGTCGAATGGGCGACCTATCGAATCAACCGCGCCGAGGGACGATCAACCGCCGGCCTGCGACCGGATGGGCCCGTATGGCGAAGGGACGGTTCCGTGATTTCCGCCTGGCCGACCAAGCTCGTTCTCGCCCCTCGACTTGCACGTTCGATTGCCGATGCACTCGGTGATCCGCCGGAAGGCGGAACGGAGTCCGTCGAAGCCCCGCCCGATTGGCCTCGCCCGGAGGTCGCCCAACCGCCGTGGGAGGTCAACGACCAATGGCGCCGGTGACAAGATCACTGTCGCCCATCGGCTTCGGCGCGTTCAAGATCGGGCGCAATCAGGGGACGAAGTATCAACGCCCCTACGACTTGCCCGACGACCCAACGGTCGAAGCGTTGCTCAACGGCGTCCTCGATCTGGGGATCAACTACATCGACACCGCCCCGGCCTACGGGCTGAGCGAGGAACGGATCGGTCTCGCCATCTCGCACCGGCGCAGCGAATTCATTCTCTCGACCAAGGTGGGCGAATCCTTCGACGACGGCGTATCGTCCTACGATTTTTCGGAAAGGGCTGTACGCCAGAGCGTCGAGCGGAGCCTGCGCCGCCTGCGAACCGACGTGCTGGACACGGTCTTTATTCACGCCGGCCGCGACGATTTGCGCATTGTCCGACATACCGACGCCGCGCCGACATTGATGTCGCTACGCGACGCGGGCCTCATCCGCGCGATCGGACTTTCAGGTTACACGGTCGAAGGATTTCGCGCCGCGATGTCCTGGGCCGACGCACTGATGCTCGAGTATCACAGCGACGACACCACGCTCGAACCAATCGTTGCCGAGGCGGCTTCACGCAGCCTGACCGTCGTCGTGAAGAAGGGTCTAGCGAGCGGTCGCCTGCCGCCCGTGGATGCGATCGCTTTCATTCTCAAGAACCCCGGCGTTGCGAGTCTTGTCGTGGGGAGCCTGAGCCTGCATCATATGCGTGAGAATCTGCGCATCGCGAGGCAGGTTCCGGGCCGGGAGCGACCACGGTGAGCGGCATAAGCACCCGTATTGGACTGCGTGCAAGCGATTGCTTTTCGATATGCGGACCGCAATCAACCGTCCTCCCTCGCAGGCGGGACCGCAGGGGGGCGGATCGCCTACGTTCAGAACTCGCCTCAAAGTTGTTGCTCGCCTCTCCTCGCCTGAAACACTTTCTTCTTCGTGATCTTTGTGTCCTTCGTGGTAAAACCGAAAGTGACATGAGTCTACCAAGACCGTACCGTAGACGGAGCGCATGATGTCGTCGAACGAATCGGATCGCCCGTCGCCGTCGCCGGATGAGAACCGCGATCGCAACGTCGAGTTGCTCGAGCGCATCCTCGACCAGCTCGAGCGGGCCAACCGCCGCGACCGCCAACACGACTTCTCCGTGCTGCGCCTTTGCGGAGCGCTCATGCAGATGTTCGCGATCGTCGCCGCGTTTTGGGGCGTGGCTGCACTCGTGGACGCCCAACCGTCTCCCGCGACCGCCCGGTTGACGCTTGCTTGCTTTCTTCAGCTTGCTTCGCTGAGCGCCTTCGCCATCGACCGCTTTTGATTCCGTCGTCCCCTGCGTACTTCCGCACCGGAATCTGTCCGCCGTCGATGAATGCCTCCGTGCCTCCCGCCATTTGCCTCTTGCGCAACCGCGCATACGATACCTCTCATGTCTGACCGAAAGATCAAACGCGCCCTCATCAGCGTCTACGACAAGACCGGCCTCGTCGAGTTCGCCCGCGCCCTCGTCGGCGAATTCGGCGTCGAGATCATCTCCACCGGCGGCACCGCGAAGCACCTCAAGGAAAACGGCATCCCGGTCACGCTTGTCGAGGAGATCACCGGCTTCCCGGAAATGCTCGACGGCCGGGTCAAAACGCTGCACCCGAAAATCCACGCCGCCATCCTCGCCGACCGCGACAACCCCGAGCACATGCGCCAACTCAAAGAGCAGGGCATCGAGCCGATCGACATGGTCGTGGTGAATTTATATCCGTTCGAAAAGACCGTTGCCGATCCGAATTGCACCTTCGAGCAGGCCATCGAGATGATCGACATCGGCGGCCCCTGCCTCCTCCGTGCGGCGGCGAAGAATCACAGGCATGTGTTGATCCTCTCCGATCCTTGCCATTATGGACGGACCCTCAAGTATCTCCGTGGCGACGAAAGAGTCGAGTCGTACGATTGGCCGAGTTTCCTAGTGACTCGAGGCTTTCAGCATACGGCCTCCTATGAGTGCGGAATCTACGCCTATTTTGGTCGACGCTATTGGGAGACGCCGTTCCCGCCCGTGTCTTTTCTGGATATGACCTGTGCCCTTCCGTCAACGGGCAACGAGCTTCGGTATGGTGAAAACCCGCACCAGCGTGGCACGGCGTATAGCATCAAAGGGGCGAGCGAAAGCGGCGCTCTCACCAGTGCGGAGCATGGCTTAGATTACGACATTGACCACGACCTAGATTCGACAACAGTTTCCTTTAACAACTACGCCGACGCGCACTCAGCATTGGAACTGTGCAAGGAACTGACGAGGATGCAGAATCGGTGTGGCATCGGCTCCCCTTCGGTGGCGAATGAGAGTGTGGGACCGGCTTGCGTATTCATCAAGCATACCAACGCCTGCGGCGTTGGCCTTGGCAAAACGCCGGCTGATGCCTACCGCTTTGCCTATCTCGGCGATCCAAATGCGGCCATGGGAGGGATTCTCGGCTGCAATTTTGACATCGACTCCGAATTCGCGGCGATCGTGATGGACACCTATTCTCAATGGGGAAAGACCGCCGGTGCGAGTGGTTTTTTTCTGGAAGTTTGGATCGCGCCCGCTTTTCGTGAAGACGTGGGTGCTCTGATTCGGACCACCAAGCCTTGGGGAAAACGCGTTCGACTGCTGGCGGTTGGGGATATGGAACTAGCGCCCGATCCAAACGAACTGGAATACAAATCGATTGCGGGCGGAATGCTCGCCCAGACGCGCGACCTCGTCGGCCTCAATGAAGACCAATGGAAAGTCGTCACCAGACGCCAACCTTCCGAATCTGAGATTTCAGATTTGAGATTGGCCTGGCTCATCGCAAAGCACACCAAGAGCAACGCGATCAGCCTCTGCAAGGACGGCATGTTGATCGGCAACGGCGCGGGCCAGATGTCCCGCGTGATGAGTTGCCGTATCGCCACCTGGCTCGCCAACGAAAACGGCCACGCGGACAAGCTCAAAGGGGCTGTCGCCGCCTCCGACGCCTTCTTCCCCTTCCCCGACGGCCCGAACATCCTGATGGACGCAGGAGTCACCGCCATCATCCAGCCCGGCGGCTCCAAGAACGACGACAAGACCATCGCCGCCTGCGACGCTCGCGGTGTGGCCATGATCTTCACCGGCACCCGCCATTTCAAACACTGACCCCATCAGAACCGCGATCGTAAGGGAGCGGGCATCCGAACCCGGAGCGCGAGCGACGGGCCGGCGGATCCGAACCTGAGACGGGGGCGACCGGTTCGCTTCACTCGCGTAACGCCTTACCGCGCGCTATAATCCGACCAATCGGAGCGAACGTCTATGATGTTATATACAAAGACGGGCGACGACGGATCGACGGGCCTGATCGGCGGTCCGCGCGTCTCCAAGTGCGACCCGCGCGTGGCGGCCTATGGCGAGGTCGATGAAACCAACGCGGCGATCGGCGTGGTCGTCGCCGGTTGTGCGGATGCGCAAATCGTGGACCGCTTACGGCGAATTCAGGCGGAGTTGTTCGTGATCGGGGCGGAACTTGCAACGCCGGACGGCCAAATGCCGAACCCGCGAATCGGTGACGCGCAGGTGGCACAACTCGAGCGCTGGATCGACGAAGCCTCCGCCGAAACTCCGCCGCTTCGCAACTTCGTGCTCCCCGGCGGAACGTTTGTCGCGGCCTCGTTGCATCTCGCCAGAACCGTCTGCCGTCGCGCCGAGCGAGCCGTGGTTTCCCTTTCGCGGCGCCACTCGGTGAGTCGAACCGTTGTTATCTATCTGAACCGCCTGAGCGACCTGCTCTTCGCGCTCGCCCGGCTAGCCAACCATCGCGCCGACGTGCCCGATATCCCGTGGACCGTGCCGAAGGGATAGTCACTTATCGCGAATCGCGCGCCCAGGCCTAACGTACCATGAACCTCATCCGCATCCGCGAACCCAACGCCCTCCGACCGCTCGATGTCGTGCTCATTTTTGCTGTGACCATGACGGTCGCGGGCGGTTTCCTGCTGCTCAGCGCAGCCGAATCGCTTACGCTGGTTGACGGTGCCGTCGAATGGCAGACCGAATCGCCGTTGCGCGCCGTCGTCCAACTTCTCTGCCTGAACTATCGCTTTCCGACGATCAACGCGGGTGATGTCAAAGGATACATCCTCGGAATAGGCGCCGGGCTTGCAGTCCTGGCGATCGCCATTGCAGTGCTCACCAAGGCAAAGGACGTAGATGACGAATCGGGCGACGCGTCGGGAAGCGCACCGGAGTCGGCGCCGGTCCCGGCGAGAGTTGACGCTGTCGCGCGAAACCAGGTCTCTCCTTTGACCGCCGCGCAACTGCTTGTCGGTATGTTCTTGCTTTGGTCCTTCGCAAGCAGTCGATGGTCAGGGGCGCCGGATATCGCCATCGGCGGCAGCATTCTCTTGGCGATCCAGTACCTTTGGGCGCTGGCCATCGGAAACGGTCTGAGGCCGAGAGCGGCGCGCATCGCCGTACAGGTCGTTCTCATCGTCACCCTGACCACCTCGATCGTCGCTCTCTGGTACTACTACGGCCGGAATCCGACGCTCCGTGCCAAGTTCCCATTCGGAAATCCGACGTTTCTGTCGGCCTGCCTGATCCCCGGAATCATCTGGTCTGTCACAGCCGCGCTTCAGGGAGTCGGCGATTTTCTTCGGACGCGCGCGGTGCGAGCGCTGTTGTTGAGCGCCTCGGCGATCATGGTACTGGTTCCCGCTGCCTGGGCCTTCAAACTCGCGGATTCGCGTGCGTCGCAGGTTGGATTGGGCGTTGCGGTCCTTTCGGTTGCGTTTTTCGCGTTTCGCGGACGTTGGAAGGTCGCCCCGGTTGTGCTCGCGATCGTGCTCGGCATCGTGACCTGGCGAGCGTACATCGGCCAGGCCGAGAACTCGCGGAGCGGGCGGGGCGAGTCGCTTCGGCTTCGCGGCTACGCCTGGAACTACGCGATGCGCATGATGCAACAGCGGCCCATTACAGGGTACGGTCAGGGCGGGTTCGCCCTTTTCGGCGACACCTTTGCGGTTGACGACGTGCTTGACGATCCGCCGGTATTTGAATCACGCATCGATCATACGCACAACGAGTGGCTGGAGACGATGGCTGATCTCGGCACGCTGGGAATCGTACTGTTGTGTGCGGCCATTGCGCTTTCGTTTTGGGGAGGCGCGCTTGCACTTCGCGGCGAGATGCCCTCGGGCGAGCGGTGGGCGCTCATCGGAGCGCTCGCGGGTCTCGTTGCGCTGATGGTCGACGAATGCGCGGGCGTAGGTCTCCGTGTCAGCGAGGTTCCGGTCGCGTTCTACACGGTGCTCGGTCTGACGTGGGCGCTGGCGACGCCCGCATCATCGCGCTTTGTGCCTTGGGCGTCGCAGGCTTCGTGGCGTCGGGGCGTCATCGGATGCGCCGGATTGACGATGGCGTTCGCGGTGCTTCTCATGACCCAACTGGATTTCGATGCCGCGCGGTCGGCCTATCAGACCGACGAACATATCGTCAGGGGAGAGTTCGACGCGGCGATTGTCGCCGCGGAACGCGGGCGTCCGCGACTGAGTCCGCAGCGCGAGCTGGTGAGCCGATCCCGTCTGGCGGAAACGCACATCTTCGTCGCTGAGCGCGTTTTCGACCGGGCGTTGGATCGCGATCGTCGGGGGCGTTCGTCCGAACTGCCGGATCAGCGTTTGCTCGCCCTGGCGCAGGCGGACATGACAGACGTCGAGGACCACGCGAAATCCGCCGGTCACGTGCTCAAGGAACTTGTGGCGCGTGCTCCCGGATTCATCAACAGCGGATGGTTGGAGTATCGAATTCACTTGCTGCGCGCGCGATCCGCTGCGATGCGCGGCGATACGGAGCGCGCGCTGGCGTCGCAAAAGAGCGCTGCGGCGGCGCTGGAACGGGAGCTTCTTCGCCAGCCGTTCAACGCCGATCTGACGATTGCCTATGTCCGCGCCGCCGCCGGCGAATCGCCGCTGGAAATGCTCGTCATGGTGCTGGCGCGCCCCTTGCGCTACGGACGGATCGTCGATGCGCACTTGGATATATTGCAGCGGCTGAATGGTCTGCAAGGGTTCGATTCGATGTTCGGACCGCTTGTCGATGAGGCCTTAAAGGCGATCACCGGATCAACGCCGACCGACGAGACGGGAAAACCTCGCGACATCTGGGCGCCCGAACGATTGCGCCTGGCCGCGACGATTCGTTTTCTGCGGGGAAGCTATTCCGACGCCGCGAATCTGCTTCGCACGGCTGCGACCGCGTATGATGCGCTGGCTGCCAAAGCTCCGCTGGGTGCGGCGAGTTGTCACGCCGAGTTGGGCGAGGCGCTCTTCTTCAGTGATCCGAATTCGCCGCAACCGGCGATCGACGAAGCGAAACGGGCGATTTCAATAGCCCCCGAATCGCGCCTGGGTCGGGAGTTTCGATCGGTGGTGCGGCAGCGATTGGTTTACTATCAGCTTGCGGCGGGCGACGAGGCCGAGGCGCGACGGCTGCTGCGCGAGTCGGCCCCGGCGCGAGTCGCGGAGGAAGTCGTCGAACACGAGCTCGGCATTCGCTTGCGGCGGTTGTGCGAGTCCATGTTGTTGCAGCGACGCGAGGCGCTGATTCTTCGGAAACCGGCGGACGATCTGATCCCGAAGTTGCAGCGCTGGCTTGCCCGCGCGATCGAGATCAATCCCGACGATTACACCGCGCATTTCCTGGCAGCCGATCTGGCGATGCACGTGGGCGATGACGTTACGGCGGCGGAGCACTTGCGCGTTGCACTGAAATCCGGCCTGCATCCGGACGACGCAAGGCAGTTCCTGGGAATGGCCCGCGAGCGAAAACCGGAAAGCGCAGTGCTCCGGGCGTTGTGGAATGAGCTGGGCGGCGATGCCAAGGCCAAAGACGACTCTGCCGCGCCGCAAACGCATACGCCTGAGAAAAACCCCGCGCCTTCCGTCAATCCGCAGCCCCCATCGTAGCGAATGCCGTCGATTGCATGGCGGCGCTTGCGTCCTCAAACCGGCAAGCATAGTCTACGATTCCGCCGCGGGAGACGGGCACTGGTTCAATCCTGAGTGGGAAACTTGCGACCCTGCCCGATCAGGTGCGCGGACTCTGTCACGGCGGATGGATCCCGCCCGCGGCTCGGTGCTGATGGTTTTCCGAAGACCAACGTTTGCGTCTTGCGACGCGAGGGATGAGTGAACCCGGATGCCCGAAATCTCACATGGTTTTCTTCCGTGCGGGATTGAGTACGGCGTGGCGACGCTTCCGCGGCGGCACGTGGTTTCATTTCAGATTCGCGTGTTGGCCGGGGCCGCGAGCGAGCCGATTGAGCGCCTGGGGCTGGCGCGACTTGTGGAGGAAACCCTTGATAAGGGTACGCAGCGGCGCAGCGGGCAGGAGTTGTCTGACGCCTTCGATGCGATCGGCGCGGGCCGGCAAAGCGGAACCGGGCGCGAGACGATGACCTTTACCTGTACCACACTCCCCGAGCATTTTGAGCTGGCCGTCCAGCTTCACGCGGAGATGTTGCGGACGCCGACTTTTCCCGACGACGCGGTACGAATCAACGTCGATCTCGCCGGTCAGGAGCTTTCCGCGCTGGAGGACGAGCCGCAGGCATTGGCCGATAAACTGATGAGCCCGCTCGTCTATGGTCCGGTGCTGGGGCGCCATCCGCTCGGCGAACGGGAAACGCTGGAACGCCTCACGCGTGCGGATCTGGAGTCGTTTTGGCGAACGTACTTTCACTGCGGGCGGATGGTGGTCTCGGTAGTCGGCCCGGTTGAAGCGGAGCGGGCGGTCGGTGTCTTTGCGCGGCACTTCGGCGGATTCGGCGGGACGACAAGAAACGGTCGTGAAACACGGGCCGTGAAATTCACATCGACGCGTACGCATCATCACAAGGACCTTGAACAGGAGCATATCACGATCGGTTGGCCGGGTGTGGAGGCGACGCACAAGGATTTTCCCGTGCAGCAGGCGACGCTGGGCATTCTGTCGGGGGGAATGAGCGGACGACTCTTCACCGAGGTGCGCGAGAAACGCGGGCTGGTCTACTGGGTCAGCGCGTGGCAGGAAACGCCGCGCGGCGCCGGCATGATGTTTCTCGGCGCGTCGACGACGCCGGAACGCTGCGATCAGACATTCACCGCGCTTTTGCGTGAGGTCGATCGACTTTCGGAGGATTTGGTTCAGGATGAACTCGACCGCGCTGTGACGGGGATCGTGGCCTCACAGGAGACGCGCGGGGACACGACGCGGTCGCGCTGTGCGGAGCTGGCGTCCGATCTGTTCTTCTTCGGGAGGCCCGTTCCGTCGGAGGAAAAGGTGGCCAAGTTGCAAGCGGTCACGATCGACGACATTCGGCGGTATCTGGCGGAAAATCCGCGGGATCGGTTGTGCGTGTTGACGCTGGGTCCCAGGCCGCTCGTCGACGCGGACGCAAAGGTCGGTTCGTCAGGGGGTGGACGATGATACAAACCGCGAGTCCCTACACGCTTCACACACTGGCGAACGGACTGCAAATCGTGATCGAGCGGATGCCCGATGTGCGCAGTGCGGCGGCGGGGTTTCTTGTGCGCACGGGTGCTCGCGACGAAACGCCGGAGCTTGCGGGCGTTTCACACTTCCTCGAACACATGATGTTCAAGGGAACCGGCAAGCGGACGTGGCGGGAGATCACGATCGACTTCGACCGTATGGGCAGCAGCTACAACGCGTATACGAGCGAGGACCGCACGATCTACTACGGCTGGGTGCGAAAGGCCGACATCGCCAGGCAGATGGAGCTTCTCGCGGATATGGTCTGTTCGACGCTGCCCGAGGAGGAGTTCAAGACGGAGAAAAACGTCATCCTCGAAGAGATCGCCATGTCGAAAGACAACATCGAGCATGTGACCTTCGATTTTCTGCAGGAAAAAGTCTTCGCGGGGCATCCGCTGGCCTGGCCGATTCTAGGTTACGAAAAAACGGTCGGATCGCTGACCCGCGATCGGATGCGGGCGTACTTTCAGCGGTGCTATGCACCCGACAACATGCTGCTGGTCGTCGCGGGCGATGTCGAACCGGCCGAAGTGATCGAGGTCGCGGAAAAGCTATGCGGCTCATGGAAACCGGCCGGTCCGCAACCGAAACGCGTGCCGCCGCGTATACGCGGGGGCGTGGACGTACTGCCGATCGATCGGTTCAAGCAGCAGGTGGTGGCGTTGACATTTCCGTCGGTGGGCGCGAGTGATCCGCGAGCGGAGACGGCCTCCGCGGCGGCGACGATTCTGGGCGGAGAAAACTCGCGGTTCTTCTGGAATATCGTGCAGAAGGGCCTTGCGCCGCGCGCGGGGGCCCATCATCTGGAATATACGGATTGCGGCGTAATGCTGCTCTTCGGCGCTTGCGAGCCGGAGCGGGTCGAGCCGCTGGTCGAAGCAATTCGCGCGGAGGCCAGGCGGATTTGCCGCGAGCGCGTCGGGCAGCACGAGGTAGATCGGGTGAAAAACAAGCGGCGCACGTCGCTGGCGATCGAAGGCGAAGCGCCGTACTACCGGTTGACGCAGCTCATGGACGACATGGAGTATTACGGCGAGCCGCGGACGGTCGAGCAAATGCTGGCCGAGGTGGACGCGGTGAGCGCGGAGACGATCGCCGAGTATTTCGCGGCCTGCCCGATCGATGTGGAGGGGCATCTGACGAGCGTGGGGCCGAGGGGCTGGCCGAAAGAATAACGTGACGGGTAGGGTGCATCTTGATGCACCTTTCGGCGGACGGGAGAGAAGCACCATCACTAGGTATTTCCAATTGCCGAATGCCAATGGCCGATTAGGAATTACCACACGATAAACAGTCCAATTGGCAATTGGCAATCGGCAATTAGACCATGACAAGTACGGCATCGTTGGAAATCAAGGTTGTCTACGACGCGTCGAAGCGGCGCGGCGGGAAGACGATCGTCCGGCCGTCGCCGATTCGGCCTGGGCGGCGCCAGGGGGGCGGCGTGGTTCTTGTGTCGGTGCTGAATCTCGTGGTGGCGGGGGGGATGTATTACGCGACGTGGTGGCGGGTCGATCCGTTCCTCTACATCACGATGATGAAGAAAACGCCGATCGACGTGCCGCCTGATTTCGGATCGTCAGGCTTTTTTGTGCCGCGGCCTGTACGGGTGGACAAGGCACGGTCCGGTAACGCGCCCCCCTTTCCAAGGGGGGACGCGCCGGGCGAGTTAGAAGGAGCACCCGGGGATGCAACCCGCGAAGAGGGCGACCGCGCGGACGCGAAGTCCGCGGCGCAGTCGGCGGCGAGGTGGGGCGGCAAGACGGCGCAGGTGATGATCCCGGCGGCGGCCTATGGGTGGCTGACGCTGGCGACGGCGGGGGCGTGCGCCTTGGCGCTGGCGGGCGGGGCGGGCTTCGGCGCGACGGGGGGGCGTACGCTGCGATTGATTGGAATGATCCTGACGCTGGGGCTGATTGCCGGGCTGGCGTTTGCGGTGTTCAAGGTGTGGTCACAGTATGGAATGACATACAAGCCGGACCATTTGCGAATGGGTATGGGCGCGCTGATACTGTTGTTTGCGACGGCTGGACTGATGATGGCGGGGCACGTGCGCGGGCTGACACGGCTGGCGGGGGCGATGGTGATTTTGGCGGGCGTCGGCAGTGCGGGTGGAGTGTGGTTGTGGTCGCAGTGCGGGGCGCTGGAGGCCGGCCAGGCGATTGTCATAATGATGGCACTTGTGTTTGCGGCACATTCGGTTTGGGGATGGATTCTGTTTCCGCTCGCGGGGCGGTTACGTGCGTAAGTAATGGTGCATCAAGATGTACCCTACTCGACTTTCCATGTCGAGTTCGTCGCGCATCAAGTGTTTCAAAAAGCGGCGTTGCAAGACGCCGCTGCGTTCGATTCGTCTTCCTATTGGTACCGGAGCGCTTGGCCGCAAAAAAGTTTTCGCCGTAACCTCTGGCCGGGCCGGTACCTACGCAGAATCGCAAAAAAGAACTTGACTTCCGCTTGATGTACGGTTATTGTTTGGTATGGCGGGGGGACGCGATCCCGTCGAAAAAGGAGGTTTTGCGTGTTCGACCCCCGGTTGATTTCGAGTTCGGCAAGCCGCGACGAACTTGCTCCCGTGCGAGGTGTATGCTTCGCACTGCGTTGGCTGGCGGTTTGTGCGGTTGCGCTTTTCGTAGCGTGTCCCGTCTCGGCCGACATGTACGGTCGACAATTTTTTTCATCCCGGTTCGGTCATCGACCACGGGTCGAGGGTGTGATCGAGGTCGGCTTTAGAGAGCACCTTCTGATCCAGCGCGACCTGGCGGACGGTTTTGCCGGATTTGAAGGCTTCCTTGGCGATGGCGGCGGCTTTGTCGTAACCTATTTTCGGTGCGAGCGAGGTACACATCGCCAGCGAACCCTCAATGAGTTCTGCGCAGCGGGCCTCGTTGGCTTCGATGCCCGCCACGCAGCGGTCGGTGAAGACGCGTGCGCCGCCGGCGAGCAGGCGGACTGCCTCAAGCAGATTGTGGGCCATCAGCGGCATGCCGACGTTGAGTTCGAAAAAGCTCTCGCGGCAGGCGTGGGTGACGGCCGTGTCGTTACCGATGGCCTGCGCGCAGACCTGAATCAGCATTTCGCACATCACCGGGTTGACCTTGCCGGGCATGATGGAGCTTCCGGGCTGCGTTTCGGGAAGTTGGATTTCGCCGATGCCGCATCGCGGGCCGCTGCCCAGCAGGCGAATGTCGCTCGCGATCTTCATCAGCCCGACGGCGATAGTCTTGACCTGGCCGCTGACTTCGCAGACCGCGTCCTTGGCGGCCTGGGCCTCGAAGTGGTTTTCGGCTTCGACGAACTCGATGCCGGTCGCCGCGCTGAGCGCTTCGCACATGCGCTTGCCGAATTGGGAGTGGGTGTTGATGCCCGTTCCGACGGCGGTGCCGCCAATCGGCAGTTCACGGAGCGCGCGGACGGCCTTGACCGCGCGGAGCGCGGCGAGTTGGGCCTGCCTCGCGTACCCGGAAAACTCCTGCCCAAGACGGATCGGCGTGGCGTCCTGAAGGTGCGTCCGTCCGATCTTAACGATCTTCTCGAAGGCCGCGGCTTTTTCACCGAGGGCGCTAGCGAGGTGTTCAAGGGCTGGAACGAGATCAAACTGGAGAGCATCCGCGGCGGCGACGTGAATGGCCGCCGGAATCACGTCGTTGGACGATTGGCCCATGTTGACGTGGTCGTTGGGGTGGACGGGGGTCTTGGAGCCGATCTTGCCGCCGGCGAGTTCGATGGCGCGGTTGGCGATGACCTCGTTGGCGTTCATGTTGGTGCTGGTTGCCGAGCCGGTCTGGAATATGTCGAGGACGAAGTGGTTGTCGAGCTTGCCCTCGATGACCTGCTGCGAGGCGGTGACGATCATGTCGGCGAGCTTTGCGTCGAGCTTGCCGAGGTCGCGGTTGACCTTGGCGGCGGACTGCTTGATGAGCCCGAGGGCGCGGATGTAGCGACGTCCGAAGCGGTAGCCGCTGATGGCGAAGTTCTCGACGGCGCGCTGCGTGGATGCGCCCCAATAGGCAGAGGCGGGAACAGTCATCTCGCCCATGCTGTCCTTTTCGATGCGTGTTTCGGCCATTGTTAAGCTCCTTCGTAACGCCGTGCGTAGGACCGCAAGAAATCAAGAACCGGGATGATAACGCGCGCGGGGGCGAGGTGGTAGTCGTCGATCGGGGTCTGGAGATGCGGGCTTCTCGTTGCCGTTCAGGGATCCGATGGCGGCGGTTCGCGTGAGCGCGGGCGGTCGATAGAATGCGGGCGATGGACATCGTGGTGGCGGACAAGCTGGTGAAGACGTTTCCGACGACGGACGGAGGCGAGAAGCGCGCCGTGGATGGATTGAGCTTCGTCGTCGGTGAGGGGCGGATTTACGGGCTGCTTGGGCCGAACGGGGCGGGAAAGACGACGACGTTGCGGTTGCTGAGCGGGCTGATGACGCCGACGAGCGGGACGGCGACGTTGGCAGGGTACGACGTGGCGACGCAGCCCGAGCAGGTCAAGCGGGTGCTGGGGTTCCTAACGGCGAATACGGGTCTGTATCAGCGGCTTTCGGCGCGGGAGTTGTTGGTTTATTTCGCGCAACTGCACGGGATGGACAGGTCGCATGCTGAACAGCGCGCGATGTTCCTGATTCAACGATTGGGAATCGAATCGTTTGCGGGATTGCGCTGCGGGGCGCTTTCGACGGGTCAGAAGCAGCGGGTGAGTATCGCCCGGGCGCTGGTGGCCGATCCGCCGATTCTGATCATGGACGAGCCGACGCTGGGATTGGACGTGCTGAGCAACCGGGTCATCCTCGAGTTCATCGTTCGGGAGCGCGACGCGGGGAAGACGATCATTCTCTCGACGCATTATCTCGATGAGGCCGAGACGATGTGCGACAAGATCGGGCTTCTGCACGACGGGCGGCTGGTCGCGGAGGGGGACTTGCAGACATTGCGGGAGATGAGCGGCGAGGAGCGGTTGAGCAACATTTTCCTGAAGCTGATTCGCGCGGACGAGTCGGTCGGAGTCCTGCCCGTATGAGATTTGATCAGCGGATTCGCATGATCTACGGCAAGGAGCTGGTCGACATTCTGCGCGACCATCGCACGCTCATTGCGATGATCGTCGTGCCGATCGTTCTGTATCCGCTGCTGATGCTGGGATCGGTGCAGGCCGTGAGTTATCAGGCCGCCGCGATGGAGGAGGAGGTGCTCATCGTCGGCGTGGTCAACGAGGCACAGCGGGGGAGTTTGCTCAATCTGATCGAAGCGGATCGTACGGCGTTGGAACAACGTCGCACGACGCTCGATTCCGAGTCCGAAGAGGCGAAGGGCCTGCCGAAACCGATTGATCCCGACAAGCTCCACGTCGAAGTCGTGGGGTCGGTCGAGGACATCGACCGCCGGGTGCGCGAGCGGAGCATTCATATCGGCGTGGTGTTTGATCGTGACATGCTGGTCAACGCGCCGGACATGCAGAATCACGTCGATCTGCGGCACGACAAGGAGGATGTCCGCAGCGATGCCGCGGAACGGCGCCTTGGCGAAATGATCGACAGGGTGCGCGACCAAACCAACACCGAGCGCAAGGCCCAGGCGCGGCTGCCGGCGACGTTTGACGAGCCGTTTGTGGTGACGGCGACGGACCTTTCGTCGCCGCCGTCGATTTTGGGACAGGTTCTGCCGCTGATTCTTGTTCTGATGACGATCACCGGGGCGATTTATCCGGCGATCGACTTGACCGCCGGAGAGCGCGAGCGTGGAACGCTGGAGTCGCTGATGGTCTGTCCGATACCGGTGATCGACCTGATCGTCGGGAAGTTCCTGGTGGTGACGACGGTGGCGATCATGGGAGCGGCGCTGAACCTGGGCAGCGTCACGGCGACGGTCTATTTCGGCGGGTTCAGCAAAATGCTCGCCAGCGGCGGCGGGCGAGTCCCCGTAGGGACGATGGTGTTCATTCTGCTGTCGCTGATTCCGTTCGCGGTGCTGATGTCGGCGATCATGATCGCGGTGTGCAGCTTTGCGCGGACCTTCAAGGAGGCGCAGAATTACGTGACACCGGTGATCCTGGCGGTGTTGATTCCAGGCGGCATTGCGGCGCTGCCGGCGACGCGGCTGGAAGGCGTGATGCTGGTGATGCCGGTGGGGAACATGGTGCTGCTGGCGCGGGACCTGTTGCTCGGGGCGAACGTGCCGGCGGCGGCGGTGGTAATGGTGCTGCTCTCGACGACGCTGTATGCCGGGGCGGCGGTGGCGATTGCAGCCAGCGTGTTCGGGCGGGAGTCGGTGGTGTTCTGCGATGCAGCGTCGCTGGGGAGCATGTTCCAGCGGAGGCTGATCAGGCCGTCGGAGCGTCCCAGCGTGTCGATGGTGTTGCTGTTCGTAGCGCTGCTGTTTCCGGTTTGGTTTTTCATTCAAGGGGCGCTGTCGCCCGGGGCGGGGGAGGACGCGAGCGCTCTCTTGTACGCGGCGGGATGGCTGATGCCTCTCTTGTTTGTGGTTGCGCCGGTCGGCGTGCTGGCCTACTGGAAGGTGCGGGTCGGGCGGAGTCTGGCGCTGCGGGCGCCGGCCTGGCGGTACGTTGTCGCGGCGATTCTGATCGGATTGTCGGCGTGGGCGCCGGCGTACGAGATCGACGTGTTGCAGCAACGGTTGATGGGCGTGCCGGAGGCGCTGGTCCAAAGCTCGGAGGCGATGGCGGCGACGCTGAAGGCGATGCCGCTTGTGCATGTGCTTGTCGTGATCGCCGTGGTCCCCGCTGTGTGCGAAGAACTGCTGTTTCGGGGGTTTCTGCTTGGCGGCGTCGGGGGGGAAGTGGGGCGGTGGGGCGGCATCATCGTTTCAGCCGCGGTGTTCGGTGTGTTTCATTTCTATCTTTTCCGATTTGTCGTGACGACGGGGCTGGGAATCGTCATGGCGTATCTATGCTGGCAGTCGCGGTCGATCGTGCCGGGGATGATCGTACACGTTTTGCACAACGGGTTGGGCGTGCTGAGCGTGGTGCGTCAGGATTGGGTGTTGCGGTTTGGATTGAGTGGGGAATCGGAATCAAGCGACTGGGCCCATTTGCCGCCCGCGACGTTGGTGTGCGGCGTCGGCCTTTTCGTGATCGGGTTGGCGCTCGCGCGGCATCGATCGGCGACCGGTGTTGAATATGCGATGCGGGCGATCGCGGAAACATGAATCCCGCCCGGTCCGAACGGGTATTATGACGGCCTTCTGCGGAGTGCGCCGAACCAACGGAAACGGTGCGATTCGACCAGGGCGGCGGCGAGGCGGCGGGCACGTCGTTGTGCGTCGCGTTCGGCGATGCGGTAAAGCTTGTTGAGCGCGTCGACGATCGCACGATCGTCCAGTCCATCGAGCAGGCGGTTCACTTCATCGCGGCGCAACTGCTGTTGTTGTTCGGAAAGACGATGGTCGGGGACGCCGTTGGTCAGCGCCTGCAGGATTTCTGCGCAACGATCGACTGGTTTGGGATCGTTTCTGTTCATTGCGCCCTCTGCAAGGGTCCGGACTACAATAGAACATACGGGGTGCGGAGTGCATTTCAATAGAAATCAAGGTGTCATGGGGTGGCATTTTTTGCGCGTGGTGCGCTTGGGCGCCGTGATTGTGCGATCGCGTAATTTCCGACCTTGCCGGGCTTGCCGTTCTTACGGTCTGTGAACAATTGCACGGAATATGGGGTGTCAGGTCGCGCGGGCCTTGCTGTTACCCACATCTTTTTGCCGGCGCTCGGTGCTTTGCCCACCCACAGCAACATGCGTCCCAGAGGTAGGCACGAAAATAGCCCAGCGTTTCAACGCTGGGAAAGCGAACCGTCTTACATCCTGAGTCCCGGAGGGACGACTGAAGCGCTCAACCGTCC
>ERZ1292630.2114-Hain-H41-02um-R3-2114-length-18742-cov-7_pt1 | contig 18742 bp, 11 predicted proteins | sample MGYA00564408_ERZ1292630 | MGnify/ENA primary metagenome ERZ1292630 (study PRJEB36523, sample SAMEA6512641) | groundwater metagenome | collected 2019-01-08 | study: AquaDiva: Metagenomics assemblies of 32 groundwater samples
CCCCCCCCCCCCCCACTTTGGAGACGAACGAGGCGGGAAAACGCGCGGAGCCGAGCGCCATGTCACAGTCCGTAGCGGGGGGCGTTGTTCGCCTAGTCCAATGGGGGGGATCGTTGGTTGCTTTGGAAGGCTGTTGGGGGTGGGTCACCGAGCACCTCACCTAAGGAATCCCCGCTCTGTTGACGACATGAGCGCGGCGCCGTCGGACGTGGGTAGCAGTGCCGGAGGGAACAGCGCCCTTGTCCTGGCCCAGCGCTTTCTCACCCTGTCGCAGGAATACAACAACCGCCCGGTGGTCGTCCGCCGAGGGACGTTGCCGTCCCTCATGAAGCTGCTCGCGAACCGGAGCTGGGAAGTTCGTCACACCGCAGCCAAAACGCTTGAGCTGCTGGCGGAGCATCCCCAAAACCCTGAGTTCATGTGCCGCGAGAAGGGTCTCGTGCAAAGCCTCTACGATGCGTTTCAAGAAAGCGACATTTCGGATCCCGAATTGCACGCGACCCTCGCGAGGGTCTTCGACCACCTGAAGCAGGCGCTCGGGGGCGATGCCGCGGGAAGTCAAGACGACGAACGGATGGATGACGGGGGGCTCGCCACAGGCGAGTCGATCCGAACGGTGAAGAATCGCCCCACGCGAGTGAAGCAGGGAGCGACGACGTCTCGCCGCGTTGTGCTGAGCGTCGCGGGGTTGTCGCAGCCCGAGGTGGCGAGTGGCATCGAGGACCTGCTGCAGACCACGCGAGGGATTGTGTCCTACACCGTCGATCCGGGGTCCGCGTTGGTCTCGCTGTTCACGTCCCTATCGACCGACACGATCCTCACGGTGCTGAACGGCCACACCACCGTGGATTGTCGCGTGGTGTCAGAGGAGGAGTTCGCTGCCGTGGCGCCCCCTCCCAGCAGTAGTCGCGGAGGAGTCGCGATGCCGAGCTATGGCGGTCAATACCGACGGGGCGGCGGCGGCATTCTAGGCGCGGCGACGTCTTCGTCGGCCAGGCATGGCGATCCCATGGCCGCGTTTCGGCATTCATTGGTGATTCACGGTGCGGACTCCAACTCGCTGGCGTCGAGAATAGCGCGTGAAAAGGAGGACGAGAAGCGCCGCCAGATGGAGTCACAGCGCACCTCCGTGTCTTCCTTTCTCTCAAAACTCGCCAAGAGTTGGTGGTGAATATTATTTGGCGTGGCAGGAAGGCGGGGACCCGCTCATTCAAATCGCATTAGAGAGAGTCGAAAGGGCACATACTACGCACAAAAACAGGACCCTTTTTTTTGCCCGATCCGGCACGTCGTCCTTAACGCACACTTCGTTGCGTCCCGCCACCGAGCGGCATCCAGGTCGAGCTATTTTGGTTCTCGACCTTCCCCCCGTAACGACTCTTTTTTTTTGGTTAGTCGACCTTGACATGTTGTTGCTCTCGCCACATTGTGCCATGCACTGATCTCGTCGCAGCCGATGTCGTTTCAATGCCGCGTCGTCACCATCGTCGTGGCACGTCGCCTCCTCTTCCTCTTGCTGCTCGTCGTCACCGCGGATGTTCGATCGTTCGGCGCGGAGGCAACGCTGGCGCTCCTGCGTCTGCGACCGGTGGATGGTCTGGACTCGGTGTGCTTGGCGGCGCCGGATCGCCTCCCGTCACTACGGCCGCGGCGAAGTGATGACCCTTCATCGACGGGGACGATGCCGCCTGCCACGGACGATCTTTTTATGACCATCTCGTTCGCAAACGGTAAAGTGGCCCCGGGCGTGAAGGTAAAATGGTGGGCGTCGTTGCGTCCAGGAGGCCGTGTGGTAGACGCTGGCGATGTGCAACTTCTCGATGCTGAGCGAGGCGTCTCCAAAATCAAGGCAACGACGCTCGATGCCGCCACTCAGGTGGCCGGCCACGTTCCTCGTTGGGTTCTCGTCTGCGTCAAAGTCGAAGCGGCCGCCCTGGGTCACTTGGACCTGGATGTCGATCTCGAATGGGCAGACGACGGTGATGGGATAGAGGGCCCTTGGATCGTGCGGGAAGGCATTGAGTCTTGGGAGGGACACCAGCGCCTCTCGAGATTGAAACAGATATTTTCTCTTCTGGACGCGGACGCCGCCGTCGCCTCGCAAGCCTTCGATGTCTTTGGCCGTCTGGTACTCAGCTGCTACTCGCGTGTCGTCGTCGTGGTCGTTTCGAGCCTGGTGACGGCGGTGGGCGTCGGCATCCTGCAGCTGCGAGCGACTCGCCGACTCTTCTTGGGGAAGAAATTGGTGTGACTGGGGCAATGGGTCAGTGGCAGACCCAGAAAAAATGTAGTTCGCGGCATTTGGAGAGACAATTTGGCCTTCCTGGTACCTATCGAAGGACGTGCGCATTCTGATGAGAAGACTTTGTCTGTCACCCATCAGCCCTCACTTTTTCATCCAACGGTGCGCGATATGGCACCTCATCGCTGGAGAGCCGTCGGGAGCTGCTTGCTACCCATCGTCGTGCTTGCGCTATGCTGTGCCGTTCCCGTCCGTGCATTTTACTTCTACGTGGCGCCCACCGGCACACCCGTCTGCTTCGCGCACGACGCCACGCCCGATGCTAGCACCATCACGATTCACTATAGCACCGGTGCCAAAAACATGCCCCTACAAGTGGAGGTGCGTGACTCCAAGAAGACGAAAGTGCTGCAGCACAAAGATGCGATGCTGGGCTCAGGCGACGACACCTTGCAGGTGAGCTCCGCTGAGGGCGGCAAGTACGACATCTGCTTCACCATTGCGCCGTCTAGCCAGCCGCAAGCTGATCGTCCGGTGCAAATGTCCCTCGATGTCTCCGAGGCATTAGACAAGGACTACCGGGACCCAGCAATCGTTTTGTCAGACTACCACGTGGTGAGCGAGCGGATGCGTGGTATGTTCATGCAGCTCGAAGATGAATCGCAGTACCTCGCGACCCGCCAAGAGCGGTTCGAGGCGACCGTTCACTCCACCCACGCGCGTGTCACATGGTTCACCATCATCGAGGTCGTGGTCGTCGTTTGCGTCGTAGGCTGGCAGATTCTTTACCTGCGCAATCTGTTCAAGGCAAAGAAGCTTGTGTGAAGCAAGAGGCACTCAACACAAACGCACCGACGCATCCGTGATGGCCATACGGTAACGAATAGAAGCGGGCGAGACACGGGGAGAGAGAGCGAGAAATCACCGCCGTTGCCGCGGCGCGTTCGGTTGAAAAGTCGCGTGGTGTGATAGGATTGTGTCGTGTGCGTAAACCCCCTCCCCGGTCGCTCGAGGTGCAAGCGCATGGATGCCAATGACGTCTATGTCTCGGGTGTGTCGCCTTAGAGTGTTTCGCGACGATGGTTCGCTGGGGCGCTCTGTTGCGGCGCGCAACCTCCACCGCCCGCTTCATGCTTCCGTATGACGCCGCGACCACCTACATCGCCATGACGATCCGAGTCGCGAGGGTTGCGGGAGCCGGCCCAGCTGCGGGAAGCGGGGTTGCCGTCCCTCTTGGCGACTTCACTGGGCGTCGCGGCACGGAGGCATGCAGGAAAGCGCTCCTCGGGCGCGCGGCGGTATACTCGCGCACGCAGCGGGGGCAAGCAACGGCCGATGACCCTGATGCCCACGACGACACCTTTCTTGGGGCCATGCACGCGTGCCGCCTCGTGTGCGCGTGGCTCGGCGCCGGTTGGCAGGCAGACAGTACCGGTGCACTGGCTTCCGCATCACCGAAATCACCACCGCTTCTATTCCCTGAAATTGATTTTTCGTACATTTGCAACATGCTGGAGCGCACCGTCCGGACCGAGTGCGAGGAGCAGGACGCGCCGGGAGAGGAGGACATTGTGACCCTGCTGGGTGTCGCGGCGACGCAACGGCTCGCCGTGGCCGCGCGCACCGACAATCGGCGAGCCATCGGTCATGAATCGGATGAGGAGGCCGCCGTAAGGGTGATCCGGCTGATGCCGCGCGTGTTCGAATGGCTTCAACACCATCGCTCACCGCTGACCGCGCCTGTGGTCCACGCCGTCGTGTGGCCGGGCGTGATGCGCGCCTTGCGTCGCGCGAGAGTCACGGGTGCCCGAGACACGGAATGGGCGGGGCTCCTGCAGAACCTGGATGCGGCAGCACAGTGGTGGCAGTCCACGGAAGGAGGTTCCGCTTGCGACGGAGAGAACTCGGTGGCCGCGTTCCTCAAAGAGGCGTGCGATACCCTCGAGCTCGAACAACCTCGAGGAGTGCCGTCGACGACCGCCTCGCGACTGGACGCCGCGAAACGCAAGTGGCAAACCATGTGCCGCTGCCTTCTCTTGTGCGATCGCGCGGAGGCAGCCGCGATGCGGTCCCGCCTGACGGCGCTTGTTGCCAGGGACGTGCAAGCCATCGCAGACGACCCCTTGATCGTCACCGGATTTGTTGCTGCCTTGGTGGATTCTGGGGCACTCACGAGCCTGGCTCCGGTCTCGCTCGCGGAAGTCCTCCGCTGCCTGCTGCCAGCGCTCACGCTGTATACGACGGCCGTTGACACCAAGTCCCTCGAGAGAGGGCTGCTTCGACCGAGCGTGCTCCGAAGGGTGGTGCATTCGATCGATGTCTTGATCGAGGGGGCCACGGGAGCGGAGGGTGGCACGGAGACCGCTGCGGCGACGACGAGCCAGCGAATGGAGTCCGCGGGGGCTTGCCGGATCCACGCGGCGCGGTGGCTTTGCGCCGTCGCTTCCCGCGACGTCTTGTCCTCCGGTCCCCCTCGCGTTCTCGCGGAGCAGGCACGGGCGCTGTGTCACGCGTGTCTGTTGCTCGACCCGGACGTGGAGCACGTCGGTGTGGCGGCCGTCGAGCACTGGATCCTGCTGCAAGTAGCGTCCTGGGGGCATCAGTCGTCAACGCACGGACCGGCCACGGATGAGCTGCAACGGTCTGCCGGGTGGGTGGGAAATCCGATGCTGGGTGTGGCGCACGATGTGAGGGCTGTCGCCGTGTGCTTAAGATTGATGCGAACGACGGCGATGGGGCGCTGCAGCCAAGCGTGGCTGCCCCGCTTCTTGGAGGCGGTCGGCCGGATCACGGCAGCGCACGACCAGTGGCTTCGCGTCGAAGCCAACGCCCATCGCGGCGAGGGCAACGCGGAGATGAACCACAGCATGCGATCGTTGCGCCGTGCGTTGCTAAGCTCGATCCATGCTATCCGCTCCTTCTTAACAGCATCTGAGGACACCGCTGTGGGGGCGGGAACGGAAGAACACGGCCGCCGTGGTACCGCCGTGGAGGCGAATGCCGAGCCGTTCATCGCGAGCCTGCTGTCGATGCAGCGCTCGCTTGCCGCCATGCATCCGAGCCTGCTCGCGGACCAGCTGAATGCGCTCAACGGTCTTGTGCAGTGGCGGCCCGACCTCTACTCCAAGCTGTCGCAGTTGGCATTTAAAAAAGGTCTTCGCGAAGGCCTTCTCGACACGACGAAGTGGCTGAAGGTCCAAGGCACGCGACAGGATGGATCGGGGCACGATGACGGAGCCCTGCAGCGCATCCGGGGGCAGCTGAACTGCATTATGCAGGCCATGGAGGGGCAGCGGGTCATCCACCATATGACCGTGTTTCGGCCGACGCTGGCATTCATGCAGGAGGCGACCGCCGCCCTGCGGCGCACGGCGTGCATCGAGCCACATGCGGTGTTGTCGCCATCCACCCCCAGCTCTGATGTGGCATTCACACGAAGAGGAGGACGAGGCGGAGGCGATCCACCGCTACCTGGGTCAGTCGCGACGCTCCACTACGCACAGCAGGCCACCGCCATCTGCCGCGTCACCGTGGAAATGCTCGCGCAGCGACAGGCGCTGCCGCCCTCAGAGGCCAGTCGCATGCTGGCGGACCAAGTCGCCGCGGTTTCAGTCGACGACCGCCGAACGCTCATTCGAATTTCTGGCGGACGCCGGGTGGCCCTGACCGCGGGCTTGAGTGCCGTGTTTGCGGCAAGTGCGAAGCTGTCGCTGACCATGTTGCAGTCGACCTGCCGGCAGCCAGTAGGTGAAGGGAGCGCCGCGGCCGCACGCCGCACGTGCCGCGACTTTGCCGCTGTTCTTGCACTTGCGCTGCATGTCGCCACCACGTCTCTGTCTCCCGGCAGCTTCGCGAGTATGCAATTGCAGCGTATCATCGTTTCGACGCTACTTGGCCTAGGAAGCGTGCGGGGAGCAGGCAGCGGCAGCGGAGAGCACCTGTTCGTTCACGATGCCGTGCGAGTGATCGCCGACGCACTGTCATCCTTGGTTCAGCGAGCGCTGGATGGCAGTGGCAGTGGCAGCCGCAACCGGTTCGACCGCGTGGGCAATTCGCACAGTAAGCCATTGTCGCGACTCTGCGATTGGCTCGCATTTGCGCTGCTGCAACTCCGACGCCTCACCGCAGGCGAACCTGAGGGTCCGATGGCAGGGCCGCTTGACGAAGCGACCGGTGCGGTCGCGCAGCTCGCGACAATGGGCGGTGCCGGTGGAGGGGCCACCCCGTCCACGATTCTCCAGGCCGCGAGGCTCGCGCGACTCAGCTCGTGGATGGCGGAGCTGCTAGCGGAACGCCTCAGGTCTGGCGGTCCTGTGGCGTTCCAGCAGTCAGCTTTATGCCACTTGCTTGACGCCGTCGCGCGACTGAACGCCGCGTCAACTCTGACCAGCATCGCGGCTCCGTCGGATCTGGCTGCCGTGTGCACGGCATTTTCCGAGGCACTGGCGGGCGGCCAGGTCACGATCCTTGACGAGCGGGCTGCCGGTGAGCGCTTGCGCGTGGGGCTGCTGTTGACTGGACTGTATCGACCCAGATGCGCCGTCAGTGCACCCCTGCTCGCTTCCGCAGACTCCCGGAATGCCCTTCGACGCCGGCGGCGAGGCTGATTGCAGTGTGTTGGCTGGGGTTCATGCGGCGATGGGATTGCGCGTGCGAGTTACGGGTAGGGTTCCAATTGAGTTCGTCGGCGGCCGGACCACCGTGGTGGTGTGGTGGGGCAGGTCGAGTTGTTGGCTACTTTGGTAATGCGACCGAGCGAACAGCAGATGCGAAAGATCCTGGGTTTCTGGGGGGAAGGGTGTCAATGTTGACCAACGCTCGTTCGGCATGACCCAGCGATTGATGATCTGCATCGGCGGGGCCCCTGGCGTCGGCAAGAGCACGTTTGCGCGCACCCTTCTACGCGACAGCACTACTGGGCCATCTTGCTCTGTGCCGGCGCTGCACCGCTCGCCGCGAGAACCACCTCATCCCGACGACGGACGGTTGCCACGTCCGCTGCGCTGCGGCGGCGTGCCTGGTGGTGGCGGTGGTGACAGCGCCCTTGCCACCGAATCGACGGTGATTGTGGAATTCGACGATGTCTACGATAGAACGGTGGCGGCAACAGCGGTGGACTCGTCGGCAACGCCTCTGTGTGACACCGATGTCGGCCCGAAGTCGGGGACGTTTGATCCGATGGCTTGGCGCCGAAGTCACGAGTTGTTCGTCGCCGAGGTGCGTGTGGCGCTTCACGCCCCTCTGCCGGCGCGCTGCAGCGACGAAAACGTTGCCCAACTGGTCCTTGTCGTGGACACCCTCCACTACCGCAGCATGCGACACGACTTCCTCACCGAGGTGCGCAAATGCAACGCGGCGGCGGTGGCAGGGGTGCCATCAGGTGGCTCGGGTGCCGCCGCGTCTTGCGGATTCGCCTCGATTGTGTTGCATGCGGACGTGAACTTCTGTCTCGAAAACAACGAGCGAGGCCGGCTGGGCACGCACCGCTATGTGATCCCAGACGTGCTGAGACGCATTCATGGCGGGGTCGAGCCCGGGCCATGTCGAGGTCAGCCGGCGGCGCAGCATGTGGACTTGGTGGTGTCCGGTGATCTAAACGTGGACGTCTCAATGTTTCAAGCAGTCGTCGCCTCGTTTCGCTCGGCTCGGTACGAGGGAACATGGCTCCTGCCCACGGTGTCGGCGGCTGCCGCCCCGAGCAGCCGCAGCGAAGGCGCAACGAGCGTCATGCAGGCGGTCGATATTGCACTTCGCGCCGCCGTCAAGGCGTTGTTGACGTCCGCGGGCAAACAGCCGGTTTTCGGCGATGCGCTGGCCAGGCTGAAAAAAGACGTTCTTCAACGTGCGCGCCACCACTGGGCAACGGGCGACCTGACGGGACCCGAGGCGCTGGTGCATTGGGCCCTTGGTGAGTTGGAGGGCTCCGCGAGGCGCTTCGTGTGTTAGTCCAACCTTGGCACGAACTGGGGACTCCTCTCGATGACCCTCCGCGGCTGCTGCGATGCTGCAATGAGATGTTGTTATCTCCTTGAAGGGGTTCGAAGGGGGGCTCCTGGCGAGAGAGAGAGAGAAAGAGGCAGCACAGATCACGAATGCCGGAGGTCCCATCCACGAAACGCCGGGCCTCGTGGGTTGCGAGAGCGGCGGTCTTGCTTCCCATCGTGCTGACCGCTGCTCTGTGGCTGAGCCCCCCGCTATCCCATCCCATGCCACCGGGTGAGTCAACGACCGTCCCGCTCCCGTCGCGGGTGGCCGACTTTTCATCACCCGGGAGTGAACAGGCGATGCCCGAGGACGGCGGTGAGGGGGCATCGAGCTCGGATGACGATCCCGCGGGCTGCCACGCCGCGCGGGACTGTGTCGAGTGCCTCACTGGGGGCAGGGCAGGAAGCTACGGATCCTGCTGGTGGTGCAGCTCAATCGCTAAGTGCCACGCGACCGTTGCGACACGCGCGAAGCCTGCTGCGTGCGTGGATGACGAACGGGTGGCGTGCCCCGCCTCGCTGCACTACGGAATCGCCGTTCCTTCGGTCGCGGCCGGACCCGGAATTCGCCGCGGCGCGTCGCTGCCCGGCCGCCTGCGGGTGTTGCACGTGGCCATACGTAAGGGGGGTCCCGAGGCGCTGATCCAGTTGCACCTTGCGCTGAGTGAGGAAGGCTTCAACACGTCGCTTGACACGCGGCACAGCAAAAAGGAGAAGGGCGGCGACGTCATGCCCTTCTTCAAGGACGCGTACAAGGAGCCGTTCTCCCGAGCGCCCCCGCTCCGCTGGTACAAAGACTACGCGGCCTGGATGGACTCCGTCGCCGAGGGCGATGTCATGATCGCCACGGAGACCTGGAGCTGCCGAAACGACCACAGTTACTTCCGCAGCCGTCGCGGGCGGCAAATGCAATGGCACTTGACCGTGTGGCCAAAGCGGCCGCGCACCAGTTGCACCATCGCGAGCCACACGCACTTTATCGCGACAGGATACATGGCCCACTCGGAGCATTCGGTGTTGTTTCCGTACATCTCGCCCCACATTGTCGCGCATGCGAAGAGGCGGTGGGGCGCGTGGCGCGACGCGAAGTCGACCCTCGTCATGTACGACGGCGACACGCTGCTCTCCGACAAGGACCTCAAGCCTCTTCAGGGATCCGGGCTGGCGGACGTGAACGGGGCGTTGACGGTCCGCAAGGCCACGGGCATGCTACCCTCCGAATTGTACTCGATGTACGAACGGATGAAAGTGGCCGTGGATCTCAAGCTTCCCGGCGCCGAGCGTTTCGTCTACGAGGGGGCGTTGTTCGATGCGTGCGTCATCGTGGACCGCGTCGACAACGGCGCCGATCCGTTTGATCTGCCCATTCCAGACCGCTTCCGGGTGCCTCCCAACAATTTGCCCGCTTTGCACGCGCGCATCGCTGAGTGCCTGCTGAACTACAGCGCGGTGGTCCACGAGTTCGCACCGCTGCGACAGCAGGTGTTGAATCAGCACGTCACCTTCCGCCGGCACGTCCGGCGATACTTCTCAAATTCGGTGCACATCGTCACGCGGGTGGTGTCCGAAGCCGACTGGGCGGCCGTGCCGATTTGGATCGCGACGACGCTGCTGCAAGTCCCATTCGCGACCCTGGAAGTGACGGTGTCGAACGCGCTGGCGGCAGCGAAGGGGATGTCGTCGACGTCGCTGGCGACGTTTCCGTTCGCAGGGTTGCTCGGGAAGGACGCTTCTGCGGTGTTGGCGGACAACAGCTACCTCGCCGCCGTCGTCGTCACCACCTTTGAGGATCCAGCCGTCGCAAGCGCAAGCGGGTGGTGGGCGCTGCTGCCCGCGCCAGCGACCTCGGTCAGCCGCGTTGCCTTCGTGGCGTGGATGAACGCAACGGACGTGGTGGCGTCCGCCGACATCGTGCATCTGTTCGCGACCGCGGCCACCACGGTGTCGAGGCGGCACACGCATAATGAAGGCGCCGCGAGCTCGGTGACGGCCGAGCCCGGGTGCGACGTGTTGACTCACAGCGGCATCGTCTTCGTAGAAACGCGCTGGTATTACTCCTCCAGCGCGGCCATGCTACAGTCGGCGTGTCGTCGTCGTCATACCGCCCGCCGCGTCGCCGACGTGTTCCATCCGACACATGGGCTGCAACCGGGCGGCGGCGGTGGGGGCGCTGCGATTAATGGGCCACCGCCGGTGGCCGTCGCCGCGGCGTCGATGCCGCTGGCCTTGAAGAGCTACCTCTGTTCCCACCGGATTGTATCCGGCGAGCACTATCTGCATGCATCCTTCTGCTCCGCGGCCTGATCATTGCCTGGTACCTTACTTTCACTCTCTGCGAGAGGTTTCACATTGTCAACTGGAGGGAAAAAAACACGTTTTGTTTTGTTTTGGCATCCACTGCGAAGCACCCAACCCGACATTCCTCTTCTTGACTTCACCGCTTTGCGCCGGCGATTCGATAACTTCGTTCTCCGCGTTATATGGGAAACGCGAAAAGCGCAACCGCAGCCACCCCTGCCGCCGTGGAAAGTCCCGCGCAGCCTGCGCCGTCATCCGGCGCCCTTCCGAACCTGCGGCGCGTCGAGCTCCCCGACGAATTGCAGCCGACGGCTGCCGTTGTCGGTGCGGGCCTCAGCGGCCTCCATGCCGCCAAGGAGCTTGCCAGCATCGGGTTCAAAGTGACGGTCATCGAGCAACAGCCCCGCTGTGGGATGGGTGCCGCGAAGTGGTCATCCGGTCTGGTGTCCCCGCTCGAGTTTCGGCCGTCCGTTTGGCGGCTACGGTTTCTGTCCGACTTCGTGCTGGGATCGATGCCGCTCAGCGGCCGCTCTCTGCTGGCACCGGAAAGTCCGATCACTGTGATCTTTGGGATGCCCTTCTACCGCTGGATGAGCGCGCGGTGGGCCATGCGGAGCGCGAGCGGGTCGGATCTTCAAGTCGCGGGTGAGGCGCTCGCCAACGGCAGTCTCGATGTGTACCGCGAGTGCCTCGCGCAGGACAAACGCTTCCAGGCGGCCGTGCTGTCGGAGTCGCCCTTGGTAGTCGACGTCCCTTCCTGGACCGCAACCCTCGCGAAAGTGTGCGAGGAGCGACTCAACGTGCGGTTTCTTTACAACTTCAAGGTGCTTCGAATCAAGACGCAGATGAGCAACGGTGTGGAGTGGGCCCCGTTTCTCGTCGCGAGAGACGTCTCAGGGCCGCCGACGGAACAGGCAGATGCCCTCCCGTTCGACCTGATCGTCATTTGTGCCGGCGTGAAGTCGCGTGACCTGACGTGGTTCACGTATCCAGCGCCGTTGCTGTCGTTTGGTGGCTACGCGCTCGACATCCCCGCCAGCCACAGCGTCGTGGCACGTCTAAGGGAAAAAATACCGTCGCTGGTGGGGAACGCCTCGCCGGATGGCTGGCTGCAAGTATGTCGAGCGACTCGACCTCGCGCTGCTGGAGACGTCGCATCCGGCGCGACGCCGCCGGGCGACGATGTCGTGCGCGTTGCCGGCCTCGCCTCGTTAGATGAATCTCCCCTCGAGCCATTTAGCGTGGAATCGGCGGCACGCATTATCGGTAGGCGCCTTCGCCTGCATCACGGCATTGACCGCTTCGCCGAAGAGTGCCTCGCAACAAGTGCCCATTTGGAACAACGAGACGCCAGCAGCAGCGTCGTGACCGCCAGTCGCTACAGCCGCGCCGTGACCCCGGACGGATTGCCCATCGTTTCGCGTTTGGGCATGATGAAGAACGTCTTCATGTGCACTGGATTTGGTGATCGCTCGGCGATGTTGGCACCGGGGGCAGCTAGGTTGGTGTCTCACCTGGTCGTGGCGCGCTCCGCGGAGGATGAGCTCACGCCCTACACCCTCGGGCGGTTCAAGGGCTGGCACTACATGCACCCGACCGCGTTCATGGCCGGGTGGTCCATCACGGGAACCCTCATTAAAGGGGAGCACTTTTTGTGCAATTTAGGGCAGCGCTGCAGCGACGAGTTCCAGGAGCACGTCATGAACACCAACGTGATGCGTTGGCTGACGATCAAAGCGGATGAGCGCGAGTAACAACGGGGAGGACTTGGAGGGGGGAACGGCTCCCTCTCCCAAACTGAGGGCGCGCATTCTTGATGGAGAATCGTAATAGCGTCGCTTCCATGCAGGGTGAGCGGCTTGTCGGGTTGTTGTGGGCATCTCATCTCCCCCACCCGTTGATCTATACAGGAGGTCCTGGTGTGATCCCTATTCGGCACTGGCAACATGGCACGAGCCGCCGCGCGCCAGGTCAGGTGGTCGGTCGTGGTCACGACGCTCCTCGTCGCTCTGTCGCTGTCGCTGGCAGTGGTGCGAGCCAAGAAGCAGGCAACTTCCCACCCCGTCATTAAGGCGCTCTCGCTTGCCATTGGATGTCCTGTCTGCTCGCAGCTCGTGGTCGAGGCCTACGACCTCGCGCTCGCCGCCCGGCGAAACGCCACCGACAGCGGCAAAAAGTGGACGGAAGAAGCGCTGTTGGAGGAACTCGAGACGGTGTGCTTCCCGACGACGCCGAACGGTGCCTGGCTGCGGCGGGTCACCATGGAACGGAGCGGCGACTCGGACATCGTCGTGGCGCTTAGTCCGCGTCATGGGAGATGCCTCTCGAAATGTTGGACCGCTGCCGATGCGTGCAGTCGGCTGTTGGACCAGGACGAGTTGGCCGAGCGGTTGTCGAGTAAGCTTTACAAGTTGAAGGGGAGCAGCGCGACGCGTTTTGATGTGGCAACCTTTCAGTCGCTTGCCGAGACGGCGTGCGGCCGTCGGTGCGGCCAGCATCCCTCCCGCGCGCTCGAGCTGCCCATTGCGGCTCCTTCGGCCGACAAGCAGCTGCCACGGCAGGAGCTATCGATGCAATCCTTGAGCGCCTCCGCTCGATCACAGGTCATGCAAGCCGTGGGGTCGGAGGCCTTTGCGCCCATTGAGGAGCGCGAGATGGAGGTTGAAGAGATGATGGAACGCATGGCGCGGACGAGCCACGCCCCCGGCGGCGGCGTCGACGTGTTTTCTCGAGACGAGATGATGGACCTGAAGGACGCAATGCGGCGCGGCGACTTGGCCCGGGTCGCGGAAATCGACCCGAGTTTAGGCGCCGTGTCCGACGACGAATTCCAAATGATGCGCGCCATGCAGCAAGAGGAAGATGCATCGGGGGGCGACAACGCCGCGGTGTCGCCGGATCACCACAGTAGCGGTGAGGAGGATCCCGATGCCGCAGCCACAGCGGATTCCGCTCCTCCTCTTCCTTCTGATTCCAGGTCACCACGTGACGCCGCCCGCGATGGGGGCGCGCAGGCCTCCCCGAGAGCCGGACCTGAGGACGGGGGCGGGTTGTGGCAGTCGGTTTGGACAGCCTTGGCCGCTCCTTTCGCGGGTTAGTCACACGGAATGATGTCCGGCATCAGCCCATTAATGTGCGTACCTTCCCCCTCTTCACACTGTGGTTATGCGAACGGAGGTTGTGGGAGGTTAACTGAGTGCTGACCGTTGTTCGTTCGCCCCCTTGCGCTCGGTAGGCATCTCTAGTCCGCTCTCACCACAGACATTATTCCCCCCGCATTCGAAACGAGACGCGGTGCCGTGCTGAGCATCTTTTTTCCATCATGGCTACCTTCACCGACGCGCAACGCTGCTACGCCGCCTACGCCGTGGACCTGATGCGGACCATGAGCTGCCTGCTGGAGCTCCCGACACCCGTCACCTACTTCCGCGCGGCGTGTCTCGTCCATCAGTTTGTCGCTGTCAACGGGAAGGGCATCGGCCCCCAGGATTACCAGCTCGATGGCGTGCTCTACGTGGCGGCGGCGGCCTTGTACGCCGTGAGCAAGGCGGACTGTACTCGGCTGTTCCTTCGCCACATCGTTGCCGTCGTGGAGCGAATGCGGCGCAAGCGGCTCCTGCCGCGCGGTTTTCAGTCCCTGGTGGCCGGGGCCGCCGCATCGGGCGTCTCCATGCAGCCCCCGGCCCCTAGCCTTCCCAGCGTGCAGGTGCACGTTGCCGTGCCGCCGCCACTGTCGCTTGGGGGGGGTACCCACCCGCCGTCCGAGCAAGTAAAGAACAACATTCTCTTGTGTGAATGGGGGCTGCTGGAGGCAGCGGGGTTTACCACGTCGTGTGACACCCCATATGCGTACGCCGTCATGTTGGTGCGCATGTTGTGCCGCGGGGGTCGCGTCCAAGTCGCGACCCCCACATCACACGAGGCACTCAAGGGCGACCAACATGAGGGGGGGAGTAAAGGGGCGTTAGAAGACCCGAACCGCCTCCAGCCGATCGACACCACCAGCAGCGCTGAAACTGGCAACCGACCCCTGGCCGCGGACGAAGACCTCGATGATGCCGGCGGTGCTGTGGGATGCCTCGAGGCCTCCTGGATTCAGACGGTGGTCGCCCTGTGCAACGATGCCGCGCGCTCGCCCTTTCTAGCCAGCGAGTGTCCCGCCGCCGTCGTCGCCATCGCTGCGGTGACCGTGGCGAGCCGCATGCTGCTGAGGCTTCCAGCCGGCGAACACCAGCAGCCGGCGCCCGCGCACGACGGGGGCTTGTTCGGATGCGGCCAGCTTGGGGAGGCGGTGCCGCTGCTGCCCCCTCGCTGGTGGGCATCAGCCGGCGGATGTGACTTCACCGTGGCCGACATCGACCAGGCGTGCAATGCGTTGAGTGCGATCCTTCAAGAAACCGAAGACCCCGCTACACAGATGCAAACGCTGGCGAAGCCCAAGCCGCCGCCGATCGTCCCGTCGCCGCCGGTTCCCGCTCCCCCTCCGCCGGCAGCAACCGCCACGTTTCCAGGATCGATGCGCCCCGGGTTTTCTCATTGGGCCACAGCGGCAGCCGTGCGTCCCCTTCACGTCGCCGCGGCCACCTCCCCGGCTTCCACCCCGTCGGTCGCCCCCGTGGTCGTCTTAGCGCCCCCGGGCGTCGTCCTGAAAGAGTTGAAGGCGCGCATGCACGTCGAGCGGTGGAACGACGCAAAGGAGAAGCGTAAGAAGTCCCGCTCCAAGTCGAAGAGGCGCAAAGGGTCTCATGACAAGGAGAAACATGCGAAGAAGGAGAAAAAGGAGTGACGACGGTTGTTTATTTCTTGTTTGCTTTCGACTCTCAAGTGTTGTCTCAAACGCCCCCTTACCAAGGGCGTGGCGTGGTCCCTTGTTTTGTTCTCAAAAAAAATGAATTCTTCGCTGGCATCAATCATCACTTGTGGTACATCTGTAGGACGTATTCCCTTTTACTAGTATTTATTTTTAGTTTTCACGGCATTCATGGGGTCCAGCACGTCGACCGACACAGAAGGCCAATCGTCGTTTGGCTGCTGCGCCGCAGCGTTTGGGCCGAAACGCATCGTCGTGGTCGGTGCTCCTCGATCTGGTGTGACGACTGTCGCGATGTCGCTCAGACCGAAACGCGACGTTTTCTACGACGCGGCTGTCCATGGGAACGTGTTGCCCTCCATCCGTCTTGACGCCACGCTGCCTCCGTTTCGGCACGACGGGGAGTCGTTTCAGATCGTCGACGCAGGACCGTGGTACGGATCGCGTGAGAACGCTCTCGCGTGCCTCAATTCGCAGGCGCCTTGGCCGTCCTGCGTGCCGCTTCTAAAGACGCTGGATTCGGCCAGCGGGGTCATCGTGGTGGTCGATGACTGCCGCTCGTTGGCCGAACAGGCGACACGTAGCCTCTACCACGCGCTCCGAGCAGCCCTGCCGTCGGCCAAAGTCCCCGTCGTGTTTTTTCTCAATCAGCGATCCGGCGTGCAGCGCTTAGGGGCCAAGGTCGCTGGGACGTCCGCTGTCGACGTCACCCTTGCGTTCGATGTCGCGGCCTCACGATTCCGTCGTAACGTTGGCGGACCCGCCCCAGCGGGACGGCCGCTGAGCCTGGTTGACCTCACGGCCTTGGTTCGTGAGCTGTCGATGGCTGGCGGAGGTGGGGCGCGAACGGGAACCAGCGAGTCGCCGGCGTCCTACCTTTCCGTGGTTTTCGGAAACGCGCGAAAACGGGACTTCTCTCCGTGGGTGCTGCTACCGCATTTCGTGTCGCCCGATGTGGTGCGTCTCTCTGGATGGTCGCTAAACGACTCGGACCGCGTGACTGCTCGCGCGGCGGCGTCGACGGCCCTCCGAGGTGACGGCCAGGCCCAGGCAGCGGTGATGGGGGGCGGCGGCACGTCCTCCGCGCCGTCGTCGTCGTCGTCGGCGTCGCCGGCCCCAACCGAGCGCTCGACGTCGTCCCTTGGGTCGGCGCCGACTTCCGGGCTGATCAAAGGGGGATCCCTGGTTATCGGCGGCGGTGGAGGGGCAACTCCCGCCACCCCGGCAAAAGCGCTACGTCCCGCTGCGGTGCTTCATCGCGCCGGCAGTCGGCATCGCCGAAAGGATAGCGCGGGGAGCGGCCCGTCGGGGAGTGGCGCCATCGAAGTCTTCATGCTTGACGACGACCACATTGATTCGCACGAGGGCGGCGTCGGGTCGGCGGCCGACGAGCGGGTCGGGTCCGCAGACGGCACTCATGCCGATCTTTACACGACTGGCAGGCTCTCTCGGTCTTCGGATTCGTCGCTTTCGCTCGTACCATTCCCGGACGGTGCCACGAGCACTGGGGGACAAGCGACCGACGACGGGACGCCCCTCTCCGGCAGTGGAGCGGCCACGCGGTTCGTCTCCGTCGCCCTCGCCGCGAAGGAACGCGTCGGGGCGGCGGCAAGATTGCACCTGTCGTCTGCGGTGGGGCTCGGCGCACTCGCGTCTGCTTCAGACTGTGTGGCGTACCAACCCCTGGCCCCCCAGTCAGCTGCCTAGTCGCCGTCGTGACGACTGTGATGCTCTGCACGATGAGTCGCGATAAGGTTTTTCTACCCTCGCCGCTCCGACTGGGCATCCCATTCTCTGGTCAGGACATGCACGACATCCGCGTGCGGCTTCGCTCTTCCGGCGAGTTTTGTTGTTATCCTTTCGTCCGACGTTCCATTGCATATCTTTCATGGTCTTCTTTTTCTCCACGTATTGTGCATTCGGCATCACCCCCAGCTCCTTTGCACTGCACCCACCTCTTCCCATCCGCCTGGGCGTGTTTCTCTCCCCCCGTGTGTCCCAACGTCTCAAACAGTTGTTGACGGTGCGCGAAACCCCTAACGGTCGAATGGCCACTTCTGCTCGCCTGAGCGCAGAGGGGCCCGATCGATCGTTCAAAGGCCAGCCAACCTCGTCAGGCGCGCCTCACGGTGGTCCTAACGCCTCCTCCGCTCCTGTCGCAGCGCGCCACCCCACCGACCGGCTCTATTCTGGCAATGCTGCGCACGGTGCGACGAGGGCCCTCGGGGCCAGTAGTCCGCTTCCGGACGTCACCGACATGCGCACCATCCTGGCGGCCGTGGACCTGGCGCGTCTGAGCCCGGCACGGCCGTACGCCAGTCTCTTTGTCAGGCCGCGCATTCCCATTCGAGAAAACTACATGCACCGCCTGCTCGTCAACGTCGTGTGGAACGCACGCAACTACACGTCCTTGGTGCTCGTCATCACGATGCTTTGCGCACTGGTGTATCCGTTCTTCTTTCTCGTTGTCATTCCGGCCGCCTTGTTGCAGCGGGATGGCGTGGCACCCGTCTCCCGGGTGGGCTTTGGCATCGCGCAGGCGGTTTTCGTGTTGCTCAATGCGTGGTCATACGGTCTGTGGCCCGGGTTCGGCACGTCACTTTTATGCGCTGTCGTGACTACGACCCACGCCGTCTTGACGCCCTACACGGACGAGGCCTACGCTTATTTCGACTCGCAGATGCGGACCGCTGGCATCGTGCTGCCCCCACCGCGAACGCCCGTGGTCACGTACGTGGGCAATGACGACCCTGCCTTCCCCTCTCCGGCAGCGAAGGGCACGGCCCCGTCGGACCCGCCGTCGGCAACCGCCAACGACTCACCGTCGAAGCTGCACGCCCGCGCGACGGTTACTTCCGTCACGCCCACCGTGGGTGCCGCCGCCATTGCGATGGTGATGCCGACGTGGTTGCCACTACCCGAGCCCCTTAGCGACGGCGCCGCGGCGGCACCAGACTCGCCAAGCCGACCCCCTTTTTCGCGCGACATGGATTCTGGTTCTGCCACCACGCTGATGCGAAGGAGGCCCAGCTTTGCGGTCGCGCCGAGTGCTGACCCGCTCAAAGCGCCCGGCCAGTCGAATCGACGATCCTCAGCCGTGGTTGAGTTTCAAGACGATGGAGAGAGCAACCTGGCATCCTCGAAGAGCAGCTTCGACGTCGCAGCCGCAAAGCGGTCGCAAATTGGAAAGCTCCTCGGGTCGCGTCGATCGTAGGTACGCATTGGGACTCATCGCATTTCGGTTTTTTGCACCTGACGCTTTTACGATCTGCTGCATCGCAGTCAGTTCTTCCAACATTTGTTGACACCTTATGCCTTACGATGTCACTATTCTCTGATGATATGGGGGGTGCCACTTGGGGGGGGGGGGGGGGGGGGGGGGGGGGGGGGGGGGGGGGGGGGGGGGGG
>ERZ1292630.2117-Hain-H41-02um-R3-2117-length-18727-cov-9_pt1 | contig 18727 bp, 18 predicted proteins | sample MGYA00564408_ERZ1292630 | MGnify/ENA primary metagenome ERZ1292630 (study PRJEB36523, sample SAMEA6512641) | groundwater metagenome | collected 2019-01-08 | study: AquaDiva: Metagenomics assemblies of 32 groundwater samples
CGAAGCGTTTCGATCGTATCGATAATCTGCACCACATGGTCATACACGTCCCGGAAGAAGACCTTGGTGCTCTGCTCCAGAAACGGGCACTCCGACCGGGAGAGATTGTTCATGACATCGCGGAGCGGCCACACGGCGCGACGGAGAAAGAGCAGCTGCCGTTTGAGCGCATGGATGTCCCGCAGCGTCTCAGATTTGGGATCCGACACGACAACCTGTTGCAAGGATTCGATCTTCTCGCCGACCGCTTCCAACACCGCGAAATACTGATCGACGATGGCGTCCACGAGCGCATAGAGTAGATAGTCGGCCCGGGCGTGCCGGAGCCGTCCCTTGCCGGCGCGGAGCCGCTCCCTGACCGATTGAAAGACGTCGGTCCCGTTTTCTTGGAAAGACAGCACAAAGTTCCGGCCCAGCACGAGGCTCACTTGCTCGACTAGCACCTCCTGGCGATCATTGAGCGACAACATTTTCATGACCACGAAAAAATACGTGTCGTAGTCGTCGAGTTTCGGCCGCTGATCGGTGTTGGCAATGTCTTCGAGGAGTAAGGGATGGAGCTGGAACTGCTTCCCGAACGATTCCAGAATGTCCATCTTGTGGACGCCCCCGACATCCACCCAGGTGACGGACTCATCGGTCGGTGGCGCAAGTACATCGAGCGATACATCCTGGCGCTCGTCGCAACGGGCGCCGACGTAGTTGAAGGCCGTGATCGTGACCTTGTCCGTTTTTTTCTCGCCGATATGGACAAGGGTGCCCGGAGGAAGCCCCGTCTTTCTGGATCGTTTCTGGACCAACTTCATCGGTAAAGACCTCTCAAGACCCTCTGCTTGTACGCAGATTCTCTCCGAGGGTCAAGGGGGACTCCAGCACCGTCTTTCCACTTTGCCGATCCAGCAGGACCTGCTACTCTTCCCGTTCAACTTTGCGAGGCATGCAACATGGAACAAGAATTGGCAGTGTTGATCGAAGCGGTCAGGAAGGCCGGCGCGAAGGTGCGTGAGTTGGTCAGGGATGGATTCGAGGTGCAGACGAAGCCGGACCATTCGCCGGTCACCACCGTGGACTACGAGGTCAACCGCATCCTGCATGAGATGCAGCGCCGGGAGTTTCCACGGGACGGATGGCTCTCGGAGGAGTCCCCCGACGACCCGGCTCGACTCGATAATACGCGCGTCTGGATTGTGGACCCCATCGACGGCACAAAAGCCTTGGTCAATCGGATGCCGGAGTTCTGCATCTCTGCCGCATTGATTGAACGAGGCGCACCGGTCGTTGCCGCGATCCTCAATCCCTCGACCGACGAACTTTTCACGGCGGTGCGCGGCAGGGGCTTGTTCTTGAACAATTCACGCGTCACCCTCTCGCCCCCTCATGACTTCGATCCCGTCATCATGGTCGGTGCGCGGGAATTCCGGAGCGACCGATGGTCGATGCTCGCCGAGACCACTCGGTGCCGCCCCATGTACTCCATCGCCCATGCACTGGCCATGGTCGCAGCGGGCCGTGTCCAGGCTACCTTTACCATCGAGCCGGAGCACGAATGGGATGTGGCTGCCGGAGTCCTGCTCATCGAAGAAAGTGGTGGCACTGTCAGCGACGGGGCCGGGAAGCCCTTTGCCTTTAATCAGCCCATACCGAAATTTCGAGGCGTCATCTCCGTGGCTGCCACGGCCGACAAGGACCTGCGGGCCAAGCTCCAGACCCACGCCGAACAGGCCCGCTCGCAACCAGAGAGAAAGTGAGCCACTCCATGACCATCGCCCTGTTGGGAGCCGGTCTGTTGGGTCGAGCCATGGCCGAACGACTTCAGTCGGTCGGCCACACTGTCACGGTCTATAACCGAACCACGACAAAGGCGCTTCCCCTCCAGGCCTGCGGCATCACCGTGGTCACGCGACCGGAGCAGGCGATGGCCCAAGCCGACTGTGTGGTCCTCATGCTGGCCGATGCGGCGGCGATTCGTGCCGTCCTGTTGACACCAGCCTCGTTGGCGGTCCTCCGCGGCAAAACCGTGATTCAGATGGGAACCATCGCTCAGGAAGAGAGCCTGGCCCTGCAGGTCGAAATCGAGCGAGTCGGCGGATCGTATTGCGAGGCGCCTGTGCTGGGAAGCCTTGCTGAAGCACACGCCGGAACACTCTTGGTGATGGTCGGTGGGACTGAGGAACAGTTTGCTCAATGGGGTCCGCTGTTCCGTTCGCTCGGTCGGGAACCGCGCCTGATCGGTCCTGTCGGGAAGGCTGCGTCCCTGAAGCTCGCGCTCAATCAATTGATTGCTGCGGAAATATCGGCGTTCGCCCTGAGCCTTGGATTGGTGCAACGGGCGGGCGTTCCCGTGGATGCCTTTATGGCGATCTTACGAGAGAGCGCCTTGTTCGCCCCGGCGTTCGAAAAGAAACTGCCGCGACTCCTGACGCGGGACTACCACCGTCCGAACTTTTCCACACGTCATCTCTTAAAAGACGTGGAGCTCTTCCTGAAGGAAGCCTCCGGCTACGAACTAACGACGAGTAGTCTGGAAGGGATTAGGCCGGTGCTGGAGCGGACCATTGCGCAGGGGCTGGGCGAGGCCGACTACGCATCACTGTATGAAACGGTCAATCCAAAAACCTAGCAGGGTGCGGAGCAATTATTGTGGCCCGGAGCTGAACTGGTGAGAAGAGCGACTTGTTTAGGCTTCTACTAGGGCGCAGGAGGCGTTTCACTCTTGCTCGCCCGCGAATCTTTCTTGGTGAGATGAAACATCCCGCCCTTTTGTGTCGGTGCAGAATCGGTCTCGATCCGGCTGTACCACCAGCGTCCCTCCCCTTCTGAAAAATCTGGCGAGAACTCGACGGTAAATCCACCATCCCGGTCATTCTCCTTCTGAAACCACATGCCATGCCAGGTATGGCCAATCAGCGTTTGTGTCTCGAATCGCCCGTCTTTCCAGTCATAGTGACCGTTGCCCTGCTCGTCGAGTGTCAGCCGGACAACGGCGCCATCTACATACTCCCACTCACCAGCGAGGACATGGCGGTCACCGGGTTGAGACGCCATCGATGGCGGGAGGGAATCCATCGGAACAGCCCGATGAACCGCCGACTTGGTGCACGCTGCTGCGAGCAATGTGCAGGCAAGAAGGAGAGGGGTACCGATGTATCGCAAGAGCATGTTGGCCTTTCAACTCGTATCGCTTCTTCCTGCTTACCATTTGGTGAACGGGCAGACAAGCGGTCGAGCGAAATGAGCGCACAGCAGAAGGCCGGATGCCAATTCTAGCTAAGCCGCGCAAGCCGCCGGCAGGCGTCATCGATATCGGCATCGATTTTCGCATAACTGAACCGAATGAACTCCCGACCTTCAGGTCCGGAAAAGAAGGCTTCACCAGGCACTGCGGCCAGGCCGATCGTCTCGAGGAGAGACATCGCCCGCTCTTTTCCCGTTGTGCCAGGCAGACGCGACGCATCGGCCAACACATAGTAGGCTCCCTGTGGAATCGACGGCGTCAGACCGGCCTTCGTGAGGGCTTCGCAGAACCGATCGCGCTTCTGTTGATAGTCGCGGGCCAAATCGCGGTAGAACGAAGCAGGGAGTTCCTGAATACCCATCGCCACCCCCGCCTGCAACGGCGTCGGGGCACAGACATAGAGCAGATCGTTCATGGCGCCGATCGCCTGCGCCCACCGCGCTGCCGCGACGCTGTAGCCGATGCGCCAGCCAGTGATGCTGAACGTTTTTGAATAGCCGCCGATGGTGATCGTCCGATCGGCCATACCCGGCAGGGTTGCAAAACTCACATGTACACGACCGTCATACAGAAAATACTCATAGATTTCGTCGGTGAAGACGAACAGATCGTGTTTTTGCGCGATTGTTGCAATATTCTCCAGTTCTTGCCGGCTGAACACTTTCCCTGAGGGATTGCCAGGTGAGTTCACGATGATCGCCTTGGTTCGGGGCGTGATCGCGCGCTCGATCTCGGCTACAGAAAATGTCCAATCGGGAGCCCGCATCTTCACCATCACCGGAACCGCTTCAACCGCCAGCAGCGCGCTAATGTGATATTGGTAATAGGGCTCGAAGAGAACGACTTCGTCGCCGGGATTGAACAGCGCCAGACAGGCACAATGAAAGGACCCGGTGGCTCCCGCACTGACAGTAATGTCCGTTTCTGGATCCGCCACGATGCCGTTATACTGCGCAAGCTTCTTGGCGATCGCCTGCCGAAGCTCGAGCAATCCATCGAATCGCGAGTAGACATTCTTTCCCTGCTCCATCGCCTGCGCCGCAGCCCGCAGGACTACCGGCGGAACCGGCGTGTCGCAGACCCCTTGCGCCATGTTGAGGCCCCTCGCATCCACGCAGGCTTGGGTCATCGCCCGAATCTCCGAGTGGGCCAGTTCAGCCATTCGTTGGTTAATGTGCCGTGTCATCGTCGTATCCCTCCCAGATCAAAGAGTCTCTCTTGTCGCAGAGCGATTCCGAATAGGTCAAGCCCTCTTTCTTCGCAGAATATGGAAAAGGCTAGTCGTTACCCAGAGAGATGTCACGGTGGGAGCTACTTCGTTGCCAAGGACTTCCACCACAAGATGAATCGGAATCGCGAGGCGCCGGCGATGCAGAGGGACTGGTGGGAGAAAATCTGGGGTAGCCAGTAGCCCGTCTTGCAGGTGTGAGGACGGGAACTCAACCGGGTTAGCCCTCTGTCCTCACTTCTCCTCATTCTTGGGAGAAGGCTGCGGGTGAGAACGGAACACCTCATAGTATCGCAGCACTTTCCTCACGTAGACACGGGTTTCTCGAATGCGCGGAACTTTGCGCTCTTTGACCCGATGGACCCCGGCGTTATAGGCCGCCAAGGCCAAAGGGAGATCGCCCTGGTAGAGGTTCAGCAGATGCCGCAGCTGCTTGGCGCCTCCGCGGATATTCTGCAGAGAGTCGTAGCGGTCGCTCACGCGCAACGTAGTCGCGGTATCCGGAGTCAACTGCATCAAGCCAACCGCGCCTTTGCGAGATACGGCATGCTGGCGAAAATCAGATTCGGTCTTGATCACAGCGCGCAGCAGGGCAGGATCAAGACGATATGTCTTGGCGTACCATGTGATGGCCCGACTGATTTCCTGTTTAGAATAATGATGGTGGGCGCTGTCGTAGTCTGGTCGCGTCGGCGCAGGAACAGCAACGATCAGCAGACACAATACAACCAGCGCACAGAAGGCGCGGAGCAGACGTGAACAGAGTGGTCCACTCGTTGTGCTGTTGATAGCCATGGTATGCGATGGCATCCCTGTGCATAAAGCAAACTTCATAGAGACCTGCAAGGTCTCAAGATCCGTGCCCAAATGGGTCTCCACTAACGTGCGGATGGCATAGGGAAAATGGCAGATATGCCACATGACACAATGTGACGCGATGTGCTCAGAGTGGACGTTTTGGAACTGTTGACTTTCCCTGCGAGGTGGCGCAGTTCTTCGCGAACAAAGACTGCCCGAAGAAATATGATGAGAGAGTCGAAGAGAGCAACGCGAAAGTTGCTAGAGCAGATCGCCGATCAGCTTGACCGCCTCTTCAGGCGAGGCAGCGGCATGGACAAGATGCGGCGCGAGACTTTTGAACAGGCCCACCCCGGCCTTGTCGGCACCCAACAGAATCACGGTCTTCTTTCCCTTCAGCGCCAGCGCAACTTCTGAGACCGTGCCAGTGCCGCCGAGCCCACAGGCCACGATGACGTCGCTGGACATGACGTTCACGTTGTTGCGCGCCTGGCCCAGGTCCGTGACAATCGCCACGTCCACATACCGAGACACCCGTACCTTGCCATCCGGCAGAATCCCAATCGTCAAGCTGCCGGGCACTGACTTCGCCCCCTCGCTGGCCGCGTCCATCACACCGCTCGCGCGCCCTCCTGTCAACACCACCCATCCTTGACGTGCGATGAGTTCTCCCAAACTTTTAGCGTCGGCTAATGCTCGGATACCGGCCTTAGCCGGACCCATGACACCGATCACTGGTTTTCTGGTCGATCGTCGAATCGGACGTTTCACGGATTACACCTCACTCGATAAAGGTACTGCCACGGGTTGCCGGGGTCAGAAATATACACCGCAGGCGGGGGGCTTGTCGCGCGACTCTTGTGGAAGGTCAGGACGGTTTGCTGAACAACCAACGAGGCTTAGAGTCCCGACTCGCGTTATGGTTTCCCCCACAATTCTTCCAACCGCTGGGCACGGCCACAGTTGTATTTGTAGAATTTGTAGCGGACGGGATTCTTCTTATAGAAGTCTTGATGGTACTCCTCGGCGGGATAAAACTGCGAGGCCATCACAATCTGCGTGACGATCGGCTCTTTGAATCGTCTCGATTGCTCGATGGCCTGTTTGGAGATATCCGCTTCACGTTTCTCTTCGTCGGTCTGAAAGAAAATGGCGGAGCGATACTGGCTGCCGTGGTCGCAGAACTGTGCGTTCGGTGTGATCGGATCGACGTTGTGCCAGAAGGCATCCAGTAATTTCTGGTAGCTCACCTTGGCTGGATCATAGACCACTTCGACCGACTCCGCATGCCCCGTCCGTCCCGCCGACACCTCTTCGTAACCAGGATTGGCGACCGTACCCCCCATATATCCTGAGGTCGCAGACAGCACCCCCTCAACCTTCTCGAAGGCTTCTTCCATGCACCAGAAACAGCCCCCCGCGAAGTAGGCCTTGCCGTGAGTCGTATCCGCTGCAGCCTGGCCGGTCGACTGAATGTTCCAAGCTCCAATGAAGAGAATGGCCACAGTAAGAAATGATAAAGCACCTTGTCTTTTCATAGGATAGTCCTCCTCACTGACTCAGTCGGATAGCGAGGTGAAGCCTTACAGGTCACTACGGGCATGGCTTCGATTCGGATGTTCCTGTATGATCGAGCCCCATGCGAACCGTTGCCCGCTCCCTCGCGTGCTTCCTCCTTATCGCCACGGTCGGGTGCGCCTCCTGGTTCATGAAAGGCGAACCCCCGGAGGTGCTCGTCACGAATGTAACGCCCTTGGAGGCAACCGCGTTCGAGCAACGATTGCAAGTGGACCTCCGTATCCGCAACCCGAACGATTTCGATCTGCTCGTCACGGGCATCGACTTTACGCTTGCTCTCAACGGGAAACGGCTGGCCCGCGGATTGAGCAATACAGCCATCACGGTCCCCCGACTCAGCGATGCCGTCGTCTCAGTTCAAACAAGTACTTCGACCTTCGACATTGTACGCCAGCTACTGGGCTTCTCCCGGACGCAAGACCTCTCGTACGACATCACGGGCCTGCTCCACCTCAAAGACGGCCGCCTCCCCTTCGATAACTCCGGAATCCTCCTCGAAAAAGGTCAGCTCTCCGGCGCGCCCTCTCCATAGCTCTTCACATCCGAGAAGCAGCCGGAATGAAGTCGGCATGAGCCCAGGCTTTCTTGAACCGATCCTCGGCCGCAGCCGCCTGGTCGTCTTTATGTTGGGTCCGGAGGCTCTGGATCAATCCGATCAACGCCCACCCGTTGTCCGGATGGCGCAGGAGATCCGCCCGGTAGACCGATTCCGCTTCGGACGGGCGACCGGCCAGCAAGAGCACCGTTCCCAGATAGTGCCGCACGGACAACGGCCAGAGCGGCGGCTCCGAGTATGGGAGCGCCTCTTCCATTTTGATCGCGTCCTCGAACAGCCTGATCGCGTCATCATAGCGCTGACGGCGTGCAGCAAGTTCTCCTGCCAGAACCCGCTCAGCAATCTTGAGCAGCGCCCGCTCGGTCTTGTCTTCCGCCGTGCGATCCCGACGGATCTGCTTCGTGAGACCGGCAAGAACAACGTGTTCACCATCAGCCCCGGGAAATCGGCCGGTCGCCACAAGGGCGAGTCCTCGCCCCAGCCGCCATATCCCTTCCATCAAGCGCAATCCCTTGGATGGCGCAGGTTCCCTGAGCAATTCCTCCCACCGGCCGAACCGAATCATCGAGAAGATCGGCGTCGGGAGATAGAGTTCTTTCCAACGGTCTTTGCGGGCTTCCTCCGCTGTGATGGTCGCCGCCACGTCGCGAGCCGCTTTCATGGCTTCAACGCTGCGTCCCTCCATCGCCAAGGAGGCCCAGAGAAAATGGAGATTGTGCGTGTAATAGCCGTCTGCATACTCACCGGTCCGGTGTCGGCTGGCCAAGTATTGTTGATCGATGTGAACTGCCTGCTGATTCCGTTCCACCGCATCGTGGTACTTCCCAACCCGCATATAAATGTGGGCTGGCATATGAACGAGATGACCGGCTCCCGGCATGAGACCTGGCAGACGTTCCGCACAGGGCAAGGCTCGTTCCGGTTGCGATGATGCCTCGACCGCGTGCAAGTAGTAGTGGCAGGCCCCCGGGTGATCGGGGTTCCGCGCGAGCACGGACTCGAGGGTGGTGACGATTTCATCGGTGCCCGGCTGCGGTCGCCCATCTTGCTTCCATAAATCCCAGGGCCGTAAATCCATCAGCGCTTCTGCAAACAGCGTGGCCGCATCGGCATCCTCGGAGAACCGCTGCGCCACCAATCGCATGGCCTTCGCATAGGCCTCATCGAGTCCCTTGCGCTTGACCCCCTTCTGGCCCACGTACCGTGCGACCAGCGCGTCGATGTAGGCCTGCTCCCCTGGAGTAGCGCGGTCTGCGAGTCGCCGAGCCTTCTGCACCATTTCGATGGCGCGATGCTCGTCTCTCTTCTCCATCGCGCCATTGATGTTGGGGCCGAGCGCCAGCGCGACTCCCCAATAGGCCATGGCCGCCTGCGGATCCTGCCTTGTTGCCTCTTCAAAGGAACGGATCGCTTCTTCGTGATTGAAGGCATAGAGGAGTCGGAGCCCCTGATCGAAATAGCGTTGGGTGAGTTCCGATGTAGTAGTGATGGGATGGTGGAGAGAACCCAGATTGTCGAAGAGCGACGGAACTGCAGTCTGATCGGCAAGAACGGCTTCCGCTGGTGAAAACAGCGCGAGCCACAACGTCATACCTACAACCACGAGCGTCGCAACCATCCATCCTCCTTATAATAGGCCAGGCTCTTCGTCGGTCATGTCTACCCTTGCCCTGGCGCTGAGTCAAGAAACCTGCGACCGGTTGTCCGCTCATAGCGGACGGACGTCAGAATCGGGTGACGCTGGAAAAATTGAAGTCGCGGAGCGTCATCGCCGGCACGAGGAGCTTGCCGGTTTCGGACGTAATCGCTTCGGCCGGGTTGGTGAAGGCTGCGATCCGGTTGAAGACTTGCAGTGGGCTCTCGTGAAACCGAAAGTTCTTCACTGCCGAGACAATCTGGCCGTCTTCGACCAGGAACGTGCCGTCTCTCGTCATACCAGTCAAGGTGAGGTCGGTCGGATTGACCGTCCGGATGTACCAAAAGTTCGTCACAAGGATGGCGCGCTCCGTGTGCTTGATCAATTCCTGTAGCGTCGGCAAGGACGGTCCTGCTCCTGAGAGGCAGGGGGCGTCGAGCGTGGGGATCTTGTCGATCCCTCGCGCTTTCGCCGTGAACCGATCGTACGAAAGCTGTGTGAGCACCCCGTCGGCAATCCAGTCGGATGCCAGGGTCGGCAATCCGTCAGCGGTGAACCCGATGCCCAGGAGATCCTCGTGCGCCGGCAGATTGCGGAGCGTCAGTCGCCGGTCGACGATCGGCTGGCCCAGTTTGCCTGACAATGCACTCGTGCCTTTCTCGCAAGACTTCGCATCAAGCGTCAAGAGCAGCGAGGACCACAACCCCGCAACGGCTGCCGGCTCAAGGATCACGGTATAGCGCCCCGGCGGAAGCTCGCGCACTTCCAGGCCCCGCTTGGCTTTATTGATCGCGGTGAGTGTCCGCTCCTGGACCCTCAGATGATCGATGGACCGATGGGCCGCGGCACCCCAGCCGGTGGCCTCGCCGGTCTGAACTGTGAGGCTGAATCGTGCATCGGTCCGTTCTTCGTGGGCGAAGAGCCCCGTACTCGCGGCCACTCCGACCGTCGCCATCGACGAGGACACAATCCCGGCAGCGCCAAGATTTTCCATCCGGCATTGCCCGATCGCCTCGTTCGTGTATTCCAGTCGACGGGCCGGCCCGGCCGAAGCCGTTTCGACGCGCGCCGAAGGAGGCGCCAGATATTGCTGTGGCTCCGCCGGCGGGAGGTATTCCGGATCGTCAGGCGACAGGCGCGCAATCTGCGTGGCTCTGGTCACCGTCTCTTGCACCGATCCCGCGGTAAAGTCCGTCGTGCTGGCTGTGCCGTGACGCCGCCCGAACGCCACCGTCACCGTCAAAGACCCGCGCCTTGTATCGACGTTCTGGACAATCTGATTGTTCGCAAACCGCGTCGTCCCGCTCTGCTGATCGTGCAACGCGACAAGCGTGTGGTCGCCGGTCGAATGTTTCAGGACCAGCTCCGAGAGAAACCGGAACTCGTCCCGGCTCGTCAGCTTCGGCCAGGTCTTGTGGACGGTCGCACTCATGATCCGGCCTGCCCTCCGATGACGTTCACATTGCGGAACCGCGCGTGGGACGCCGCATGGGTCATCCAGCCTGACTGGCCCGGCTGCCCTTTGCCGCACGCAATGAACCCGTACCGCCGGCGATGCGACCGATCCGCGACACCGTCGCAACTGCCCCAGAACTCCGGCGTGATCCCATGGTAGACGACATCACGAACCATGTGGGTCCGCTTCCCATTCTCAATCCGCCAAAATGCGTCGCCGCCGAACTGAAAGTTATACCGTCGTTGATCGATGCTGTAGGACCCATGGCCTTCGATGTAAATACCTCGTTTCACATCGGCGAGCAGCTCATCGAGGGTGGCGATGCCTGGCTCAAGGCCGATGTTGGCGATGCGCACGATCGGGACACTGCCCCAGCTGTCCGCCCGATTGGACCCGCGCGAGCGCGTCTCGCCGATTTTCGGCGCGACCTCGCGGTTCGTGCAATAGCCGACGAAGAGACCGTTGCGCACAATATCCCACTGCTGGCAGGCCACGCCGTCGTCATCGTAGCCGGTCGCGGCGAGGGTCTCCGGTTCGCAGTTGTCGGCCACGAGGTTCACATGCGGAGAACCATATCGAAAGGTCCCTCGTTTTTCGGTTGTGAGAAAGCTGGTGCCGGCATAGTTGGCCTCGTACCCGAGCGCGCGGTCGAGCTCGCTCGGATGGCCGCAGGATTCATGCATGGTGAGCGACAGATGTTCAGGATCAAGGACGAGATCGTACAGACCTGGCTCGGTGGTGGGCGCCTTCACTTTCTCAACGGCCTGAGACGCGATGCGCGGGGCCTCAGTCAGAAAATTGGCGTCTTCGATCAATTCATAGCCCATCCGAAGATGCGGCGTATTGAAACTCCGCGAGGCGAACCGCCCGTCATGAACCGCCGTGGCATCGAAATCGCCGTTCACGGCCAGAAGGTCGAATTCCAGGCGCGACCCTTCGGTCGAGACAAAGAGCTTGCGGTCCCGGCGGGCCCACAGACTGGCGCTGCTCCGCACGATACCAGCCTGACGATGGACAGACTCCATCGTCTCAAGAAGCAGCGCAGTTTTGTGTCCGAGCGCGACGGCAAATGGATCGATCCGCTGTGCCGTCACAATGCGGTCTCGATGGACCGGCTCCTCGGCAAGCTGTACTTTTTCGATCGCGAGAGACGCAGAGCCTTTCGCAATCTCGATGGCCAAATCAGTCACACGCGGGGCTTCTTCCAGCGACAGCACCGAACTGGCCGCAAAACCCCAGGCGCCATGATAGAGAACGCGGATCCCAAACCCTCTGTCCTGCTGGTCTCGAATGGACGCAATGCGGCGGTCTTCACCGCGAATGGTCTGGGTCGTGCTGTCGAGGAAGCGGATATCGCCGTACTCGGCCCCGGAAGCAACAACGCGTTTCAGCACGAGTTCGGCAAGTTCGTCTTGATTAAGATTGGGCATGACGTCTGTATCCTGACAGAGGCCTCGGCGCTGTTCAACTTACCCCGCGTTGACCTTGGCTTTCATTATGCGATCCCCTAGGATGGACCGCCATGTTGCCTCCCGAACGGACTCCGCGCCAGCGCATCATCGAACTGATCACCGGCACCAGGCTGGCCTCTCACCAGTTGGCCCAGATGCTCGGCATTCCCGAGCGCCAGGTCGAGGAACATCTTGGTCACATCGTGAAAACGGTGGCCAGAGACCCGTCGCGCCGATTTATCCTAGAACCGTCTATGTGTCCTGATTGCGGCTTCCTCTTTCGCGATCGAACGAAACTGACCAGGCCAGGCCGCTGTCCCAAGTGCCGCGGTGAAGGCATCACCGCTCCCCGCTATGGCATTGAGCCGACATAACTTCCCCAAGCAGGACTCTCCCGCTTCTCACATTTTTCTTTGGCGCCCAGCCCCGCTCATCTAGAGTGGTAGTCGTATTCTCCTGGACCTCAACACCATGGAACCGGGACCGACATCATCCTCCAACCGCTGGGTCGACCTCCGCCACGATGCCTTTGCCTCCGTCGTGGTCTTCTTGGTCGCCCTCCCCCTCTGCATGGGTATCGCCGTCGCCTCCGGTGCTCCACCTGCCGCCGGTATCATCACAGGTATTATCGGCGGGCTGATTGTCGGCGCATTGGCCGGTTCTCCGCTCCAGGTCAGTGGACCAGCCGCGGGCCTGACCGTCATCGTCTACGAAATCATTCAAGAACACGGCATGGAGAAGCTGGCCATCGTGGTCATGCTGGCCGGGATCATCCAGATGAAATGGGCCTGGCTCCAGCTGGGGCAGTGGTTCCGGGCCGTTTCCCCTGCCGTGGTGCATGGCATGCTGGCCGGGATCGGCGTCCTCATTTTCGCCAGCCAGTTTCATATCATGATCGATGATGCCCCCCAAGGATCCGGGCTTGCCAACCTCCTCACCCTTCCTTCCGCGTTCTGGAAGGGATTGGTCGCGGACGACGGCACTCCGCTGAATCATCACCTGGCCGGAAGGATCGGCCTGCTCACGATCGTCGCCATTGTGTTGTGGAATCTCTATGCCCCCCGGATGCTCAAGGCTATTCCCTCGGTCCTCATCGGCGTGGCGCTCGCCACCGTGGCGACGGTCACTCTCAATCTCGATATTGCCCATGTGAGGGTGCGCGACAACTTGCTCACGATCGTGCAATGGCCGTCGCTCCACTCGCTGCAGTATCTCCTCGATCCGGCCATCATCGGTGAAGCGCTGGCGCTCGCGTTGATCGCGAGCGTCGAAACGCTGCTCTCCGCCACCGCGGTGGATCAGATCCACACGGGCCCCCGCACACGCTATAACAAGGAACTCTTCGCACAAGGAGCGGGCAACGTACTCTGCGGATTGCTTGGCGCCTTACCTGTGACCGGCGTCATCGTGCGTAGCGCCGCCAATGTGGAGGCCGGCGCGCGTTCTCGCATCGCGACTCTTCTGCATGGTGGATGGCTGCTGCTCTTTGTGTTCTTCCTTCCGGCCATCTTGCGGATGATCCCCACGGCCGCTCTTGGCGCCGTGCTGGTCTTTACCGGCTACAAGCTCATAAACGTGGGGGTCGTCAAGGAGCTGAAACGGTATGGGAAGAGCGAGGTGCTGATCTACGGGGCCACGCTCTGTACGATCGTCGCGACGAACCTGCTCACCGGCGTGTTAATCGGCGTCGGTCTCGCAATGGCGAAGTTGCTCTATACCACTCAGAACCTCGAGACTTCCCTTGAGTTTAACCCCTCCAACGGAACGCTGACTCTGGACTTGATGGGGATCGGTACCTTTGTCAGCCTTCCCCGTCTTGCCACCGCCCTCGAAGGAGTCCCTCCCCGATCGGATCTGCAGATTCACTTCGCCTCTCTCCGTCACATCGATCATGCCTGTCTGAATCTCCTGGAGTCCTGGCAAAAACTCCACGAAGCGACTGGCGGTCGGGTGCATCTGGATTGGAGCAAGTTGCACGGGATCACGTATCATGTAAGAAAAGGACCGAGGAACGCTACCTGGTGGCAAAAGTGGTTAGAATAACCGGAGGCCGCATGACACGATCCCTCGCCATGATACTATTCGCCTGCCTGCTGGCCCTCACCGCCTGCAGCGGGGACAAGCCGAAGGAACTGCTCGAAACCGCCGAGTTTGAAGAGCGCCAGATGAACCTGCTCCACGCCAGGCAGCTCTACGAAGATGTGATCCGGCTCTATCCAACCAGCAAAGAAGCCAAGGCGGCTCGGGCACGTCTCGCCGCTCTTACCCTCGCTCAATAGGCCATCGTTTCGGCCGCCAGGGAATCAACGCGTTCGTGGTCTGCTGATAGATCCGATATTCCTCGCCACGACTTGCCAGCGCCTGCGCTTCCGCCAACGGAATTCCCGTCACTTTGAGCAGCGCCCATCCCATCGCAATGGGCCCGATCCATGTAAGCATCCAGCCGGGCGTACCGATGGCCATAACGACATAGGTCCACCAGTGCAACCATTCGAAGAAATAATTCGGATGCCGTGAGAAGTACCACAGTCCGTCGCGACAAACCCGGTCGCGATTCCACGGCTTGGAGCGAAATTGCGCAAGTTGCCGGTCGGCCGTCGCTTCGGCAGAAACCGCGACTATCCAGATCAGCACACCGGCGAGTTCGATCAGCGCGAATGGAGGTCGCGGGTTTTGGATCAGCACCAGAAAGGGGAGAGAGAAGCCCGCCACGGCCAGCGCTTGCAGTTGAAAATATCCGAACATCTTGAGCCGCGCAGACCCACCCCATTGCTCTCGCAAGCGACGATAGCGAGCGTCCTCCGTCTTACCGATCACACGATTAAGGAGGATGTAGAATCCCAACCTCCCCGCATAGAGCACGACCAGAATCGCCACCAGGATCTTCCGCTCGGCCTCGCCGGTGGCCTGCGTGGCATACCACAGCACCACCGCAATGAGACCCATACACCAGCCGACATCCGCGATCGAGGCATTGCGCACGCGCAGTTGCAGGACCCAGAGCCCCGCCATGACAACAGCCATGGCCAGATAAACTGTGAAGACGAGGGACAGAGGATCCGATCCTATCATCGCATCCTCCGATATCCAGGCTCCTGCGCTTCACGTGTCACGTTCACGCCTCACGGACTTCCGTCGGGGTAATCCCACAAATCCTGGCCGGCACTTGTCCGTCCAGCGAGCCATGCTCGAAATCCGGACAACCGGAACGACAGAAGACCTTGGAGCTTGTCGCAGCGCATCGACAAATCGGGAGGCCGTGGCGCACCGACATAGTCCCCCACGGAACCAGGCCGGATCTGAGCCGCCAGTTCTGGATACCACGGGGTCAGAGCTTGCCCGATCTCCCAGCGCGAAAGCCGTTCCGCCCCTCCGAGGTGGTAAAGGCCCGGCCGATCCTGGTCGATCAACTCCCACAAGGCTCGCGCCGTCATGCCGGCCGGTAGCGGGCAACGGAATTCATTCGTGAACAGCGTGAGCGGCCTTCCTCCCTGTACCGAGTTCCGCATATCTTCGACAAAGCTGCGATCGCCGGTCGGCGAGGTGCCGGCATTCAGTCCCACTCGAATCACACTGTGTCGTGGGTTTTGTAGCACGATGCGTTCGGCTTCCGCCTTGGTCTCTCCGTACACATTCAGGGGATTCACCGGATCGGTTTCGACGTACCAGCCCTTGGAACCATCGAAAACCTGATCGCTGGAGAAGAATAGAAATGGAATCCCGGCAGCGAGTTCGGCGAGGCGCGACATGGCCTCCACGTTGATGCGTCGTGCCAGGGGTGGGTCCTGCTGGCAAGGCCCGGTCCGACTCTGCGCAGCACAGTGAAGAACGGCGTGGGGATGAACGTCGCGCCAGAGACGGCGAACCGCCCCGGCATCGGTCAGATCGACATCCTGCCTGGTGATGCCGCGCACCTTCCACCGCGGCGCCCAGCGTGGCGCCGTGGTGAGGAGATAGTGGCCGATGAGCCCTGCCGCGCCGGTGACAAGGACGAGCGGTTTCATGACGCGTCCATCCCAAGACAGCGAATCTCCTGGACCTCAATGACCCGAACCCTATCGGGCGGATGTTCAACCGCCCACACAAGCGTGTGCAGCATCTGCTGGATGGTCACGAGGCCGAGCCGTAGGGCCGCCTCTTTTGTCGAAGGCACTTGCTCCATCAGCCGATACACCGGTTGCAACGCCAAAGGCCACCAATGGCCGGGGCCGAGGATGTACCAGGGGCGTACGATGGTCGCGGGCAGTCCGCTGGCGCGAAGCCGGTCTTCGCACTCACGCCGCACCGCGATATAGTCTTTCATGATCGGCGCCGGATGGGCCACGCTGACATAGACAACATGGCTGACTCCTGCCTTCTTTGCCGCGTCAATCGACGCGAGCCCCGAGAGACGATCAACTGCTCTGAACTGGGCTCCCTTCCACGGGGCAGGCTTCGGAACTCCAACGAGTTGGACGACGGTGTCCCCGGATCTCAGATGCTCCGCCACAGCGGCTGCATCGAGCGGGTTGCCGATGACCGTCTGAGCGCCGAGAGCGACAGGTGATGTCGATCTCTCTCGAACGAGTGCGGTCACACGATGGCCTCGTTCAAGGAGTAGCGGGATGAGCCTGGAACCGAGATAGCCGGTTCCTCCTGTCACGAACACGCGTTGAGTCGGCATGGAAGTCCTTCGTCACTCTTTACCGGTGGTACGAGGCACTAACATGTTCACGATCTCCCGGCCCTCGGCTTCACGAAGTGCGTACTGGACCAGCCGCTCCGCCGCACGGACCAGCGCCTCTTGATCGGCTGGATCGAGACCCAGGCTCGTCTTCATCCTCGCGGCACGCGCACCAAGCGAATCCTCGTCCGAGAGTTGGCGTAGTGATAGATGCCAGAATCGGCAGGCACTCCCCGAACCGTTCCTGCCGACGGTGAACGTGCCGAACATAGTGCGATCCTGCTGATCGGCCGGGATACCGACCCGTTCCAGCACCTCTCGACGATTGCTTTGGAGCAACACGGTCGAAGCCGTGAGGGGCTGGGTATTCTCCCTTCCGATGCGTGGCGTGGCATCGACGGAAAGGACCAGGCATCCATTGGGAAAGGCCGCCGCAAACGATTCCCGCTCAGCGATCTTGTTCAACAGATTGAGCACCGTCGTCACGCCCAGATTATCGACCGACCCGCCATCGTAGGCCAAGACAGCAGGACGAGAAGAACCCCCGGACTCGGCGGCTCCGTTCCGCAAAACGACCGGCTCGAAAACGCCCGGATAGGCCGCGGACATATAGACTGCGCGCGCGAGGCTGTAGGAGGCGAGCGGGGCATCCAATGTCGCAAAACTTTCATCCGAGATGACAAAGGGCTCGCCGGTCAGCGCGTTTGTGGCATTGAGTAAGAGTTTCGGACGATTGGGATTCAAGTCGGCATAGGTCGCGCCGTGAAAGAGTTCATCGTCGAAGACCTTCACCACGATGTCGGATCGTGTGGCGTCCGTGAACCAATAGCGCAAGAGGTTCGGAGGCGACAGCCAGCGGCCACGGACATCGCTCTGAAAATCATGGCCCATCCGCTCCATGAAGCCATTCGCAAAATCGATAGTGCCGTAGCCGTCCAACGCATAGTGGGCCGCGGGCAGCCCACCGCCTGACACAGCAGAGAGCACATCGACCTCTCCCAACACCCCCAGGCGATTCAGTTCCTTGAGGACCGCGCCGCCGAACACCGCTGCGCGGCTGCCACCACCAGAAATGGCCAGTCCTACGAAGCGTCCATCGCGCCGTTCTTTGTCGCCAAGATGTAGGTTCGCGTGAGTCGTGGCAGGTATGCGCGGCGTGAATTCGGAAAGGCGAGGAGTCGCCTGGACGCAGCCCCCGTACCAGAGCGCTGTCAGGCACAGCACCAGGATCTGCAGATGCACGAAAATGAACCGGCAGAAGAACATGTGACGTCGCTTCGTCATGGAGACCATCCACATCTGTCTACGAAGCGAACGACAGAATGGATGGCGTCCATGGCTTAATTGCGTGTCAGTTTCCGATAGCGAATGCGGTGCGGCTGATCGGCTTCCTTGCCCAACCGCTTCTTCCGATCCGCGTCGTACTCGCTGTAGTTCCCTTCGAACCAGACCACCTTGCTGTCGCCTTCGAGATCGTTGGTCGGCTCGTCGAGGATGATGAGGTTCGCCCCCTCTTTCAACATACGGGCCAGGTGTACCCGGTTGCGTTCGCCGCCGGAAATGTCTTTCACCTTCTTCTGCTGATCGGTACCGGCAAAGTTGAACCGGGCGCAGTAGGCCCTGGCATTCACTTCGGCCTTGCCGAGCATAATGGTCTCGTGGCCTTCGGAGATGATGTCGTAGACGGATTTGTTCGGATCCAGGCTGCGATCCTGGTCCACGTAGCCCAGCTTGACCGTCTCACCGATCTTGATCGTTCCCGCATCCGGTTTCTCTTTCCCGATGATCATGCGGAACATCGTCGTTTTGCCGGCTCCGTTCGGACCGATCACACCGACAATGCCTCCCTTGGGTAGACTGAAGTTCACATTCTCATAGAGGACCTTGTCCCCATAGGCTTTGCTGACGCCCTTGGCTTCGACGACCACATCGCCCAGCCGTGGGCCAGGCGGAATGTAGATCTCCAGATCTGCGGCCTGCTCTTCCTGTTTCTGATTGACCAATTCTTCATACCGGTTGAGCCGCGCTTTGCCCTTCGACTGACGGCCTTTCGGCGACATGCGGATCCATTCCAACTCATGTTCCAAAGACTTGCGGCGCTTCGATTCGGTTTTTTCTTCTTTTTC